>ERZ795048.215-NODE-215-length-63854-cov-14.567203_pt1 | contig 63854 bp, 49 predicted proteins | sample MGYA00375132_ERZ795048 | MGnify/ENA primary metagenome ERZ795048 (study PRJEB30177, sample SAMN05720225) | activated sludge metagenome | isolation source: Anaerobic digester | place: Hong Kong | collected 2014-12-17 ...
TAAAGGAATCAACACAATGTATTTTTATGTGTGTTAATGCAAATTTATTTAAGAGAATTTTGTCTAAAGCCTTGCATTTGTTTGAGTCCCCGCTTAGGCGGGGTGGACTCTTTTTGCTTTTTCAACAACCTCTATTTAAACTTAAAATTGATACCATTTGTTTTGCAGAACTTCTTTTCAACATAGCCGTGTTGTATACACACCTATTGTAATGAAGAGTTTCAGTCTCTTTCTTTTCTCATATCAGTTCTCACAACACGAAAGCCTATGTCTTTGGTTCTTGCCTTCGGCGAACGTATATATCTGAACGATACGAAACAGGAATAGGAATCTTTATCCCAGCTGCCACCCCGTAACACACGATATGAGGCGACTGTGACATTTACAGGATTATTCTTGTCGCACTTTTGATAATAATCTTCAGAATACCAGTCCTGACACCATTCCCATACATTCCCACTCATATCGAATAATCCCAATTCATTTTCCTTTCTTTGTCCCGCTTCATGCTTCGCCAATCCTGAATTTTCCTTGTACCAGGCTACACTAAAAACATCGCTTCCTCCACTGAACGAATAGCCTTTACCTTCCTTTCCACCTTGTGCAGCATATTCCCACTCAGCTTCCGTAGGAAGTCTGTATCCTTCCACCTTTGTAATATCAGCCGTTGTCATTCCATTTTTATCCAGCAAATTTCCTTCAGGGTCATAAGCCCTTGCTAATCCTTCTTTATCGCTTAACCAGTTGCAATACCCTATCGCTCCCCACCAGGTGATCCCCACTACGGGTGCTTTTGCCAATCCCTTTTTCAGATAGAATTTGGCTTGTTTATTTCCAATTTCAGAAAAATCTTCATCCATTTCTATATGTTCCCTGCCATTAAGTGTCCCATACCCACTGATATGACTTTCATTCAGATAACTGAGAAAAACTTCATTTGTAATTTCATATTTACCCATCCAATAATCGTAGGTCAGTGTTACATTGTGAAGAGGTGCATTGTAAGTAAACCCGTTTTTCTGCCCCATCTGAAAGGTTCCCCCTTCTATTTTCACCATTTCTGTTTTGATCAAATCGTTATCAGCGGATTCGGATGTTGTTTTAGTAAAAGTGAAATACAAGGTCTTCAGGAACTGGTCATCAATATATATTTCAATTTTCCATTTTCCTGGATTCTCATTCATTCGACTCAGGATATCCTGATGCCCCCCTCTCTGAAAATTGAATCCTATCCAGCGTTTCGTATTCATGGTATCCGTTTCATCATATTCATGACGCGTAAGCTCTTTATCATAACAAAGCGAATTATCAGGCGCATACCATTTGCTATAAACGGTGTGTTTTCCCGTCCAGTTTCTGAATCTTATGGTAAATGCGATACCGCTTGTCGTTTCATCAAATTCATCTTTTCGCACACCCCCCCAGTCAACCATAAAGGAATCCGTCAATAGTGGAAGCCTTACTTTCATTTCTTTTTCAAGATCTATCTTGATGATCTCAGGTGTATCCGTTGTTTCTTTCAGATCCGTTATCGTTAATTCTTCTATCTTTGTCTTGTAGTCTTTTTTTCTCAGTTCGATCTGATAAACACCTTCTGAAAACTCTTTTGTTAACGGGGTTATTCCCTTGTACTCCCCATCTATATATATCTTTGCGTTTGTCGGATCAGTATCGATGATGCACGTTTTTTTAACAGGCTCATCTTCTATCACCTGATCTTTTTCAGGTTCAGCAGTTTCATTTACCAAGTCCTTTTCTTCAAAGCTGAAATTGAGTGAATCTATGTACATATCATCTAAATAAATCTCTATCTTCCATCCCCCAGGATTCTCTTCAAACGTGTTTTTCACACTAAGATTTTTTTCAAGAGAAAAATCATAACCGATTCCCTTGTCTAAAATCCCGTTTTCTGCAGCCTCCAATTCGTTTTCCCATACGATAAACATTTCACCGTTCGGTTTAAAGAGTTTAAAATTCACTTGATGCTTTGTTTTAAAATAAAGAAATTTATATTTGACCGCTATACCGGTATCTTCCGTGTTGAATACCTCTTTTCGATGTCCCTCCCAATCACAGATATATGCTTCAACCAGTATTGGCAGAAGATCTTTTCTAATCGTCTTGAATTTCCAAATTATACCTTCAGTCCTGTTCCAATTGTCCTTTGCAACCACTTTCCAGTGGTATTCTTGTTCACTTTCCAGATCGGGTAACCTATAGGATGTTTCTGTCGTTTCCGCTATCTTCCAAAGTTCTTCTCCGGCTTTTGCAAACCACACTTCATAGGTTATGGCATCTCCTTCTTCATCAGCACCCATCCATTTCAACTTCGTTTTGTATCCTATTTCTTCTATTCCCGATCCTATTTTTCTCGGCATTTCAGGCGCTTTATTTTTTTCAAGCGCCACGTGCAATTCTCTCTTGATTCCCTTCTCTTCCTCTTTCACAACGATTTCTTTTGTCTTATAGCCATCTTTTTTTAACGTTATCTTGTTTTGTTCATCAATTTTCACCTCCAGCGTAACAGGCGTTTTTTGCGTTTGGGGTATCCCATTTACTTCCACACTAACCATAGAAGGGATTGTAATAAGCTCTACCTTTTTAGTCGCCGTTTCGGCATGGATCTCCCTTGATAGAGACATCCAATCTGTTTCAAATTCTATCTCCAGACTTTTCCTCTCAATTTTTTCACCATCTATTTCGACTTTACAAAGTCCCTTTTTGATATCTTTTATCAGCATTTCATTTTCGGTCAATATTCCCTTATACTCCCCGTCTACGTATACAGATGCTCCCACTGCCCTTTCATTTCCCGGAATAAGTGAAAGCCAGTTTGTCCCGGATTTTTCAGAATCCCCTTTTAATTCATCTTCCACCAGCATGATAGTCTTTAACTGTTCCTGTAAATCCGCCCCTTGATTACTCACCGCATAAAAGTCCGCATATTCTTCCCGAGTCAGACCTTTATACCGAATTCCCCTTTCATCCGATTGGCTTTTATACGTTAAATTATTCTGATAAAAGACATACACCACACCATCCATAAATTTGTCGAATACCGCCACCATTTTGTCGTTATAGGTAAAGCCATTGTTAGAATATCTCGCTATTAATGTACCGGGTGGCATTTTCTCCCAATCGTTCGCCTCTTTTTTTATCGATCGTCTCCATGCCTTACTCCTTTCCCAGGACATGGGACTCGGTAAATCCTCAATGACAGCCCTTACAAAATCTATTTCTTCCTTTTCATAACGATCTTTCGTTCCGTCAATTAGCAGAATGCCATCAAGAAAATCCATCTGTTTGCCGTTATACAGGGTAATTGTTCTTGAATCAAAAGAAGAAGGACTCTCCAGATATTCCCTCAACGCTTTCATATTTCCTTCGCTTACAATGTAGAAACCATCTCCGAAAACTATCGTCATCAACCACACCGATAAAAACATGAATACAATTTTTTTCATAAATTCCCTCCTGTTTTTTATTTGGACATAATTTTTACAAAGCGTTTTATCAAGATTTATTACTGATACAGCAAGGAAATTCCGCAGGGTCTTTATTTTATATTCGATAGTAATCCGTCATTTCAAAAAAAACCCCTCTCGTTATGAGAGGGGGGAGGTGAAGTTCAGTAATTTAATTTATAGGAGTTAAGATCAACTCTTTCCTGTATTCAATCAGATCACTTTGATATAAGAGTATTTCTTCCGTGCTGATAATAAGCATCTCCGTTTCATATCCATCTTTTCTGACAGAGATAACATATCTCTCTTCACCGGTTGTAACCGGCAGAGTCAATTCAATCGGCGAAACTCCGATGTATTCTCCATTGATGTATATTTCCGCATTTTCCGGTTCTGTGATGATAAGATATTTCAGAATTTTCCTGATTTCTGCTTCTTTTCCACTGTCAGTCAGAACAGCAAGCCTGATTTTCTTTTCAAAATCCCTCAGTTGTGTAGACCATTCGTCGTCTACAATCCATGTTTTATCCGTTTGTCTTACAACGATCCGCTTTAATTGATCAAGGAGGCTGAACAACTCAGGCTGACCATCGATTATCCTTTCTATCATCAGATCATCCGATGACAGAACCAGATGATAAGCATATTTTTCCGGTAAATTCCTTGTATCTGTTTGCGAAACAAGATCAAAGAACCCGTTTTTATCACTTATTCCTTTTAAAAAAAGCCGCTGTTCTCCTGTTGAAAAATCTATACAGTACAGGCTTACTGTAATCCCCTGTACCCCGTTCTCGTCAGAATTTACTACCCTGCATTCCGTCTGAAAAGACAGCAGCGTTGCAACATTTTGTGTCTCAGTACTTAGACAACTGACGGCTAACAACACAAAAAAGATGACTATGATACCTTTTTTTTTCATAGTTGAAGCTCCTTTTTAATAATTTTTGTCATAAAAAGACCAGACAACCTTCTCAACAGTTTATTACTGTCTGAGATACTTGATTCTGCAAGCTGTCTATTAATAATTTATCGGAATTAAGAATTCTATGTTCATCGGATTGATCAACACGGGAGTTTGCACGGGGAAATCTCGGGAAATAAACCATTTGCTCATTTCTTTTTTTATATATACCAGGATTTCTTCGGGGGTAACATAATGATTGTTGTCGTAATCAGCCTCTTCACTGAAAGCCCGTAGGAAATAATAAGTAAAGATACTGTTGGGTATGTTTTCCTCAGGGTCTTCCATGGCCTGCTCATTCCCACCGGCGGCAGACAGAAAGATAAAATTCTCATCAATCTTTTCCACTTCACTTTCCATCGCATCCCTGTTTGCTTGCTCTGAAGCCTTTAGGCTGGTATCATAAAGGATGGCTTTTACCCCTTTTACAGAACCGGCCGAATAACAGGCATCGACAATCACAAAAAGCCTTTCGGATTGCTTTCCAATCTGTCTGTAAAATTCATACAATTCATCATCAATTAATAAGGTGTTGTAAATGTCGTAATACGAGAAATCATATGGGACAAGGGCCTCGTCAAAATGATCCGACTCATCTCCATTTTCATCCGGAATCTGTATCCCATGACCCGAAAAATAAATATACACCGTCGTATCTTTATCTATAAAGTCATAAATCCCCTCGGATAAAAAAGTTCTCAGGCTTTTCACATCCGCTTTTTCATTTGTCAGCAGTTTTGACTTCACAGTTAAACGATCTGAATAACACTCTTCTATTTTTTCGATGATAGCATTTGCATCATTTACCGGTGTTTTCAGACGTTTAATGGCGGAATCTCTGTATTCATTAATTCCTATTGCTATCACAAAGACTTTTTTAGACTCAGTCAAATACTCCGGATTGACATTGTAGTAAAATGAAACGACATTCTGAGCATCTGAAGGCGGAAATTCATCCAATACAGATTGCCCAAGATATTCACCGGTGAGGGCATGATTTGCAAGCCTTTCTTTCATTTTCACAAGTCCTGCACCGTTTGCATAATAGCCCAATGCCATTATCTGTTCTGTCCCCGAATGTTCACCGGAAAAGGTGTAATCGGATGCGATATTTTTTATTTCTCCGGTTTGTATAAAATTGTCAAGTCCGGGATCATGATAAACATCCGGCCATAACATCAGTATCTTTCCCTCTGTATCCCTGTGAAAGACAAAGAGATACATGCCTTTGCAGACAGAAAACTGTATTGTGGGTGTATCATTTCCGGTATAAAAATACACTTTTTCATCACTTATGCGCAATTGGATTAACTCATCATTCCTTGTTTCTGCCAAGCATTTTCCCTGACCAGAAAGATAAGAAACAACCAATAAGAAACAACCAATTAAAATCCACGCCTTTCTCTTTTTTTTCATCCGATCATCAACCTCTTAATCCCAAAGATTCCGATTAACAATATCATAACACAAAAAGAAATTCTCCCCATCCACTGCGTTTTTGAAATCGCCGTTATGGTATACTAAAGGGAGTAAAGCCAAGAATTACGACCATCTTTATTATCCGGAAAAATGTATCGTAGTACAAAAAAATATAAGATTACGGAGTTGAATGTATGAAAAAAATTACCTTCATTCTATTTTTTATCCTTCTTTCATTGAGTTCTTTTTCGGCCTGGGAAGCTCCCGATGATTCCATCGTAAAAGATTCCTATCTGACGATTTACACCGGGGTACTCGATATCATCGACGCACAGCTGTTAGATGATTTTGAACTGAAAGACTCACTGATTACACTGAGAGATCAGATGGTAGAAAATTACGATCCGGCCCTGCTTGGGGACTATGTAGACAGGATAGAGACAAAGGGGATTCTGCTGGTTGAGTCTCTGACGGCTTATTACAGGGAATATTCGCAGGTCAGGCTCATCAATTATGATTTCTTTGATCAATTAAAGACCTTCCTGCTTGCCAATCCCCTGTATATCCGAACTCCCTCCGATGAGATCGCCGACTATTTCTACTCGATTGATACCCCTCTGATCAGAATTCCAGACCGAATCATCAAAACGAGGGGATTCTTCTACTACAGGGGAAAATACAAGTATCATTTCAACGACAGTACTTATTACTACATCCCTTCAAAATACATCACACAGGTCCCGGTCAGCTTTTCAGATGCACTTGACAATTACATAGACGCCACGATTGAGTGGAACGACGAGTGGTTTGTAGAAACGATGGGATACCTGAATGAAAAATTTGGTTTTCCCAATCCGTACAAGCTGATTGAAAATGCCAGTGAAACGGGCATCGTTACCTGTCTGCCTTCGGAAAAGATCTCATATACACAGAAGGAGATCAAGGGGTTCAGGATCATACATGGAGAAGAGGATATCAACGAAAATGAAGTGCTGAGTGCTGAGGAATACGCCCTTTACCAGATGGCGACCAGTACCTGTCATGTCATCGGACTCGATTTTCCGTTCAAACCTGACGAGAGGCTGAACGACGCGGTGTATCAGGTTGATAAGGGACTGCTCATGCATGTCAAGGGATATCCCGACAGAACCAATCTGATTATTCAATCCTCCACCTTCTATCCGAGGCCGTATGATCTCTCTTCTCAACTGCCTGAAATCAGGACCAAACCGCGAGATCTTGTTCTCGAAAAGATGGATGGCGATTATGAAAGGCTGCTGACAAAGACCAGAGATCTGATAGAAAATGCCAGAAAACAGGAGAAGGGGGACTTCAAGACGTTGAAGACCTTCGTGGAGGAACTTGACAGGAACTTTCAACCCTACTGGCAGTATTATCATGATGAAACGAAGATCAGGAAGGGCATGATAGAGAACCTTTCGATCGGCCTTCAGAAACGAATAGATGCCCTGATCAGTAATCTTGAAGAAAACAACCTTGCAGATCCTGCCTTGATAGAAGATATCAGGGTTATTCTGAAGGAAAATCCTCAGAGCGTACGGGTCATTCCCGATGAGCTCTTGAATGATTTCATCGACAACGGCATTTCTTTCGACAGAGTCGATGCGGTGTTCATGGATGAAACCGATCTCGACAGTTATGTGGATGCCAGATTTATCAATTCAAGACCGGTGGATTTCTTTAAACTCGCAGAGGCCGTGGAAAAGATTACCGGTACTGAAATTGACGAGGGATTTATTTCAGAGGCAAAACCGGAAACACTTCAGTCTACGGATACAACACTCATTGCGTATACGGTAATCGAAAGCATGGTATCGGAAATACTGACGGGGGACAAAACTCTTCCTGTAGGCGTTCTGTATCCGCATATCTACTGTACACAATCTTCTTATCCTGAAAAGGATTACCTGTCCGAAGAACAGATAGAACAGTTCAAGCCAGCAGATCCTGATTTCATTTCATACACCGAAGATTCTATCGTATTCCGGGAACTGTTCAGGCATTATATGTGGATGTTCCTCAACAATCATCTCAACGATGTTGGGGAAAGAGATGAATTTCCATGTACGATTATCATGGATGCTGAGTTATTTGAAGCACAGATCAGATAATCATCAGAAATAGATAAAAAGGGGTGTGATCGAATTGAAGCTTAATCTTGTGGTGAATGGTGAAAAGAAGATCTTCGAAATAGAACCAAACGAATTACTGATCGATGTATTGAGAAAAAATGGGTATAAAAGCATCAAGAGAGGATGCAATTCCGCGGATTGCGGAAGTTGTACCGTTCTGAAAAACGGAAAGGCGATTCTGTCATGTTCGACGCTCGCCGCTGCCGTTGAAGGATGCGATATAACGACTGTCGAGGCGTTTGGATCACATCTTGAACTGGATGAAGTACAGGAGGCCTTTGAAAATGAATCGGCGTTTCAGTGTGGATTCTGTGCACCTGGGCTCATCCTTGCCACGAAGGAGTTTATAGAAGAGTTTAAGACCAGAGAGGACAAAAAGATATCCGAAGGCGAGATAAAGAAGCGTCTGACGGGCAATCTTTGCAGGTGTACCGGCTACGAGGCACAGGTGAGAGCCGTGGAGGACCTTGTCAAGAAACATGGCGGGGAGGTGCAGTGATGGATTTCAAAATCGTCAACCACGCTGAAAGAAAAGTGGATTATAACGCGCTTGTAAGAGGGAAACCGGTCTATACCGAAGACCTCGCACCAGAAGGCACACTCGTTGTCAAATTGCTGAAGAGCCCCCATGCCCATGCGAGGATCAAAAACATCGACCGATCAGAAGCCATGGAAACAGAGGGAATAGAATGTATACTGACGCATGAGGATATCAACCGGATCCCATACACGCGAGCCGGCCAGGGTTTCCCCGAGCCCTCACCATATGACACCTGCCTCCTGAACGACAAGGTCAGATTTGTCGGAGATCCCGTTGCGGTGGTTGCCGGTAAAACACTGCAAGCCGTCAAAAAAGCCATCAAACTGATAAAGGTCGACTATGAGGTGCTTGAACCGTTACTTGACTTTGAAAGGGCCATGGACGATGGTGCACCGGTCATCCATGATGAAAGGGATGCCGAAAACATATACGACGCTTCGAAAAACCTCGCTTCGCATTACGAGATGAGCATCGGGGATGTGGAGCAACTGATTACCGATTCCGATGTTCAGCTTGAAGGCAGTTTTTATTATCCGAAGGCCCAGCAGGTTTCCATGGAGAATCACACCACACTGACTTATTTTGATGAAAAGGACCGACTAATCGTCGTTTCGTCCACACAGGTTCCCTTCCACGCACGCAGAATCCTGTCAAAGATTCTTGAACTGCCGATGCGGAATATCCGTGTCATCAAACCGCGAATCGGCGGCGGATTTGGTGCAAAACAAGGGGTCATCATCGAAGGATACACCGCACTGGTTACCCTGAAGACTGGAAAACCCGCCATGCTGGTTCTCAGCCGTCAGGAGAATTTCATCAATACATACACCCGACATGATATGAAGGTAACCGTCAGACTCGGTGCGGATAAATCGGGAAAAGTCAGGGCAATCGATATGTATGCCCTGTCAAACACCGGAGCCTATGGCGATCACGCGTTGACCGTGGCCATGGTATGCGGTTCAAAGACACTACCGCTTTATAACAAGGTAGACGGCGTCAGATTCATCTCGGATATCGTCTACACCAATCTTCCCTCGGCCGGAGCATACAGGGGATACGGCGCACCGCAGGGTTTGCTGGCACTGGATGCCATGTTAGATGAGCTGGCTTACAAAGTCGGAAAGGATCCACTCATCATAAAGGAAATGAACACGATGAAAGAGGGAGAGACCTCTCCCATCTTCAAGATCATGGGTGAAGGAAAAGAGGGGGTTGCCCAGACGGCCAAAAGCTGTAAACTCGATGAATGTATCAGAAGGGGAAAAGAACTGAGTCAATGGGAGGAAAAATTCGGCAAATACAGAAATTCACTCTTCTCTCAGGAGGCCCAGACAACGGGAAAGATCAGGGGAATCGGTTGTGCCCTTGCCATGCAGGGTTCAGGAATTGCCAAGGTGGATATGGCATCCGCCACGATGAAGATGAACGATGACGGTTCGTTCAACCTGCTCGTCGGTGCAACGGATCTCGGGACCGGAAGTGATACCATTCTCTCTCAGATTGCAGCGGAAGAACTTGATGTCCCACTCGAATACATCCATATCTACTCCTCGGATACGGACAGGACACCGTTTGACGTCGGTGCCTACGCCTCGAGTACCACCTACGTTTCCGGAAATGCCGTTCTCAACACGGCTAAGCTGATAAAAAAACAGATTCTTGAAAATGCGGCGAAACTTCTTGAACAGGACGAAAACGCCCTTTATGTGGAGGATGGAACCGTAAGATCCACGGATGGAGAAAAAAGTATTACCTATGCCGATCTGTGCACACAGCTGTTCTACACGTTTGATCAGAAACAGATCGGGGCAACGGGGTCATTCGTGGGAGATGAGTCCCCCATCCCGTTCATGGCCTCTTTTCAGGAAATAGAGATCGATATAGAAACGGGAAAGATCACACCGATAGAAGTTGTCAGCATCGTCGACTGCGGAAACACAATCAACCCGGCTCTTGCGAGAGGACAGATAGAGGGGGCAACCCTTCAGGCACTCGGTGCGTCACTTTACGAAGAATTGACCTTCAGTGCAAAGGGAGTTCCGACAAATGCCTCCCTGTTCAGATACAAGATCCCCGACAGATCCAGCTACGGAAAGGTCATCGCCGAAACGGTAGACAGCTATGAACCCACAGGCCCATTTGGCGCAAAGAGTGTTTCAGAGATAGGAATAGACACGCCGGGTGTTACACTACTCAACGCCATATACAATGCGACGGGAATCAGATTCAACAGGATTCCGGTAACACCGGAGATGATGCGTAAGGCCATAAAAGAAACTTTCAGAAAACACAGATTATAACTATGAACGACGAAAGGACGTCCTCAGCTCTTTATTGAAGGCGTCCTTTGTCTTACCTGTATCGGATTCCGGCGTTTTGACAATGATGACGTTTATCACTCTTTCTGCTCTGAAAAGTTCAGTCAAATAGTCCCTTGAAGGCCTCTTCTGAAAGCCATGTGGCAAAGAAAAGCACATCGTTATATTTCAGTCCTACGCCACAACCGTCAAGCTTTTCCGGACAGTAACGATCCACATCGAGCTGATGAATTACAGGGCTCCCGCTGAATCCGGCCAAGCGGTATTTTACCTTTAAATAATCGACGATGATTGTCTCAAAATCGGTAACGACTTCTCCCGTTCTGAACACGTTAATCTTCTCAGCCGTCTGTAACGCCGTCTGCGAGAGAAGGGGTAAGAGATAATCCGCCTGTTTTTCAATCGATTTTTTTTCGTTCAGGATGACACTTCCAAAGAGCGTCTCGTCATCTGAGATGTTAAGCTTCGTTTTACCCTCGCAGACAACAGGTGACTGATAAAGCAGAATATCTTCAAATTCAACATCCACGGACTGTCTTGCCAACTCATTCACTTTCTCCAAAAGCAATTGCTTAGTTGGCGCCTTTTCAATTTCCAGCAGGTGATCCGAGATAAGGCGTATATTTCCGGCAACATTTTCGCAATATTCCTTCTGTTCCTTTACCTTATTAATGGCATCTACATTGGCGAACGCCTTTTTAATTTCAGCGGGAATGATCTTATCAAAAGTCGTGATAATCTCTTTTTGATAATAATTTTCAAGTACCGATTCTCCGATAAATATCACGATCTGTCTTCCCGAATCCGTTACGAGCGTATAGTGTTTTCGAGGCAATCCCTCAGGATAAACATCCGTTGAATCATTCGTCATCTCAAAATCAAACGTTATCGTATCAGGCATTTTCTGTTTTTTCAGATTGGCATAATGAAGGCAGTTGAAACGATCACTCTCCCGTTTTCCTTCATAAATAGAGACCGATTGGGCCTGGAACATCTCTTTAACAGCATCACAAATATTCTTATATAATTCTTTTTCATCAAAAGAAGACAAAATGCTGATTGAAAAATTCTTCACGAGGTGAAGCGAAAACTCAAATTGGTTTACCAGTGTTTCCACTTCATTCTGTCGACTTTGTTCCAACAAAAGAAGTCTCGATTTTTGCAGTAACGAAGTCAGCATTTTCAATATTGACAATTCCTCTTCCTGAAAAGGGGTCTCTCTGTAAAATAACAGATAGTGTTTCTTTTGATCCTCCGATATACAGGTTGCGTGATAGGAATCAATTTCTATGACAGAACCGGGATAACAACTTTCCAACGGCTGAAATTCACTTGGGAAATTGTAACTGCCAACGTGACCTACGATTTTTAATTTTCCATAGTCCTGAAGTGTATAGGCGGCAGCCGAAGCGGTAAATATCTCACCAAGGGAATCTATCAGAATATTCAGCAGAATTTCGACGGGAAAGGGTTCCAGGAGAGATGGAATCAGTTTTTCCAGGCTCAACAGCTGATACGTAAATTTTGTCAGCGTGTTTTTATCCTTGCTGAGCGATTCGAGTATCGTTGTCTGCTCCCAGTATTTTTTTAACATTTCTTTTTTTTCCGTATCTTCAGAACGTGTCAAGAGACAGAACTGGTCGTCTTTGGCAAGGATCTCACCGTTGAATTCCTTTATCAGTTTATTTAGATCATCGTATTCAAATTCGGTTATCTCGACCTCACGGGCATCCATAACATGCCAGCATTTATCTTCATTGGTATAAGAAAGTAATATTGCCGGTGAGAGAATTTCCGCGATATGCAACTTGACTTCCGGTGTTCCCAGGGATTTTATAAGCTTATCTTTATTCATACCTGAACGACTCCTCTTTTTTCGTGATCAGAATAACATGACACGCATCTTGGCTTTCACAAGGCGATTTTCTGATCCTTAATCTTGAATTGCCTGTATCCATACTGGAAAGTCCCATTTCTATTCCTTCTGCATCTACCCGCTTGAAAGATGGCTATAGTTTGTCTATCAGCGATATGCCTTTGTCTTTTTCAAGAAAAAAAGAATTTTCACGCTCTTTAATGATCATCATTTCGCTTATACATTACAAAACAAATTAAATAATAAATTCATTCTAACACTGAAGATATTATACGCCTGTTTGAATACAATATCGTTAAATTTGTAATCATATTGTCTATCTGTAATCGTAACATATAATTGTACTTATAGACATATATACGACGGATGGCCGATCAACCTTCATAAAGTCCTCGATATAGCCCTCAGGTTGTTTATAGGGTTACTTTCATCATAGAAATATCATCATTCTGATGTCTCTCTATACTCATTTCCGATGCAACGAGGTATATTTCCTGAAGTGTTTTGGCCCTTTTCACGATTTGCACGAGTCCTTCAACATCCAACAAGCCGGACTTTGTCTTAATTTCCGTAATGCCGTCGGTAAAAATCAGCAGCGAATCCCCCTCCTCAAAGATAAAATCTTCGGATTTTGTAAAATGGGGAAAATTAAAACCGAGTATTGTATCATTCTGAATCGGCAGCTCCGAAACATCTCCATTTGCCTTTAACAAAAGCGGCTTGGGATGTCCGAACGAAATCATTGAAATGCCTTTTTCGATTCTTTTTCCGAAAACACCCGTAAAATGAGTTTCTGTGATACTGAAACTGCTGAATTTGTCCTCGATTTCCTCTCCAAAATGATCAAGGGGCACCTGATTTTTGATCAAATCCTTGATCACGAGTCTCAGGCTGGTCGATATCAGAGCTGCCGGAAGCCCATGACCCGAAACATCTATAATGCCAAAATAATCATCCTCGTAAAAAATCATATCTCCACTCAAAAAGGCAGATGGATGATAAAAGATCTCAACCTCTTTTGGAAGGCCTCTCGGGAGAAAACTTTCCTGTATTCGCATTGCACGAATCAGATCATCCGCATTTGCCGCATACTGAAAAAATTCTATACCCGAATAAGGCAGCCCCTGAATGTTGATTGGAAAGGCAAAGACGTTCATAGGAATCCGTTTTCCTTCCGTTTTATGTTTTGCAAATACGGCGAAGGGGACAAAAGAAGTCTTTTTAGATTTCATACTTCTGACGAGTGGACATAATTCTGTTGGGCAAATCTGCATCCCGCTCGCATCAATATGGACCAGAATGTTATCCCTACAACTTCTCCCGACGACATCTTCTTTGCAGTAGCCGGTTATCTCCTCCGCTTTTTTATTCCAGTATTGAATCGTTCGCGTCTCATCCACCAGGTAGGCCCCGACATCGAGGTTCTCCAGGAATTCAAACAGATTAAATCTGTCACTGATCAAGTCAATCAAACTTTTATATTCTTCAAATTCAGACATAACTCACCTCACGGAAAAATATTATAGAATTATTATACCAGAACGATTTTTATCACCCTCAAACAGTCAAAGAAATATAAAACAAAATTACTTCGTCATTATCATCGAGGTGATCATAATGAAAAAAAATCTTGTACTACTGAGTTTATTCGTTTTGCTTTTTACCGTCTCTATGGTCTTTTCTATGGGAGCAGAAGCCGTTAAGGATCTGGATATCGAAAGATATCAGGGAACCTGGTATGAGATCGGAAGATACGGGCTATTTTTTGAAAACGGACTGCAGAATGTAACTGCAGAATACGAATTGATGGATGATGGAAGGATTTCCGTTCACAATCAGGGTTTTTACGGTGGTCCGGATGGTTTGAAGAGTTCCATCAACGGAACGGCTTATGTGCCGGATGCTTCAGAACCAGGAAAACTGCTTGTCAGGTTCTTCAGCGCATTCGAAAGTGATTATTGGGTGATCGATATCGATCAGGAAAATTATGCCTATGCAGTGGTCAGTACGCCTTCCATGAATTTTCTCTGGATATTGAGTCGGACACCGCAGATGAGCGATGAATTGTATACGACCACGATCAAAAAACTTGATGCCTGGGGATTCCCTGTAGAAAAGATTCAGAAAGTCAAACAGAGCTGGTAAAGGGATTGATCATAAATAGACAGGGCAGCTATAAAAGCTGCCCTGTTTTATTGTATCAGAAGCGGTTTATTTCTCTTCCATGAATGGATATCTGTAATCGTGTGGGGGTTCAAAGTTCTCCTTGATGCTTCTGACAGACATCCATCTCAGAAGGTTCATCGCACTTCCGGCCTTGTCGTTCGTTCCTGAGGCTCTGGATCCGCCGAACGGCTGCTGACCGACAACGGCACCCGTCGGTTTGTCGTTGATGTAGAAGTTCCCGGCCGCATGTTCCAGTACCTTTGCCGCTTTGACGATCACTTCTCTGTCTTTTGCAAAGACAGCCCCCGTGAGGGCGTATGGGGAAGTCTCGTCACAAAGCTTGAGCACTTCATCAAAGTTCTCCGCATCATAAACGTAAAGTGTGACAACCGGTCCGAAGATTTCCTCTTCCATCGTCTTGAAATGCGGATCATTTGTGATGATAACCGTCGGTTCTATGAAATAGCCCTTTGAATCGTCGTATTTCCCGCCGTAGACGATATCCGCATTGGGATGATTATCCGCATAATCGATATACTCTGTAATCGTCTTGAAGGCAGCCTTATCGATAACGGCACTCATGAAATTCGTGAAATCCTCAGGATCACCCATCTTTACCGTGTCCAGCATGGCAACGAGTTTTTCTTTGATCTCAGGCCAGAGATTGTCCGGCAGATATGCCCTCGAAAGAGCTGAACATTTCTGTCCCTGGTATTCAAAGGCCCCTCTGACGATAGCCGGAACAACCGCATCGACATCCGCACTCTTGTGAACAACCGCAAAGTCCTTTCCGCCTGTTTCGCCAACAATTCTCGGATAGGTCTTGTAAGTCTCTATATTTTCTCCGACTGTCTTCCACATATGCTGAAAAACACCCGTTGATCCCGTGAAATGAATCCCCGCAAGATTCGGATCCTTCATGACGATGTCTCCGACCTCAGAACCTCTACCCGGAATGAAGTTAATCACACCACCCGGCAATCCCGCTTCCTCAAAGAGTTTCATGATGTAATAAGCCGAGAAAACAGCGGATGATGCCGGTTTCCAGATACAGGTATTACCGGCTATTGCAGGGGCTGAAGGAAGATTTCCCGCGATGGATGTGAAATTAAACGGGGTTACGGCAAAGACAAATCCCTCAAGCGGTCTGTATTCGCTCCGGTTCCAGATGGCATTGCTGGAGTCCGGCTGATCCTTGTAAAGATCGTTGAGGAAGTAGGAATTGAAGTTGAAAAAGTCGATCAATTCACAGGCAGAGTCTATTTCAGCCTGAAAGGCCGTCTTACTCTGTCCAAGCATCGTTGCCGCATTCAATGTGCTTCTCCATGAACCGGAAAGCAGTTTACCCGCCTTTTTAAAGATAGAAACCCTGTCTACCCATGAAAGAACCGCCCATTTCTCCTTTGCCTCAAGTGCTGCCTCAATCGCCATCCTGATTTCTTTTTCGCCTGCCTTGTGAAATTCCGCCAGTACATGACCATGATCATGAGGAATCACACACTTACCCATGTTACCCGTCTTGACTTCCTTGCCGCCTATGATAAGAGGAATCTCTATCTTCTGAGATTTCATCTCTTCTATCTTTGCCTTCAACTCAAGCTTTTCTTTACTTCCCGGTCTGTATTCAAGAATAGGTTCATTCTTCGGTCTTTCAAGAAAAAAATATCCGTTCACTGTATTGCCTCCTTTAAAATGATTGAATAGCTTATAAATTCTCTTTCAAAGAACTCGCTTTGAAAGGTTACAGGTGGGTCATTAGGACAACCCATTCCGATACTATGTGTTCAAGCATAAATGCGTTTTCCAGCGTCACCGAAATTCAAACAACCGGATTAAACCACCGACGGTTCCGCAATGCTCTCTTTCCTCTCAAATCTTCCAAGATCCAGTGTCACGTCATAAGAGAGCTCAGAGCCCGTAATCAGTTCCGACAGATACACTCCGATAGATGGAGACAGCATAAACCCATGTCCGCTGAATCCGATTGCCATATAGAAACCAGGTTGTTCTTCGGATTCACAGATGATCGGCTGCCGATCCGGTGACAAGTTGTAAGAGCCTGCCCATTGGCGAACGACCCTGAGATTCTTCATATCCGGCAGGATACCGATAACCTTCCCTGCCATCGTCTCAAGAAATTGCCAGGTGCTGTTGGTGTTATGCCCCGGTTTCTCGTTCACCGGTCCGTGTCCCATCACAAAAGTTCCGTTTGGCGCCTGTTGACAGTAGATGTTGTAGGAAAAGGACATGACCATCGGATCCAGCATCGGTGGCACCTTTTCGGTAACGAGTATCTCATGCCTTTCCGAAAAAACGGGCAGTTCGAGTCCGGCCATTTGACCGATTTCGTAGGCCCAGCCACCCGCGGCATTCAGAACCGTATCCGTCTGAATGAATCCCTTGTCCGTTTCCACACCCGTAATTCTACCATGCTCTATTTTGATGGCCTTGACTTCGGTAAACTTGTTAATCTCGACACCGAGTCGTTGTGCTGCCCGTGCATACGCTTCCGTTGTCAAAAAGGGATTGGCATGGCCATCTGTCTCACAAAATGCAGCACTGTGGACATCTTCGATGTTGAGCATCGGTACGATTTCTCTCGCCTCTTCAGGCGTAAGTGCACGGGAAGGAATTCCGAGGGAATGCTGAACCTCGAGATTTCTAACAAACTGTTCCGTTTCATTTTCCGAAAAAGAAAGGAGCAGATAGCCCCTCTGCTTCAATTCGATATCCACTTGTTCACCGAGTGTATCCGAGATATTTTCCAGAATTCTCATGCTCTCCCTCGCCAGCAGACAGTTCTGATGCGTTCCCCACTGCTGTCTGACGCCAGCTCCGCATCGTCCGGTTGCACCGGAAGCGAGAAAATTCTTCTCGAGGACTACGATATCCTTCATTCCTTTTTTTGCGAGATTGAAGGCCACACTGCATCCGATAATTCCACCGCCGATAATGACGATACTCGCTTTATTCTTCATCAGCACCACTCACAATCTCTTCAAAGGTTATTCCGCCAAACGGCGGTCTTTTATTCTGTTTGATGATCTCATCCATGGGTTTGCCGGTCATTCTGGCAATCTCACGGGCAATCAGCGGTGTACAGGTATTTCCCTGACAGGGGCCCATTCCACATCTTGCGATTCGCTTAACCTCTTCAAGGGTGGTATATCCCTCGTTGATCAATTTTCTGATCTGCCCGAGTGTGACATCCTCACAACGGCAGATGATGATGTTATCGTCTTTCATTTAATTCACCACCAATATATTTCTGGTCTGTGGTACAAGTTCTTTTGACATCTCAACGGTTATGACCGCCGTCTTATCCTGACGGTCGCCATCCATGATACGGATAACCGTTCCCACTCCTATGTCTTCCCCTTCACGGCTGAGCAGTCTGACCGACTGCCCCCTTACAGGTCTTGGAAGCTGTTCATAAGGCAGAGTAACCGTTCCCTTTCCCTCCGAAGAGTTCATATTCTCAACGAATATCGCAAGTCCCGGACACTTAGAAATACAGCTGCCACAGCCTGTACATCTCTCAAAGTCAACAACCGGGGTCTGATTGATATCCTCAAACGGTTTGATCGCATCAAACGGACAGCTTCCAACACAGGGATTGCATGGTATCTCCTGAAAACACTCTATAACTGCATAGGACTTTTCTCTTCTCTCAACGGGAGGCCTCTTATCCTCTATATTTTTGTGTGATGCCACACCCGTCTTCGCAAGATGGGAAATATCCGCCTTTGTTCTCTCTGTCTTTTGTACTGTATCATCGATCTTTATATCGAGCCTGTTAAGACCGGCTCGGATCTTCTCTCCAACGGGACCGGCTCGGAGGCCGTTAAGTCCCTTCTGAAGTTCACTCAGTCTCTCTGCAACATCTACCGTTTCATTGACAAATTTGACGGCGTTGAGTCCGGCAAGTTCCCCTTCGAGCATGGCGGCGGTTGCCTCTTCTATACCGGCCAGGTCTCCGGCAACGAAGACACCCCGTTTTGAAGTCTCGAGGTTTTCATCACGAACAGGGACGATTCCACCCAGTTCGGGCACATATTTTGTCTTGCAGTTCATCTGTGACAGGATATCCGACAACGGAGTAAGTCCCACCGCGAGACAGATGGCATCGCAGTCGATATTCCTTTCACTGCCTTCAATCTCCTGCCATCTTTCATCTAACTGACAGATCGTCGCACCTGTTACCCGGGTGGTTCCAATGGCTTTCTTGACCGTATGTCCCGTCAAAATCGGGACACCGAGTCTTCTCAGCTTCGATGCATGCACGAGGTATCCGCCGATCTTCGGAGCGGCCTCTACCACGCCGATCACATCCACACCGGCCTGAATCAGCTGATAGGAAACGATGAGTCCAATATTTCCCGAACCGATCATCAGAACTTTCTGAGCGGGTTTCACCCCGTAAATATTCATCAGCGTCTGAACGGCACCGGCCCCAAATATACCGGGAATATCGTTGTTCTCAAACGGAAGGAATTTTTCAAAGGCCCCCGTTGCAAGGACAATGGATCTTGGCTTCATTTTCAGCATCTTCTTATCCTTCAGGACCGTTAAGACGCCGTCGTCCTCATAATAACCGAGTGCGGTAGCCGATTTCATCACCTCTACCGTCTTCATTCCGTTCAATTCATCTGTCAGTTCTCTTGCAATACTGATGCCCCTCGTTCCGGCATGCTCCTCTTCCGAGCCAAAAAATCTGTGTGTCTGCTTGATCAGCTGTCCACCGAGAAAATCCCTTTCCTCAACGAGCAACGTCTTCAAGCTGTTCCTGCCGGCAGCAAGCGCTGCACAAATACCCGCCGGTCCTCCACCGATTACCGCAACATCATAATTCATCATCAAATCCCTTCACCTGCCTCATTGTTTCTCTGAGATTCAACCACCATTCCGTCAACGGCATCCGTTACACAAATCCTTGTGTTCGGAATCCCGTCAACGGTCATCAGGCATGAAGAACAATGTCCAATGGCACAAAAGAGACCTCTTGGTCTTTTTAGTTCATGACTGTCATTGTAATACCAGACACCTGCCGCATGAAGAGCCGCCGCAACAGTTTCTCCCTGAAAGGCCTCAATCGCTTTACCGTTGAATGTGAAATAAATCTTTGTGCCTCTTTCGAAATCTAAAACAGGATGTTCTTTAATTCTCATTTCCAACCCCCTGATATCTTAGGAAAGGCATTATAACCGTCTTTCACCAAATATTTGTATGTAAATAATTATATCATGCAATGATTTGGTGAAAGTGAAATTCATCTGAGTTCTCTCATAGAAATGTGTTTTTTGTGAAATAATCGCAAATATAAAAATTGGAATTATTTCATAAACTGAAATTTCTTGCAGTTGAAAATCACAGGTGTCAGAAATTGAATTACATCCGCAGGTAAAAACGCCATTATCTATGCAACCTATCAACTTTTTGATTTTTTCTTGTTACTTTTAAACACAGGAGTCTTCAATATAGCCGGTTTCATCGCCATATTCAACCTGATCATCTCTTTTTTAAATTCAAATAGCCGCCAAATTAAAAAGAGACAATTGACAGGAAAAAGAAAAAGGGTTATAATATGAGCACACTCATATAAGTACACTCATATTTCAAGTGAAGGAGACGGAACACATGTCAGCCAGACTGAATAAAGCTCAGAAAGAGGAAGTCAGACAAAAGATCGTAGAAGAGGGATTCAGACTGTTTTCAGAAAAAGGCTATGACGGGACAACGACAAAAGAGATAGCGAGATGCGCGGGGATAGCCGAAGGCACGATCTTTAACTACTTTCCTTCAAAAGAATATCTCTTCATCGAATGTATGGCGGAAAAATACAAACTCCTGGAAAAAAAACTGCCTCAACCGGAGCCCATAACAGCCGGGATTGTCGATATGATCTATGACTTCATCGTTTCGACCATAAAAGGCCCAACCGGCATGCCAAAATCCTTTTTAAGGGAGATGGCCCATATTCTCACCTATTTTTCAAAAAAGAGGATCAAGATGCTGAATAAACTGTTTGAACTGGACTATAAATCCATCGAAAATCTTGAGGAGATCCTACAAGAGGCCGTTGAAAAGGGGCTGATTTATCCGGTCGATGTTTCAGTGGCTTCAAATGCGATTTACTCGGTTGCCATGTATGAGGTACTAAACTATATCTATATCGATACTTATGATCAGGAGGAAATGAAGAAAAATTTCAGAAAAAAACTGGAATTTCTATTGAAAGGATGGGTTGTGGAATAAAGTCATCCGATACAGGGAGGAAATAACATGTCTGCTGGAAAAACATCGTTTTCTTTCTTGGCGTGCTTTCTAACAATTTTCATCGTCGCCTTTCTCATGAGCTGTACCCTTCAAACAAATAACGGGGACGAATCCGTGTTCACTCTCGGAAAAGAGTATACCTTCTTCTCCACTCAAACGATCTCAAACATGGCCGTTCAAGCGTTAAAAGAGGATCTTGACAACCTTTATCTCCTGTATGACAGTACACAGACAACCTCTCAGAGAGATGCCGAAGATACGACACAACTGTTCGGGTTGTATGTAATGGAATCGGAATACGGAACTTATTCAAAGGCAACGGAAACCCTCAGCGACACACTGGAGGGATCCGATCAATTTCTCTTTGTCGGTGACACGATCTGTTACCGGAAAGGATCAACGGTTGGCTCATCAGACCTTTCCGGGACGATAAACTGGGAAACGGATTTCTCAACAGGGGGAAAAACCATACTCAGTATCGGAGGGGTGGAATATGATAACACTGAAAGGCTTGGCATCCTCTTCAGGCAGAATGAAAACGGTTATTATCTTGTCCTGAATCAGGACAACGGTACGGAACTCTTCCGGGAAACTTTTAATTATCCGGGAGAGGGTGAAATTTATTACGGACCGTTCACATTCTGCGAGAAAACACTGATCTTGCTTCAGGACACCCTTCTATATAAAGAGGGTGTATTAATCGCCTTCGATTTTGAAACGGATGAAAAGATCATTTCCGTTTTTCTGAACGAAGCGGATCAGTACATCTTTATCACCTGCCATAACGGCACACTCTTTGAAACCGGATACGATCAGAATGGCAATTTTCTCTTCAGAACCTCAATGACTGAGAACAACATTGCTTCAAGAGATTCTTTAAATTTATTAACGCTTCCGCTTTTACTTGCAAAAGGAAATAATTCCGCTTACTTTGCTACCTGTGACAGTAAGATTCATCAGATCACAACAAAGAATAAAGCTAACGAAGGGGGAGATCCCCCTGATGAATTTCAGATTAATTTCTCTGAACAGCCACCGGAAGAAACAACAGCTACTGAAATAGAGGTTACGATCGAATCCAGCCAGCCGGTCACTTATTTTCGTAGCTATATAAGCCCGGAAGGTGGAGGATCAAACGATTTTAAAGAGAATATGATTCCCGTTACAGAAAAACCGGCCATCGTAAACGGAAAATATCAGTATCAGATCAAGTTCAAATTCGATGAAGCGGGGAAAAAATATCGGGTTGAACTATACGCCACAAACAGTAAAGCTGATAATAGCGGAAATTATAATCTCTCCAATGATCTCAGTTTCGAGATAAATGTAAGAGGGGGTGCACAACTACCTGCGATTCAGGTCGAAGAACCACTGCCGGAAATAACGACAGAAGCAACACTTAACCTCAAACTGTTGTCAGATCAGGTACTGAATGAATTACGGGTAACAAACAACGGGTTATTGAACACGTTTAATAATCCTCAGGGAGAAGTCGTCCAGACACCGGATGGCAACAATTATCGTTACAATGCCCCACTCGAACTCAACAACGGTGCCAATGAGGTAAAGATTGAGGGAGAAAATGAAAATGGGACTTCAAACAAGCTTGAACACACCGTTGAAAGGGGAGAACGACCTGTTATAGAATTTGCCGAACAACCACCCTCTCAAGTTGAAGCTTCTGAAGATAACTGTATAATAATAAAGATAAACGTTCAAAATGATACTGCAGCACTTACAGGACTGACACATCAGGTAGGAGATGAGGCTTCCGAGACTTTATCTCCACCTATTCTCGGAACTGATCTAAGCGGTTATTATCAGGTAGCCGTTTCCCTTAAAGAAGGTTCCAATACGATCACCTTCATCGCTGAAAATAAATTTGGTTCCTCCAATACCATCTCCTGTACGATTGAATGTGTTATTCCACAATCGGGTGGTTATACAGTAAAAGAGACCGTGGGACAGGAAATCATCACCCAACCGGTGGATATCACTTTTGATTATTACGATACCGATTACGGGGTCTTAGTCATCTCTCAATTCCAGAACCAGATAGGCTTGATGGGACAAATCTATAAAATAAGCGCCCAACGGTCTCAGGTTTTACAGTATTATCCCGAAACCGGTGGTTATCTTGGCGTTCAGGGTGTGGCCTGCGGTCTCTCGGACAACAACACCCTTTTCCTTCAGAAAAGTGACTTTATAGCGAGGACAAACGGTGATGGCGTACCGGTTGATTCTTATCCGATCAGTGAGAATCAGCAAATTCAGACCGGACAGATCGATCGATACGGGAATCAGATCCGTTATCTTTCAAGAGATACGAGCGGTTACGGATTTGACTATCTGAACTTCTTATCCCCGAATGACACAACACAGAATAAAGGCTTCGCCGTTACGGGAAATGCAGGGTGTGATTCGATCAGCTCATCCGATCAGCATTCCGGAAAAGTCCTCATGACGAATACAACGGCCACTTCCGGCCAGCGAGACACCGAATCGTATGTCAGTGTAACGGCAGAAGACGGCAGCACGGAAAAACTGTTTGACATCCCGGAAGCCGATGGGATTCCCATGGATATCAGCTTCATATACGATTATCCGGATTATCATCTTCTAATCTCCACACAGAGAGACAATGGGTACTGGATTAATATTTATACGGTAGCCGGAACAAAAACACACGATTTTAAAACCCATGACCTTGTCCCTGCGCAATCAACAGGAGACCAAAGAGCTATTGGAATTTATACGGCGATTAAAGGTGAATATGACGATTACATCTACGTCATCAACAGCCTTTATCCGGGAGTACAGATCTGGGAGCCCGTAGAAGAATAACAAACCGTTCATCGGAATGATTTAATGATCTTATAAGCCACACAGATAAAAGACCGTAGTCCCTCACCGGTGTGAACTACTGTCTTTTATCTTTATAAATCTCTTTTTAAAATCCATGAAGAAAGGGTCCAGTATTAAAATACATCAACTGACGGTTTGATTGACTTGAAAATTCTTCTAAAGCCGTTTATTGGACTTATTTACAAAAAAAGGCCTTCACTTGGTGTAAAGGCCTGAAACCCCATTATAAATAAGTTTTGTAATAATTTCAGCTATCTTCTGAGGTGTCTCAATCATTCCTTCCAGCAGCCATTTGTGCAAGATACTCAAGGCACCTGAAAAGATAAAATAAAGCATATAGTCTGAAATAGCCCTGTCAATCCCATGCTGCTCTCTGATTTCCAAAACGGTCTCGCATTGGGCGATCATCACAATCATGTCAGAAAATGAAAAATAGCCGTTTTCTCTTAGCAGACTTTTCATCAGTTCTGCATTCTCAGCGGCATATTCCACCATCTTTTTTACCATCAATATGGTTGTTTGTGATCCCTCCGTAAAGTTTTCAGTTGAAACATATTGCCCAAATTCTTCGATCACATCAATTATCAATTGGTTCAACAAATCGTACTGATTATCGTAATGCGTATAAAAAGTACTTCGGTTGACATCGGCTGTCTCACACAGTTTCTTAACCGTTATTTTCGAGATTGGATTGTCTTTTAACAATTCAACGAGACCGTTTTTCAACAGCATTTTGGTATATTTAACCCTTCGATCTGTCTTTTCTCTTTTCATATTCCTCCTGGTAAATCGTGTAAAGTTTTATCAATCATCAACACATTCACAATAAATGTCCGTTATCAAACAAATTCCAGGTAATTAATGGTTGCAATCATTTTTATTGTGCACTATAATCGTCTTAGTTTGAATATAAAACATAGTGTTTTATACCTCGATAAATTGCAGTAATTTCGAACTACACGGCATGTAAAAATAATGATTTGACGACAAGTATCCCGTTTAATTCTGATAAGAGATAAACTATGAATCATTGAAGAAAAGGTCCCTTTTTTGTTAAAAGAATGATGAATCTTTTCATAGTAATCATAAGCTGGAAAAAATATTGTCTGATCGTTCAGGGGATGTTTTCCCTTTTTTATTGCAAATAACATGTCATTATACGAAATTCCTTGTAAAAGCCATGCAGCAATGGTTATAAGCTTATTCGAACTACTTGATTATATTTTATTTTGTATTATTAGTCAATTATTATATATTATATCTTTGTTTTTATCATTCTAACTTTAGAAAAGGTCGTGAAGATTATGAAATTCAGAAGTATCAAGTTGAAACTGTTGTTTTATTTTGTTCCATCTACCGTTCTGATTTTAGTTGCAGCAGGTTTTGTCCTCGGTATCATTTCAAACGATAAGACGACCCATTTAAGTCTCGAATTGTCGCAAGAGATTGCCAATGCCTCCAGGTTGTCCGTTGAAGAATGGCTGAATGGAAATATTGAAAAACTGAAGGGGCTGTCGATGACAACCGACTTAAGTCAGGGGAATAAAGAAGCTTTTCTCCCTCTGTTCAAAGAAGTAATCGCTGACAGCGATGGCCTTTATGAATCCATGTTTTATTCAGATTTGAAGGGTAATGCAATTACTCAAGATGATCATCTTTTAGATTTAACCCAAAGAGATTATGTTAAGAAAATCGCAAATGGGGATTCATTTGCGCTAAGCAATGCCGTTATCAGCCAGGAAACTGGAAATCCCATCTGTGTCATAGTGGTCCCTGTTGAAGAAAAGGGAAAAATAAAAGCTATCTTAGGGTTATCTATCACTTTAAACAGCTTAAACGATAAATTGAATCAGATAAAAGTAGGCAAATCCGGTTTTGTCTTCGTAACAGATGGTACCGGTCTCGCCGTAGCACATCCTACAGAAGATATGCTCATGAAATTCAGCGTACTCAAGGGAAAACAGGAAGGGTATATCGGCTTAGAGGTAATGGGAAACAGGATGATAAAGGGTGAAAGTGGGACGGGAAAATTCGCCAGACCAGACGGGACCTCGTTCACAATGATTTATAACCTGATCAAGTATACCCCCAACTGGTCGATGGGTGTTGTCATTCCAGATGCTCAGTTAAAGGAAGTCAGCCTTTCATTGATCTGGATCATCGTCATCTGTTTCACCGTCGTTATCGGAATCGTCATTATTGTTTCACTTATCACCGGTACAGCCATTTCGAGGCCGGTCATCGCGATCGCAAAGGTAGTCAAAAAGATCGCCGATTTTGATCTGTTGTTCAACGAAAACAGTGAGGCTATCAAGTATCTGAAGGATAAAGATGAGATTGGCCGGATGGTCAATGATGTAGCCGTTATGGAGGGGAATTTGCGCGAACTGGTAAAAATCGTGAACACAAAGACTTCTGAAGTCAATAAGGCCTCGGAAAATCTCTCGGCTGTATCTGAAGAGCAGTTGGCCACTGCGGAAGAACTCTCCGCCCAAGCTCAGGATGTGGACAGCAACGCGCAGAACACTTCCGCTTCCATTCAGGAAGTCTCCTCCGGTGTCGAAGAGGTGGCGGCCAGCGCACAGGATGTCTCCCGTAATTCTCAGGAACTCGCCAACGAGATCGGCGAAACGGATGAAGCGGTAAAGACCGGGCAGGAAGTACTCAGTACGCAAGACAAGATGATGAAGACGGTGGGTGAACAGAACGCGAAGACGTCCAAACTCGCCAAGATGGTTGCCGAAAAAGCCAACAACGTACAGGAGATCGTCAGCAGTATCTCTTCTATCTCCGAACAGACCAACCTTCTTGCCCTGAATGCCGCTATTGAGGCTGCAAGAGCCGGTGAGGCCGGCAAGGGCTTTGCCGTAGTCGCAGACGAAATCAGAAAACTCGCGGAAGAAAGCAAGGCCGCTACCGCCAATATTGCCAAAATTCTGAATGAAATAGACGAAGGTGCCGGTGAGGCCAACGAAGCCGTAGAGAAGACGGTTGAGCTTTACACTGAACTCAATACCGCGTCTACCAAACTCGTTGAGGAATTTAAGAAGATCAAGACCTCTATCGACAGTGTCAACACGCGTGTAGAATCTCTGATGGGCGTTGCGGAAGAACAGAGTGCCTCCGCCGAGGAGATGGCGAGTGCCATGGATAATTCCGCAAGATCCACCGCAGAGATCTCCGAAAAGGTCAACGAGATGGTAAAGGCCGTCGAGCAACAGACGGAGAGTGCCCAGCAGGTCAATTCTGCCGCTGAACAACTCAATTCCCTTTCTGAAATTCTCAACGAACAAATCAGGAAATTTAAAATATAATCTATACGGTTATAAACGATGTTAAAAAAGGTTGCATTGGAAAGACTCAACATCCGATGCAACCTTTTTTCAGTAACTCCCGCTTATTTATTAAAAATCATGTTCGTACAGCTGTTTTGAATATTCGAAGACCTTTCCAAAATGATAGGTGTGATGATAGATCTTGATGTCCAGTTCCATCTCGAGTTCACCGGATGTTTCAAAATCAAGGGTGAGATGCTTGTCTTTCAGATTAAATTCCAAGCCAAACGGAATCTCAAGCTGGGGCCGCAGGACACAGGCGATGGTTATCCCGGGATAGGTCTTGAATCCTACACCGAGTGAAAGAGACGGATCAACCTCCGCCGTATATTCCGGCCCATGCATCTCTTCGGAGTGATTATAGATTCCATGGGCATGAGACCACTTGTGCAGGCCATCCGGAATGACATGCCATTTGAACTTCACCTTCGCCCCGATATCGTAGCTGAATCCCAGTTCAAGATCCAGCTCCGGTCCGAAATCAAATTCAAATTCCGCAATCTGCGCACTCACATCATAATAGAAATCCAGCGGGACGCTCACGCGAACGGGAACACCGCATATAGAAAAACTGATTCCCGGATCGGCGAGTCTGTAATCATCATCCTTTTCAAATCCAGCCAACGCATCGATCACGAGGATAGAGGAAAAATCCATTGGGAAGCTCAGATGACCACTCGATGAGAAGCTCTTCCAGCTGAGATGAAATTTGATACTGCAATCAACATTCAGGTCAAAGGTATTCTGAATCTCTACCGTCACACCATCTCCATCATACAGTGGAATATCCCATTCCTTTTCATACAGATTCTTCCTGACCCTTGCCAGTCTCTGCTTGTCATCCGTGGATCCATAGCGTTCGATGATAGTCGCCAGATCATCGTCCACATCAATCACAACGGTCCCAAGGGCATCTTCCATCGTGGATTCGGTTGCCTGAATCAATACATAATCATCATTCGACAGATCGACGGATTCTACCTGTCTGACCAGTCCCCCCTGTTCGTCCAGGATAAAATCCCCTTCATAGAAATCGGGGAGATTATCGTTTTTGTAAAATGCAATATGAGTAGAAGTAGGCGGTTCTCCTAAATCATATCTCGATAAAAAGGTGGAGTTCACAACGAGTGATCTCGGATGAGCCACACTGATGGCAATCAGTCCCTTTGAAAACTGAGGAGCTGTAGCGTTTCCCGAATGTTCTATCCGGAAGACCACACGCTTGAACTGCTCATGATACGCATATTCTCTCGCACTGCCTGTAACAAGCTCTTCAGGAGTTTCATTCTTGAAGGAAAGCAGACAGGAATCGCCGATGGAAGGATGATTGGTCGTAACTCCTCTGTGATAAGTCAGGCCATGAAAGGCATCTCCGCGTGTTTCAGTGAATTGTGCCTCACCGAGGACCAGGTTGACCGTTACATTGTCTTTCCTCTCCTTTATGATTCCATCCGGTCCATAGATGAGATAATCATAAGTCATCCGTAACTCGCTGATCTCCCGTATATAAATATAACCATAGTCCCTTGTGAGGATTATGGGCAGAAAATAATCCTCGTCCACCTCATCCTGCTCCCAGCCATAAGTGATATCCTGGAAACCGATGGTCGTACCGGGACCAATCTGTGAAAATTCATCGTCTGAGGTATTAAACGCAAGACTGCCGTTGTAAAAGGCACCTGAAGTCAGGTCTTCAAAAGGGACTCTGACAACGATAATCTTTTTTATCGTACACGAACTGACAACGAAGATGACGACAACGATTAAAATCAGGGAAAACAACGTTAAAAACCTTCTTCTCATAAAACCACCCCTTATAAGGTCTGAACTATCTCAATATTCGTATAGACTCCATGAAAGATTATGAATCATCATCAGATTATATCATAGAAAAGAAGGCATCTTCGCCTTAAATACCAAAGGTTACCTGAAAAAAGCGGCCCCCCGGATGTTTATAAACGGTTCAAAAAAAATCATACTGCACCGGAAACAGATTCCGCACAGTATGAATAATGGCCATTGTATGAGAAAAAAACTTTCTATCGTGTCTATTGATCGGTATTCACACGTTAACAGGATCACAAAGCTGTGAGCCGTCTTATTTTTTTATTCGTCGAACCATCCCGTTTAGCAGGGTTCTTGTCATCTTAGCGATCCTACCATCCGGCTTGATCCGTTTTGCCAATGCGGGGCTTGTCGCATAATACAAACGTACAAATAATCGTCCGAGTGGGTTCGGCAGCAGCCGGTCATCTCTGAAATTTCTTAAAACGAGGACTTCCGGACAATCGTATGAACCGTATACCGCAGTAGCTATATAGCAGCCTTCTTTTTTCTTTGATTTATTCATCTTTTTCAGCTGCTTGATGAGATCAGAAGCAACCGCTTTAAACTCAGACATCGAATCTATTTTAAAACCATGTTCATGCATCGTCTTATTGCGTAGGGTGGCAACCCAACGCATCTTTTTTATTGTCTCTTTGTCAAACTTGTTTTCCACAGAACTTATTTTTTCATGCATGCCCCTTCCACTCGCCCCAAGCTGATCAAGCAGGGATTCTATTTCTCTCGTTAATCGAACAACTTCTTCTATCTGACCCATGTCCCCCCCTTTATACCTACGACAACGATCTATTCTTCCGATAAACACCATTTGGTCTTCCGTTATATTTTAGCATACTCTTCATCCCATCCACGGATGATGAGCAGGTCTGAATCTTTTTCACCTGTGGTGAATTTACGGTTTTTCAGTTTCGTCTTAATAAATATACCCTGTAAAAAGGAGTCATTATGATGAATAATAAATCAGTAGTCTTTTTAATAACGGTTCTGTTGATCCTTTTTCTGGTTTCCTGCAAAGATACATCGGATATAAAAATAGGTCTCGCCGTTTCATTAACCGGTATGGATAACACAACCGGTCAGTCATTTGTTTATGCAGTAGAATATGCGATTGACGAGATCAATCAGAATGGTGGTGTTAACGGGCGAAAATTAGAACTCATCATAGGAGATGATGAAAACAATCCTGAAAAGGCCAGGCAGGTGGATCAGGAATTAATCGATTCGGGGGTCTGTACGATTATCGGGCATATAACAAGTTCTATAACAAAAGCGGCCTTACCGGTAATAGACAAAAATCAGATGCTTTTATTCAGTCCCACGGTAAGCAGTTACGACATCGTCGCAAACAACGATTTACTGATTTCGCTCGGTTCTACCAGTCCGACTACACAAAAAGCAGTTGTAGATTATATGATCAACCACGATCATATTGAGGATCTGATCATCATTTATGATGAGAACAACGTTGAATTTGCACAATTCTGGATAGACCAGCTCAACGATTATCTCTCCAATTCTGACCTTAAATTGACAAAAACGGTAAAATTCAATTCCTTTGAGGACAGATCACTCCTGTATGAGATCACTCAGGAAGCGCTGGAAAATGATCCTGATGGTGTTTTAATCATCGCTTCACCTCTTGAAACGGCGTTTATCTCTCAACAGCTTTGCAAATTGAACCCGGAGATAAAAAAATATGCCACGCAGTGGTCATTTAATGAAATGGTGATTGAGCAGGGAGGGACAGCCGTCGAGAACCTGTTACTGATAACCGAATACGATAGATTTTCTGAAAATGAATGGGCTCAGGCTTATCGCAAGGGCAACGTGGAAAGCTACGGCATCAATCCGGGAATATCCTCATTTGCCTATGAGACCATGTACATACTGTATCAGGCGTTGCGCTCTTCAGGAAGTACCAATCCCATAGATCTGAGAGATGAAATTTTGAGATTAAAAAACTTTCAGGGGCTATCGGGTGAGATAACGATAGATTCAAAGGGGTTATCCATCCGGGATTATTATCTTTACACCATTAAAGAGGGAAATTTCACAAAATTAATCATTCCAGAAGATTGACTTCTCATATAATACCACTTCCCTGATATGTTATATCCTATCATCTGAAAAAGGGAGATAACAGACGAAGCGATTGTGTCTGAAGTATCTGTAACCGTTGATCCCCTTCGTTAAAACCACCTTAAAGGCTCTTACGGTTTTGTAAAACATGCTATAATGATGTCCGGTTCAGACAAAACGTGGTTGAAGGTGGGATTGTTATGACAGATGCTTTACTTGAAAAGATGACTGAAATAGAAAAAAAGGCCGGTAAAGACTGGGTGATGGAATTTCAGAATGCAGACTCCCCCCGGGCTATCAGTTTGCTTGCCGGTAAATACGGAATTACTGTACCTGAAGAGGTTGCCGAAGAAGCACTTGGCCTTCTGAGTGAGACCGAATTATCCGACGAAGAACTCATGACTATCAGCGGAGGGTTTGCTTCCATGAAAGGCGGTCATGGGATACAGGGTTGACATGTAGAAGTCTTTTTAATAAATCAATACAGGGAGAACTCAGGTAATAGGATGCAATTTTTTTAGTAAAAATTTGTCCAAAGCTTTGTATTCACCCGAATTCTCTCCCTCTAAATTAGGTATTAAACGCATTGGTTTGTATCTGACTCCTCTTATTTTACCGCGTTATGCATATAGTCCTTTGTTTCTTCATCCGCATACTCCTCGGCAAGCCGTTCGTCGTTATCCCTTACGGATAAATCACCACCATAGGCAATGAACAAATCCAATACGTCTTCAGCCCCCCATGACATTTCCGCCGCATGATGCGCAATCGTTTTCCCGGACTTATCCGGATGATTAATAATCGCTCCCCTGTCAATCAGATGTGCAATGATCTCAGGATCACTTTCCTGCAGGATGGCTTCAAAAAGAGGGGTCGTTCCCGTATCCGATTCAATATCGACTGGTACACCCAATGACAGGAGATAATCGATTACAGCCAACTGTTCTTCACTGTTAAGCCTCAACACCGCTGTGTGTAATGGGGTATACCCCTGATAGCCCTTGATGCGTGGATCAGCCCCCATTGCAACCAATAACTGAACCATCTGAAGGTCTCCGTTATTGGCAGCGAGATGAAGAGGAGCAACCTGCTCTTCATTTTGATCTGAGTTGGCATTCACCCCCATTGAAAGCAACCATTCGACCGCTTCCACGTCCTGTTCATAAACAAAAAGGTGTATGTGCATCGGGGAATATCCCCGATTGTTCAGGGCAAAGAGGTCAGCTCCCGTATCAATCAGCGCTTTGACCACATCGACATAACCGTTTTCCGCCGCAATATGCAGCGGGGTATCTCCCGCATCGTTCTTGACGTTAACTTCAAGCCCTTTATCGATCAGGAAAGCAAGTGTCTTTGGAGAATTGATACTTGAGCTGATATGAAGATAGGTATTTCCTTCCGCGTCCACAGCTCTGATATCCGCTCCCGCATCGATCAGCATCTGTGCGTAGTCAAGCTGCCTGTTTTTAACGGCTTCTCTGAGAAGGGTCCCATAATTGTTCCCCGTTTCAGGATCGGCTCCCTGTTCCAATAAGGCCGTTACAAGTGATTTATCAAGATTTTTGTCCAGAACGATGAAGAGTGGAGACTCCCCTTTCCGGTTCAGGACATTCGGATCAGCTCCCTGTTCGATCAGGTACAAAGAGGAGTTAATCGCCTTGGCATATAAAGTATCGGTCAACGGACTCTGAAAGGCCAGCGGATGTTTATCTAACGTAGCCCCTTTTTCTACCAGATATCTGATGATTTCATAGTTTCTATCCGATTGATACGTTCGGCTGCAGGCTTTCAATAACGGTGTTTCCCCCTTGTCATAAGCCCCTTCGCCGGGTAAAGCATCAATTTCCGCACCATGTTCCACCAATTTTCTGACAAGATCCAGCTGACTGTCTCTCGCCGCATAATGAAGTGCCGTAAGCCCTTCAGAATCCATTCGATTGACATCGGCTCCTTGTTCAATCAAATATCTCGCTATCTCTTCATAAACCGGATAATATTCCGCTTTGATGGCCGCATAGAGTAAAGGTGTCTGCAAAGTCGAATCTCCGAGCCCAATCTCATTCAGATCATCTCCATTGGCTACCGCTTCTTTGATTCCTTCAAGATCTCCACTGTAAAGTGGCAGTAAAATACTGCCAAATGACATTACAACACTTAAAAAAAGGATCGCAATCCCTAAGAGTCTTTTTTTCATTTTGGATCCCTCCCAAAACCATATGATATTTCTACGTGTTCAATAAAACCTCTCCGTTCGAAGCACCCATCGGTCAAAAGATCCACATCAACCTGACCCTTCTTCAGGTAATAATTCCCACACCGGTCAACAACACCCGTTTAGTTCTCAAGAAACAACAACCACTATGATCGAGGTGAAAGACAACCGTATTCTCAACTTTCTATCTTCTATTTGTCCCCATTATACACCGAAATCATGAAATAAAAAAAGGCGATCGTTTCTATTTTGAAATAATCGCCTTTTTTATCTTATCCCTTCACCCGTTGATCATTCAGCTCATCCACATTGATTTCTTACGAATACAATCACACAGAGATTGCCGACTACACTTAAAATGTCGTTATAGTCTTTTCATCACCTCGATCATCTTTTCTTTCTTGATGCCGTTGAATTTAAAGGCTCTGAGCAATCCCAGCATATTATTGTTGTTTCCGTTGACGTAAAAAAAATAACGTCTGATCTGTTCCGGTGAGTTGTCAAAGGCTGTACAGCAGACGGGGAAGAAAAAACCCCTGTTCCTGTATTTTTCTTTCACATACAGCTGGCCGATATACAGTGCATCTGAACCCCTTCTTTCAGAGATAAGCCACGCCGCAGGATTCCCCTCCCTGAACAGGATGACAGAGGCCTCTTCATCAGCCCTTTCTGTCAACGGATTAAAATTATACGGCACTTCCGTTCCGAGCTGTACCCGTACGCTTTCCCGTTCTTCGGACGTTAATTCGGAGCGTTTCTTGATATGCGTATTTTCTTTTAAATCCAGATACCTTTTGTATTTTCGTTTTATCCCTTCGATAGATTTCCCAATCTCGGATCGTTCAGAAACGTAGGTGTTTCTGATATAACCCGACAATTCAAATCCGCAGGTCCTGTACAACGCCTTTGCAGCTTCAGTCCATTCCCTGTCTTCAAAATAACTGCTGTAAAATCTGCTGGCACCTTCGTTTTGTGATTTCTTTACAGCTGCCGTCAGTAATTCCACAGAATAGCCTTTTCCTCTGTGTTTTTCTGCTATAAAGATTCCCTGGCAGACATGCACCTTTTCACTTCTTTTTTCGACGGCGATGAACCCGACCGGATCCCCACCCATTTCCAGGCCTATCGTGTAGATGAAATCTCTGTAGAGAAATGTCACGTAGTTTTTTATCTCACTGTGTATGTATATATCCGAGTACCTGAAAAAATTGACGGCATTTTCAGAGTTGAATTCAACGATCACTGATCATCAGTTCTCCTTCTCCTTCTTCAGTATTCTTTCCCTTAAAGAAGTGTACCACACCAAAGTCCAGCATCGTAAAATTAATTGTTTCCAGTCTGACACCCGTCAGCGTCCAGGGCAGCATGAAGAATATCGCCTGGCTGACGGGAATCCCAAAGGGTGAAACGACTATGGACATCGCATAAAGATAAATCGGCGCGGGAACGCCGGTCGTTGCCAGTGTGGCACCAACGGCACCGAGCAGGATAAACAGATACTGAAAGAATGCGATCTTTAGACCGGTTAACTGGACAAGGAATATCGTCGTCAAGGCAAACATGCTCGCTATGGAAGGAACCAGCATTACCATGATCAGCGGCAACGTCCCCTTGATCGTCTCATCGTTGTACTTTTCATTGGTTTCACTGACCTCTATGACCGCGGGGATGGCCGCCAATGTGGATAACAGTGAAAACAGGATGATCATGGGTCTTCTGATCATTCGAATATAGGCAATCGGATTTATCCTGTTTGACACACAGCCAATCGCCAATGCAATCAGGAACCAGATTCCAACGATGATAAACTGACAAACCGTAAACAGTAAAAAGGCGGAGATGATCGAGGCATCCTCTACAAACAGCTTTGCCTGTGAAAGCATCAGGCTGAACAAGCCAAAAGGCAACAGATAGTAGGAGTAGTTGAACAGGTGCATAAAAAGGCCGTTCAGTGTCTCAATGACACCGATAACGTTCTCCCGTTTCTCCTTCTGCTGTTTTTTCAGTGCAAAGGCCAGCAGGATGGCAAAAAACAGGATGGCAAGCGTCCTGTTCTCCGAAAAAGACTTGAAGATGCTGTCGGGAATCATCGTCTTGGGCAGTGACCAGAGCATGGCACCGAGGTTCATCTCGGAATAGTCGGATAATTCTTCATCCGTATTCTCGTTCATGGCCACCGCGAGTTTCTGTCGATTTTCAGTAGACAACCCCTCGCCCGGTTTCACGATCACCCCTATCGTCAATCCGATAAATGATCCCAGCAGAAACAGCAGCAGGATAACACCGATAAACTTCGTAAAGAACTTCACACCACCCATCTTCATCATGAGTCTGACAAAATTGATCAGAACGACACAAAACAGGATAGGGATTCCGCAAAGCAGCAGATAATTAAAGAAGAGATCTCCAAGTGGGCTTAAAAACTCTATCATAACGGGAAAGGCCGCTCCACAGTACAACCCGATGATCATAGAAAAGATGACCGTCCAGAAGTTCAGCAGCCAATGTGATTTCTTGCCCTTCTTCTCATGTTTTTTCTGGGTGGTAAAGATAACAAGAAAGGCCAAAAACAACAGCAGGGCCAACACAATATAATTCCAGGGTGTGCCCGGAATACCGGAATTTCGATTCATCCCGCTCAGATAGGTATCAAGGTTGAGGGAATATTTTTCATATAATTCATTGATCGTGGAATTGATGTCGAACTCGGTGGAAAGAAATTTATCCAACCAGAGATAGAGGGAAAGATTTTCTGGTGAAACAGCGATGACTATCTTGTCATTCTTCAGCAGTTTAAAGAAGGTATAGTTCAGATACAATTCAGGATTGGCCGTTAAAAAGAATTTCGTCCAGATCTCATCGAAATAAAAGGCATCGCACCCCTTAGACTCCAGGACTTTTTTTATCTCCGACTGATCATAAAAACGAGCTTCAGCATTTGGAAACACCTCATCTATCCAGATTTCCTGAGCGGTATTCCTGACCGTTGCAACCGATGCCTTTTCCTCATTCAGAAAACGGATGATGTTTTCAGGCGAGATATCGTAATACGTCCGTTTCATCTTCTCAAGTAACTGATTGTTGATCAGAACACTGTCGCCACTGTTGATATATTCATCGGTTAGAAAGACATCCATGTTTCTTTGCGGGGTATACGAAAAATAGGAGATGATGATATCCCCTTCACCACTTTTTAATGCAGACGCCAGTTGATTGAAGCTTCCCTTCCGAATAAACTCCGGCGAGACACCAAGTCCGGCACAGATCTCTCCTGCAAGTTCTACATCAATTCCGGCAAGGTCCCCGGACTCATCCACATAAAAAAAAGGCCACCAGTCATCTTCCACCATGAGTATCCTCAGACGGCCGGATGCTTCTATGGCGTCCAATCCCGCAAATCCCTGAGAAAACACACTCAGCAAGACCAGTGTACTCCACATGATTATTAAGACTATTCTCTTTTGCATATACACTCACCCTGTTGTAAAAATTGGTCCCGTCAACACTCCCCCGTAAGTGTATTTATATGACTGTTCCGATAAAAATTGTTTGATAAGAATAAACCGTCTAAAAAACCTCTATTTCTGCCGCAGCGTAATTTCACACGAATTATAGCATAGACTGTATTTAAAATGACGCAAATGCTCCTCAATCCCCACCCATCTCACCTTTTATTTTTATTCCATCGTATTTTTTAGATTTTGATTTTTTGTTGAAAAATTGTATAATGATATGATTAATACCTACGTCACAACTTAATAAGGAGTGTGGTTCAAATGAAAAAGATTCTATTCATGATGATCTTCATGGTATTGTGTTTTACTCTGTCTTTGTTTGCCGATATTGTCGTACTGAAAAACGGAAGGGAAATCGAAGGAACCATTCTTTCTCAGAGCGGAGATTTTATCGTTGTAAAAGACGATTTCAACATCGAATACAAGATTCAGAAGACGGATGTTCAGGCCATACAAATCGTTTCACAGCCCCAAAACACCCCACAGCAGATTGTTGTAACACCTGTATCTCCCGTAAGTGCCGAAACCGAAGATAACAATTCCTTTTCAAAATCCAACACATTGACATTTGATGTCAACGGGATCACCACGGCCAATGCCAGGATATTCCCAAACGGCGACAGGGATTATTTTGCCGTCAAGGTGGAAAAACCCGGAGAATACTCTTTTACGACAACGGCCAAAACGGTCGGATCGCGACTCGGGATAAGGATTCTCAACGGCAACAATAACCTTCTGAAAAACTGGATATGGGCTGAAGTCGGAAAGGACATCGTCACAACATCCATAGACATCAATTGGGATTATATTGGACAAACGCTTTATTTTGAAGTTGCACAGTATGGTGATAACCAGGTAATTGATTATATTGCAAAGATCGCTTATCACACCATACCGGACATCTGGGAACCAAATGGACGGTTCAGAGAAGCCAAACAGATAAAAATAGATACGAACACCGAAAGCTTCATCTTCCCAAATGGGGACAGAGATTATTTCAAGCTCACCATCCCTTCCCAGGGGCGCCTTTCCCTGGTATTACGATGTGCCGATCCTAACATACGACTTGGGGTTAGACTGCTGACCGATGAATATTATCTTCTGAGAAACTGGACCTGGGCGGCAGATGCCGGAGAGGTCTGCGAATTGGTACAGGATTTTAACGCAGCGGAGGAAATTTATCTCGAAGTGGCACATTACGGGGATAACAGGAGATCATTCACCCCTTATGCACTCGAAAACACCTTTAATGTCATACCGGACACGCATGAACCAAACGGGCGATTCAGAGAGGCTTCCACGATAAATATCAACACGGATATCATTGGGTATCTCTTCTCAACGGGAGATCGTGATTATTTCAAATTCAACATCCCACGAACCGGACTCGTCAATTTCTCGGCAAGTACGGCTGATCCACTGACAAGACTGCAGTTCAGAGTCCTCACGGATGAAAATGCCCTGTATCACAACTGGGTTGTTGCAGATGAAAATGAAGGAGAGGTCAAGCTCGAAAGGGAGATGACCGCCGGTGATTATTACATGGAACTCGCCGAATACGGCGATAATTACGCAAGTATGAAGCCATTTAAACTGAATATCTCACTCTCTCCTTCATCGGAGAATTTCGAGGAGAACAACAGTTTTGCTACCGCAAAACAGCTATCCCTCAACACGCCATACACTGCAGAAATATTCCCGAAAGGGGACAGGGACTATTACAAATTTGATATCACAAGACCTGGCGAACTTAACATCACCATCAAACCGGGGCCGGTACACCGACTTGGTCTGAGAATTCTGAATGCCGACAACGGCTTGTTCCAGAACTGGATCTACGCCCCGGACTTTGCAAAGGAACTGATCGTTAAGACGGATATCAAAAAGGCAGGGATCTACTATATAGAGGTAACCGATTATGCCGATGCCAGAGGCAGTATCGCTCCCTATACCATCACGGTTACACTCAAATAATTCTTTAGAGGACGCTTTGAAGCGTCCTCTTTTTTCTTTTTAAAACACTTCCTGATAATTTCCCTATAAAAAAATCTACAGTAGTTGACATGAGAGGTAAAATTTTGTACAATACATATGAATAAATGTTCACATGATCATTCAAAACAAAGGGGGATTGCAATGAAAAAAAGAGATGAATTGCCAAAATGTGATCTGATCTATGTGCATGAAGATGCGGTAAAGGAAATAAAGGAACGGCTACCGGACGAAGAGACGCTTTATGATCTGGCCGATCTGTTTAGGATCTTCAGTGATTCGACACGAATCAAGATCTTGTACGTCCTGCTCGAATCGGAGATGTGTGTCTGTGATCTGGCAAGCATCCTCTCAATGAGCCAGTCAGCCATCTCTCATCAGCTGAGAACGTTAAAGGAAAGCAAACTGATCAAATTCAGGCGTGAGGGAAAATCGATATTGTATTCTCTTGCGGACAGTCATGTGGAGGCTATCATCAATCAGGGAATGGAGCATATAAACGAATAAAGGAGAAGTGAGGCAATGGAACAAAAATTTAAGATCTTGGGAATAGATTGTGCCAATTGTGCGGCAAAAATGGAAAGGGCCATCGGAAAGATCGACGGGATTGATCGGGCAAACCTTTCTTTCATGACTCAAAAACTGATCATAGAAACAGATTTACCACAAACAGGGGATATCGTGGAGAAAATGACGAAGATATGTAAAAAGATAGATCGTCATGTACAGATTACCCCTATTCGTTGAGCGACAAGTGAGGTGAAAAACGTTGTCTGAAAACCGAATGGAAATCTTCCGTATCATTATCGCTTCGATCTTATTGAGTGTCAGTCTGCTGTTGAAACTTCCCGAACTGTACGGCATCATTCTTCTGACAGCGGCCTATATATTAATTGGCTGGGATGTGTTGTGGCAGGCGTTCAGGAATATCCTCTCCGGACAGCTGTTCGATGAAAATTTTCTGATGGCGATAGCGACGATAGGAGCCCTCGCACTTGGAGAATTTCACGAGGCCGTTGAGGTCATGGTCTTCTATCAGATTGGAGAACTCTTTCAGCATTATGCAGTCGATCATTCACGAACGGCCATTGCCGAACTCATGGATATTCGTCCGGATTTTGCCAATGTAGAGAGAGGGGGAAGTCTTACACAGGTTGATCCCAATACGATTCAGATCAACGATGAGATCATCGTAAGACCCGGCGAAAGGATCCCACTTGATGGTGTTGTGGTTGAAGGAAAGTCGACGTTGAACACCGCAGCCCTAACGGGTGAGGCGACACCCACAGAAATCACTGCGGGTGATCCCGTTTACAGTGGCAGTATCAATCAATCCGGACTTCTGAGAATACGTGTTGAAAAATGTTTTGGAGACTCAACGGCCTCAAAGATCATAGAACTCGTCGAAACAGCCGGGATAAAGAAGGCGAGGACGGAAAGATTCATCACACGCTTTGCCAGATACTACACCCCCGCCGTCGTCATCGGAGCTCTTTTGCTCGCCATGATTCCACCGCTGTTTTTCGGCCTGCTGTGGGAAGAATGGATCAGACGCGCACTGATCTTTCTCGTCGTCTCCTGTCCTTGTGCACTCGTCATCTCTATCCCCCTGAGTTTCTTCGGCGGAATTGGCGGTGCTTCAAAACACGGCATACTCGTAAAAGGTGGAAATTATCTTGAGGCACTGGCAAAAGTGGATACAATGGTCTTTGACAAGACCGGAACATTGACGGAAGGCAGCTTCAACGTTGTAGCCGTACATCCGCAGCAGATAGAAGAAGAAAAACTGCTCGAACTGGCCACCTTATCCGAGGGCTACTCGAGCCACCCGATCTCTCATTCATTGAAAAGAGCGTATGGGAGGGAACCGGATCTTTCACGGGTGTCAAACATCAGCGAGATTTCCGGTGAAGGAATTTCCGCAACCGTTGACGGACGGCGAATTCATACGGGAAACAACCGTCTCATGGAGCGAACGAAGACGGACTGGCATGCCTGCCATCTTCCCGGAACCACCGTTCATGTTGCACTTGACGGATCGTATGCGGGACATATCATCATCTCCGACAGGATTAAAACCGATTCCAAAACGGCCATCGAACAGTTGAGAAGATCAGGCATCCATCACATGGTCATGCTGACCGGCGATCATCCTACAAGTGCCGAACGGACGGCAAAATCACTCGGTATAGAAGAATATTATGCCGAGTTGCTCCCGGCAGACAAGGCGAATATTCTCGAAGAACTTCTCAGCAGACAGGAAAAGGGGAGGACACTGGCATTTGTAGGCGACGGAATCAACGATGCGCCCGTTCTGAAAAGGGCGGATATAGGAATCTCTATGGGATCATTGGGTTCTGATGCGGCGATCGAAGCATCGGATGTCGTTCTGATGGATGACAATCCGGCAAAATTATCACTCGCCATCCAAATAGCGAGAAAGACAATGACGATTGCCCGTGAAAACATCGTATTTGCATTTGGGATCAAGGGGATCGTCCTTGCACTCGGGGCTTTTGGTCTGGCAAATATGCAAGCGGCTGTATTTGCAGATGTTGGTGTGGCACTTCTCGCCATCCTCAACGCCCTGCGAACGCTCCGTATAAAAGTATAAGTCGAATCAGGATTTTTAAGATAAATAAAATGTTTTTTTATGACACTAAAAATAGCCTATCTTAACACAATACTTTTTTAATGATTATTAATTTTTATTAATCAATCCGACTTTTGAAATCTTTTTTTGATATGATGATACAACTGAAATTTTATTTTATCACTCATCAGGTCGGTAATCCAAATGTTAAGGAGGAAAAGAAATGAAAAAAATCGTTTTATTCTCTGCAATCCTAAGTCTTCTTGTTACTTCAGTACTGGCTTCAGCACTGAATTTCATCACTAATCCCTATCCACCTTTCAGTTTTGAGAAGGATGGAAAATTAGACGGTTTTGCCGTAGAAATTGCCAAAGCGGTCGCGGACGAACTTGGCGAAGATATCACATTCACGCACATGGAATGGACAGACGCCTACAATACGCTTAAAACAGAAACGAATTGCGTCATTCCATCACTCGTCATGAACAGCGAAAGAAAAGAACAGTTCAACTGGGTTGGACCCGTTGGGATTCTCAGAACAGGCTTCTATAAGAAGGCATCAAACGCCATGGTGATCAATCATATAGAAGAGGCAAAAGTGGCAAAGAAGATCTGTCTCTTTAAAGATGAATATTCCGGAGAGGTCTTCAAGGCACTCGGTTTTGAGAACATCCTTCTGTTTGATACTCAGAAAGAAGCTTTTGACACGTTTATGAGCCATGAGGACTATCTTTTCATCTGTAATAATTTTGGGATTGTTTCACTGCTTCAGGAAAAGAACATGACGATAGACGAATTGACCGATGCCTTTACTTTCTCGGCAGATTTCATGTACATTGCCTTCTCAAAAGACGTGGATGCGTCAGTAGTTGCAAAGTGGCAGAACGGGCTCGACACGTTAAAAGACAACGGATCATTTGAAAAGATCTATAAAAAATGGCTGCCATGGGGATTTGTTCCCGGAAAACAGGTATTCCTCACCGAAGAATACCCCCCACTTACATACACAGATGCACAGGGAACACCTACCGGTTTTGTCACCGATCTCGTAAAGGTAATCAACGAAAAAATGAACGGGGAAGAGGCTATTCTCGTCCTTGACTGGTCTGTGGCGTACAACGCCGCAGTGCTAAACCCAAATGTCGTTCTCTTCAGTATTGCACAGACCGAAAACAGAAAACCCCTTTTCAATTGGGTCGGGCCCGTTGTAAAGAACTCCGCTTACTTCTACAGAAATGCCGCTTCCGATCTCGTACTGCCTTCTGCGGATTATGCCAAAAAGGTGGGAAAGATTGCCACAACAGCCTCGTGGTGGACCGAGCAGAAATTAAAAGAAGATGGCTTCACAAATCTTGTCAGTTACACAAAAGCGGAAGATTGCGTGAAAGCACTCGTCAAGGGAGAAGTGGACCTTTCAGTCTTCACAAACCTCACCGTGACGGATATTGTAAAAGATGCCGGTTATACGATGAGTGATATGGAAAATATTCTTCTTCTTGATTCAATTGATGTTTTCATCGCCATTTCAAAGGGGACACCCGAAGCGTTCATCAAAGACTTCCAGAAGACCTATGATTCAATCGTCATGGACGGGACCTATGCCAAGCTTTATAACGGTTATTTTGAAAAATAAAAGCTGAGTATCCGATAAGAATCCCCGATGACTCTTTTGTCATCGGGGATTTTCTCATTCGAGAGAATCGGTTACTTCATCCGTTATCCATTTTCTTAAAAATTCCAACTGCCTCTCCGTGTGAAAGAAATGTCCGGATCCTTCCATTATTTCAAGGCGGCATGAAAAACGGCTGCAAAAATCAAGGATATCACCCTTTAAAATCATCTCATCACTCCCACCACACAGAATTGATGTCCGACTCTTCCATTCGGAAACGGGGTGGGTTTTCACATACTCATAATACTCCCACTCAAGTTGCTCGCCAAAAGAAGTTTTGATAATCTCTTTCTTCTTCAGTTCATCCGCTGTCACCTGTTCGGCCTTCATCATCCCCTCGATCAAATGCACCATATTGACAACCGGTGAAAGGAACAGGGTCTGTCTGAAAGGGTACGTTTTCAGGGCAATCAAACTGAAATAGGCTCCCAAACTACAGCCAAACAGACTGATCTCCTCTCCCAACCCCTTTACATAATCAAGTATCGTCTCAAGATCTGAAATACCGTTTGGAATATTCCATGGATACGCCCTCTCATCACATCGCTCACCATGCTCGGGAAGGTCAAAGCTGATCAGCTGATACCCCTTCCGCACCACTTCCTCCGACAGGACACCAATAACGGGATCTTCCTTATGGGACATCTTTCCGTGAACCGCCATGAAGATTCTGTTGGAATCTTCTCCCCAGCGAATTGCAGGAATATCGTTTATCATAATTCTGTCTTTTTTCATCTCTTCTCCATCCTTTTTGTTCATTCGAATAAGCCATGTATCTCCGTGACTTTTTAACGGCGGTTAATTTTAACATCAAATCACAAAATGATATAATGATTCTATTGAAAAGGAAAAAAGTTAAATAGTCTCGGTTGGGAAAACAGTTCCCGTTCTTTTTATTTCACAACAAAGGCCTATCGTTCTCTTCATCTAATTTTAAAGGAGGATACAACATGAAATGCATGAAATTACTTATTTTGTTCCTGTTTACCACGACATTGCTGCTATCTGAGGAAACTGAATATAATCATTTCTCATTCTCAGACACGGTTTCACCGGACGCATTCTTTGAGCGGCTCTTTATAGACTATGCCTCTCTTTCTGGTGGCGAGCTGGACAGTCTCGGAGACATGACGGTGTTTGGTGTACCGCATTATCAGGATAAGATGAAAGACCTCTCCGATGAAGCTCAGGCGAAGTATTTTGCCATGTTGAAAGCTGCCCTGAAGAAGATACACACCTTTGATCTCGACTCATTGGATACACAGACACGCTACAACCTCGAAACCGTCGGATGGTTCCTTGAAAATAAGGTAGAGGGGGAAAGATTCAGCTATCATGAGGCCATCCTGGCACCGCTGATCGGTTTTGAAGGGGAAATCTACGACATCTTTCTGAATCAGATCGTCATAGAGACAGTTGAAGATGCACAGGATTTTATCGCACGAATGGCCTATGTTGAAAAGAAAACAAATCAGGTCATAGCCATCTTCGAGGAGAGCATCAACCGTGGAATGCTCATGAATACCTCTTCGATCCGAGCGGCCATGAATACGTTGTACGATCTGAGAATGGGGGCCAGCTATTCAAAGACCTATACCGGATACAAAAGACAGGTCAATCTGTTGAATATCCCTTCGGAAGAAAAGAAGAAGCTGCTCGATGAAGCACTTAAAGGCATGAACACCTATTTCGTTCCCTCAATGAACCGGCTGTATAAGACACTGCAGAATGCGATCTCTCTGCCAAATAGGGAAAGCGGTGTCTGGTATTATCCGGAGGGTGATGCCTATTACAGGTATGCGCTGAAAACAAATACGACGCTTGATCTGGATCCCGAAGCCCTTCACGAGTTTGGAAAGGGTGAAGTGGAAAAGATCAGAAACCGGATTGTCGAATTACGCAGTCTGATCGGTGGAAACACTTCTATAAATACGGAGGAAAGCATTATGGAATATATGGACGATCTTTTTTATCCCGAATTCCAGCCGGAATATCTCCCCGAGATAGAAATTTTCTACGCCAACATGTACACTCCACCCCGAATCGACGGAAAAACGAAGGGAATCTTCTATTCAACAACCGGAAACAAGGAGGAAAACAGTCTTTATTTTCACGAAGTCGTTCCGGGACATCATCTTGAAAGGACCTACAACCTGCGTTTGGAAACGATGCCGATGATCCGTCACATGTGCTTTTTCACCGCCTACATCGAAGGGTGGGCCTTGTACGCGGAAAGGCTGGCATGGGAAACGATGAAAGAGGACAAGTTGAAAAGAGAACTCGATTATCTTCAGAATCTTCTGCTCCGGGCAAAACGGATCGTGGCGGATACGGGGATCAACTACAAACGCTGGACGCGACAGCAGACAGTTGATTATATGCTTGAAGACGGCTTCTCACGAGATCTAATAGAATCTGATGTCAACCGTTACATCACCTGGCCGGGTCAGGCCTGTGCGTATTATGTGGGGTATACCAAGCTGATGGAGCTGAGAAAGCTCATGGAGGAAAAATGTGGAGAAGACTTTGATTTGAGGGAATTCCACAAACTCATTCTGGAGAATGGACAGATGCCGCTTGAAATTCTAGAAAAAAAGTTTTTAGAATCATTCTAATGTAGTCGTCAAAAGAAAATAACGAAGGGAAGTGGAATGGCCTATTAAATACATCTTCTCGAAAAACAGATTGATTCAATGAAACCGATAGAGTCGGTACGGAGGCAGATGTTTTTTTGTTATGCTATAATCACGCCAAACATCAAAACAGGGAGTGATTCAATGCCATTCATGATGACCCATTTTCACATAGCCTACAACATCCTTAAGACAACCCCTCAGATAAAAAAACCGGGTGAATTTCTCCTCGGCTCTATCGCACCCGATTCAGTACATTTCAGAAAACCTTATGATAGTGATATGAAAAAGCTCAGCCACCTCTGTATCGGTGAAGAGAAGTGGGGATATCTCTCAAACAACGAGGTATGGCTTGACAACGTCCTCGATTTCCTAAAGCGAAACAAGGATGGGGATAACCAGGACTTTTTTTACGGCTACTGTTCACACATCATAGCCGACATCCAGAACAACATCAAGATCTGGACACCCTTTAAACTAACAGAAAAAGAGGCAATGAAAAACGGTATGGGAGCAACCCGCTATCATCAGGAGGCAAGAGATGTGGACTATACACTCTATCTGATGAAACCCGAACGGGAGACGATATGGAATCTGATAGAGAGCGCACAAGGTTATGATATACCCGGTGTGGTCTATAAATCAGAGATAGAGGCGATGAAACACTCCGTGATGTTTGAGCAGTATCAAAACAGAGAAGCGAAAGACATTTCCATCAACCGATATGCCACCCTTGACGGGATGAAGAAATTTATCGAAGAAGAAAGCGGCTATATCAGGAACCTCCTGTATCCCGTTGTTGAAGGCAAAGGTGATACAGAATGATCAGATACCCGAAACCGTTGAAACCGGGCGACACGATAGGAGTCTGTGCCCCTTCTACAGGTGTAAGCGGGGTGTTTTCCCGTAAACTGGACAATGCAAAGAAGCGTTTTAAGGAATTGGGTTATCACTGTGTTGAGACCGCCTCCGTCAGAAATCGTGGGGTATTGACCAGTAATACACCCGCCATTCGCGCCAGAGAATTTGAGGCTCTTTATCTCGATGAAAAGGTCAACGCCGTTATTCCACCATGGGGCGGTGAATTTCTGATGGACATGCTCCCTCATCTTAATTTCAACAGGCTTAAAGAGGCACCGGCAAAATGGATCATGGGTTTTTCAGATATCAGTACCCTCCTCTTCACCCTGACGTTGAACCTGGACATCGCCACGGCACATGGACCAAACTTTCTGGATTTTGGAAATACCCCCGTTGATCCTTCGGTTTTAAACGCCATAACCATATTAAGTCAAACGGAGGGAGAGACATTTGAGCAGCAAAACCTCGAGCGCTATCAGAAAGAATGGTTGCCTGTGACGGAAACGGATTTTCCACCCTACAATTTAACCGAGAGGGTTCAGTGGAAGACACTTGGTAATGCCGAAGAATTAGAAATTTCAGGTCGTCTGATCGGTGGAAATATGGATGTTCTCTGTAAACTGATAGGAACGCCCTATGCCCAGGTAAAATCATATATCGACAGATACGGCAACGATGGAATCTTCTGGTATTTTGAAAGCTGTGAAATGAACACCACAGACGTTTACAGGACTTTGTGGCAGATGAAGATGAACGGATGGTTTGAACGTTGCAGCGGATTTCTGTTTGGCAGACCTGATGGGTTGAAGGCTATTGAACACTTTGATCTTGAAGCCGCCTTTCATTCGGCACTGGATGAGTTAAGCGTTCCGGTTGTTTATGATGCTGATCTCGGTCATTTGCCTCCGCAGCTGACATTCATCAACGGAGCTTATGCAGAATGTCAGTTGAAGAACGGAAATGGTCTCATCTGGCAAAGACTGTCCGCATAAGCTTTAAATACAAATAAAAAACGCCACTTTTAAAAAAAGTGGCATTTTTTATTTTATCTATTGACTCATCCATCCAACAATCAAGGATCTATGAGATTATCGAGCGGGATAGAAGTGATGTGTCCGGTTTCTGATTTGGGATCCAATGTCCAAATCGTTCCAAGATCCCATGTATGCCCGATGTTAGAAAAAGGAATTCCCACACCTATCTTGAGATGTTCCAGTGAACCATAAACACCGATATCGGCCCACCAATCATAATCCTGAAGCTCCTTCCTCTCAAAAGTCGTGCTGAACCCGACATTGGCATCAAGGTTGAAGATAAAGGCCTTGAAAAGATCGAAATCAAACAACGCATCAATTCCAATGTTGATGGTGTTATCCTCAAGCTGTTTCAGATGTGGCTGATCCATAAAGGCCGATGCCTTATTAAAACCGTTCTTGATCACATGAGACTGACACCACATTTTGGGATACGGGATAAATCCCCATTTGAACGCCAGTTTGGCACCCGCATCAAAATCAACCCCAAACTCACAGGGACCTGTGTGCATACTGATGATATAATCCAGAGAAACGGGTGTTGCTTCTTCAGAAACGTAATCGGCAACGACATTTAATTCTATTCCGATTTTAAATTTCTCCACTTCAAATTCAAGGGGAATGGTGAAAAAGGTCCCCTTTTTCTCCGTTTTCTCCGTATGGCCATCCAGCATAAAAAGCGTCTCGAACGCGTTGTTGGATTCAACCGAAAAAGTTCCCTTTGCAGACACTTCGTGCCAGGTTACATCGGCTTTAAAATCCATGTTCACACCAAGTTTACTCTTGTACCCCACTTCAAGCTGAACACAGCTTTCCCCTTTCCAGAGGGAGGCCGTTGCCTGAGAATCCCATATATCATAATGCTTTCTCTCAGTAATCCCCTGAAGTCTTTCCTTTTCCGCTTCACTGCCGTAACGCTGGATGATTTCAGCGAGATCACCCTGCAGCTGTATTCTTAAAGCCCCCACCGCCTGTTGAATATGTACCACATCCGTCTCAAAGGTCTGAAAGCCGTCAATCCCACCGGTCGGTATGATTCCGGAGACCTGTCTTGCCGTGGCGGTTGAACTGTCGAGTATATAATCGCCAACCTCTATCTCGGGAAGATCCGGATCGTTAATACTGATTAAGGACATAGCGGAATTTGTCTCATCGTAATAGGCACTGTCTATGACCAGAAAGGGTTCGGATTCATGCGCGGAAACAACTCCCGAATTGTAATCATACGGTTGTGTTCCGCTTTTCTGAAGTCTGAAAAGGACCGTACGATACTGCTTATCCGGATCACAATTCATCTGTTCTTCTTCAGAGGGGACATCCTTCGGGAAACTGAGCAGACTCGCTCCCTGAAGTTCTCTTGAAAAGTGTTCTCCCCGAGCGGAAAAGCCTGAATAATTCAAACCGTAATGTAAATCACCGATCGACTCCTGCGGTAAAGTTTCTCCCTTTCGATTCAAAAGATCCCCGTCAGAAAGCGTTATTCCCTCTTCATGTGCGATAATTTTCCCAGATTCATCGTACAGGACATAGTCAAGTGTCAGAGATTGGGCAGACACTGCCACTACATAATAATAACCATAGTTTTCTTCAATCGTCCTGAATTCATAAACATCATCAACAAAAACAAAGGCTTGAGTCTTATCCAGAATAGGGATCAACATTCCTTCTTCAAGCTGATTGATGGCATTTTCGGAAAAAATGAGCCTGCCACCGGTAAAAGACCCCTGTTTGATCTGTTCCGCAGTCATTCGGATACTGAAATCAAATGTCCCCTTATTAGCCACACTACACCCGGTAATCAGCAACACGATCATAATGGCAAACAACATCTTTGTCATATTTTTTTTCACAACTGAACCTCCAATCCAGATTTCTACCCGTATCTTTGTACCTGATCAAAGAATACCTCACATGTTCCGTATTAAAAAAGTCTATGATATCGATTATAACATAGGATAAACGTTTTTGACCGAAAGTCACATCAGAACCCAAAAAATTAAAATCAGGATGCAGTTGACAAGTTTTTTAGTTAGATCTTACTCACTACGAAAAACGGCGAGAACCGAATCGGTACGATTGGAAACGACCACATTCAATCCTATCTTCGTCAGATCACAGCATTTCTCCTTTCCCGAATAATAATACACCGTCGCCATTCCCGAACAGACTTTCCGCTGACTTCCATGTTCCATCAGCTCTCTCAATGTCTCTTCCGTTAACCATTCATACCCCTTTGACTGTCCAATAAACTCCACTACGTTAAACATTTCTCCTCCTCAATGTGAAATCTCTTCGAAATTTCACTCTCAGCCAACAAAAAAAGTGGCGCTCATGACACCCTTTCCTTTCGGAAAGCCTTCTCATGTCATTGCTACCCTTCTCATCAACTTCTATCTTTTTGATTTCCTGGTGAAATGTCTCCAAAGTTTTGAGCCGTGACTCAATAGAAAACTTTTGTAAGCATCTTGCGAGGTGTGATCCCTTATTCGTGGAGTTTTCAGTGGAAAATTCCAGCCCTCTTGCCTCCAAAAGTTTTACTTCTTGGAGTTTAGAAGATATTATTATATCACACTTTCTTCATCCCAGTCAAACTTCTCTCGCTTCTTCGTTCTAAATAGGTTCACTTCAATGTTCACTTTCCTGAGTTTTGAAGCTATTGCTGCAGTATGTCTTTTGAGAAACTAAAAAGCCTTGATTGAACGGGAATTTTATCAGATACAAGGGGTTGAACAGAATTTGTGCCAAATTTATCGAAAAAAAAATCCCCGCCTGTGGCGGGGCGGAAGTATCGAAAGAAGAATAAATGTTTCAACGAATCTCAAATACGCGATTTATCCCAGCAAATACAGTTTCTGAGTGGCCTCCAGATCCAGAGTTGAAATGATGATTTCTCCCCTTCCCACTCTTTTACGAATGACACAGGCACACGGCGCAAGGTTCCAGCCGATCATCTTTCCGATCAGAACATCGTATTCCTTTGTATTAACGATAACCGTATCCCTGAAACTTCCGCAGAGTTCTTCACTACCATTTTCATAATTTAAATAGCCCAACAGTTCGGGATGGTAATAATAAAATCCACTGATCCAATCTCCATCAAAATTCATCCCGGCGATTGCCCCGAGTGGTGTTTTGGCCGGAATAACATCAAAACCTTCAAAATTCCCCGGCTTATTCAGGTGAATGTAAACCCTTTCCCCCTTTTCAGCCGTTTTATAACTTTCATCATCCAATTGGTCGGCGATGTAAAAACATGTTTCTTTTCTGCCGGCATACAAGTTGCGGAAATTTACAAAACTCCGGTTGTCTACTGTGATGAATTCAAGCGTTACCATTCCGTTTATTCCCTCTATTTCACAATCAGAAACTTTCGTACAGCTGTTCGGGAGTGACTTGAAGCTGCCGGCATACAACACATCACCCTCACATGTTACGCTGATCTCACCTTCAATCGGAGTATTCGAAATGTTTGAAATGTAAATTTCGCCATTTTTTCGCAGGATGGGAAGCAAGTCCTGATTCAGCATCTTCATATATTGTGTGAAAGGTTTGTCATTCCTGCTGTAATCCAGTATTCCGTTGGCCTCCCAGGAGATGTCCGACAATTCGGTCAGTACAAAACCACTGATCTCAGGATAGATTCTCATCTCTTCTATCTGATGTTTCAAGGCATAAAAAGCCTGCCACTGCACGCCTTTAAAGAGTGCAGACGAATTGTAAAATCCGTCAACAGTACTTTTCATAAAATCTCTCACCTGATACGACATATTTTCATAATCAATCCATTTCCCCTGCCAGAGAACGGGATCAGACAAACTCCAGACACCGAATTCAGATATGATCTTGGGTAGTGTTTCAGGTCTGCACACTTTCTCAGAGTCATCAACGGCCTTAAAAGGTAAAAATGAATTTTCTGCAAACGCCTTCACAGTCTCATTCCATTCCGCTTCTTTTTCCGGATAGGCATGATAAAAATGGAAATCGTTGAGATCACTGCTGACATGGTGATTCCCAAGGCAGGCTGAATTATCTACGATCAGCCGATCCCTTATACACAATTTTGATTCTTTCCAGAAGTCAAAAAGCCATTTGTTTTCGTCAAATTGAGATAAATCAATCCCCCAGCTTTCATTGATTAGCGTTAAGATACAGAATGAGGGACTTGAAGAGTATCTCATCATCAGGTCATCACGCAACCGTTCCAGATAACTTTTTGATTCGGCATCGAATGCCTTGGCATAGGGCAGATCAATCCATAACAGCAATCCCAGTTCATCGGCCAGTTCTACATATTCGGAAGGAGGCGTTTTCACATGATAACGCACCGTGTTGAAACCGAGTTGCCTGATCCGAATCAGTTCATCTCTCATGAATTCTATCGAAGGGGGAACATAATCCGTTTCAGGATAGAAATCCTGATCCAACAAACCTTTCATATAGAATGGTTTTCCGTTCAGAAAGAGCTGATGGTCTCTCTGCTCTATCTCTCTGAATCCTATCCAGCAGGTCGTTTGATCCAGGATGTCTGTGCCGTTTTTCAGACTCAGGTTCAGACGATACCGTTTCGGCTCTTCCGGCGACCATAAGCGCAACGTATTTCTCGGGATACGGAAATCACTGGTCTCACTTTCTCCCCTTCCGACACAATTCTCCCCGTCAAAGATTACATAGGCTATCCGCTGCCAGGAACCGTGTATATCCAGCGACAAGTCGATATAATCTTGATGAATTTCAAAGGCCGTCTCCCTTATAAATTGACGGTCAACGATCTTCAGCTCGACTTTCTGCCAAAGTCCCGTAATATTTCCGTACCAGTCCTGCTTTCCGGTGATCTCATTTCCCGCTTGATGAATTGGCTTGTCACTGACCTTTACCACGAGTTCATTCTCCATCCTGTTCAGAAGCTCACCGACATCATATTCAAAGGCATCAAATCCACCCTTGTGATGGCCGATCTGTTCCCCGTTCAGAAAGACATCCGTTTCCAGATCGGAAGCGTAGAATTTAAGCCACTTGTTTTTTTTCATATCTTCTTCATCAAGCTGAATCATTCTTCTGAAATATCCGGTTAACGATTCCGGATCGGGATAACTAAGCTCGGTTATCTCTATCGTGCCGGGAATGTCGATCGTCTTATCATAAATCTCTCCCGTATAGCTCAGCTGCCATCTCCCGTTTAAATTGATTATCCTGGTCATTAAACTTCACTTCCTGTCAACATTATTTTCAGTGATCAATCTCAAAAAACACAGGGTTTGTCAGCAATTTGAGATATCTATCCGATGTCATCCCCAGAATCAGAAAAAAATCCCGCTGATGTTCAGTCTGCCATTTAAGCACACCCGTTTTTTCTGATATTGGTTTCATGCCATCTTTTGTGATGAAAAAATACTGTAGATTTTCATTTCCACCATTCAGTTTATAATTGACTGAAAAAGGTTGTTTGTCTGCTGATTGAAGACCTAGACTTTGCCCGAATGTTTTTCCGTTTATGTCAAGCGAAATTTCAATCTCATCAGACAGATAAAATCTTCCCAGTCTAAGAGCTGCAAGTATATTCTGCTCTTCATTCCTAGCAGATAAAACATGTACTGTCAAAGCTTCATCCAGATCACTTGATTTATGCACATCGGCACCACATGTACAGAAAATCCTTCGATCTTCTCTGAGCATTTCTATCCAGAGTTCGATAGCCTCCCAGTTCCCTCTGAAATTATTTCCTTTTGAATTCCAGACCTCCAGGAAATCAAGATAGTCAGCTTCAATCGCTCTGCCCCATCTGCAACCGGCACAAAGGGGACCACCGTTTGCAAACGGATGAGCAATTCCCATCAAACCGCCCTGCGAATGAACTTCTTCACGAACTTTGGAAAGATCTTTACAATGATCATCAGGACCATACCAGCCAATATAATGATTTAATCCCAATAGAAGAACATGTCCTGAAAAAGTGGTCAGTTCAAGTCCTCTGTATCCCTTAATACCTTCAAGAGATTTCAGTTCTTCCCAGGCTTTTATAGAATTGTGATCCGAGATAAAGAAAAAATCACGATGTTTATTTTTCAGATGTTCCGACAATTCCTGAAGGGATAATTTCCCGTCGGTATAGTCTGTATGTGAATGCAATTCACCAATATAGGTATTATACGTTTCCCGTATCTCAAATCGAATATTCAGTGTAATTTCTACCGATTCATAAACCTGAAAGACCTCATAACAGAGTTGCCACTCACCGGATTCTATTGCTCCGATATATTCCGAATCGCCATCAATGGTCAGTTCACCTTTGTAACGATCGAAACGCCCACACCATTTATTCTTTGGATCGAAAAATGTCACATCAATCTTGTTGATAAAAAGATCCGCAACGGATGATTTAATGTCTTTGGTAATCACGATACGCCGGCAATTTTCCGGCACTGTAAGACTTGCTTTAACGATTTTATTCTGATGCGAAGGGGTTATAGTCTGAACAATCTTCATCATCTATCACTTATTTCAACTGATTCAGATTCATCTTCCAGATGTAATCTGTGGGACATTTCCCTGTTGAACGATATTTTTCTGCCGCTGATTCATACAACACATACAGCTGACCGTCTTTTGAAACAATATTCTCCGACATTGGAAAAACCTTTACTTTGTCAAAAAAGTTTTTACTGCTTAAGACAAATACAGGAACATTATTCCCGTTAATTTCTTTAGTTTTCTTCGCTGCCTCCAGAAATATTCCATCGTATATGCTGATTGTTGAATCGTTATTTCGACCATATGACTGACTCAGAATGACACGCCCATTCCCCGGAAAGGCAATTCCCTGAACGAGATCAGGAACTGACAGAATATAATCCGGAGTAACCGGTTCAGATCCATCTGTCATTCGATTCGCTGCAAGAAGATCGGTTTCTTCATCCAGCTTAAATCCGGTAACCCATGAATGATTCATTTCAAATATGCTCACTCTGACATAACGGGCACTATCCGTCAGATAATTGTTATCGTGGAAAAACTCACCAACCCACAGCACCCCATCATGGAAAGCTGCAAAGGATGCATTGGTTCCTGTATTAAATTTATCGGCTATCTTGATGATCTCTCCATCACTTGCAGTATATATTTCATGAAGCGGTATCCTTCTGATAAAACCGCCCGATGAAATCCAGAGATTTGATTCACTGATGGCAACACCACCTGCATGTCCGGTATAAACAGAATCGTCTTCATTGTGAACGCTCAGCGATTTTATTAATTCACCTGTTTGCGCATCAATAAAAGACAGGATACTACCGGCATTATCCCGGTATGATGAAATCACAAACCAACCCTTTTCTTCCATATAAGCCAATCCCTGCGGTACGACACCTTCTTTTAAACCGGGGATAACAGCGAATTTCTCACTGATCTCAAGATAAGAGGTATATTCACTAAAAGAAGCTGCATCCTGCTGTTCCACAACTGTTGCCTGAGAAAAGATCTCGTTTGAAAAAACACATATCGACACAAAAATCAAAACTGCAATAAAGAAATTTTTCATAGCTCCTCCCCGAAACTGAAAAAAAGCCGGGATAAAATCCCGGCCTGTTATATTACCAGTAATATTCGTCAAGAATGTCCTGACATTTTTCCTGAGTTTCTTTTAAAAGCTGATCACAATCAGCTGTTGGATCTGTAATAGCAGCTTCAAATGCCTTTGTAAAGGTTGAAAGAACTTCTCGGTATGGTCCGAACCAAGGTCTTCTGACAGCTCTTGTCATCAACTGTTCATAAGTGATGTTCTTCAATGGATTTGCCTTTAATTCTGACTGCATTTCTTCTGATTCGTAAGCAGATTTTCTGCTACACATGTAACCTGTATTCATTGCCCATTTTAAAGTATTTTCCTTTGACGTTAAGAACTTCAGGAATTCCCATCCAGCAGCTTTTTCAGCATCTGGTTTTGCTTCGAACATGTAGATGTTTGCTCCACCGATAGGCACTTCTTTTCCTTCGTTCTGTGGCATTTCATAAGCTCCGACTTCCCAGTCTGCAGTTGTCTGAAGATAGGTTAAACTTCCTGTTGATCTCTGTGTTAATCCAATCTTACCACTCAGGTCAAGTTCACTTCCGCCGGCAGCTACCCATGTCCATACACCATCAGCAATGGCTTTCTGTAAGAATTCGAGTGCTGCTACGTTCTCCGGTGAATAGATCAACATTGTTTCGCCATCTTCTGAGATAATCTTTCCACCCCAGGACCACATGTACTGTTCAAGGATCCAGTCTGATGTGCTGAATCTCAAACCATAATTGTCATCGCCAAGTGCAGCAATTGCCTTTGATACATCGTAAACATCCTGCCATGTTACAGGGACTACGTCTGGATCAAGCCCTGCTTTTCTGAAGAGATCTCTGTTGGCGTATAAAAGTGGCGTACTTGGATTGAGTGGGAATCCGTAAAGTTTTCCATCATATGTCTGAGCTTCTATGAAAGCTTCAAAGAAATCGGACATGTTTGCTTTAAATTCAGGATCCTTGTTAATGTACTTTGTCAGACTTTCAAATGCCATACCGTCGATAAACTGTCCAATTCTACTCTGTTCAATCTGAGACATTGTTGGCAGATCATTTGCAACGAGTGCTGCAATCAGCTTTGTCAGTGTATCACCGTAAGATCCCGTATAAACTGCTTCGACCTGAATTTCGCCTTCATGTAAGGTGTTAAATTCATCAATGATATCCAACAGTGTCTGGGAATAAATCCCTGTCTGGGAATACCAGACGGTAACTTTCGTAGGTGCTGCAAAACCAACCAATGCAATGAGTGAAAATACTGCCATTAACAAAACAACTTTTCTCATAATGAAGCCTCCTTTAAATTTGTTTTAGCCCTTTATTCCAACACCACTAATTCCTTCAACATACTGCTTCTGGATGAAGAAAAAGAAAATGATAATTGGTATTACTGCTGTAGTTGAAGCTGCCATCTTCCAGGTCCACTGTGTCATCCAGTCGCCCGAGAACTGTGAAAGTCCAACCTGTATCATCTGTTTATCCGGATCGTTTATGGCTACAAGCGGCCACATATAAGAGTTCCATCTTCCCAGGAAAGAAAAGATTGCGGTTGTCCAAAGAGCCGGTTTGGCCATCGGCAGAATGATCTTCCAGAATATCTTCATGCGCCCAGCTCCGTCCATAAAGGCTGCATCTTCCAGTTCTTTCGGGATTCCCAGGAAAAACTGCCTTAACAGAAAGATTCCAAACGCACTGGACATAAACGGAACGATCAGTGACGCATAGCTGTTCAACATCCCCATATTCTTGACAATTACATACATTGGGATAATGATGACCTCGGCAGGTATCATCAGCGTTCCAATCAGCAACATGAAAACAAAATCTCTTCCTTTAAATTTGAAACGGGATAAACCATATGCCGCAAGACTGTTTAAAACAAGCTGCAACGCTGTTACCGCTCCCGCAACAAATACGGAATTCAAAACAAGCTTCGTCATCGGTATCAGATCAAAAGCCCCTTTATAATTGTCAAAATTGAACAATGTCGGGTAGAACTTTGGTGGCCATGAGAACACTTCTTCTTCTGTTTTGAATGAAGTAATCACCATCCAGATAAAAGGAAGATTGATGATGATCAAGATGAAAACTAAAACAGCATAAATCAATATCCTTATTGGTAGTTTGGGTTTTCTTATCATGTGTAAAAAGTCCTCCTTTTGCTGACCTTGAATTGAATCAGTGTGAATACAAGCATCAACACAAACATAAAGACAGCTACGGCAGAAGAATATCCAAATTTCATATTCTCAAATGCCTGTTGATACAGGTAATAGGTGATAACTCTCGTACTGTCAAGTGGACCACCACGTGTCATAACACTAACCGAAACGAACACTCTGAACGATGCAATAAATTGAAGAACAACAACAAACAATGTGGTTGGTGAAAGCAATGGCCAGGTAATATTTTTAAATTTTGAAAAAGCTGAAGCCCCATCGATATCTGCAACCTCGTACAAAGATTTCGGAATAACCTGTAAGCCTGCAAGGAACAAAACCATGTTATAGCCAACACGTTTCCATACCCCGACAATCATCAAGGCGACCAAAGAATAATTTGGATCGCTCAGCCATCCAACGCCATCAACACCAAACCATGAAAGAATCCAGTTGAGAATTCCATAATTCGGTTCAAAAATCCATTCCCATATAACAGCGGCTGCTGCCATAGCTGTGATAACCGGAATATAAAAACCCGTTCTGAAAAAACCTTTCAATTTCAGCCAATCCATATTCATCAGAAGCGCCAGTCCCAGACCAATAAAGATTGCCGGTGGTACGGTTCCGAGAACATACAAAAATGTCGTCCACAGAGAACTCCAGAATTCGGAACTTGAAAACATCTTTTCGTAATTGCGTAACCCTATGAATTTCATAGGTCTGATCATGTTCCATTTAAAAAAACTGTTATAAAACGCCCAACACAACGGAAGATAAATAAAAATAATTTGAGTAGATAACGCCGGAAGGACTGTCAACCAACCCGTCAACGTATCTTTGTGCTTTCTTTTCATTGATCCCCTCCCTTAATATTTTTTACAGAATTTCTAATAATAATTTCGAATTGAGGCACTTCTTCATCGAATTTTTCTTTTTTCAGGATGCTCAGCATCTTTCGTCCGATATGTTTACCAATTGCAGAATAACTGAATCGAACCGTTGTCAGTGATGGTGTTGTATAAGCAGCTTCAGGAACATCGCCAAAACCTGTCACAGAAACATCTTCTGGAATTCTCAGGCCTGCCTCTCTGATAGCACACATTGCACCAAACGCCAGCAGATCATTCTGACAATTTACGGCCGTTATCCCTGATTTTTCAAACTCCCCACTTTCCATCAGATCGTGAACGGCTTTATACCCTTCAGCGTTGTCGGCTATATCACATATACGGGCATTTATATGATCTTCAAAACCATTTTCCTCCATTGCCTGTTTATACCCACTTAATTTTTCACGATATACCTGCAGATTTGTTGGGCCTGAAAGATGCAGAATATTCCGATGTCCGTTTTCAATAAGCAGGTTGGTAATCGCCTTTTGAAATCCAAAATAATCAAAATAAACACAGTTATCTTCATATCCCGGCACTTTTCTGTCAAACACCAGCAAAGGAGGTTTTTTCTTTGTTAATTCAAGAATCTCTTTATCGGATAGTCCTACCGAAATGATGATAATCCCGGCAAATTTCATATCTTCAAAGAGATTGATCTTCTCCATTTCCTTCTCTTTTGAATATCTGCTACTGGTGACAAAAAACCTGTATCCGGCTTTATTAATAACACTTTCAATACCATAAAGAATTGCACTGTAATGTCTGATCTCAAAACGGGTCAGAAGCAGTCCTATGAAATTTGTTTTTCCTTCAATCAATGCCTTCGCATAGATATTCGTCTTATAGCCAATTTCTTCTGCGGCTTCAAGGACTTTTTTTCGCATTTCTTCATTCACTTTCGAATTATTGTTAAACACCCTTGAAACAGTTGCTGGAGAGACCCCTGCCCTTTCTGCAACATCCAGAAGACTTGGTTTTTTTGCCATTATTCAACAACACCTCTAAAATTTGATGGTTTATCCGTGATTAAAAAATCACAGATTGATTCTATAGATTTAAATGCATTCATCGTATTGACTGTCCAGAAAGCCAGCTTCACATTATAATTTGTCTTCATATCATTGAACCAATCCAATTTTTCCTGATTATCCTCCTCAAAGAATCTGACATCCAGATTCAGACTGTATGGAGAATAAGTCCGAACGATATCCATGATATAAGCCTGATAATCATCAATTGTTTTAAAATCTATGAGTGGAGCAATTCCTGCTTCCGGTATTGCTTCTTTCACGTTATTCAGACACTTGTGCACAAAAGAAGAAACCATCAGCTGTTTGGGGTGATACTGCTGGACAAGTTCTTTGAATTCAGGTAGAACTGCCGGATCCTTAATCTCTATATCATAATAAATCTCATTGCCAAACCACTTGAAAACGTCTTCAAGCGTACAAATATTATCTGGATTGTATAGTTTCAACGATTCAAGATCCGACATACTCAAATCACGAACAAACAATTCCCTGTCAAAAACCCTTGTCAACGTTTCATCATGAACACAAACAGGTATTCTGTCTTTTGTAATGCGTATATCCAATTCAAGTCCATCCGCTTTTTCAGATAATCCTTTATCAAATGCATTGATTGAATTTTCTCCTGAACCCTTCCCGGTTCCTCTGTGTGCTAATATTAAAATTGCTATCATCCCCTATAATAGATAAAGAAAACCTTTTCACAAACAATTATATACCTCTCTTTTTCTTTCGACAAACTTTATTCTAAACGGTTATGATAATTTAGACCCGATTATATTCGATTAAATAAAAAAAGCTCTGAATTTTGTGGATTTTCCAATTCTGAGAATACGTTTTCTCATTGTATTTTTCGGTGTTACGACACAAGATACAGAAACTTTGTTAAGTAAATATGCAGAATCATTAATAACGATATTTCCCCTCAATTTTCCACTTCATATTAAAAAAAAGAAACACAAGAGTTCATTAACTGCACATGATATAATTAAAGGATAAGAATGGTCACAATAGCAAAATCAAGAGTATCTGAAGTTCTAAAAACAGGTTAATTCGCAAATCAGAATTTTCCAAACAGAAGATTATCACAAGTGGCTATTACCAAAAACTATTTAGAGGAGTCATTTTATGAAAAAAACCGTATTATTTCTGATAACAATGCTTATCTCAATGATGCTGTCGGGATGTTTCCTGTTTTCAACACATCAGAAAGAATGGACACTGATGCTCTATCTCGATGGAGATGAACCAGCTATGCAGCAGGATTTTGTTGCTGCCTTTCACGAAATGATAGCACAGGGTGTGGGGAGTTCAGAACTGGTGAATGTGGTGATTCAATTTGACAGAATACCCGGAAGGAATGATTTTGGAGAATGGACCATTGCACATCGTTTTTACTATACTCCCGGAATGGAACCAACACCTGACAACGCCATTACCGATTGGGGTGATGGTTTGGGAGGTCGTGAAGTCAACACGGCCGATCCAGATACCTTGTCCAATTTTATCAACTGGGCCTGCAAAACATATCCGGCAAAACATTATGCCCTGATGGTGGCCGATCATGGTTACGGCTGGAAAGGTCTGGTTATTGATGAAACCAGTGATGGCAAATTCATGACACTGAAGCAACTTGCAGGCGTCTTGGAAAAAGCCAAACCCAAATTTGATCTCCTGATGCTGAATGCCTGCCTGATGCAAATGATTGAAGTCATGCACGAACTTCAAAACAGCGGCAGCAATGTGGTTGTTGGCTCTGAGAATTCCGGTACGACCTGGCCTCTGGCAGATGTCATCGACTATTTCACCACATATCCCAACAACTCTGCTGAAGAAATTGGAACAGCCGTTGTAGATTTTTATCATCAGGCACATCCCGGAGAAACATCAATTACCCTTTCGGCTGTTACCCTTGAACCCATTAAGACATTGAGCCAACAGTTTAAAGAGATGGTAGACACCATCCTTTCCGATGATCAATTTACCGCCGTTCAGACAAAGGCCCAAATTCTTCTGAACACTTTGGAGCAAACGGTCATCTACAAGCAAAACGGTTCCGACTGGACGGATGCAGGGGGTTTATCACTATACTGGCCGCAAATGCAGCAGGGTTTCATGCCTCAGGATTTCTTTTATAACTATATTCCACAAAACACCTCTTTCTCAGAGGATACCGACTGGAGAAATTTTTTGTACATCTATTACAACCTCATGAATTATCCAGATGTCATCGAAAACGAAATCTATCATATCAGGACACAGTTGAAAGAATTTGAAGATCCCAATATTGATTTGTATCAGTTCTGCAAGGCTATCGTCGATTATTCTGATTAAGCTGAAAAAAATCATTTCCAGAGTAATCCATGAAAATGACGCTCACTTTGAGCTCTTATGCCTAATGAAGCTTATATATGATCCATTTAAAAGAAAAAAGCTGATATGAAGTAAAACTTCATATCAGCTTTTTTTTAATTTCAAACTCCATGATAACCGGCGGATTTCACCTCATGGAAACAGATAAGAATGGTTTCAGTTATTTTTTCACTGAACTGTCGCAATCTTTGAGCGAACCGGGATGTTTTCAGAATGAAGCCCCGGTGTCTGACCGTGCAGATCAAACGTGAGATTCACTTCCGGTCTGAAAATCAATACATGTGTGGAACCACCAAAATGGAACATTCCCAACTGATCTCCTTTATTCACATGCTGACCTTCATAGACCGTAATTTCATTCGACGATACCTCTGCCATTCCGACAAACATCACACACATCAACCCGATATCCGGATTATCCGCTTCAATAAAGACCAAGGCTCTGGAAGCAACCTGCGTGATATAGGCCTGAGATTCATTGGGTCCCGCCGGATCATATCCTTCAGATAATGCCTCGGCATAATAAGAACCATCTATCAGTTTCGTCCTGACGATCGTTCCACTAACAGGACTGTGCCATCGATGATAGCTCAGAGCACTTAAAAAGGCCTGATAAATCGTTCCGCCTTCAAAGAGTTCCGTTAAGGATCTCCATCCAGCATATGTGAAAGCGAATAAGGCTGCCCCTTGATCCAGAACTGATCCTGTAGTTGAACATCAGTCGCTACACGATACGGTGCAGATTCACAGGCATTTGCAATGATTGAATCGTCATTCGGACTTGCTACAGGACGTCTGCCTTCCCGAAACTGTCGGGTAAAAAAATCATCCCAGGAATCAAAACCATAACAGGGTTGTGACGGATCACATTGAAAGTCTTCCACAAAGGTCGGCATCGCTGCCATTGCATCCCGACCAAACCAGCCTTTTTCAGGATCATCGTCAAGCACATAACATGAGTCCGCCGATCCAAGAAAGACAGCCCATTGATTTAAAATCTTCTTCAACTGTCGGTTCACCTTCTCATTCAAAAAGGCCTCTGTTCCTGCCGGTGTTCCCATAGGCCAGTCCAGTATCGCATTGATTGGAAACCCTACCAGACCGGTTTGATTGAATTCAGGGGCTTGCGTCAGGATCTCATTCAACTGCTGCAGCATCTGATTGTAATCTTCCACCTGTGAGACACCAGTGGGATTTGTTTTATATTCCGGTGTAGATGGAATCTGCTCAAACATTTGAGTAAAGAGTCTGAACAAAACCGGATCTTCTTCAATGAGCTGACGAAACTCCTGTATCACCGGACGCAGCGGTGTTGCAGACAGAGTAAAAGTAACCAGAATCAGCGACAAACAGATGAGTGTTATCCAACGTTTTCTTCTTCCTAACATAGAACATTCCTCCTTTTAAAATCTCTTCATAAAAACTCAGTATATGAAAATCCATTCTAAAACCGAAAGACTGCAATAAATATTTTCCCATTCATTGTAAAAAAACCTATTATTTTAATTATAACATGATGATTTTTCAAAGATAAACTCTCCAAAAAACTTCAGTATCTGAATTTACCGGATATTAGTCCACAAAATGTTTCTATTTGGAATTTTTTTACCCTGTCGTTATAGAAAAATTTAATTGTTTTTTTGATTTCAGATCATGAACATAGAATCATTCACACCCTACTCACTGCGAAAGACTGCAAGTACAGAATTAGTCTGATTTGAAACAACCACATTCAAACCTATCTTCGTCAGATCATAATTCTCTTCTTCCCCCGAATAATAAAACACCGTCGCCATTCCGGAACAGACCTCTCGTCTGCTTCCATGTGTCCTGAGCTCTTTTAATACCGTTTCTGTTAACCATTCACATCCTTTTGAATGTCCAATAAACTCCACTACGTTAAACATTTCTCCTCCTCGAACGGATTCCATAAACAAAATCCGTATCAAGCCAACAAAAAAACAGATGTTTATGACACGCTTCCTTTTCAGAAAGCCTTCTCATGTCATATCAACCACTCTTGTCAACTTCTAT
>ERZ795048.216-NODE-216-length-63779-cov-10.154965_pt1 | contig 63779 bp, 42 predicted proteins | sample MGYA00375132_ERZ795048 | MGnify/ENA primary metagenome ERZ795048 (study PRJEB30177, sample SAMN05720225) | activated sludge metagenome | isolation source: Anaerobic digester | place: Hong Kong | collected 2014-12-17 ...
GGGGGCCCGGCGGAAAAAAACCGGCTCCCCGGGGGAGGGAACCGGTCGTGGAGCTTTGTCCCTCGATCTCAAACTTACTTTGACAACGAAAATGCGCCTACCGGAACATACGATTCGTGAAGTGTGGTTTACTTCACGACCGCGTGCGAGTATCGAGCCGCTCAGCACGGGCGCGCAATAACCAGTGTCCTTTACCGTGCTGGCATATCATCACCGCTTTCCAGACCATAAGTACTCACTCGCTGAGTCTACGGCACCATCCTCGCGAAGTAAGGGTAGAGACGAGAGTACCGCTCGTAGTTGCTCATCTTGGCGATACTAACTTCCTCCGAGTCATCACCCTCAGTTAGATACCCTAGAGCGGTAACACATACTGTCCCGTCTCCCGTTTCGGTCGGCAGAATTTCTTCGAGCTTCAGACGCTCCTTCGTGCTCAGCACCGGAACATCGATCTCATCGATCAAGCCCGAAGCAGTCACATAGAGGGGGCTCGTAGCCTTAAAGTGACCAAGCAACGCATCTCGGTTATTCTCCGGACAGAACACCCCTGTTATGCTTAACATAATTGTACCATCCGAGTACTTTGCCACCTGTAGCGGAAGAAAAGTCTTCGGCTTACTGCAAGCGCTCTCCAGAACCGATAGCACCATATGACTGAGCAACCATGGGAAGTTCTCCTCTTTGAAGTTCTCCCATGTGAACAGGTCATGGTCATAGGATACTTCTGCGACTGTCATGGCCTTCAGGTAATCATCTCGAAACTCATTGAAATCTTTCTTCTTGTAGGACGGAAGTATCTGCTGATGGCGCCGAAGCTTGACCTCCCTATATACCGGGGTCTCCGCCATGAGCGTTACCCGCAGCACACTCCATTCAAGAGCCTGACGTGCGATACCGGACACTTCTGTCAACTCTTGTCGCCCAGCATCAACGTAATCCACCCACACAATCGTTGGTTTTTCGCTGGGAAACAGCGTTGACAGGAATTCCTCAAACCGACAGGACAGAAGTTTCACTTTTTTTGAACACTGGTGGAATTTCTGTCGCCTGTACGTCTCACCATCACTCTCAACCGACACCATGTCAAGGTTCGGGAACACGTTGCTCAGCAACCTGAAGTCTTCAAGAAACGGACCTCCAAACCCGATATACAAATGCTCTTTCAAGCTATGTGTGAGTTCAAACGTACGCAGCAACTCGACCAAGACCAAGCGATCAATAGCCTTGTTGGATCGCAAATGATATGCTGGATGTTTTGGTTTTCTGAGCCAGGTCATTCCCTCGCCTCCTCAAGGATCACGTCAAAGCACCTCGCCCCAACATTGGATGGATTTCTGTCGGGGCTATCAAAGATGTACTGTGAAACACGACGCACATCCCTGACAGCACGGGTAAAGACTATTCGCTCCGTCGTCTTCTTCTTGTCCGGTCGCGGTAACACAGGTTTGTACTGTTTGCCTTTCACGGCACCGCGCGTCGCAGTCATGTGCAATTTCAATGCTCGAGTTCGAATCTCGTCAAGCGTCGCTTTGTGTGTTGATCTCATCTCACATCGAGACTTGGCAACGAGATCCTTACCTTTCCATTGGTTAGTGTACTGAGTGAACATCTTTGTTCCCTCAATCATCTTGTCACGCACCTGCAGGTAAAGAGGAGATGAGGCCTCGATCCCTCTTTTGGTTGTCGTCATAGGCAAGAGATTCGCGTCATCCGCACTGAATATGACAATCCCCGATATCGCAATGAATTGCATGTGGTATTGCGGCACTCCCGAAACTCCCCACCCAGTCAAAGGCGTCTTGTCACAGTAAACTACAGTTCGGTCGTTGCAGATCACAGTCCACCCGGCCTCTGCAGAAGAATACCGCTCCTTGTAGTTCTCAAGGCCTTCGTCTGCCTCCTCTCGGCTGGGGATCGGGCTCGTGAAACCCACAACAAGGAACACATCAACCCCATCGTGTTTCCCTTCGTAGATAAAGGGCATTATCGGGTGCTTCGATCTCACCGCTTCCTCCGCGAATAGCAGGCTTATGCTCCTAGGAGTTACCGCCTTTCCGTTGATACGGACTTCAAACCCCTTGCCAATGATGTACGCATAGTGCGTCGCTACGGCCTCACGAAACGCTCTCTCAAAGGCTCCGGATTCGAATTCCGTACGCACGGATGAGTAAATACTTCTGATTTCAAGTGTGGTACCAAGAGTTTCTGCTGGCTTGATCGCGACTACGGGAATCAACCAGTCATCCTCTTTTGATATCCACTGCGGTGATAGCCGCAAACGGTAAGAACCGTCCTTCGCATGTGTTCTGATTGTGCAGTCCGCTCCCATCTTGAAGATGGCGCGCTTCATCCCAATTCCATACGTACCGATGGTTTTTTTCCCCTTGTCTATGTCCGCTTTAATCCGTCCCATGCGAAAGGCGTAGTCATGGTATCTCACCGGTATCCCCCCACAGTTGTCTTCAATCCTGAAGCGCGTCCCGTCAAACTCAATACTTGCCCAATATCCCTCGTATGGGAGACGCCTAGAAAGTTGCCGTTTCGTTTCAGCCCGCTGAATACCATCTACACAGTTATCCAGCAGATCCAGGATCGCATCCTGAAGCTCGATGTCCCTTGTTAGCATATGTACGAAAAACGACTTGACCGGATTGGCCGGAATGTGTGGGATCTTCCTAAGATGCATCTGAGTAACCTCCTTATTCAATAAACTCCTTCATGCGACTAAGTACGCTTTCTGCCAGAATCGGGCTGATGCTATTCCCGATCTGTCTAAAGCTGTGCCACTTCGTCGAGTCGAACTGGAACCAGTCGGGGAAGCCCTGCAACCGGGCCGCTTCCCGGGGAGTAATGACGCGCGGCTCTGTGGGGTGAATTGGCCGAAGGGCTTGGTAGCTTCCATGCTCCGGGTCTGAGCCCGATCTTAGAGTCGGACAGAACCCCTTCCGTGCCAAACGCACAGCTCGCGAAGGCCCGTCAATGGCTCCCTCCGCCAGCTTGGCGAATCTCTCCAGAACGGTTTTCGTATGCCGTGTACCAAGACAGCCTGAAACGCGGTTCTCGTCTTGCAAGCGCCTAATCGCCTCCAGATCGCCAACACCCTCTGGTATCTTGTCGCGAATCCTTTCCCAAAACGGGCCGCTGTTGTGAGGCGTTACTGTGCGCCAACTCTGGGCTTCTTGCTGCCACTCAGGACTGATCTTCTGGCGAAGACCTAGAAGTGCCGTCCCAACGTTGACTTTCGCGACGTTGGCAGGGGGCGCAAAACAATCCTTCGTCAACCCGTTCGCACGCCCCACAACAATACCAATAAAGAACACTCGTTCTCGACTTGTTGCCGCGCCGAAATCCGATGCTTTGAGAATAATAGGACCGAGGTTTATGTAGTTAGCCACTCTGGCCAACGCATTCGCGCGAACTTCGTCGAATTGAGAGTCCCGTATGCCTAGCACGTTCTCAGCAATGTAAAACGTGGGTTGAAGCTCCGCCACCAACCGAAAGAAGTGGTCGAACAGGTTGTTGCGCGCGTCATTTGGTTTGCGGCGACCGATTCGACTAAAACCCTGGCATGGCGGTCCACCGATAACCCCATCAATTCCGTTGATGTCGATTTGGGCCTTCTCAATAAGTTCTGCGCCTGTGAGTTCAGCAATGTTTGCATCAACGTATTCGTATTTAGGGAAGTTCTTCTTGAAAGCGGATTTGGCTTGGGCATTGTTATCCACGGCTGCGGCAATCTGGAAGCCTGCGCGCGCTGCACCGAGAGTCAACCCTCCCACACCGCAGAACAAGTCAATGACCGTCGGCATACCTTCTGTTCCCTTCGCCGTTTTTCTGTTACCCGTGAAGCTCAGATCCGTCTCTATTCTTAACTGTATCAATCACAGGCACTCCTCAAATCCATCTTCTGAAAGAATCGCTAGCCTTCCCCCTCTGCGAATCCAAGTGGCTATTCTCTTCACATCTCGGCCTTCACCAAACGCTGGGGTGCGCCTCCGAACGGCGCATTCCCAAATCACGAGAACACGCCAGCCCATATCTAGCAGTTTGCCTCGCACGCACAAATCTCGCAATCTGTTGCGTTTAATCTTCTTATTCCAAAACTGCTGATTGCTCTTTGCCTTCGGCCTTCGACCACATTCATGCCCATGCCAGTAGCATCCGTGGACGAACACAACAGTCTTATGCCCGGCTAGAACAATGTCAGGTCGGCCCGGTAGATTCCTGGCGTGTAACCGATACCTAAAGCCTTCTCCAAACAGCGTCCTACGCACCTCCATTTCCGGGCCTGTGTTTTTCCCCGATTCGCAGCCATGATCTTGTGCCGAGTCTCAGCATTTACTCGGTCCACCATCAAGACTTCCCTGCCCTTTTGTCCCGTTGATGCACTTTGTTATGACAAACGATGCACAATGTCTTCAGGTTCCCTTCAATATTTACGCTGCCCTTCACGTGATGCTCGATGTGATGCAACTCCAAGTGTCGCGGATCGAACGGGTTCCATTCGTCGTGCGCCCACGCGCAAAACCGGCACTTGTCCCCGTCGCGCCGAAGCAACGGAAGCAAGCCGAACACACAGTTCAATCGCTTGTCCGACATAGAGATGTGGGGCGACCGCAACCTGCAATCTCACCAACCGCCTGACCGACAACAGCGTATGTGTCATAGCTCGGTATCCGGAGCATTGGACCGGTGAAAGACGCACAAAGAAGAGGTACTCGTTCGCGTAGATGTGCAGACCCCAAATCTCCTCCGCCAATCTTCACACCATGGTCAGCCACTACGAACACCCAATCGCCAGAACGAAGAAAATCCAAGAATGACTGTAGAAAAGCGTCAAACCGCTCAAGGGTTCGCCAGCACGCCGATGCATCTCCCATGTGGGCATAACGGTCAAAATCCTCCAGATTGACCATGATAAATGCCTCGTCCTCCGCCGCTGTAACCTCTGCATTCAACAGCTCAAAGCACTGCTCGTCTCGCTCAGTTCGTACTGCCATATTCGCTGGCAAGGATAGGATTTCCTGCACCTTGCCGTTGACTATCCGTCTCCATCCAAGCGGCACGAATTTCTGCAGCAGAGACTCTCCATCGATCATCTGAAAGAAGTCACGCCGTAGTTCTTCAACCGGTTCTCCGCCACGCAACGGTCTTGCAAGCACCTTCTTCACGCATAACTCCGCTGATGCATCCAACATGCAGCGGAGTGCCTGTGCGACTTTATATAGACACTCACGGGGCACGACAATTTCATCTGCACTCACGACCACAGTGCTGTCGAGCCCCCTATAGAGCATTATTGCCCCAGTTTGCAAATGTTCGAGCCACAACTCCGGGAGAACATCCCTGCCCCTTCCCTGTTTGTTGCCAATCAACTTAACTCCACAATTATTGCCAAGCTTCATCAGAACATCACGCGGTAGCGGTTCCGAGGGTATAGGGTGAGGTTGTTTAGTTATCCATCCGAACATCTCGCGATGTCCTTCCTCCGATCCCACCGCGACTGACGCTTGTCTCATCACATGTCCACGACCCGTGACCGCAGCATCCAATCCCATATTAAAAAGGACTGGAAGAACGGAGATTTTGCGGCCGTACTGTTCGCACAGAGTCCCTAGGGTGCTGGTCTCACCGCCGTCAGGAGCAACTCCAAAACCATCTACAACGATCACAAAAACGCGCGACATCAGGATTCAAATTTTCTGATTCGCAGGTTAACGAATTCAACAACTTTCCGCCAAAGACTGGCGATTGAAACTTTGCTGCCAAGCGAGAGTTCTCCTTCATACTGAAGAAGAAGAGGAATGATCGGTATAGTTACCTTTAGCTTGTCCGTAACAGAAATATCAGACTTCAGCACAGTGGAAGTAACGGAGACCCGTTCTGCGACCTTAGGCAAAATGGCTGAAGATTTTATGGTGTCACAGAGCGTCGCTAACACCTCTCTGGATTCTTCAAGCAGCGCTTTCATCTCCTCTGTTTCAGGCTCATGGTCCATCGCTGAGACGAATGACTCGACAACAACATCCCGGGCCGTTCTCGCCTCTGATACCGCCTCTGTAGCAGCGATCTTCCCTGCCATCTGAAGTTGTTCGTATTCCATGACAGACGCGACGACTCTGCCCCGTATCTCTAGGATATCTTCCTCAAGCCGCTGGATGCTTTTGGGTCGGTCCTCGACTCTCAGGGTATCTTCAGTGCGTTTGAGAAGGACGAAGTCCTTGCGTAGATTATCCCGAATATCTTCCAGCCTCTGTTTCTCTACCGGTATCCCGTTAGCCACTGTTTCGTCCTTCCTCTCTTCACAGGATCTGGGAACGCCGACGATTCTCCTCACATCGGTCAGAATATCCTTTGGGGCCGATGCCTCGGAGACAGCGCCAAGAATATGCACCAATGCTGTCACGCTCGAACGTATCCGCTCTGGGTCCGAAAGCAACCCGCGTCCCATTTGAATCATCACGTCCGCACCAAATGTCTCAACGTTCTGAAATATTTCTTCGAGGAAAATACTTCCCGAAGAAACAGCGAAGCATGGTCTGAGACCATACTGATCGCCCTGTAGCTTTTCGATTTCCTCCTTCAATATTGCTTGCTCATACGGAAAATCCTGGGTGAACGGCCCTGTGTAGACAGCATCTCCACCTGCAAGTCGCGAAAGTAGGGCAATTACCTGCTCCGCTAGGTAGTGCGTGCTCTTGCGCGTCAATACACCCCGGCCGATGTTGTTCACAACGAATGCTGTCTGACCATCACACGTATCGATCACATGCCTGACAGCCGAAAAACCCATCGCGATACAGTTGAGGGTAAAACCACAAACGCCATGGCGCTGTCCATCCTCGACCAAGCGCAAGGATGTCTCCACATCTGCGGTTGCATTCATGAAGTAGCCCAACTTGCGCCCCGTTTTCTCTTGGGCTGCAGTAACTACGGTTTCAATGGCCTGTGCGCGTTGTCCAAATGGACTACAACTTGGGGACACGAGCAACTCGTCGTCAATCACGTAGTCAACACCACCCTCCAATGCTCTTTGCACTGTTGGGAGAATATCAGATAGACTCATGCGCAACCGCGGTTTCAGGATGAGCCCCAGAAGCGGCCGTTGGGAAACACCAAGAAGCTTCCTAATCCCTGATACACCATACCTTGGCCCCTTGTATTCATCGAGGCAAACTTTGGGCAATGCCAGATCCACCACGGCAAATCGCTTCAGCGCTGAAAAGACAGAGCAATAGCACACACTCCCTAGGAGCATGGCGAGACCCGTACCAAGTCCAGCAGAACAAGGCGGCAGGGACAAAAGCACTTCAAGCTCGTTCTTGGATTGATCAATCTCACGAACATCGAGAATCTCTGGGTCTTCGTGAAATTCACAAGGCTCATCGGTACGTCGCAGCGGAATCGTTCCGGTGCTGCCTAGATCCATCGCAGCGAGGAGTTGCTTCAGCCCCTTCTCACGGTTTTCTAGGATCATGTGAAGTGTTACAGTTGCATGCATAATCGATCCTTAGTGCTTAACGTCAATGACTTTGCCATCTACAAGAAAGGTTCCGCTCGTCAAGTGGTACACCTGCGGTATTGCACTTCTCAGTTTTATCTTATCCTCTGAGAACAATTCTTTATCGATATCTGCTGCAACGACCAATCCAACAACAACGTGGTGGTTTCCTGCCTCCTTGTGCCATTGCAGCTTACATTCCAGATTGACTGCACATTCTGCTATCCGCGCGGGCTTCACCTTGTTCCTCGCATATGGTGTCAATCCCGTTTCCTCAAACTCATCCACGGCCGGCGGATACTCGTTAGCAGCCTGGTAAAGTTGAGTCAGAATCTTGCTCGTAGGAATTCCTACCACAAACTCGCCGGTCTTTGAGATATTCTTGAAGGTGTCAGACTTTGGCGAGATACCAAGCGCAACCATCGGGGGGCACGTCGAACACGGCGTGAACATAGCGTAGGGTGCCAAGTTCTTAACCCCCGCTGTGTCGACCGTTGACACGAGTACAACAGGGGACGGCTGAACCAAGTAGACAACTTTTGCAACTTTGTCTAAGACCTCGATCTTCTGATACTTCATCTTGTATCTCCTCTCATCTGATCTACCATTTCAACCAAATCCGCAAAAACAAGGTCTGGCCGGGAATCATGCGTGCGTCGAGCCACATCTTCAGCAGTACTTATCCCTCCAAGAACAAGGCAAGCCAACGCTCCAGCCTTTCTGGCTGCTGCTATGTCAGTATCGAGCGAATCCCCAATTACGGCTACCTCTTGCGGTTTCATACCCATAAGATGAAGTAGAAGGCGAAGCGAGAAGTCATTTGGTTTCCCCACGACAAAGGGCGATTTGCCAGTTACTGTTTCAATTGCAGCCACAATCCAGCCAGTTCCGGGCTTGTCCATACCCGGAGCAGCGAACACACGATCCCGGTCCGTGCATACGAACTCCGCACCCTTCAAAATTGCTCGCTGGGCTGCCACTAGGTCGGCATATATGAAATCCTTTGAATAGCCAACGACAACTGCGTCAATGTAACCAGTGTGATCATTGGCGGCGATATCCATGCCACCGCAGGCGAGCAACTCAGGTAGTGCTGGTGCTCCACCCAGCACCAAGCAACACCTGTATCCCTTAGTGCGGCAATACTCGGCAGCGGCAATAGTGGACGTCATGATATGCCGCGGGTCCGCTATCACGGCCATCTGGCCGAGTTTGTCTGCTAACTCCTGCTGCCTTCTTACGCTCGTGTTTGTCAAGAAGCCAACTGTAACGCCAGATTGTCGCAAAATGCGAATGGCCGCGAGGCTGGCTTCTATCGGCTTGTCTCCTTTATAGAGAACACCGTCGAGATCCAGCACAACTCCCCGTTTTGAAGCCAGATCCCGCAGCTTATCCGTGGACTTTACTGGCACCCTCGGATGGCGTGGCTCGCGTGGGCGTGAACATTGGATCGTATAGAGCGACCTCACGGCGGTATTCCAGGATAGCTTGTACTCTTCATGGCCGCGCATGAAATCAACTTCCTGTAGCCCGTTATCGCAAGCCCATCGAATCGCTTCACCCAATAGCACTAGCCCCGGAGAACAATCGTCTAACGCCAAATCAAAGGATGTGTTCCAGTCATAGTATCTGCCACCACGGATGAAGCCCATCCGATAAGCAACTATGTTGCCGTTCAGAAGCAGATGAAAAAGACAGAAATTCCCGGTTCCGGCGAAATCTTTCGCAACGTCATGAATGAAGCCTCTGCGCCTTGTGTCGGCAAATGCTTGGACTCCGTGAATACTGTCCCAACGAGTATCATGGAGATCAAATAGACGTTCGAGGGTTTCATGGTCGTAATCCCGGACAACTTGGAGTTCTACCTTGCCGCGGCGGCGCAGAGCCCGCATCTTGCGGTTCAGCATTCGCCGCCGGTTTCTTGTCCGTGACTTAAGATACTTATCCCAAGAACAACCAAGTTCTATATACGGCGCATCCTCTGCCCTGACAATAACCGGTGATAGACCGCAATCTTGAAGTGCACGTGTTACAATGTGCAAGGTGACGTCATCTTGCCGTATGTTTTGTAGCCTTATTTCATCCCATTCCAAATGGTCGCACATCGCGGCTGCGATGCGGTCGATAGGATCACATGCAAAGGCCGAGAAGACTCCGCCTAGGTAGTCACTACAACAATCAGAAAGAAGCGTAAGGATCGTATGGGATCCTACGCGTTTGCGCATCAGAGGCAGAATGGCAAGAACGTCATCTCCCAGCGCGGCCCAGAAGATGGACAATTCCCTGTCAGAACCGAAGTGGCCCCACCAGTACGAAAGCCAACGTGGATCAACCGAGACTGGAAGGTTAGGCTGTTTTTCAAGGATCTTAACCCAGTGAGGGTAGATTGCGGACCACTCCTCATTGCTCCTCACAACACCGACCTGGGCCCTACGATAGTCGCGTTCCGTCGACATGTAGTTACGCAGGGAATATTGCCAACTTGTCTGTGATGCATCCAGCCAGCTATCGCTGCACATCATCACTCCTGTTACTTGCTTTTTTCTTCCCGGGCGGCGAGATTCTCCTCAATCATGCGTGACACAATCCAAGAGAGCGAACGCTCCTCTTTCTCCGTCAACTCTTCCAAGATTTCTTAGACTTGCGGGGTAACTCGGACGCTCAGGAGTTTTATTTTCAGTTCAACCTTGTGCCTTTTCGTAGGGTGTACGACGTCATGCATTTGCATGCTGATTTTAATAATATATGATGTGTATGCTGTGTGATGATAGTAGAAAGAAGAAGGATCCGATAAACTGCTTTCTGTATGCCCATTAGTCGATTGATTAGTCCACCCGTCAGATGCTATAAATTGAGGCGCAGGTCACGGGACTTTTGGAGTATGCCCAGAAGGAACGTCTGCATCGTGGAGAAGTTTACGGAATTCATGACAGCATGGAAACCGGGCTGACCGGTTTTCAATGCAATGATGGATCGGGGAGTCAAATGCGCTGCTCGCGTGGCTCCCTGACCGCTTCGGGCGTAACCCACTCGGCGGGGGCCGCGGCGATTTTTCCATGCATTTCGAACACTACGCCGCCGTGCCCTTCTCCCTGGCGGAGGAGATCGTGGAACGACGGCGCCGGGAAGAGAAAATTCCCTGAAGCGGCGGCCGCGAGGGGGCCCGGCGGAAAAAAACCGGCTCCCCGGGGGAGGGAACCGGTCGTGGAGCTGAGGGGATTCGAACCCCTGACCCCATGGCTGCCAGCCATGTGCTCTCCCAGCTGAGCTACAGCCCCGATCAATCGGGTCAACTATAGCCGCGGAGCCGATCTAGTCAAATAAAAACTGCAGCGCCGTTCCCGACGCTGCCCGGGGCCGCGGGTTGTGGTATACTCAAAAGGCGGGAACCCATGAACCGGATACTGCCGATAATCTGCTTGAGCGCGGCGATAGCGGGCGGGGGCTGCTCCGCCGAGGATAAGCCGGCGGCGGGGGCGGGCGAACGGAAGCCGGTCCTGGCGGGCTCCTACTATCCCGCCGACCCCGGCGAACTCAAACGGGAAGTGGATGCCCTGCTTGCCGCCGCCCCCGAAGTTTCCGTTCCCGGGAGGCTGCTGGCCGTGGTCGCTCCTCACGCCGGTTACGTTTATTCGGGACCCACCGCCGCCGCCGCCTTCAAGGCCGTGCGGGGGAGGAAGATCGCCACGGTCGTACTCGTCGGCTGCGCCCACCGGGTCGGCTTCCCCGGCGTCTCCGTCCCCGATTTCTCCTCTTACCGGACCCCCCTGGGGGCGGTGCCGGTCGATTCGGTTCTGGCGGAGCGGATCCGGGCGGCCGCCCCGGAGATTGTCAGCATTCCCGGGGTCCACCGCAGCGAACCCACCCTGGAGGCGGAGATCCCCTTCATCCAGACGGTGCTCCCCGACGCCCGGATCGTGCCGGTTTTGATCGGGGATGCGCCGCCGGCGGCCTTGGCCGCGCTGGGAACGGTCCTGGGCGACATTCTCAGGGACGATCCGGAAACGATCGCGGTCTGCAGCACCGATCTCAGCCACTACCCCGGCGTCGAAGACGCGGCCCGGGTCGACCGGCAGACGCTTGAAGCCGTGGCGGCGCTCGATCCTTCCCGTCTCGACCTGGTCCGGGAGCGCTTCGAAGGCGGGAACGTTCCCAACCTGGTCTGCGTCATGTGCGGATTCCGGGGGGTCAAGGCCGTCGTTGCCGCGGCCCTCCGGGCCGGGGCCGACGGAGCCGCCGTCATCGCCTACGCCAATTCGGCCGATTCCCCGGCGGGGAACCCCGACTCCGTGGTCGGTTACGGCGCGGTGGCGATTTACGATTCCGAACGAGACCGAGCGGACAATCAGGAGGAGCAGCCCATGAACACCGCCACCGACGCAAATCTCTCGCCGAAGGCCCGGGCGGAACTGCTGAAGACGGCCCGCGAAGCCCTGACCGCGGTCGTCAACGGCAGGCCGCTTCCCGATTCCCCCATCGACGACCCCGAACTCCAGGGGCACCGGGGCGCGTTCGTCACCCTCAACGAAAACGGGGCCCTGCGCGGGTGCATCGGCCAGTTCACCGCCGACGAGCCCCTCTACCGGGTGGTGCGCACCATGGCCCGCGAAGCCGCCCTCCACGATCCCCGTTTCGTCCCGGTCTCCCCCGCCGAAGCGGACCGGATCGACATCGAAATCTCGGTTCTCTCCCCCATGCGGCGGATCTCCGATCCCCTCCGGGAGGTGGTGCCGGGCAAACACGGCATCTACATCCGGCGGGGGGCGCGGGGGGGCACCTACCTGCCCCAGGTCGCCACCGAACACCACATGGGACTGGAGGAGTTCCTCTCCTCCTGCTGCGCCCACAAAGCCGGCCTGGCTCCCGACGCCTGGAAAGACCCGGAGACGGAGGTCTACGTCTACACCGCCGAGGTCTTCGGCGAGGAGTGAACCCCGGCGGGGCGGCTCCTCCCGGTTCCGGTTTCATCTGGATTCCGGGCGGCGAATAATGCGAGAATCCTTTCGTCCGAAACGGATCCCGATGAACCCGCGTAAATCATTCACAATTTCGGCCCTGATAATCGCGGCCGCGGCCGTCGCCGCCGCCGTGGTCTTTCCCACCGAAACCGCCCGTTTCGACATCCCCGTGGCTTTCACCTTCAGCGGGGAAGACCTGCTGGTCGTCGAGAAAAACGACAACACCATCCTGCGGCTGCGCGGGTTTTCCCCCGGTGCCCCGATGCACCTGGAGGAGGAGCGGGCCATCGAACCCGACGACGACCGTTTCTACTACATGGTCAGGGACCTGTATCCGGCCCCCGGGGGGGTCATGGTCCACAGCTACATCTACGACCGTCGGACCACCGACTTTCTGGGCTACCGCTTCAACCTCTACCGGGATATCGCCCGGGCGCCCGAAACCGTCTTCACCATTTTCCTCAAGGAACCCGACGAATCCCCGGAGCTGCGCTACGCCGCCGGGCCCGGGGGGCGGCATTATTTCGCCAACAACTGCCGGGGACAACGTTGCGTCTGGCGGCTGCCGGAGGATGCCCGGGGAGTGGTCATGACAAACGGCGTTCCCCCCGCGGAGATCCAGGAGTTGGGCGACCGCAACGGCGAGTTCGGGTACTGGATGAGCCTCTTCGTCGACCCGGAGGGGACGACATACCTCTCGTCCGGCGAAGACGACCAGATCGTCCGGTTCGACTCCGAGGGCAAGCGGCTGAGGGCGTGGGGACGACCGGGACGGGAGCGGGGGGAACTTCTGGCCCCGGTGGACGTTTTCCTGCTGGCGGAGGCTCCGGGAGGGGAACCCCGGTTGACCGTGGCCGGAACCGGCAACCGCGACTGGGTCTGTTTCGACCGTGAGGGGGAACCCGTCCGGGTCATAGAACCCCTGGAAAAAGGGTATCCTTACATCGATATCCTGGTGGGAAGGATCTTCGATATCGCGGGGAGGAACCTCAGCTACGACCTGGCCAACAAGTGCCTGGTCGTCGCGGGTCCGACCTTCGAAGCCGTCGAGGTCTTCCGCAGGCCCGCCCGGCTCCGGACGGTCCTGCTCTGGCTGGGGGCGGGGCTGCTGGTCCTGCTGATCGCCGCCCGGGACCGCCTGGCCGCCCTCTGGAGACGGAGGAGGATTCCGGTTTTTTTCAAGATCATGCTTATTTTCGCGCCGCTGGTGGTGGGGGGGTTCCTCATCAGTTCCCGGGCCCGCAAGATCAGCTACCAGGCCTACCTGGAGGAGTCGAGGCTTCGTTCCGCCAACCTGGCCCGGGCGATCCTCAACAGCGTCCCCGTCGAGGAACTGGAGAACATCAACCGGCCCGAAGACCGGGGAAGCGAAACCTACGAGAAGATATTCGCCGCCGCCGACCGCCTGATCGACCGCAAAAACGTCCCCCAGACTCCGAAGTGGATCATCCATAAGATCGCGGGGGGACGCTATTACTTCGGGATCAACAGCTGGAGAGGCCCCATCTTCGAGCCTTTCATCGTCCCCGCCCAGCGCAGGATGTTTCTGGACGCGCTGGTGAAGAAGGAGCCGGCCTGGGGGCGGTTCGTCGACGACCAGGGGGAGTGGGTGAGTTACCTCCTCCCCGTTCTCGATCGGCACGGCGAAGTCATCAACGTCATCGAAATCTACCGGTCCACGGAGGAGATGGCCCGGATAGAACAGGAGACCTTGAGCAGGGTCAAGGAAAACGCGGTTCTGATCGTGATCTCCTTCACCCTGCTGGCCCTGGTCTTCTCCTGGCTGTTCGTGCGGCGCCTGAAGCGACTGACCGTGGAAACCCGCGAAATCAGCCGGGGCGATTTCAGCCGGCGCGTCGATTCCCGGGCCCGGGACGAGGTCGGCGACCTGGGCCGCGCCTTCAACCACATGGCCGAGGACCTGAAGAACTACACCCGGGAACTGGAGAAAACCACCGCGGAGAAGGAAAAGATCCAGAGCGAACTGCGCCTGGCCCACCAGATTCAACAGGACATCCTTCCCCACGTTTTTCCCCCGGAGGTGGCTTCACAAAAAGTCGAACTCTTCGGCAGAATGGTGCCGGCCCGGGAGGTGGGAGGCGATTTTTACGACTACATCATGATCGACGATCATCACATCGGAGTGGCCATCGCCGACGTTTCCGGGAAAGGGGTTCCCGCCAGCCTCTTCATGATGGTCACCCGGACCCTGCTCTTCAGCAACGCCTCCTTCAACCGGGAAGCGGCCGAAACCATCGCCAAGGTCAACCGGCTCCTCTGCCTCAACAACACCTCCTGCACGTTCGTCACCCTGTTTTATTTCGTCTGCGACCTGAGGACGGGCCGTTTGGAATACTGCAACGCCGGCCACAACCCGCCGGTGGTGCGCAAGGGCGGGGCCGTCCGCCTCCTGCGCGAGCCCGGAGAAACGGGGCAGCCGGCCCTGGGGATACTGGAGGATGCGGACTACCGCCAGGGGCGTATGACCCTCGATCCGGGAGACGTTCTCCTCCTCTACACCGACGGGGTCACCGAGTGGCACAACCGCGACAACGAGCTCTTCGGAGAAGAACGGCTGCTGCGGGCGGTGGCCGAAGCGGGCGACCTCCCCGCCCGCGACCTGGCCGCGACGGTTTTCGCCAAGCTGGAGGCCTTCGGGGGGGAAGTCGAGCAGTTCGACGACACCACGATGCTGGTTTTCAGATACCTGGGACATCCCTGATGGCGGGAGAAACGCGGCCGGAGTACACTAAAGGCGGGGAGCGGGGCGCCGGGAGCCGGGAATGAAGCGGACCGAACGCCGATCGAACACGCCGGGGACCCAACCCGGCGACGAAGAGAAACGAGGCTAGCGTGGGGGCGAAACGTCTCAAGGCCGATCCCGAAAGCATCGATTTCATTTTGGCGGCCAGTCTCCTGGCCCGTCAGCAGCGGGGCAACCACGCGGGATACTACGCGCTGGCGGCGCTGAGCCGGCTGTTGGAAAAAAACCTTCCCGGAGAGACGGGGCCGATCGAGGCCATGAACATCCGGCGGCGGCTGGACCGCCTGATCGGAGAAACCGAGTTCCCCGCCGAAATCGCCGCCAAGGTCTACGAGAACTGGAGACCGATCCGGCCCTTCCTGGAGAAAAAAATCAGCATGGTACCCTCCCACCGCATGCGCCGGATCCGGCTTTTCGTCGAGTTGGTGGCATGGGTTTTCGAAAACTACGCCCGGGTACCGGTCTCCGAAGTCGTCCGGGAGATGACCGTGGCCGACCTCGCCCGCCTGGAGCAGGGTTTCGGGTTCAAAGTCAGGGAGACCAAACAAAAGAAACGGGAATTCCAGGGCTTCGCTCTCGCCGACTTCGACGACCTGCTCCGAATGCGCAAGCGCCTGGACGAGGCCGCGGGCGCCCTGGGCGGCTTGCTGGGCGACCGGGGAGGCCTCAGGCTGGGCCCCAGCCTGAGCGCGGTCGATTACACCAGTTCCTGGGTGGCCCTGACCTGGTGGGACAACCCCTTGGGCGAACCGGACGGCGAAGCCGGGTTTCGGGTCATGGCCACCACGGAAACGATCACCGCCGGCTTTTTCCTGGGCGCCGAGAGTACCCGCACCCGGGAGCGTTATTACCGGCGCCTGGGATCGGGCGAACTCGCCGGCTCCCTGGAGCGGTTCGCGGGAGCGGGGGGAACGTTCTTCGACTTTTTCTGGACCTGCAACCAGGACGAACGCCGTCCCATCGACGCGCCGGAGCAACTCCGGCCCAAGATAGAGGAGACACTGGCGGAACTCGCCTCCCTCCCCCCTCCCTACCCCGATACCCCGCTGCTGCCGGGCTGGGCCTGGACCCGTGAAGAAGCGGCGGGAATGCGGGAGCGCATCCTCCCCCTGGCCGCCGGGGCCTTCGGCCCCTGCGCCGCCTTAACGGCGGCCCTGGCCGGTCAGTAACTGCCCCCGGAGAGTTTGAAGAGCCAGAAATCGGTGGGAACGGTCAGTTCTTTCTCCTCCTCGCCGGGAACGTCCTTGACCTCCAGCACTTCCCGCTTCGGAAACCAGAACTCCCTTCCCTCGGAAACGAGACAATAGGCGCGATCGGTTTCCCGGAGGATCCGGGCGCGCGCGGCGGTGAAGGCCTGGTCGTCCTCGCTCGGGTTTTCCAGGCGGCGGAGTTTGAAGTTGTAGTAGTTTTTCTGGATGACGAACCGGCAGCGGTCGTCCTCGATCGGTTCGATCTCGGAAAAACAGACCCGGGGCAGAAACATCTCCCGGCCGTCGATTTCGACGCAGAGGGCGTCCTGTTCCTCCCTGACCAGGCGCCCGACGACCTCGACCACATCTCCCAGGATCGAACCTTTGACCCCGGTGGCCTTCTCTTTCAGCCCCCTCATTTCCGCCCGCTTGGCCTCGAGGACCGATTCGAGGATTTCCATCTCGTAGATGCCCTGCTCCGCCCGCAGACAGGAACGCACGGCTTCTTCGGGAATCCAGACCTTGCCTCCCCCCAGGTCGACCAGGCTGGCTTCCTCGGTGCGGATCAATACCTTGAGACGGAGACGGACGTAGCGTTCTTCCTCGGGCATCGAGATCATCCCCCCGACGGTTTCCGGGTTTACCCGAAGCCCATGGTAGCAGAAGCCGGCGCCGGGACCAAGTCCTACCGAAGCTCGGAGTAAGGGCTTTCGGGAACCACCTGGTTCTCCAGATCGGAAACGGGGCGGAAGGTGGTGACCACCGCGCCCGGGGAATAGCGGTGAAGGCGGATCTCCTGGTCCCACGCCCCGGATTTCCCCCAGCGCAGATCGGGGTCGGGATCGGCCCAGGTTTCGGCGGGAACGTGCCCGGCATGATCCACTCCGGTCCACGTCACCTCCAGCTCCGTCCCTCCCACCGTCAGCACCATCCCGTCGTCGATCCACCGGTAGTCGCCCTGCAGGTGCCAGCGCACGATCCCCTGGCCGGGAAGGGTATCCTTGACTTCGATTCTCCTGTCTCCGGTCTTGTAGAGAACTACCTCGCGGCGCCAGCTCAGCGCTCCGACCGTGGAAACGGTGACGCTGCGGGACAGTTCGGAAGTGTCTTCCCAGGTCTCGGCCGCCGCCGGCGGGTAGGTGCCGCCGGTCTCGACCAGGTTATGGAGTTTGAACGACGGATTGGAGTAGTTCATGGTCACCCCGGTGACGAACTCCTCGGGACCGACCCCCAGGCTGAGGATATCGTTGCCGAAGCCGTACCGGTCCTGGCCGCTGCCGGCGACCTGGGCGCCGAGGTCGAGCATGAGGAAAAGGGCGTCGGACCCGGACCCCGACCGGTGGATGACCTTGTCCGGGGTATCCACCAGTTGCGCCAGGGACTCGTCGTAGACTCCCGCCAACGATTGTCCCGGCATCATCGGCCGGGAGAGCACGCCCCCGGGGCAGTCCCCGTCGGCGGGCGCCTCGGGAACGAGATCTTCGTTCAGGAACCAGTAGAGGTAGACGGGGTTCATGTACACGGCGAACGGCCCCATCTGGGTGCCGGGGTAACCGTAATCGTTGCGGCCGTAGGCCACCACTTCATGGCCCCGCGCGTACTCGAAGGCCTGCTGCAGAAGCCATTTGGCCCGCGCCGCGGCGGACCGGTGCTCGGGCACGTCATCGTCCAAAACCGCGGTGGCGGCGGCCAGGACTTCGAGGAAACGGTCGGTGAAGGCCTGCAGGTAATCCTGCCCGTAGGCGGGCATGAACCCGTTGGGAGGGAAGGTCTCGATCAGGAGACAGACCTGGCGGTAGAAGTTGTCCCGCCACCTCTTGCCTTCCCCGTCCTCCACCGGGATCTCCATCCGGTTGGAGTAAAGGGCGACCCGCAGCATTTCCCGGATGAAGAGCCCCTGCCAATAGCGCGAGTTTTCGGGCAGGGTCCAGGTGTCGTCGTAACTGAGGAGCCGGTTGGCCCAGGCAATCATCTCCCGGCCCGGCTCTCCGCCGACGATATACCCCACCACCGCGTTGAGTCCGCAGACCGTCCCCTGCGCATAGTTCCCGGTAGAAGCGACTTCGCGGCGGTCCAGGGCCAGGCGGACGAATTTCTTCTCGATCTCGGCGCGCTCGGCCGACGAGAAAATCCCGGAGGCGGCCAGGGCCAGGTAGGCCTCGGCGACGTCGGAGATGCCCCGGGAGGTGGAGGTTCCGCCCCAGTCGAAGGAGGAATCCCGGACCAGGGCCAGCAGGTTCTCGCGAAAATAGTCGGCGCAGGGCCGGTACCCGGTCGCCAGATAGATGAAAGCGGTGTTGGGGAGATAGTCGTAAAGCGCGAACCGGGCGTCGGACGCCCCCAGGTTGCCGTCGAAGTTCTTGAAGTAGCACCCGGTGGCGAAATCGATCCAGTCGGCATAGTCCTCCACGGTCAGGCTGGAAATAAACGAGGCCCTCAGGGGGGAGGCCGGGGAATAATTGCCGTTGGTTTTTCCGGGGGTGCCGAAGTTGGTGGTGGTGCCCACGCTGTAGGTGGAACTGCTCAGCGCCCGGGCCCAGTTGGACTTGGTGGAACCGCTCACGTCGGGGTCGAGACGCTCCATCGAAAATCCTTCCTGGGTGGTCACGAACCAGCCGGCGGAACTGCAGTCCACCGTATCGATGGTCTTACCGGAGTCGTCCTTCAAGACCAGCTTGTCCCCGCTGCCGCCGCACGTCAGCGTACTGGTGGCCTGGGCCCGGGCGCCGTTGGCCTGAACCGGAACGCTCAGGGCGCTGTTGGCGACGACCACGTAGAACGCCCCCACCGGGAGTTCGTAGCTCTTGAGCGAGATGCTCCAGTTTTCGGAATCGTTGTTCAGGGTCCAGTTTTCCACCTGCTGGGCGGCATCCCCGTAATTGGCGATCTCGATCCAACAGTAGGTGGGCTGATTCAGGGTGCCGGCGTAATTGATCTCGTTGATGACCAGCTGGCTGCTGCCGCCGCTGGAAGTGGGAGCCGGCACGGGAGTGGGAGTGGGGATGGGGGTGGGGGGAGGCGTGGGGGTGGTGAGGGTGACCCCGAACCAGGTCCGGTAAGCTTCCTTGTAGGTTTCCTGGAGGAGTCCGTAGGCCAGGGTCTGCCCTTCCGGCCGATACGGTTCCGGCGGCTCCAGGTCCTGAAGATCGTATTCCGCCTCCGCCGCGGCCGAGGCCCCGGCGGCCGCGCCGGATACCGGGGTGGGAACGACCGGGGGAAGCCAGCCCGCGCGGGCGAAGGGAGTGGGAGTGGGGGTGGCCCCGAACGTGTTCAAGTCCTCTATGTCGGGGGCGTACCAGACATGAACGCCGCCGTCTCCGGAAGCGGCGAAGACCATGTCGTCCTCCACCGCCAGCCCCTGCAGCGGGGCGCCCCCGGCTTCCAGCCTGCGCGCCAGGCGGAACCCGGGCAACTCCCAGACATAGAGGGAGCCGTCGTGACAGGAGGCGTAGAGAAACCCCCGGGCGGCGGCGGCGCCCGTAACCTGGTCCCGGCAGTCGTCGAGGATTTTCAGGGGAGCGAACTCCAGGGACCAGACATAGACATTCCCGTCCGAGGAGGAAAGGTATATCCGGTCGGCGTCGGTCGCCACCGAGTTCAGGTCGCTTTCGGCGCCGGCCAGCTCCGCCAGGGGCGCTCCGGTGGTCCGGTCCCAGACGTAGAGCGAGTACTCCGAGCCGCCGGTGGCGGCGTAAAGCCGTCCGGCGGCGGCGTCGACCGCCGTCACCCAGCCCCGGGACACCTGCCATTCTTCCTGCTGCTGAAACCCGTTCCGGTTCCAGGCGTAAACCCGGCGGCCGGTGGTGCCGGCGTAGACCATGCCGCCGTAAGCCGCCACTCCCTCCACCGGATCTCCGATGCTGGTCTCGCCGCGCAGGGAGCGCACCGGTTTCAGGGCAAGCCGGTCCCATACGTAGACGTTCCCGTCGTCGCTGCCGCCGTAGATGTAGCGGTCGTCGGCGGCGACCGAGATTATGGCCCCGGCGTTGGGGTAGGAGCAGCGGGAGCGGCGGCTGAAATCGTCGCGGTCCCAGATATAGACGTTGCCGTCCTCGTTCCCCCCTACCACCGAGCGGGAATCGGCCCAGACGGCCTCCATCCAACCGCTTCCGCCCTCGAGCACCGCCACTTCTTCGAACGGCGCGGGGGTGACGCTGGGCACGGCCAGCAACTGGGGCGCCGGGGTCGGAGAAAAGGGCGGAGTCCCCGCCGGCGCCGCCCCGCCGGAGGGGGAAACCGTGGGAACGGGGGTCGGGGAGCCGGGCGGCGTGGAGGCCGGGGTGACGGCGGCGGTCGGCGTCGGCGCGGGGGCTTCCGGGGACGGGGAAGGAACCGACTTCGCCGGCACCTGCAGCCAACGGTCGTAGTAGGTGTTCCCCTCGACGTCCACGTACCATTCGCGGTCGACGGCGTCGATAACGGGGGGGGGATACACGGCGGTGCGGCCGGCCGCCGCCCGGGTCGGGAGCTCGGTCAGGATTTCGAAGGAAACGTCCAGATAATCGCCTTCGGCTACGATAAAAGCGGGGTCGGTCCCCAGTTGGAGCTTGACCATGACCGGCGCGGCGGGGACGGCGGTGCGGTCGGTGTAGGCGGTGAATTCCTGACAGTAGTCGTAGGTGCGCGCCAGCCACTCCCCGTTGTCGGCCCGGGCGACGATCCATTTCCAGCCCTTCTGCCCGGCGGCGCGGGTCTCCTTGAGATCGAGATCGGTCACCCGGCTCAGGGAGAGAGGAACGGCGCCGTACTCCGGGGTCGGAGTGGCGCTGGCGCTGGGGGTGGCGCTGGGGGTCGGGGTCTTGTACCCCTCCGGCGTCGGAGTCGGAGTCGGCGTGGGCGGGCTGGGGGTGGGGGTATGGTAACCGAAAGGAGTCGGCGTCGCGGTGGGCGCGGGAGTGGGAGTGGTCGGCGGAGTCGGAGTCGGTTCCGGGGTCGGGGTGGGGCGCGAAGAGACCGGGGAACACAGCTCTTCGTCGCTGTAGCAGATGCCGTCCCTTCCCAGCCAGAAACGGGACGAGGCCGGAGCGCCCGGGGGCAGGTAGATCCTGGTCTGGGCGACTTGGGCCTCCCCTTCTTCGAGATAGAAGTACTGGAGGTCCAGGTAATCGCCGGCTTCGATCCGGGGATCCTCGGAATCCTTCTTGATGACCAGCGAAAGCACCGCGTCCGCGTCCAGCTTGGGCCCGGGACCGGCAAAGGAGTTGAGGCTGTCCTTGACCGAGGCCAGGGGCACATCCTCGCCCGGGGCCTCCAGGCGGTATTCCCACCCCCAACTCAGGGAGGCGCGGGGCCGGGCGATGGAGAGCGTGTTGATCTGAAACGCCGCCAGGGGGGTGGCGCAGTAGGCCGGAGTCGGCGACGGCGACGGGGGAACCGTCGGCGTCGGCGCCGCCTGACAGAGGGAGACGTCCCGGTAGAGGACCCCCGTGGAATCGGGGTACCCGACCAGAGGAGCGGTCGGGTCCAGGTCCAGGGCAGGCAGGGCGATGCTGACGGCGGAACTTCCGGAACCGGTGGCGTAATCGATCTCCAGGGTGTCCCCGGGCTCGATCACGATGTTCCCGGAGTACCCGGGATTTTTTATGATGGTCAGGCGCAGGGGGCGGTCGTCGGTGAAAACGGCGGCGACCCGCATCTGGTTGAGGTTGTCGGTGACGTAGGCCAGGGTGGTCCTGCCGTCGGCGGTCTGGAGCAGATAGCCCCACCCGTCGGTTGAGGTGCTCCGGGGGTGGGAGAGGCTGAGGGCGTTGATCCACCGGGCCCGGAGGGGTTCGCGGCCGGAGCAGTAATCGGGGGTGGGGGTCGGCGTGCCCGGAATCCGGGTGGGCGGGGGCGTCGGCGTCGTCAGGTAGGGCGTCGGGGAGGTCGGCCAGATGCCGAAGGCTTCGAAATAGAACTGCCGGTAGGCTTCGTCGAGGAGGGACCGGGCCAGGGTCCCGTTCTCTTCCCGGTAAGGATTCCGCGGGTAGACGGATACCCGGCGCTCGGCGCCTTCGGGCGTGGTGATGACGACGACGATCTCCTCGCTTTCGTCCCGGTGCAATCCGCCCCGGGCGGCCGCGGCCGCGGCCGCGGTCGGACCCGGGCTGGGGGTGGGGATCCGGCTGGGCGTGGGCACCGGCGTGGGCGGCGTGGCCAGGACCACGCCGAACGCCTGGAAATAAAACTCCTTGAAGCCCCGGCCGAGCAGGGAATAGTCCAGGCTCCGGTTTTCGGGCCGGTAGTCCTCCCGGGGCTCCACCATCGTCTCGCGGGTCTCCCCCGAGGGCTCGACCACGACCACGTCCACCTTCTCCGCGCCCCCGCCGTGGAGCCCCAGGCCGGCCTCGCGGGAGGCGCCCGGAACTCCCGGCACCCGGAAGACCCGGCCGGGAGAGGGCGAGGGAGACGGCGTCGGGGACTCGGCGCCCTCGCTCCGGAGAGGGGACAGGGCCGCGGCCAGGAGCGCCCAGGCGAAAAAGAGCGGCCGCGCCTTCACTTGCGTTCCGCCCCCTGGTTTTTGAGGGGCTCGGCCGAAATGATCGTCGCCTCGACGTCGAGCAGGTCGTCGTTCTTGCGGTTGAGAGCCACGGTCAGTTCCCGGATCACCTGGCTGCCTCCGTTCTGGTACTCGACGGCGTAGAGAAAGTCCACCAGTTGATCCAGGGGGACCCCCGCCAGCTCCACCTGCAGCTCCACCACCTTATACAGGTCGTGCACGGTCCGGTTGCGGGTGTTCATCTTGGTCAGTTCGGCCGCCGGGGCCTTCTCCGCGGCCAATTTCTCGATCAGGCCCTGATTCAGCACGGTTTCGCCGCCCACCCCGCCCATGCCCCGGAGGATCTGGTCGGTTTTGGACCGCAAGACCGCGTACTTGCGGTGGAGACGTTCCATCTTCTGCAGGGAGATCTCCTGCTCTTCGATCCGTTCGTTGACGCCGACCCATTGGTCCCAGAGCGAACCTTCCCGCAGGAAAAGAAACCAGACCACGGCGATGAGAAGAAACCCGCCGCCGCCGACGAGCACCGTCCGTTTTTCCCGTTGCTTGAGGGCCATCCGTTACTCCTGGCGGATAAGGGGAATGGTGTAGGTGAACTCGACCGTCACCGTCTTCGCCCCGTCTTTCCTGGTCTTGGCCGGGCTTTCCTTGAGTTGGTCGCCGATGAACAGCGCCGAGGACTGAATCGCCTTCTTGATCAGTTCGGCGGTGCCGTAATTCTCGGTGCGGGCCCGCAAGCGGACACGGTCCTGGTTGATGTCGAGTTCGACCACCTGGACCTTGAGCTTGTCGGGAATGACCCGGCTCAGTTCCAGGAGGGCGTCCAATCCGGAAATGCTGCTGAACTCCCGGTAGTAATCGAAATTATCCCGCATCTCCTTCAGGGAATCCTCCATGGCCTGCAGCTCGCGGCCCCGGGCCTGCTGGGCCTGTTCGGGGAAAGCCGAAGCCAGAATTCCGGAGATGCGGGCCTGGAGAGCGGCCGATTCCGTCTCCTTCGCCCCCATCCTCAGGTGCAGGGAAACGGCGAACGCGGCCAAGAGGCCCAGAATCAACCCCAAGGTGATCAGAAGGCGCCGGCGGACCGCTCCCCACGAACCCGCCCAGGTCAACTCCTCCTTGCGGAAATTCACCCGCCGGCCCTCCCGGCCCACGGCGAACGAGGCCATCCCCATCGCTTCCCCGGCCCCGGGGAGGCGGTGCTTTCCTTCCCTGACGCCCGTCCAGGGATCGGCCGGCTGCGAGGCGCCCCCCGCCAGCCGCTCCAGGGACTCCCGCAACCCGGGGAGGTCCGCGCCCCCTCCGGTCAGGAGCAGCCGGTCCGGCGGCCGGCCCCCGGTCGCGGCGCCGGCGGTGTGCAGGGTCCGGGAAATCTCGGCTTCGAAACGGGCCAGACAGGCGCTCACGGCCGCTTCCACCTTCCCGGCTTCGGGGGCGCCCAGGCCGACCCCGCGTTTGAGGCTCTCGGCTTCGGGAAACGGGGCCCCCGTCTCCTTCATGACGGCGGCGGTGACGGTATCGCCCCCCCAGGTGAAACTTCGCAGCAGCACCAGGCGCCCGTCCTGGAAGAACCCGGCCGAGGTGTGCGCGGCCCCGACCTCGAGCAGGGCGGTCACGCCGGAGTCGAGAATCTGCCCTCCCCGGCGGCAGGCGTCGGCGAGACCGGGGAAATCGACTCCGATCCCGGCGGGGTCGATCCCGGCCTCGGCCAGAAGTTCCAGTTGGCCGGCCAGGAAATCCTTGCGGGCGGCGACCATCATCACCCTGGTCTTGCCCTCTTCCAGGACTTCCTGAGGCCAGAAGTCGATGACCACCTGGTCCAACGGGAAGGGTATGTGCAGTTCCGCCTCCGAGGAGATGACCTGTTCGATCAGGTTGAGGCGGGTGAAGGGGACGACCAGGCTGCGCAGGAAAACCCGGTGCAGGGGCAGGGCACAGACGGTCACTTCCGCCCGGGGCGCCTTCGGGGAAAAAAGCTCGCGCAGCGCCGCGGCCGTTTCTTCCCGTCCCGGCGCCGCGGGGGCGGTCCGGGCGATCGCGGCGGAGCGGGCCCAGGAAACCCGCGGAAGCCGGCCCCGGGCGCGGCGGGCCACCACCGCGCGAACGGCGGTGGTGCCGATGTCGATCCCCAGCGCGCTGCCGGGGATATCGGCCCGCTGCCTCATTTTTTCCAAGAAGTCTTTCATCATCTTCGCGTCGCCGCCGGCCTACTCGCTTTCCGTCGTCGGTATCCAGGGGGATTCCACTTTCCACCGGAGAATGACCATCCGCTCGTCCAGGCGGTGGACCAGGGCCCGCACCCGGCAGGTGGCGCGGGGGGGGCGTCCGGGAGAGTCTTCTCCGCCCGGGCTTCCCCCGACCCGTCCCTCGGATATGATTGTAAAAAAATCGCTTTCGACCTTGAACCGCTTTTCCAAACCCGGCGGCAGATCGCAGTCCAGTTCGCCCAGCGACGTTTCGTCCAGCTCCTCGAAAGGAAGCTCGTCCCGGGCCTGGGCCAGGCACTGGGCCGCGTCCAAGGCGTCGTCCTCGTATTCCTCCCCCAAACTCCTCAGTCCCAGGGCGATCACCGGGACCGAGGCGGTGTTAAGGTTGATATAGCCGTCAGAGTATACTGTAAAGTACGAACGAAACCCCGAAAATGGTTCATCTTCGCCGGAAGGTTCGGACTCCTCGGAGCCTTCCGCGCCCTCCAGCCGGATTTCCTCCGGGGCCGGCCCCAGAAACAGGTACCGGGTCATATCCTTGATCAGACTGATCTCCCCCGGCGTTTCCATCGGGGCTTTCTTGATCGTGTACCCGGGATCGCCGAGGCTGTAATCGCTCTTCCCCCGGTCGTTGGACGTGATCCAGTTGGCCAGATTTCCGGAAATGTCCTCGGCGTTCTCCAACTCCAGGTACTCGAAAAACCAGGTGAGAACGTCGACCATCTTCTCTTCCTCGGGCCAGGGGTCGTCCTCGTCCCGGTCGGTCCCCTCCCCTCCCGGTTCGGGGTCGGGGCTGGTCCCGGTAACGGTCGATCCCTCGTCCCCCCCACCCTCCCCTTCGTCCTTGCTCTCCCCCTCCAGTTTGGAGATCAGACCGGTGACCTCCTTGACCCCTTTTTCTTCCTTGATGAGGAGGTTGATGTTGAACTTGCGGTCCTCGTCGACGACGGCGAAGGCGAAACCGCCCCGGCCCAGCTCGACTTCGGACTGGGCCACGGCCCAGGGATCGATCAGCGAGTCGTAGGGCTTGGCTTCCATCTCCCCCTGCGCTTCCCCCGATTCCTCCAGGTCGCTGAGCTTGTCCTGCGCCAGCAGGTCCATGGCTTGAGCCACCCCGGCTCGGGCCAGGCAGTACGCTTCTTCGCTGTCGCGGAAGGCGGAGGCCATCCGGGCGTCGAGGCTGATCAGGTAGGAAAACTGCAGCACCAGGACGGCCAGAACCGCCGCCATGAAAACCACGACCATCAGCACCGCGCCGTTCTGGGAGGAAACGCGCATCACCGATCCTCCTCCGGCGGCGCCTTGCTCCCTCCGGCCGGAACCCAGGCGGCGACGGAAAACCGCCGGACATCCTCCTCTTCGTCGGAGGGACCGAAGCCGACGGTGACCTTGACCGCCGTGGGCAGCGCCTCTTCCTCGAGGATATCCCATTCGTCCTGCCAGGCTTCCTCCTCGGGGCTGTAGTATTTGAAATCGAGGGAGCGGACGCCCTCCGCCAGTATCATCTCCTCCCCGCCCTCGAACGGTTCGTCCAGGCTGTAGCAGGGAGCGACCTTGGCCATGAGCTTGTCTTCTTCCCGATAGTAGGAAATCTCCCAGGTGTCGTAACCGGGGGTGTCCTCCCGACCGGAGCGGAGGAAGGTGGTGGTGATGAAGCTGATCCGGTCCGACTCGAAACCGCCCGCCCAGAGATCGTCGGTCAGAAATAGGTTTTTAACGTCGTCTTCGTCCTCTCCCGCATAAAAAGGAACGTAGATGCCGCTCAATTCCCGCTCCAGCCCCCCCAGCACCACCCGCGCCGCCTGGTAGGCGTCGGAACCGGTGCGGTAGCGGCGGCTGGAGCCGACCACGGTGGAAAAGGACCAGTAGACCGAGGAAAGGATCACCGCGGTGAGGGCGGCGGCGATCAACAGTTCCAGAATGGTGAACCCGGCTTGCCCCGGGGAGGCGGCGCTCTTATTCAACCGGCTTCTCCTCGGGTTCCGGGTATTCGAGGTTGACGATATAGGTGGAGAAGGCGACCTTCCTCCCCTCTTCCTCCCCTCCCTCGGGGAACGAAACCCCCTCGACCTGGGCCAGGGATTCGGCCACCTCGCCGACCGCCGCCTTCCAGCGCAGATGTTCCCATTCCTCCACGACCCCGCCGTAGTCGCCCTGGGCGGCGGGAAGTCCGATCGCCTCCACCGTCGCCAGAGCGGAAGCGGCCGCCAGCGTTTCTCCGGTGCGTTCCTTGGATCGGGCGAAATTCTTCAGGACCGAACCGTGGGTGAGCAGGAGGGGGGAGAGGGATATCCCCAGCAGAGCGACCGCGACCATGACCTCGATCAGGGTAAACCCCCGGGCCCCGGGAAACGACTTCTCAGCCCTTGATCTCAACCTCGCTTCTCCCCACGTACGGTTTGAGGTTGATGATGTAGCGGCGGCCGAAATCGTCGGCGCTGCGCAGCACGATCTCGGCCCCGTCCGAATTTCCGCCGGGATAGAAGTAGATCGGGGAGGAGACCGTTCCCGAGAGCCGCAGCCCCTCGGGGATGGCCTGGGGGGCGCCCAGCCGGCCCGGGACCGTTTCCTGGGAACCGTCGGCGCCCAGGCGCCCCAACCGGAAGGTCTTGTCGTTGCGGTCGAGGTAGACCAGGTAGATCCGGCCCTCGAGGACGGCTCGGGCCCGGGCGTAGTCCAGGGTGCCGGCCAGCCGCCGGGTGAACCCCACCGCCTTGCGGGAAGAGATCAGCCCGGTGAACCGGGGGAAAACCACCAGGGCCAGCACTCCGATCAGGGCGGCCACGATCGCCAGTTCCAGGAGGGTGAACCCCCGGTTTTCGGGGCGGCGGCGCATGACGTCGAGGGCTCCCCGGCCTCAGTTGGCGATATCCTGGTTCTCGCCTTCGCCGCCGGGGGACGCGTCCTTGCCGTAGGAGACGATGGTGTAATCGGCTCCCTCGGCCCCGCCTTTCGTGTAGATGTAGGCGTTCCCCCAGGGATCCTTGGGAATCTCCTGCTTCTTCAGGTAGGGCCCCGACCACCCGTCCGTGCTTCCCTCGGCCCGGACCAGGCCGTCGAGACTGCCGGGATAGTCGTAGACGTCGGCGTAGTACATCTCCAAGGCGTCGGCGAACGCCTGGATCTGGGCCTGGGCGGCGGCCTGCTTTCCCCGCCCGATGCGCTTCATGAAAGCCGCCCCCACCACCGCGGTCAGGAGCCCGATGATGGCGATCACCACCATCAGCTCGACCAGGGTGAACCCCGCGGACCGTTGTCGTGCGTTCTTTCTTTTCATGCTACCTCCCCCCGGCGCCGGAGAGAGACCCGGAGGGTTTCCCCGCCGCGCTCCCGGCGCCGGTTTTCGTTTTGTTCGTCACGAGCGTCTTCCTAGATCTGAATATCGGACATCTGCAGAATCGGCAGCAGGATGGAGATGACGATAAATCCCACCACCACCCCCATGAACAGGATCATGATCGGCTCCAGCACCGTGGTCAGAACGCTGACCGAAGCCTCGACCTCGTCTTCGTAGGCCTGGGCCATCTTGAAGAGCATGTCCTCCAGAGCCGCGCTCGACTCCCCTACCGAGAGCATGTGCACCACGATCGGGGGGAACACCCGGCTCTGCCGGAAAGGCTCGGCGATGGATTTCCCGGCCCTGACCGCGTCCTTGGCCTGTTCGATGGCCTCTCCCACCGCCTGGTTGTTGACGATGTTCTTGACGATGTCGAAGGAGTGCAGGAGCGGCGTCCCGCTGGAGAGGAGGATGCCCAGCGTGCGGCTGAAACGGACGATGGTGAGCTTGCGGAAAATGGGGCCGAAGATGGGGATCTTGAGCTTCCAGCAGTCCACCAGGTACCGGGCCCGCTTGCCCCGGGACCAGACCCGGTAGATCAGATATACCCCCCCCAGGACCAGGAGAATCAACCACCAGTATTCCTGGACGAGCGTGCTGGCGTTGATCAGGATCCGGGTGGGCAACGGCAGCGCCTTCTCGGTGTCCTCGAAGAGGACGATGATGGTGGGGACGACCTTGATCAGGAGAAACGCCACCACGAGCACGCCCACCATGGATACCACCACCGGGTAGAGCATGGCCCCCCGGACGGTGCTGCGCAGCTTGAGGTTCTTCTCCGCCAGGTCCGCCAGACGGCCCAGCACCATCTCCAGCGCCCCCGCGGTTTCGCCGGCCTTGACCATGTTGACGTAGAGGGGGGAAAAAATCCGGGGATGCTCGGCCAGGGCGTCGGCGAAGGTGGAGCCGGCGTTGACCTGGTCCCGGATCTGGATCACCACCCGCTTGAGGGGGTTGCCTTCGAACTGTTCGATCAGGGCGCTCAGGGAGGGGACCAAAGGCATCCCCGCCCCAACCAGGGTGGAGAGCTGGCGGGTGAAGACGGAGACGTCGGAGGCCTTGATCCTCCCCAGGATGCGGGAGACGTTGACCTCGCTCTGCAGCCCGATCTTCTCCTCGCTGCGGACGATCTCGGTCGGGTAGAGGGCCTGGCGCCGGAGTTTGGTGCGGGCGTCGGCCGGGGAATCGGCGTCGATGATCCCCGTCACCTGGCTCCCTTTCCCGTTCAATGCCTTGTATTCGAAAACCGCCATCCGTCTTCCCGTCCCGTTCGCCGGGCCGCTCCCGGCTTCAGACCTCGATGATATCTTCCTGCGTGACCCGGATCACTTCCTCGACGGTCGTCTCTCCGCTCACGACCTTGCGGGCCCCGTCCATTCTCAGGGTGCGCATCCCCCGCTTGAGGGCGGCGCGCTTGATCGTGCCCACGTCCACCCGCTCCACCACCATCCGCCTGATCTCGTCGTCGACCAGCAGCAGTTCGAATATGGCCGAACGCCCCATGTAGCCGGAATGAAAACACTTCTCGCATCCCTTTCCCCGTACCAGGGGGCGCCCCTCGAGCTGGTCGAGGGCGAGGCCGATGCTTTTGAGTTCCTCCTCGCTGGGCGCGTAGGACTCACCGCAGTGGGGGCAGATGGTGCGGACCAGGCGCTGGGCCATGATCCCCACCACCGAGGAAGAGACCAGGTAGGGCTCGACTCCCATGTCGATCATCCTGGTGATGGCCCCGGCGGCGTCGTTGGTGTGGAGGGTGCTGAAGACCAGGTGGCCGGTCAGCGAAGCCTGGATGGCGATTTCGGCGGTCTCGGTGTCGCGCATCTCGCCGACCAGGACGATATCCGGGTCCTGGCGGAGAATCGAGCGCAACCCGTTGGCGAAGGTGAGGTTGATCTTGGGAGCGACCTGGATCTGCCCGATCCCGGGCAGCTGGTACTCCACCGGGTCCTCGATGGTGATGATGTTCTTGTCCAGGGAGTTCATCTCGTGCAGAGCGGCGTAGAGCGTGGTGGTCTTTCCCGACCCCGTGGGCCCGGTCACCAGGATGATGCCGTGGGTGAGTTTCAACAGCCGGCGCAGGAGCTTAAGGCCGTCGTCGCCCAGCCCCAGATCGTGGAGCCCGAACAACTGGCTGGACTTGTCCAGGAGCCTCAACACGATCCGTTCCCCGAACGAAACCGGGATGACCGAGACCCGGATATCGATCTCCCGGTCGGTGATCCGGATCTTGATCCTGCCGTCCTGGGGGAGGCGCTTCTCGGCGATGTTGAGGTTGGCCATGATCTTGACGCGGGAGATGATCGAGGACTGGTACTGTTTGGGCGGGCTGAGGACCTCGTAGAGAACGCCGTCGATCCGGTAGCGGACCCGCAGGTCCTTTTCGAAGGGTTCGATGTGGATATCGCTGGCCCGGGCCTTGACCGCCTCGAAGATGATCAGGTTGATCAATTTGATCACCGGGGCCTTGGCGGCGATGTCCAGAAGGTCCTCGGCGGCGTCGGTGATGGTCACCATCTCCGGAGCGTCTTCGTCTTCCTCCAGCCCCTCCAACATGGCCTCGGCGGCGCCGTCGGCGTGTCCGTAGCAGCGGTTGGCGATCCGGACGATCTCCTCGGGCACCGAGACGATCACGTCCAGGTTGCGGTCGAGAAGAAGGCGGAGGTCGTCCAGAGGCTGAACGTCGAGGGGGTCGGCCATCGCCACCTTGACCGTTCCGTCGGCGGACGCACCCAGGGGGATAAGCCGGTTGGCCAGAAGAAAATTGAGCGGGACCCGGGAGACCAGCGCCTTGTCCACGCGCTCCTCGGTCAGGTGCTCCTCGAAGGGGAACCCCAGGCATTCGGCCAGGGCCCGGCGGACCTGGCTGTCCCGAACCAACCCGGCTTCGATCAGTTCCTCGGTCAGCGACCGGCTTTCGCCCGGAGACCATTTATCCAGAACCTTGTCCAGAGCCGGCCGGGCGAGGGCGCCGGCGCCGACCAGCTTCTCGGCTACTTCCTTTTCCAGAACCTCGTTCATCGCCTTTCTCCCGCCGGCCTACTGGCGCAAGCGCGCGGTCCCCCGTTTCGTCTCTTCCTCGTCGGGGCGGCCGAAGGTTACCCGGGGCAGGTTGTTGAGGAACCCCAGGGCGCTCCCGGAATCGGTTTCGGCCGGAACCGCCTCCGGCGGTTTTTCTTCGGAAGCGGCCGTCTCCGGTGCCGGTTCCGCGGGGGCGGAAACTTCCTCCGGCGCCGGTTTCGCCTCGGAAACGGCGGCTTCCGGGGCCTCGCCCGCGGGGGGCGCGGCCTCCGATTTCTCCTCGTACGCGGCCGCGGGAGCGGGCTCTTCCTCCTCCCCGGCGGCCGCCCGTTCTTCCCGGAGGACCCGGTCGAAGAAGGCGGAACCGGAATTCTCTTCCCGGTAGATGCTCTTGAGTTCGTCGAGGCGCTCCTGCTGCTTGCGCCGCGCCTCTTCTTCCCGCAGCCGGGTCTCGTTTTCGTCCTCGGAGAGGCGCAGGTCGATATAGGGCATTTCGTGCCGTTTCATCGCGGTCAGATCGGCGATCTGCTGGGTGGTTTTGACCACCCGGGGCGTGATGAAGACCAGGAGGTTGCGCTTGGCGGTGGTGTTGGTCTCCCAGCGGAAGAGATATCCCAGCAGGGGGATGTCGCCGAGGAAGGGGATCTTGTCCTCGGTCTGGGTCTTTTCGTCCTGGATCAGGCCGGAGATCACGATGGTGTGGTTGTCCTTGACGATGACGTTGGTTTCGGTGATGCGCTTGTAGGTTTCCGGGGTCAGGTAGTACCCCGACACCGATTGACCGATGATCGACGAAATCTCCTGGCTGATCTCGAGCCGGACCATGCGGTCGCGGCTGATGTGGGGGGTGATCTTGAGTTTGATCCCCACGTCCTTATACTCGATGTCCTGATAATCGTTGTTGTTGTCGTTGCTGTTGATCTCGATCTTGCTCACGTAGGGGATGTTCTTGACCACTTCGATCGACGCTTCCTCGTTGTCCATGGTCAGGACCTGGGGAGTGGAGAGGATATCGACGTCCTGGTTGGTCTGAAGGGCATGGATGAGCACGGCCAGGTCGGGGATGCTGGTGCCGGTGCCCGCCATCTTCTGAACGAACCCCATGGTCCCCCCGGAAAGGCCGCTGGTGACGATGGCGGTGGGATCGGAGGCCTGAGCGGCGAGCATGGAGGAGAGGGCGTTCCCGCTGGAAGACCAGCTCGAACCTCCGTAGCCCTGGGCGTTGCTGCGGCCGGCGCCCATGGAAGAATAACCCTGCCCGGTGGGAAGCCCCTGGGTCTGCCCCTCGTTGCCGATCGACTGGATCTCGACGCCGAGTTCGAAGGACTTGTCGTAAGCGACTTCGGCGATCAGGACCTCGACCAGGACCTGGTCGCGCATGATGTCCAGCTGCTTGATGATGTTCTGCAGGGAGGCGTAATCCTCGGGGGTGGCGTCGATGATCAGGGAGTTGGTGGCCTTGTCTTCGCTGATGAGGGGGACGACCTCCCCTCCCGTGGTTTTGCGCTTGCCGATGACGTTGTTGAGGACCTTGGATATCTCTTCGGCGTCGGAGTTCCGGAGAAAATAAACGTGGATGTTGGTGCGTTCGGTTTCGACGTCGAGCTTCTTGATCAGTTCGATGACCTGGCGGGTGTCTTCGGAGTTGGCGAGGATGATCAGGGAGTTGGTCCGTTCGTCGGCGATGAGCTTGAGAGTCGATTCCGTGGGCTGCAGCTGCTGGCGGTTGCGGCGGCGGGGGGTGGGGGGCGTCCCCGGAACCGTTCCGGCTTCCTCGATGACCTGGGTCAGTTCCGCCGCCAGGGTCTCGGCGGCGGCGTAGCGCAGGGGCAACACCGTGATTCGGGTCTCGTAGCCGGGAACGTCGAGTTCCTTGATGATCTTGACCAGCCGGTGGATGTTGGAGGAAACGTCGGTCACGATCAGGGTGTTGGTCATGGGATAGGGGATGACGCTGGCCTCCTTGGAGAAGAGCGGCCCCAGGGCGGCCCGGACCTTCTCGACCTCGGCGTACTCCAGGGGAATGAGCTGCGTGATCAGGGTGTCTTCGGGCACGATCTGTTCCAGGTTGTCGCCGACCGCGGTCTGGATGTTCCTCTGGCTGCCCAGGCGCTTGGTCGAGACCTTGATCACTTTCCCCGAGGGGACGGCGGTGAACCCGCGCACTTCCAGGATCGATTCGAAGACCTTGTAGGCCTCGTCCAGGGGGATCATGGTGGGGGAGATGACGGTCACCGTGCCCCGGACGTCGTTGTCGACGATGAAGTTCTTCCCGGTCAGATCGCTGATGTACTTGATGACCAGCCGGATGTCGACGTTGTCGAAATCCATGCTGACCATGCCTTCGTCGTCCGCCGGCTGCTGCGCCCGGACCGGCCTCCCGGGAAAAGCCAGTCCCAGGAGGCAAAGAAGGAGGACGGGTAGTGTGCGGATTCCGTGGTTTTTTCTCATGCGGTTTCCCCTGCTCGATGTTGGCTCTGTAATCGGCTTCGTTTCCCGGGCCCGCGCGGGCGCCCGTTGCCGATTCGTTTCATTGCGTCGGATCCAGTTCCTGGTCCTGGACCAGATATTCCAATTGAACGTGCCGGTCCCCCCGGAGGACGTCGACGACCACCGTCTGCGCGTCCTGGATCTTGAGGAGGATGTCCATGGCTTCCTGTTTGCCGGTGATGGTCAACCCGTTGACTTCCTGGATCACGTCCCCCTCCCTCACCCCCAGCTTGTAGGCCAGGTGCTCCCGGGGCAGGACGACGATCTCGTAACCGGAGGCCGGCCCCCGGGTCCGCCCCTGGGGCGGATACCAGGGACGGCACCCCACCGTCCGCAGGGAGCCGATGACGTCGTCGGGGACCAGCCGGAAGTTCTCCCCCCCGCGGGCCAGCTTCTCCAGCATCTTCTCGTTGACCAGCTTCCACATCCCCCGGCGGCTGACCAGCCAGCGGTTCGGCCCCAGTTTCTTGAAGACCCGGGAAAAATGGAGCCGGTTTTCCGGGACCGGGATGTGGCCGATGAACGACGAGATCACGTGGCGGCGGCCGTTGTTCTCCAGGGTGACGTCGATGCGGTCGATTTCGACCACCCGCCAGCCCCGGATGACGTCGTCGAGGCGGTAGATCTTCTGGGTCTTGCTGGCCAGGTCCTCGATGATCGCCCAGCTGCGGCGGGGATCGTCGAAGACCGAGGTTCCCTTGAGTTCGAGGCGGGGCGGCGGCGCCGTCGGGGGCGGCGGGGTCGGGGGCGCTTTTTCCTCGGGCGGCTGGAACTTGGTCTGCCAGAGGTTGCGCGCGAGGATGGCGCCGTAGTAGCCGGGGCCGGGAGCCGAAGCTTCCCCCCCGGAGCCGCCGTCGTGCTCGTAGGTCACCGACGCGCCCACCTCGCCGGCGCGGGGCGGAACGACGATGGTCCAGATCAGATACCCCACGCCGGCGGCCAGGACGATCCCCAGGAAGTAATTGACGAAGCTGATGTAGCGGCGCGGTATCACTCCCCCCCCTCCGTCCCGGCGGCGGCCGAGGCCGCGCGCTCGCGGCGGACCCGCCGCGCCAGTTCGTCGACCTGGAACGCGGGGGGGAGCAGGACCGCTTCGCCCTCCCGCTTGCGGCCGGCATTGAGCAGGAACCGGAAATCGCCGTGGAGGTCCCTGACCAGCTCGCGGTAGCGGGACCCGGGGGAGAGCGTCCGGGTGAGGGAGAGGGCCCGCCCCTGAAGGTCGCGGGAAACGATGTCCTCCAGCAGTTCGTCCCAGGTCCCGTAGCCGCCGGCCTCCAACCGGTCCAGGACCTCCTCCACCTGCTCCAGGTAGTCGACCAGGACCGCGTCCGGGTCGCGGACGGGCGACGGGGAAAACGTCAGGGCCTCGGTGAAGGAGGGAGCCGGCCGGCGGACGAGGAAAAACCAGCCCGTCCCGGCCAGCACGACGACGGCGGCGGCCGCCGCCGCCACCCGCGCCAGGGGAAGAATCGGAAAGACCGGGGGCTTTTTAAGTTCCTGTTCCAGCCGCTCCACCACGGCGTGGTCGGCGGCGGGGGAGAACACGGGGGGAGCGGCGGGGAGAGACTCCCAGGCCCGGGAGAGTTCCTCGCGGTAAGCCCGGCAGCCGGGGCAGTCCTCGAGGTGCTCGCGGACCCGCTCGGAAAAGCAGTCGGGCCCCGCGATCCCCAGGATCCGGTCCCGCAGGAGTTCCCGCACGGATCGACAATTCTCAGGTTGTTTCTTCATTCCCTTCATCGAGGTAGCGGCTCAGGCGCAGGCGGAGGTGCTCCAGGGCGTAATGCAGCCGCGACCTCACCGTCCCCGGCGGGACTCCGGTAACTTCGGCGATTTCACGGTAGGTCAGCCCGTTGATGCGGTTCAAAACAACCACCTCGCGGTGCGCCGCGCTCAATTCCCGCAATTCCCGGTCCAGCATTTCCCGGAACTCGGCGGCGGCGGCCTCGTCGCCGGGGCCGGGCCCCGGATATTCCAGCAGGTCCCCGTGGGTCGTTCCTTCCTCCTCTTCGGACGTCAAAGGCGCGTCCAGGGACCAGGTCCGTTTGCGTTTCATGCTCCTCAATTCGTCGCGGCAACGGTTGGCGGCGATGGCATAGAGCCAGGTCTTGAATTTTTTCCCCGCCCGGAACTTCGGCGCTCCGCGAAACACCCGTATGAACGTATCCTGATAAGCCTCCTGGGCCCGGTGGTAGTCCCGGATCATTCCCACCATGAACGCCATCAGGGGATCCCGGTAGCGTCCCATCAGCTCTTCCAATGCGCCCGTGTCTCCGCCGGCGCAGCGTTCGATCAGTTTCTCGTCGGTTTCAATCATCTCTTACTACGCCCGAAGACGGCAACCGGTTCATCCCTGAAGAGAAGCGGGCGGGTTTTTCTTCCCTTCGCGAAGAAAATCAGTATCTTATGGCTTCAATCGGCTTTTGTTAATCTAATTATACCCGAACCGGAAAGGACTTCGTCATGACCAGTTCCTACCGACTGATCCTGGCCTCCGTCTCCCCCCGCCGCAATCAGCTTCTGCGGAGCGCGGGACTCCGCTTCGAGACCCGCCCGGCCCGGACCGACGAAGCGACCTTTCCCGGCCGGCCGGCCCGGACGGTGGAATACAACTCCCGTATCAAGGCCGAGGCCGTCGCGGAAACCGATCCCGGGGCGATCGTCATCGGCTCCGACACCGTGGTCTTCCGCCGGGAGATTCTGGGGAAACCCGCCGACCTCCGGGAAGCCCGGCGGATGCTGGCCGAACTGGGGGGCAAAAGCCACAGCGTCTTCACCGGGGTGACCGTGATCTTCCCCCGTCCCCGGGAAACGGTCACGGGTTGCAGCGAAAGCCGGGTCCGGTTCAAGCCCCTCGACGACGAGACCATCGACCGTTACTTCGCCCTGGTCGATCCGCTGGACAAGGCCGGGGCCTACGCCGTTCAGGAGCACGGCGAACTCCTCATCGACCGGGTCGAGGGCTCCTACTCGACCGTGATCGGGCTCCCCCTGGAGTCCCTGGTCTCGATTCTCGAACGACACCCCGGATCGGGCCTTCCCGCCGACGGACTGAAACGGCTGGTCGCCGAACTGGGCAACCCCTTCGGCTGACCCGAACTCCGGGGGAAGGCGGAAAGAGGCATGACTTGAAGCCGACGTTCGAAGGATATCGCGAACAATGACGCCGCAGGCGATCGCGGGGCTGGCGGCGGCGGCGCTCGTCGCGGCGGCGGCGGGCCGCGCCGCGGAGTATCGGGACGGGACGTTCTTCGGAATGGCCCGTGACCAATCCTCGAAAACCTCGATCAAGCTTGAGGTGACGGTTCGACAGGGCAGAATCCGCGACATCGTCTTTCTGCAAACGCCTTCGTATCGGAAAAACCAGGCCGAAGCCGAGTTGATGCGCCAGCGGATCCTGGCGTCCCAGGAGACCGGCGTCCTTGCCACCGCCATGACCACCGCCCCTTCGCGCCTGGTCCGGGAAGCGGTCGCGGACGCGCTCTCCCGCGCGGACCCGGCGCCCGAGGCGTGGAGCGGGCCCGCGGAAACCGGCCCGAGAATCGAAATCGACACCACGCTGGGAACCATGGAAGCGGTCCTCTACCCGGCCCTGGCGCCCCTGACGTCGGAGAAGTTCCTTGCCCTCGTCCGGGAAGGATATTATGATAAATGGATAGTGCGAAAGACGATCGCCCGGACCCTGCTCCAGGTCGCTCCCGGAACCGGGAGCCGGGTGGAGGGGGGAGTTCAGGCACTGGAGCCGCCGGCCGCGGGGGCCGGTTTCGATCGGGTGGGAATGATCGGAATATCGCGCGACGAGGTCCCGGGGTTCGTGGTCAACGCCGCCAGGGCGCCGTGGTTGGACGGGCAGTACGTGATCGTGGGAAGAATAACCCGAGGGTTCAAGATCATCGCCGAGATCGCCTTGAACGGGGGGACCCTCGGGGAAAACACGGAGATAACGAGCATCCGCCCGGCCGGGGCCGCGCGGGATTGAGATGAAAGCACGGGCCATCATCGCAGGGATTCTGGCGGGAACGCTCGGGGGCGCCGCGGCGGTTCCGGGGTTCACCGTGAAAACCGGCGAAAACGGCGGATTCGCCCATTGGGGCGACGGCGGCGGCACCATATTCTACGAAGTGGCGGACCCAACCGAGGCGATCGGAGACCGGGAACTGAACCGTATCGAAACCGCCTTCCAGACCTGGGCCGCGCCTGCTCACGGAACCGTCCGTTTCGTCTTCACCGGCCGCACCCGCAGGCCGCGGGCCGAAAAAGACGACCGCAACCTCCTGGTCTGGCGGAAAGATTGGCCCTACGGGGCCGACAACCTGGCGATGACCACCACCTGGATGAACCCGGAAACCGCCGCCATCGACGAAGTGGACATCGAGTTCAACGCCCGCGACTACGACTGGACGGACGGCGGACCGGTCGATCTTCTCACCGTCGCCCTCCACGAAATCGGCCACCTGCTCGGCCTCGGACATTCCTTCTACGCCGAAGCGGCGATGCACGACTCCCTGCCGCCGGAACATCCGATCAAGCGGACGCTGAGCCGCGACGACCTCGACGCCGTGGCGTTTCTCTACCCGGTGCGGAACTGTCATTTCTCGGTCTATCCCCTCGCCCCCGCCCGCCGGAGCCGGGCCGAGGTCTCCCGGCTCCCCGGGCCCGGCTCACCGTCCTTTCAGCGTTCGATCGCCCTGGCCGCCGTCGACGCCGACCGCGACGGCGTCGTCGACCAGGTCGCGGCGGCTTGGAACGGCGCCAATGGGCGCCCCCGGTTCGAAGTCCGGGATTTCCGGCCCGACGGCCCCGGCCGTTATCCCCTGGTCCTGGGGCCCGTCGCTCCTCCCGAACTGAAGGGAGTGCGGGCCTTGGCCGGGGTCGACCTCGACGGCGACGGTTTTGTCGCCGAACTGGCCGCCGTCACCGGCGACGGGGAACGGGAGACGGTGCGGTTCTTCGATCTTCTCGATCCGGCCGGGGGCCCGGCGGCCGAACTCGATCTGGGACGTTCCCCCGCCTGCAACGTGGTGGGGATCGCCGCTCTCAACGTCCCCGGGGAAGCGGCGCTGGCGATCCTGCGGGCCGAGCGCGACGGTTTCCTGCTGGAAATCGTCCCCCTTCCGGACCCCGGCGAAAAACGGCGCGCGGAACCGACCGCCAGCCTGCGCCTTCCCGGCTTCGGGAACGGTTCGCGTCTGCTGGGGATAGCTTCATCCCCCGACGCCGACGTCCGGGAACTGCTCTTTCTGGAGTACTCGCCGGAAGACGGCGCCTGGATACACGGTTTCGACCTGGAAAGGGATCTTTCGGGAGCCGTGACGGACCTTTCCTATAATTCGTCGTTCCCCGCCGGGGAAGAATCCGGCGCCCTGCTCTACCGGATGGCGGTGATGGATCCCGACCGCGACGGCTGGGCCGACGAGCTGGTCATCCTCGGCGTTCACTGATCTTCCCGGGCGGGAGCGCCTAGCTCCAGATACGAACAGGCTTCGGGCAGAAACCGCTCGATCTCCCGGATCCGGTCGGCGGTGGCGGGGTGGGTGGCCAAAAACTCCGGAGGTTCGGTCCCGGGGGCACGCATCATCCTCTTCCAGAAAGGGACCGCCTCCCGGGGATCGTATCCGGCCCGGGCGGTCAGGATGAGGCCGATCCGGTCGGCCTCGTACTCCTGGGTGCGGCTGTAGGGCAGAAGAATGCCGATCCTGCTTCCGAGGCCGTACGCGGCCAGGGCCAGCGCCCGGGTGGTCTCCGGCTCGTCCTCCAGAGCCGCGGCGAGGGCGACGGCCCCCATTTCCGCCAGGAGCAGCTGGCTGAGGCGCTCGTTGCCGTGGCCGGCGATGGCGTGCGCGATCTCGTGACCGATAACCACCGCCAGGCCGTCGACGTTTTCGGTGTAGGGCAGTATCCCGGTATAGACGGCGATCTTGCCCCCCGGAAGACACCAGGCGTTGGCGGTCTCGTCGTCCTCGATGAGGGTGAACCTCCATTGATATCCGGCGATCCGTTCCCCGTAGCCGAGTTCGCGCAGGAAATCCTCGGCGGCGGCGGCCAGGCGCTTGCCCACCCTTCTCACCTGCCCCGAAGCCCGGGGGTCCGTGGAGATCTCCGACTGGGAGAGAATCTCCCGGTAGGACGCGATCCCCAGCCGTTGCACCTCGTCGTCGGAGAAAAGGCTGAGCTGGCTGCGGCCGGTGTGGGGGACGGTGGCGCAGCCGATAAGCGCGGCGGCCATGGATGCCGCCGCCGGAAAAAGCGACCGGGCGAGACGGTTCACGGGAAAACCGCTCCTTCCCCGGCGGGGCGGACCCGGAAAACGCGCGCCCCCACCCCTTCGCCCGGGTCGAAACGTTCGGCGATCGGATAGAAGCTCGTCAACGAGGCCGGTTCGTAATTAAGCCGGTACAGCAGGGTTTTTTTCAGATCGCTCAGTTTCCGGATGTGAGCGGGCTGGGGGCCGATGACGGTATTGCCCCGAATGGCGAAGCGGTCGTGGAGAGGGTCGACCGCCGTCACCGCGAAACAACGGGTGTTGATTTCGAGAAGATCGACTCCGCGCTCCCGCAACCGCCTCCAGGCCGAATCCTCGTCCAACCAATATACCCGGTTGACGTCCACGTCGATCCGTTCGGGGGTGGTCAAGGGCCGCAGGGAAGTCACGGCCCGGATGAAGAAACCCTGATTCCACGGGGCGAAAATCACCTCTCCCGGGCGGGTGAGGGGCGCCAGGCTCCGATAGAGTTCATATTCCACCTGGGAGCTGCTGGTTCCGGCCGTGCTCCAGCACCAGAACGCGGACAACGCCGCCGGGACCAGAAACCACGCGTACCGCCAGGCGCGGCGGGGCAGGAAGAAAAACCAGACCCAGACCGGCGCGGCGGCCGCCTGGATGCGGGTGGCCCACAGCGACGCCAGGGAAGGCCCGCCCGCGAAGAAAACGGCTGCGAAGGGCATCTCCAGCCCCAGGAAGGAGGCCGCGGACGGTGCCAGCAGGTTGAGGGCGACGAAACCCAGACCGGCGGCGGCCGCGGCCAGACCGGGACCGAGACCGATGCCGGCCAGGGCGACGCCGGCCAGGGCGGCCAGGGCCGGATCGAGAAGACGCGCACCCCGGTTGACCGCGAAGGCGACGGCGGCGGCGGTGAGCGCCACCACCGCGGGGAAAAACTCCCGGCGGGCGGCGGAGCGGTACAGGCCCCAGGGAACCAGGAAAAGAAAGAGCCCGTAGCGGTTCCACAGCCCGTTGGGCGGGAAAGGCTGAAGGTCACCCACCCCGATCCTCACCTGGGCGGCGAGGTCGATGCCGCGGACCCGGGCGGCCAGGGGGGCCAGCCATTCCAGAAGGCGGGCCTGAAAGAGCAGCCCGAGCCCGGCCAGGAGCAGGACCAGGCCGGCGAAATACAGAAACGGACCGAAGCGGCGGCGAGAAGACCGTCCCAGGGCGCGCGCGGGAACGTACAAAAGCGCCGCCAGAAGCCCCCCGGCCGCCAACGGCCCCACCATGAGGCCGGCCCCGAGCGCAAGCACCGCGGTCGCCCCCCAGAAGAGCCGGCTCCCGCCCCGTTCCCAGGCGGCGACGGCCCCCAAAAACACGAGGGTCAGTGGCAGCCCGGCCAGGTCGTGGGAGAAGTTGGCCAGGCAGAGGGTGAGCGGAGCGGGAAGAAAGGCGAAAACCAGGCCCGCCCACCACCCCGACTCCCTCCCGGCGCAGCGGCCGACCCACACCGCCACCAGCAGCGCCGTCAGGGAAGACAGGAGCACGCCGGTCAGAACCACGGCGGCATAGAGGGGGGCTCCTCCGAAAAACAGCCCGGGAAACCGCAGCAGCCAGAACGTCGGATCGAACGGAGAGAGACGCTCGCTTCCCCCGGCCACGCCGTAATAGTACCAAATCTCGATCAGATGAGACGCCTGCCAGCCGTTGCGCAGAAAGAAAGCCGCGTTGAGAACGGCGCGGACGGCGAAAGCGGCCGCGAAGACGGTCCACCAAGGGAACCGCCTATCGTCATCCGGCCGTTCGAGCCCGGGAAACGCTGTCGGATTCGTCTTCTTCATGGTCCGGACGGCGCCGGCATCCGGGCGCCGGGGCGCTCCCGGCGCCCGGATGCCAGTATACCAGAGAATGACCCGCGCGCGGGCACGGGCTCATCGGGGAAAATCGTAGAAAAACCGGTCCGCCAACCGGTCCGCTCCCCCCCTCAACGCCGCCCCGACCAGCCAGGGGCGGCGAAGCAGGTACCAATCGCCGAAATAATCGAACTTGCGGCAGGAGGTGGTGATAAAGGCCCGGTACAGGGTCCGGAATCTTCGGCCGGTGCGACGGCCGTGGGCGCGCAGCCGACGGGCAAAGTCGATATCCTCGCCTACGCGGCGACCGGGATCGAAACCGCCCACGGCTTCGAAATCGCGGCGGCGGCACCAGAACAGACCCGCCGAAAGCCCGATCGGGACCGAACAGTAGATGAGAAGCCCGGTCAGCGCGATTCCCAGGGAAAGCCGTTCGGGCCGGATCATGACGCCGCCCCCGACGCACCGGGGGTTTCGCAACTTCCGTTCGATCTCGGAGAGCATGTTGTCGGACATGACGCTGTCGGCATCGACGGTCACCAGGATCTTCCCGCGGGCGAGACGGGCCCCGGCGTTGCGGACCAGGGAAAGGTTCCGGGCGTTTTCGACCGCCACCTGCGCTCCTCGGGCCCGGGCGATCTCCCCGGTCCCGTCGGTGCACCGGTTGCAGACCACGATGGTTTCCACCGCGCCCGGGCAGGCGCGCGAGGCGCGGGCGGTGGCATCGAGGCAGGCGCCGATCCGCTCGCTCTCGTCCCGGGCGGGAACCACAACGGAAAAAAGAGGCGCGAAGGTTTGTGCGGGAACGGCCGTCAATTATCCCGAGGCTCGCCGCCGGGCCTGAAGAGGTCGAGGAAACGGTCCTCGTATTCCTCGTAGATTCCCCAGTGATCGAGTTCGGCCTTGAGGTGAGCCGCCAGGGCCAGATCCCGTTCCACCTGCTTGAACAGCTCCTCGATCCGGGCGATTACTTCCCCCGGCACCGGCTCGTCCTCGTCCCATTCCTCGTCGTCGGAATAGGCCAAACCTTCCTCCCCCTCATCCATTTCCTCGAAATCCTCGTCGTCCATGGGCATCAACGAGGCCATGGTCTCCTGGGCTTTCTTCCCCATTTCCGCCACTTCCTGATCGAAACGGACGATCGCTTCTTCGAACCCCCCGGCTCCGAAGGGCAGGTTGAGAAACTTGGTCAGAACCTGAAGCAGCGTCCTGGACGTGCGGGGGTTTTCGAAATTGATCGTATAATAGGGGACTTCCCCCAGAAGACACATGCCGGGCAGGTTTTCCCGGGCGGCGGCGCCCAGGAGGAGGCCGTTCAGCCCGCTGATCTGCCCGGTCTTGAGCAGGCGCATTCCCGCCTGGCGCAGGTGGTCGCGGAGTTCGGGGCTGTTGGCCACCCCCCAGAAACCGGGGGTCTCCCGATGCTGGATGGGGCTGGGAGCGGCGGCGAAGGTTATGATCCGGTACACCCCCATCCGCCGGGCCAGGCCGATCGCTTCGGCGGCCATCCGGGCCTGATGGGAAACGTCGGGCTGGGCGTCCCCGGAGAGGAGGATGAGGTCACCCCCGGAATAAACGTTCTTCCAAAAATAAAAATTGGTTTCCGGAAGGTTGGGGACACGGGCCAGACCGGCATCGACCTCGATGCTGTTGGGGGCGAAATAGTCCTCGGCGTGAACGTAGGCAAAACGCTCAGCTCCCAGAACCTCGATCAGATACGAGACGATCTGGGAGGCCACGTACCCCATCCCCGGCCATGCGGCCAGGAGTTGGGGGTGCTTGAGACGAGGATTTTTCAGATAAGTGATCATCGACGTTCGCCGTTTCAGAAGAACCAGAGCAGGAAGGCAAGGACCGCCGACCCGACCAGAAGCGCTCCCAGCCAATGTCTCCAGCCGTACAGCAGACCGGTGAGCGGGCCGACCGGCTCTTCCAGCAGCTCCCCGCAGTAGATGCAGTTCAGGTTTTCGTCCGGGGTGGGCTGGCCGCAGTGAGGACAGCGCACCAGCCCCGGTCCGGGGTCATTTCCCCTTCTCAAGCTTCTCGGCCTGGCGTTCGTAATCCCTGGCCGCGGCCTCGTGTCCCCGGGCGCGGCTGATCCGGGCCACCAGTTTCAGGGCCTCGATCTTATCCCGGAGAAACGAACCCTCGGCGGTCTTGGTCGCGGCCCGGGCCAGCTGGACCGCGCTTTCGGACATGCCCCGCTTGAACTGGGCCTCGGCCATATTGACCAGGACCAGGGTGTTGCCGGGGAAAGTCACCAGCAGCTGCTCCAGGACTTCCTTGGCCGCGGCCAGGTCTTTTTTCTTCTCCAGTTCGAGGGCGAGCCCGGTCAGGCAACCGAAGACGTCCAGGTTCTTCCCCAGAGCTTCGCGGATACGTCCGTGAACCCCGAGCTTGAATTCGTCTCCCAGGCCCCGGTAGGCGGCTTCCAGGATGCTGTGGGCGTGAAGAACCTCCATGGGGTAGTAGAACGGGGTTTCCGAGAGACCGTCTTCGGTCAGTTCCGCGGCTTTCTTGAATTCGCCCTTTTTCAGGCGATATTCCCCCATGGCCAGCTTGGAACGGGAATCCCAGGGCTCGCGCTTCTGCTTCTGGATGGCGCGGATCCGGTCCAGCCAATCCTTGGCCTCGTCCAGCTTCTCCTCCAAAAGGCAGAGTTCGGCCAGCTGGATCATGGCTTGATAGGATTCGGGCTCCGTTTTCAGGATCCTGTTGAAGGTGCGGCGGGCGGAGGCGTAATCGCCGAGGTCGAGGTAGGCCAACCCGATCCACTTGACCGCGTCCATGTCGTCTTTCCTGATCTTCACCGCCTGCGTCAGGAATTCGATCGCGTCCTTTTTTCTGCCCACTTTCATGTAAAGACGCCCCAGGTCCTTGATCCGCCGGTGGGTGGCGCCGAAAACCCGGATCGCTTCCTTGAGGTTCTGAATCCCCTGCTGATGTTCGTCCATGACGAAATAGAGCTCGTAGAGGGCCGCGTACGAGCGCTCCTTCAGGGGACTGGTCCGGGGTATGTCCTTGAAGACGGCGACGGCCTCGGGAAGCTTTCCCCTCCGTTTATATATCCGGGCCAGGCGCACGTGCGCCGACCAGCTCTCCCCTTCCTTGACCAACTGCTTGTAGAGATCCACGGCGGAAGCCGATTTCCCCATCTCCTCATACACGCCGGCCAGCTGTTCCCGGATGAGCCGGTCCCGGGGAAAGACCGAGAGCGCCAGCTTCAGCACCGCCACCGCCTGCTCGTGCTCGCCCCGGCGGGCGAGCAGCGTGGCCAGGTGTTTATACGGCCCGTCCAGGCTGGGCCGATCGACGATTCGGTCCCGGACCTCGCGTTCCTTGGCCCCCTTCAATTTCAATTCCAGATCCTTGATCGTTTTCATCCTGACCCCCTTGGACGGTTGCAACTTTGATTTTCAGGATAGCGCAGCCCGAAGAAGCCAGGGAAGCAAAAAGCCTCGGCCCGGCGTTCGCGGCGTCGGCGACCGGGGCGCGGGAGGCGGGGCCGGGGCCCCGCCTCCCGCGCCGGGGAGAGGTCAATACTCGTAGACGCTCCCGCCGATGAATTCCCGCAGAAGGGAATCGGCGGGGATGACGGAATCGTCCTCGAGAACGTCGACCTGTTCCAGCCAGTCGAGGCAGCGACGGGCCCGGGCATGGGCATCCTCGCGGCCCGGAGAGGCAGCGAACGCCTCCACCGCCCGGCGCAGGCTCTCGTACGTGTATTTCTTATGTACGGGAAGCTCGTACGGCAGATAGCCGTTGATGACCGCGTCGGCCTCCTTGATGAAGGGAACGATGTACTTTTTTTCGGAATCCCGGACGTAATGCCAGTGTCCCACCGTCATTTCCGGGGAGTAGTTGCGGTGGAGGTTGTCCCGGACCATCCGCCGCAGGAGCCGGATGTCGGTCCAGGGAACGAAGTTCCCGTCACTGCCGGTCAGCTGACAGATCGCCTCGATATACACCCGGAACTGGCTTTTGCGGGGTACGCCCCGGGTCACCTGGTCGTGGAGGCCGTGGAGCCCCTCGACCACCAGGATTTCCCCGGGTGCGAGCTGCATCGTCTTGCCCGTTTCCTCGCGGCGGCCGGTTTTGAAGTTATAGACCGGCACCACCGTTTCTTTCCCGGCCAGGAGATCCTTAAGGTTCCTGTTGATGGTGGCGATGTCCAGGGCCCCGGGCGTTTCGAAATCATAGTCGCCGTATTCGTCCCGGGGCTGGTCCTTGAGGTTCCAGAAATAATTGTCCAGGGCCAGAAGCTGCAGTTTTTCGCCCGCGGTCCGCAAGGCCTCGCAGATCTTCATCGTGGTCGTGGTCTTGCCCGAAGAACTCGGTCCGGCCACGATCACGAGCCTGATCCGGTCCCGGTGGGAGAGGATCTCGCCCGCGATTTTCCAGATCGCGCCCTCGTAGGCGCGGTTCACGTCGCGGATGACCTCCCCGTACCCTCCGAAAGCGAGTCTCCGGTTGATCCCCTCGATGCTGTCGACGTCGCGTTCACGGTTCCAGGACCGCGACCGGGTCACGATTTCCATGCGGTAGAGCTCTTCCCAGGTCACCCCCGGCGAGGAAGCCTGCTTCGGAGAGGGCTTCGTGCCCGCGCTCTTCTTCGCCGCCGTCTTTTTCGCGACCGCTCGCTTGACCGCGGTTTTCTTCGGGGACACCTTCTTCGCGGCGGTTTTTTTGACCGCGGCTTTCTTCGGGGGCGCCTTCTTCGCGGCGGTTTTTTTGACCGCGGCTTTCTTCGGGGGCGCCTTCTTCACGGCGGTTTTTTTGACCGCGCTCTTCTTCGCCGCCGTCTTTTTCGCGACCGCCTGCTTGACCGCGGCCTTCTTGGGGGCGGCCTTCTTCGGGGCCGCTTTCTTCTTGGTCGGCATCAATACCTCCTGGATGCTCATCCGCTACGGCTGCAGAAGGGTACGCCCGGGCGGCCGCAGCCGGGCCGCCCGGGCGTTGACCCGCGCCCGGCGGGCGCGGGAACTGTGCGTACTCGGTGTTACTTTTTCTTGGCAGACTTTTTGGCGGCTTTCTTCGGAGCCGCTTTCTTGGCCACTGCCTTCTTGGGGGCGGCCTTCTTGGCGACGGCCTTCTTCGGGGCCGCTTTCTTGGCCACGGCCTTCTTGGGGGCGGCCTTCTTCACCGCGGCTTTCTTCGGGGCCGCTTTCTTGGCCGCGGCCTTCTTCGGCGCCGCTTTCTTGGCGGCGGCCTTCTTCGGCGCCGCTTTCTTGGCGGCGGCCTTCTTCGGGGCGGCTTTCTTCTGGGCGGGCATCGTCTGCCTCCTTGGTGTTGCCATGGCTGCCGAAACCCTCACCCGGACAGCGACAGCCGCTCCGCCCGGGCGGGCCGGCCGGACACGAAAACCGGCCGGACCCTACTATTCTCTTTCTTGGCGCCAAGTTTTATTCCTTCCCCGCATGTTGTCAACATTGATTTCGCATCGATTTTTTAAAAGCGGCGGCCGGGGCGCGAACCCGGGCGCGCGACGACGACCGGGCGCGGGGGCGGAGCGGGGAGCGGACTCGGACGGCGAACGGCGGGGGCGGCGGGGCGGGGCCGACTTTTTCTCGACAACAACGCGCCGGCTGGTAAAAGATATCTCTTGGAAAACGAACCGAGAAAATCCCATCGGGAAACATCGAGGATGAAAATCACCGCCATCGTCGCCCGCGGACGCGACGCCGGGACCAGGTTCGAGGAGGTCGAACTCGAAGAACACGAAATCGACGAGGGACCGGGCTCGCCGGTTTTGAGCGCCACCGAGCGCCTCCCGGCCGGGCGCGCCACCTTCATGAACATCCCCCGGGGGTGGCGCTGGGATTGGCACTCCTCTCCTACCCGGGATTTCGTCTACGTGGTCGAGGGGCAGGTCACCGTCACCGTGGGAACGCGAGGAGCCGAGGAGAGCCGATCTTTCGGACCCGGAGAACTGTTCTGTTTCGACGACCCCGTGGGGCGGGGCCATCGGACGACGGTGGACCGGGCCAGCCGCCTGGTGCACATCCAGGGACTGAAGGATTCCTGAGGCGGCGGGGGGGCCCGGCGCGGCTTTGCCGCTTGAGCGCGCGGCCGGAAAGCCGTAGTATCGGAGCCGGGGGCCGAAACCAGAGCCGCATCCGGAGAATAAAAAATGTACGACTTTCTCTTGCCCGATCACTGGGTCTTGATCCTCCGCATCCTGGCGGCGGCCGTCCTGGGTGGAGCCGTCGGTTTCGAACGCGAACTGCACGGGCGCGCCGCCGGGCTCCGAACTCATCTCCTGGTCAGTACCGGCGCCGCCGCCTTCACGATCCTCTCCACCCACGTCGCCGAATTCGGAGTGGCGTGGGGAGGCGGGTTCAGCAGGGTCACCGATCCGGGCCGGATCGCCGCCCAGATCGTTACCGGCATCGGATTCCTCGGAGCCGGAGCCATCATCAAGGAGGGGTTCACGGTCCGGGGTCTGACCACCGCCGCCTGCCTGTGGGTGGCGGCCGCGATCGGCATGGCCAGCGGGGCCGGTTTCCTTCTCATCGCCGCGGCGGTGACGGCCATCTCCCTGGGCGCCCTGATCGGGCTGAATTATTTCGAAAAACTCCACCACCGGGACATCTACCGCGACCTGACCGTCGTTCTCCCCAACGACGCCGACGTCACCGGTCTCATCAACCTGGTGAAGAGAAAGCAGATCAGGATCCTGTTTTTCGATTTCACCCGCGACTACCTGACCCACACCACCACCGCCCAGATGTCGCTCAAGCTTTCCCACCGGGGCCAGGCGGAGCAGTTGTCCCACGACATCATCATCTCCCTGGAAACGAGCGGCATCCCCCTGAAATCGATCACGTGGTCGCATCCGTAACCTCCCCCGCCGGGAAGACGGGAGGGAGGAGGCGAAGCGCGGACGAAGGTTCCGAAGGCCGGTCGCGGCCGGGTTCCGGAGCCGAAAGAAATTGCAAGGAGCGGTTATGAAACACGAGGAGCTCAACCGGCGCCTGGAAGACCTGCACCGGGAACTGGCGGGCAGCGCGGAGCTGGACGAAGAGACCCGAAAGAACGTGCAGACCCTGATGGGCGACATATCCCGGCTCATGGACGGGAACGCCCGAAACGACGGCGGCGGGGGGTCCCCGATAGAAGCCGTCGAATCCCAGATCCGGGCGCTGGAGGTGCAACACCCGAAGCTGGCGGCCGCCCTGGGGCGCATCGTGGACATGCTCAGCGGCATGGGCATCTAAACCCTTATGCGCGGCCCCATGCTCGTCGCCCACCGGGGGGCCTCGGCCGCGGCCCCCGAAAACACCCTGGCCGCGGTGCGGGCGGCCTGGGAGGCGGGGGCCGACGCCGTTGAAGGCGATTTCCGCCTGACGCGGGACGGGGTCGTCGTCTGCATCCACGACGCCACCACCGCCCGCACCGCCGACATCGATCTGACCGTGGCCGCGGCGCCCCTGGCCCGGCTGCGGGAAGCGGACGTCGGCAGCGGCAAGGGACGGCGCTGGGCCGGAGAACGCATCCCCACCATCGACGAAGTCCTGGACGCCGTGCCCGCGGACAAGACCATCCTGATCGAGATCAAGGACGGCCCCGGTCTCGTCGTCCCCGTCGCCCGCGCCCTCAAGCGGGCGCTCCTGCCCCCCGAGCGCGCCGTGATCATCGCATTCGATCCCGCCGTGATCCGCCGGGCCCGGGAGGTCATGCCCGCGACGCGGCGCTACTGGCTGACCGGCCCCGAGGGATGCCGGACGGCGGAGGCGCTGGCCGGGTTCCTGGAGAAGATCGGCGCCGACGGAGCCGGGTGCCGTGTTCACCGGGGAATCGACCGGCGGTTCGCGGCGGCGCTGCGGAAAAGAGGCAAGGAGCTGAACGTCTGGACCGTCGACCGGGCCGACGCCGCCCGGCGGCTGGCCGCGGCCGGGGTCGATTCCATCTCCACCAACCGCCCGGGCCCGATCGGAGAGGCCCTGGAAGCGGCCGGCCTGCGAAAGGCGCGCCCCGGGGGCCCCGGAGACTCAGGAGGCTGAAATCGACCCGGCCCGGGGCGGTGGGGTCGCCGCCGCGGCGCGGTAGAGGGAGACCACGGCCCCGATCACCCGGCGGCTCTCCGACAAGGGGTAGCGGGGGGGAGCGTCGTCCAGGATCGATTCCTCCATCGCCTCCACTTCGCAGAGATACGGATCGACCTCCTCGGTTTCGATGATCTCCTCGCGGTCGTCGGGGAAGACCCGGATGATCCCGCTGGTTTTCCCGTCGAGGTTGGGCTGGAAGGGGTTGGGGAGGATCAGGCGCCCTCCCTCCCCCACCACCTCGGCCCCGACCCGGTAGGGGAGGCAAAACCCGCAGTCGAACTGGACCAGGGTCCCCGAAGCCATCAGGAACTGGCCGGCGAAGAGGCAATCGACCCCCGCGGCGTTGTGCTTCATGGCGCCCGCGAATTCCACGACACGGGAGGCGTCCAGGCCCAAAGCCAGAGAGACGGGGTAGACGCCCACGTCCCAGAGACACCCGCCCCCCAGTTCGGGGCACAGCCGGATATTCCCGGAGTCCTCGGACAGGGTGAAGGAATAATGGGCGCGGATCAGGCGCAACCTCCCCACGGCGCCGTCCTCGACCAGTTCGCGAAGGGAGAGAAACTGGGGGTGCATGCGGTACGCCATCCCCTCCATCAAAACCCGGCCGGCGGCGCGGGCGGCCGTTTCCAGTTCCCGGAGCCGGGCCGGGTCGAGGACCAGGGGTTTTTCGCAGAGAACGTGCTTGCCCGCCGTCAGGGCCCGGAGGGTCCATTCGTAGTGCAGGCTGTTGGGAAGCGGGATGTAGACGGCGTCGATCCCGTCGGATTCGATCAGCTCCCGGTAGGAGCCCGCCACCCGGGGGATGTTCCAGAAGGAGGCGAACTCCTCGGCCCGGGATCGATCCCTCCCCGCCACCGTCACCAGCTCGGAACGCTCCGAAGTCGCGAGCGCCGGAATCAACCGGCGGTTGACCCGGGCCGTGGAAACGATCCCCCAACGCACCTTGTCGCCGTTCATGCCCGCACCTCCCTTGACTCTCCCGCGGAAATAAGCAGGCGCACTCCCTCCCGCGCGATTTCCAGTTCTTCATCGTTGGGAACGACCAGGATCCGGATCCGGGAAACGGAAGCGGCGACGTCGGCGCACCGGCTTCCGTCGGCCCGGCGGTTCAACTCCGGATCGAGCCGCACCCCCGCGAACTCCAGCCCCCGGCAGGCTTCTTCCCTGACCGCCGGGAGCGTCAAACCGACCTCGTCGGTGAAGATCAAGGCGTCCGCGCCGCCGAGCAGGGCCAGGTAACCTCCTATATAGAGCCGGAGACGGTGGAAGTAGGCGGCGACGGCCAGAGCGGCGTCGGGAAGGCGACGGCGGCCGAGCAGGTCGCCGAGATCGCCGGAATCCCCGGAGAGCCCCAGCAGCCCGGACTCCCGGTTCAAGATCCGGGACACCCGGCCGGGCGACAATCCGGATCGGACCAGGGCCAGGACCGCCTCCGGGTCGATATCCCCGCTGCGGGTGGCCATCACCAGCCCCTGGAGCGGGGAGAATCCCATGGAAGTGTCGAGCGGACGGCCGGCGGCGATCGCCGCCGCGCTGGACCCGCCCGTCCCCAGGTGGCAGGCGACCAGGCGCAGCTCGTCTTCCCGTCTCTGCAGGAAACGGGCGGCGGCGGCGACCACCGACCGATAGGACAAGCCGTGGAAGCCGAACTTGCGCAAACCGCAGCGGCGGGCGAGATCGCGGGGCACGGCGTAGACCGCGGCCTGGGGCGGCAGCCCGGCGTGGAAGGAGGTGTCGAAACAGGCGTACTGGGGAAGACCGGGGTAGCGGTCCCGCGCGGCTTCGATCACCGCCAGCGAGAGGGGGTTGTGGAGGGGGGCCAGGGACAGGCCTTCCCGCAGCCGTTCCAGGGTTTCGGGTCCGATGAGGGCCGGAGCCGGAAAGGCCGTTCCGCCGTGGACGACACGGTGCCCGACCGCGTCCGGTTCCAGCCCCCGGGACCGCAGCTCCCGGAATACCTCCCCGGCCGCGGACCGGTGGCCGCGGCTATCGGCATCCGCAGGGAGAGACCGGCCCCGGTCGCCTTTTGCGGAAGGGCCGATCCCTCCGACCCGGCCGGAAGCGGAAGCCACGGGGTCCCCCTCCCCCCGGGTTTCGAAGAGTTTCCAGGAGAGGGACGAGGAGCCGCAGTTGAGAACCAGGATATCCATAGCCGAACCGGGGCAAGCATATCCTTTCCGCCCCCGGGGGAGAACCTTTTTCAGGTGGTGTCTCCCCCCCCCGCCGGACCGGGAAAAGCGAATTTTATTGCGGGACGAATCCGGTCCATTATAATCACAAAAAAATCCGTTAAACCATTTCCGAAACGGCGGGGAGGATCTCCTGTCCTCCCGGTCCCCCCCTTCCTCGGCGAAGCGCAGGGGGAAAGGATCGATAATGAATTCATTGCTGCGAAACTGCGGGATCGTATTGTTCTCTTTAACCGCGGCCGCGGGGACGGCCCGGGCCCTGGAGGTCGAGTTGACCGGGGCGGAAACGGTCAGCCGCTGCGAGGCCGACACCTACTACATCTCCGTCGGGAACCCCGCCTGGACCGCCCACACCGCGGAGAACATCGTCCTGGTCGACACGGTCCCCCCCGACGGATTCGTCTTCCAGAACGATTCCGCCTCCATCACCACCCCCCAGGGCTCCCTGTCCGGAAGCGGGGCCAACCCGGGGATTTCCGGGAGTGACCTGACCTGGGACCTGAACGCCCTTTTCGGATCCAGCATCACCCTGGCGCCCGGCGACACCCTGGATATCGAGTTCGCCCTGGAGATCGACTGCGACGGCAACAGCGGCCAGAACGACCTGACGGTCAGCTACGACTTCCCGTTCCCCGTGCCCCAGTCCGATACCGAGGCTCTCTTCATCACGGTGATGCCCGGGGACATCAACCTCCTCAAGACCCCGGTGACCCAGGAGGCCGGGATGGGGGACTGGGCGACCTACACCGTTCTGGTCGAGAGTTCCGGGCTGGGCACCATCCGCAACGTGACGGTAACGGACACCCTGGGTTCGGGCCTGGCCTTCGTCTCCGCCGACCCCGCTCCCCAAGCGGGAGGAGGGCCGCAGACCTACTACTGGACGGCGGCCGAAATCCCCCAACTGGCCGAAATGGAGCCGGACGAATCGGTGGAGATCTCCCTGATCGCCCAAGTCATCGCCTGCTCCGGGCTCGAAAACGAAGTGGACGCCGTCTTCGGCTGCGAAGGCATGGTCAGCGTTCCCGACCAGATCTGCCTGGACACGGCCACCGAAACCCCGCCGGGAACGGCGACCGCCACCATCGATTACCAGCTCCGCACACCCGACCTGACCTTCGATCTCAGCCCCGGGATGAGCGGAATCGACTACTGTTCCGGAGAAAACGTCACCGTGACCGTAACCAACGGCGATCCCCTCTCCCCGGACCCCGACGTCGGGGGGGCCTACAACCTCTTCTTCGACACCAACCTCGACGCCACCGGCTACGAGATAACCAACGTCGTCGGGGCCGGATACAACCCCGCCACCGGCGAATTCGCGGTCGGGACCGTTCCCGCCAACGCCGAGGTCGTCTTCTCCTATACCATCGGCTGGCCCGACGGAGCCTGCCCTCCCGACCCCTCTTCCCGGAACACGCTCTGGCTCCCGACCTACGACGACGAATGCATGACGCCCTTCGCGCCGCCGGTGAAGATCTACCCCGTTTCCATGACCGGAATGCCCTCGCTCTCCATCTCCAAGAACAACCCCGGGATCGTCAACGGCAACGACACCATCGTCTTCACCCTCACCGTCGCCTACCACGGCCCCGACGGCTTCAGCCCCACCGTCACCGACGACTACCCCAACCCCTCCCCGGGCTGGACGGTTCAGACCATCACCGAGGGAGGCAGCGACGACGGCGACGTCATCACCTGGACCCCGACCCTCGACGACGGCGACATCTGGACCGCCAGCTTCGAAATGGGGCTGGCCGACCCCTGCGTGGGTCCGCCGGTGGGACCGTACACCAACAGCGCCGAGGTCACCGGAGGGACCGACTGCCACGGCTGCGCCATCGCCGCCGGGTCCACCTCCGAAACCTTCTACGTCGAGGATACCCCCGGATGCGACGGGGACTGCAACGCCGACGGCTCCCGGCAGGGACCGGGGACGATCGAGGTCTGCACCTTCGCCTCCTACACCAACAGCTACGCCCTCCAGGGGTCCTCCCGACCCGCCTCCTGGTCCGGCTCCACCATGAGCGACGAAATGCCCCTCGACCAGAGCTACGTTTCCCTCGACGCCGTCCTCGTCGACGGCTTCAACTACCAGACCTACGTCTCCGACAACGGGGGAGCCGGGGGCCTCTACGAGGTCTACCTGGAAGGGCTCGACGCCTCTCCGGCCCCGGCGCCGGACGCGGCGACGACGATCGTCCTGGCCTACACCTTCCAGGCCGGCGACACCACCGGGAGCGTGTACGGGGAATCGGACCTGACCGTCGCCGGATGTTCCCAGGAGCGGAACTGGCTTCCCATCTCCATCGAGCGCTCCAGCGTCGGGATCGGTCTCGACGGCCCCCTGATCACCGATCACTGCGGGGTGGAGCCCTATACGGTCTCCCTCTCCAAGAACGGATACGTCGCCTACGACCTTCTGGTGGTCTTCGACCTCGACCCCGACGACAACGGAACCGACAACTACTACTACCTGCCCGGGAGCACCTTCTTCGCCGGGACCTTCGCCGAAAACGGCGGAGGGACGATATCGTCGTTCGAACCCGACACGGCCACCCCCGGCGAACTGCGTTGGGACTTCGCCACCCAGGGGGGGGGATCGGGTGACCTTTCCCAGGTCGGTTCGATCCGGGTCGACCTGCGTCTCCCCTGCACCGCCGCCGTCTACACCTACAGCGGCCGGGCCGAGTACAACGACCGCTGCGACGACGGCACCATTCCCCGGGAATCGACGGTCTCCGCCGGGCCGGACCAACCGCTCTGGGTACGGGAGGGGGATATCAGCATCATCAAGATGCCGGAAGCCTACTACGCCACCGAAGACACCGCGGAATGGTTTCTGACCGTGGTCAACGGCGGCGACGGGGGGGCCTACAACCTCCACGTCATCGATACCCTCTCTTCCGACCTCTCCTTCGCGGGAGGCGTGCCCTGGCCCGAGGACGTGGCCGGACAGACCATCACCTGGAATTTCCAGAGCCTGACCGCGACCTGGGGCGGCCTCACCGACCTGGACGGGGACGGTTACTTCGACGACCTGGCGGCGGGGGAAACGGTCAACCTCTCCATTGCGGCCGCGATCGAGGACTGCACCGACCTCCACAACGAAGTCTACTCCACCTGGGGGTGCCTGACCACCCCCTGCCAGACCTCGAACTGGGCCACCTCCACCGTCTATCTGCCCCCGCCGGGCCTGCTCGGCGTCACCACGTTCCCCGTGGCCGTCGATCTCTGCGATTCCGCCCCGGTCATCTTCGAGGTCCGCAACAGCGGCCAGACCCACATCTATGAAATCACCGCAGCCGAGAAGTTCCCGAGCGGCGCCGATTACGTTCCCGGCAGTTCGGAATACAGCTACAACGCCGGCGGGGGCTGGGGCGCGTACACCGCGATCCCCGACCCGGACTACTGGCCGGCGCAGACCTACCCCTACCAGTGGACCGCCCAGACCCATATCCCCGAATTCCAGGATCTGACCCTGGGCGCCAGGGTCAGAATCAGGTTCGACGTCGAGGCCGACTGCGACTTTCCCGCCGGGGACCGGATCTTCCGTTCCCGGGCCAGCTACGAAAATCCCTGCGGGGAGTACAAGGTCACCAGCGAAACCGCGGCCACCATGAACCTCAACAACATGGACGTTCAGATCGTCAAGGAAGGGAGGAACGAGACCCGGGACCCGGGAGGCCCTCTCTCCACCGATCCGGTGATCGCCGACGCCGGGGATACGGTCTACTGGCGGGTGACCTTGAGCAACGCCGGCTCCACCGACGCCCAGTACGTGACCATGACCGACACTCTTCCCGACACGGTAACCTTTTCGTCGGCGGCGCCCGCCCCCGACTACCAGAGCGGGCAGACCGTCGCCTGGTTCGTGGGGACGGATCTGCCCTTCGTCGCCACCGTCGAGGCCACGGTGGACGGCGACGGCTGCCAGGCCCTCTCCTATAACTCCGTGGACGTCGCCTGGGGGTGCGGAGACCTCGGCTGCACTGCGGGAACCAAGCACCAGGTGCACGCCCTCACCACCGAAGTGGACTTGCAACTCCCCGGCTGGAACCAGCTGACCGCCTTCACCACCTGTAACGGGACCGTTGCCTTCTCGGTCACCAACGACGGCGCCACCGCCGAGGAACTCGATTTCGTCTACACCGTCCCCGATGGCTACGTCTACGACGCCAGCGGCGGCGGCGCCGAAATCTCCAGTTCCGATCCGGCCCACACCTTCACCGAACCCGAGGAAGAACCGGTGGACCTGGGGGGAAACCCTCAGCAGCTGCGGTTCGCCGGCGCGGCCCAGGGGGGCAACATAATCGACGGCAACGATTACGCCGGCCCCGCCGAAACCCTGACCGTCGCCTTCAACGTCTACCGGGTGCCCTCCGATTTCTCCTGCGACACCGATCCGCACGGGGATCCCCCCGTCCCGGGACCGGTGGCGGGCTGGCCCGTCGGGAGCTACTCCAACAGCTGCGGGGTCTACGTCACCGACGGGGTGGACTTCACCGTCGAAACCGTGACTCCGGCCTACGCCGACCTCGACCTCACCATCGACCCCGCCACCCAGATCGTGAGCGACGGGGGGAGCGCGACCTTCAACGTCACCCTGCGCAACAACGGCACCGCCGCCGCCGACAACTGGGCGGTCGATCACCTCCTCGGACCCGGCTATTCCAACATCGCCTCCTCCCTGGGAAGCGTGGTCGGGCAACAGGTCGTCTTTCTCTCCGGCGACCCCGGTGGCGGGACCATCGACCCCTCGACCGAACGCACCTACGTGATCACCGCGGACGTGGGGAGCGGGAGCCTGATTCACGAGGCCGAGGTCATCGGACAATGCGTCGACGCCGGAGGGGCGGCGACCGGCTGCAACTACAGCGACGACGCCGACGACGCTTATTCGTCCAACGCCAGCTTTTCCAAGGCCGGCGACACCCAGGCCACGATCGGAGAAACCGTCTACTTCACCGTGACCGCCGACTTCCAGAACCCCGACTACTCGGCGGTCACCGTGATCGACCAGCTCCCGGTTCCGGGGTTGGAATACATCTCCCACTCGGTCTCTCCGGCGGACTGGAGCGCCAACACCGCCTCGGCGGCGACCGGCACCATCGAAGTGGCCTGGACGGAAATCACCCAAGCCACCACCGTCACCATCGAAATCGAAGCCCGGGTGGACGACGACGCCGTCAACTTCGCCGGGATGACCCAGACCAACGACGCCTCGGTCCAGTTCACGTACCAGACCAACACCTACAACGACTCGGATTCCTCCGATGTCGGAATAGTCGAACCCCACGTCCTCGACTTCTCCAAAAATTTCGAAGGAGGGTACCCCGGGCCGGTGGCCGGAGGGGACGGCGTTTACTTCCGGGTCCAGTTCGACAACGACGGCACCGCGGTCACCTCGACCGCCTACAGCCTGCACTGGCAGGACACCCTGCCCCCGGAAATGCGCGACGCCGCGCCCGGCATCGTGGCGGTGGGGGTGGACGCGCCGCCTTACGGCTCGATCGACCGGACCCTCACCTCCCCCGCCGACTACTCCGGTTCCTGGGACGGCGCGGCCGGCGTCCTGGAGCTGAATTTCAACACTCCGCTGCCCGGCTCGGCGGCGCGGCTGGACAACGACGAGAGAATGCTCATCTACTACCGGGCTTATGTCGATTACGATGTCGGTTCCTTCGCCGAGTTCTCCAACTTCGCCCGGGTAGACAGCTACTATTCCCTCCCCTACGACCCGTCCAACCCCGACATCCGGCCCTACAGCGACGGCAGCGATTGGAAGGAGCTGACCGCCCCGTCCCTCTCCCTGACCAAAAGCGTCCTCTCCGGATCTCCCGCGACCATCGGGGAAACCGTCTACTACCGCCTGGAGGTGGCGGTCCCGGCCGAGACCGCCGCCTACTGGCCGGACCTCTACGATATCGTGGAGTGGAACGGCCTCACCTACGTTCCCGGCTCCACTTCCTTCGCCGCGGTGACCGGCAACCCCGCGGAAGGGGTCTCCTTCGTGACCTCCACCGAGCCGACCTGGATCTCCTGGACCGACCCGGCCCCGGGCGCCACCTTGTTCTGGGACTTGAACCCGATCGTCAACGCCAGCGACGGCGTCGGCTGGGGCGACATAGAGTACGTCTTCCGACTGGAGTGGGCGATGCTGGTGACGGGACGGGACGATGCCGGAGGAGACACGGTCTGGAATCCGCCGGCCGCGGACGACCATGCCCTTGACGACGCAAGAGTCGACTGGTCGAGCTTCAGCGACGGCAACGGTTCCACCAACCGCTTCGTCGAGGATACCGACGTTCGTACCGACGTCGATCAACCGGTCCTCTCCTCGTTCGATAAGACCACCAACACCCCGAATCCTGTCCACGGGACCCAGCAGGTCGACTACGTCGTCACCTTCGACAACACCGGCTGGAACACCGCCTTCGATGCCGTGATCTCCGACCTGATCCCGCCGGGGATGCGCCAGACCGCGCCGGCGGTGGATTCGATCACGGTCGGGGCCAGGACCCTTTCCTCCCCGGCGGACTACACCACCGCCTGGTCCGGACAGACCTTCACCGTCACGTTCGTCTCCTCCGACACCTCCCTCCCGGTTTCCGGAAACACTTCCGCCTCCCGGATCGAACCGGGCGAGACCGTGACCGTCAGCTACCACGCCACCGTGGACGCCGACGTCGGGGCGGCTTTCTCCATGACCGACTCGGCCCGGGTCGGCGAATACTCCTCCCTCCCGGGAGCGGTCCCGGCCGAGAGAATCTATCCCGGTATCGGCCCCGACTCCGAGACCCACTACACCGATCCGGCCGACATCGGCAAATCCCAGTCCTCAGCCGGGTACACTCCCGGGGGCGCGGCGACCATCGGCGAACCCCTGGACTATATCCTCGAGATCGACCTGCCCAACGACACCACCGCCTACGGCCTCACGATCACCGATACCGTCTCCGACGGTCTGACCGTGACCGGGGTGAGTTCCAACCCGGCGGCGGTCTTCGCGGTTTACACCGAAAACCCGGACGGGACCACGGACGTCACGGTCGGTTACGGCGACTTCGGACCCGGACAGACCGGCCTCGACGCCGTCGTTACCATATCGTCCTATGTGGATCAAACCGACACTTCGGGCTGCGTCGGCCAAGGGACCAACTTCTGGAACGAGGGGTTCATCGGCTGGAGCAACCAGTCGGCGGGCGGCACCTGGTTCAGCGACACTTCCATCGGCCTCTGGACCGTGGTGGTGGAGCCGCGCCTGCAGATCCTCAAGGAAATCGCTCCCGGCCACGGGGACGCAGGGGACGTCCTGACCGTGACCATCACCGCCGACCATCCCGGAGACAGCGACTCCGACGCCTTCGACGCGGTCATCAGCGACGTCCTGCCCTCGGGGCTGACCTGGGCGGATAACCTCTCCGCTTCCGGGCCGACCTTCACCGTGGACACCGGCTCCCTGCCCACGGTCACCTTCACCTTCCAGACTATTCCCGACGGAGAGACTTCGGTCATCACTTTCGACGTGGTCTTGAACGATTCGGTGACTCCGGGCGAGATCGTGACCAACACCGGGGGGATCGAGTGGACCAGTCTTCCCGGCAACGATCCCAGGGAAAGAGACGGCTCCGGGGACATATCCTGCGACGACTACGACGACGCCGATCCGGCCGTGGTCACCGTCGACGACAACCTGGGCATCGAAAAGTCCCTGCTGGGCGACGGGGACGCCGCCATTGCCGAAACCTTCCAATACGAAGTGGTCTTCACCCTCAACGAAGGGACGATGCCCGGGGTGGAGATGGTGGACACCCTCGATCCCGGCCTGGCCTTCGTCTCCCAGGACAGCTTCGCCCATGACGCTTCCATAACCTTCAGCGGTCAGACGACGCCCACCATAACCAACCAGGGCGCCACGATCACCTGGTCGTTCGAGACCGTGGTGAATCCGGCCGGACCGGCACCGGACACGGTCACGGCCGTCTACACCGTCTGTGCCACCAACGTTGCCGGCAACCAGAGCGGGACCTTGCTCGACAATAGCGTCGAACTCGACTACGAGGGGGGCGGCCCGCTCTGGTCCTCCGCGTCCGATACCGAGATCATCGAACCGGTGTTGGCGGTGGATAAAACTCTCTCGGCCCAAACCGGGGACGCCGGGGACACGGTCACGGTCACCGTCACCTTCAGCCACGCCACCGACAGCTCGTCCCCGGCCTACGATCTTACTCTCTCCGAGGTGGTTACCACCGGTCTCGCCTGGTCGAACAACGTCACCAACATCTCCGGGCCCGCTTTCACCTGGGACACCAGCGGCCTGCCCGAGGTGGTCTTCGCCTGGGACGAAGTGGACACCTACTACAACCAGGCCTACCCGGTGAGCTTTTCCTTCGACGTCACCCTGGAACCCTCCGTCATTCCCGGGCAGGTGCTCCCCGACACGGTCGATCTGCGGTGGACCTCGGTCCCCGGCGACCCGGGCCAGGTGTCGCCCTACAACCCGGATTCCTACCAGCGGACCGGCGATCCCTCGGATCCGGGGGGGGCGCTCAACGACTACAACGACGAAGACAACGACGCCATCACGGTCAACAACGGACTGGTCCTGGAAAAACTCCTGCTCGGGGACGGGAACGCGGCCGTGGCCGAAACCTTCCAGTACCGGGTGACGATGCCGCTGATCGAGGGAACCATGCCCGACGTCCTCCTGGCGGACACGCTCGACGCCGGCCTGGCCTTCGTCTCCCAGGACGCATTCGCCGTCGATCCCTCCATCTCCTTCAGCGGATCGACCGAACCGGTGGTGACGGACCAGGGCGGGACGGTCACCTGGAATTTCGGGACCATCGTCAATCCTCCCGGCCCGGCGGCGGACACCGTCGTCATCACCTACACCGTCTGCCCCACCAACACGGCCGGCAACCAGGACGGAACCCTGCTCGACAACCAGGTGGAAATGACCTTCGCGGGAGGCCCGCCCAGCTGGGCGGCCGCCTCGGAAACCGAGGTCGTCGAACCGGCGCTGACGGTTCAAAAATCGCTCTCGACCCAGACCGGCGAAGCCGGGGACACCGTCACGGTAACGGTCTCCTTCAGCCACTCCACCGAAAGCTCCTCGACCGCCTACGGGCTGGTTCTGACGGAACTCGGCGACGAGAACATGGCATGGGCCGACAACATCACGCTCATCAGCGGGCCGGCCTTCACCGTCGACACCGACGATTGGCCCGAAGCCACCTTCTCCTGGGACGAGGTCGACACCTACTACAACCAGGCTTACCCGGTGAGCTTCTCCTTCGATTTCGCCGTGGGCACGGGGGTCAACCCCAACCAGGTGCTCCCGGATACCGTCGACCTGGAGTGGACCTCGGTCCCCGGCGATCCGGGCCAGGTCTCCCCGTATAACCCCGATTCCTACGAGAGAACCGGCGACGACTCCGATCCCGGGGGGGCCCTCAACGACTACAACGACGAGGACAGCGCGCAGTTCAGGATCGACGACAACGCCTTCAATAAAATCCTTCTGGGAGACGGCGACGCCGTCATCGGGGAAACTTTTCAGTATCAAATCACCATCGATTTGATCGAAGGCGTGACCGAAAACGTGATCATGGCCGATTCCCTCGACCCGGGGCTCGCTTTCGTCTCCCAGAACAGCTTCACCTACGATACCGGCATCACCGTCACCGGCTCCACCATGCCCCTGGTCCTGAACCAGGGGACCAACCTCTGGTGGTTCCTGGGGAACATCGTCAACCCGCCCGGAAGCGCCCCCGACACCATCACCGTCACCTACACCGCCTGCCTGACCAACGTCTACACCAACTGGGACGGCCGGCTCCTCGACAACTTCGCCAACATCAGCTATATCAGCGGCGGCCCTCTCTGGTCGACCGCCTCCGACACCCAGGTCCTGGAACCGGAGATGGCCGTGACCAAATCCCTCTCCGCCCAAACCGGCGAAGCCGGAGACACGGTGACGGTGACCGTCTCCTTCGGCCACACCACCGACAGTTCCGCCAAGGCTTTCGACGTCACGCTCGGCGAAACGGTCACCGACGGGCTGACCTGGGCCGACAACGTCCAGAGCCTGAGCGGCCCGGCCTTCGCCGTCGATACCGCCGGACTGCCGGAAGTGGTCTTCAGTTGGCCGCAGATCGATACCTACTATACCCAGGCCGATCCGGTCAGTTTCTCCTTCGACGTGACCCTCGACGCCGACGTCCGGCCCGGGCAGCCGCTGCCGGATGAAGTTTGCCTGGAGTGGACTTCCCTCGCCGGGAATCCGGGACACGTGTCTCCCTACAACGACGACGCCTACGAACGGACGGGAGACCCCGCCGACCCCGGTGAATGGAACCACTACACCGCCGCGGACGAAGGCCTGATCACCGTCGGGTCCGCCGCCATCGCCAAAACCCTGCTGGGCGACGGCAGCGCCGTCATCGGGGAGACCTTTCAATACCGGGTGGTTGTGGACCTGATCGAGGGCCAGATGGCCTTCGCCACCATCACCGATTCGCTCGACGAAGGGCTGGCCTTCGTTTCCCAGGACGCGGTCGTCTACGATCCGGCCATCTCCATCAGCGGCTCGACGGTTCCCGCGGTCGGGCCCGACGGCCGGACCTTGACCTGGAACCTGCAGACGGTGACCAACCCGCCGGGCCCCGAACCCGATACCGTAACGTTCGTGTACACCGTCTGCGTGACCAACGTCACCGGGAACCGGGACGGGACCCTGCTCGACAACCGCGTCGACCTTTCCTATCTCGGGGGAGCGCTGGGGCCGGTTTCGGGCGGTTCCACCGAGGTTCTGGAACCGAACCTGGGCGTCCTCAAGGAGTTCTCCCCTCAGAGCGGCGTGATCGGGGACGTCTTCACCGTCACCCTCTCGGTCTTCCACACCCAAACCTCGAGCGCCGACGCCTACGACGTGGCCCTCAGCGACCTCATTCCTTCCCAGTTCGACTGGCAGGACAACCTGACGCTCCTCAGCGGCCCCGCTTTCACCGCCGACACCTCCGCTCTCCCCGCTCTCGCCGTGGCCTGGCCCGAGATCGCTTCCTTCTACGTCCAGACCAACCCGGCCCGGCTGAGTTTCGATCTGGAGCTCAACGGCACCGCCGTACCCGGAGAAATCGTCTTCAACACCGCCGGGGTGCAGTGGACATCGCTTTCGGGAGACCCGGGACAGATATCCCCCTACAACCCGAACGCCTACGAGCGCACCGGCGACCCGGCCGATCCCGGCGAAGAAAACGACTACGCCGCCGCCGACCTCGACGACGTCGAGGTCGAGGCGACACCGTCTCCCAGTCCCACCCCCTCGCCCACTCCCTCGGTCACCCCCACGCCGTCGGTCACCCCCACCCCGTCGGTCACCCCCACTCCCTCGACCACGCCGACGCCTTCGGCCACGCCCACCCCTTCCGTCACCCCGACCCCCTCGGCTTCGCCCCCCCCCCCCCCCCCCCCCCCCCCCCCCTCCCCCCCCCCCCCCCCCCCCCCCCCCCCCCCCCCCCCCCCCCCCACCCCCCCCCC
>ERZ795048.218-NODE-218-length-63404-cov-30.049582_pt1 | contig 63404 bp, 50 predicted proteins | sample MGYA00375132_ERZ795048 | MGnify/ENA primary metagenome ERZ795048 (study PRJEB30177, sample SAMN05720225) | activated sludge metagenome | isolation source: Anaerobic digester | place: Hong Kong | collected 2014-12-17 ...
ATACATTTGACATAATATGAACTTTTCCCACACCGACAGCCAAGGCAAGGCCAACATGGTTGATGTTGGCGGAAAGCCAAACCAAATTCGCGAAGCGAAGGCGGCTGGTTTCATTAAGTTGAATTCAAAAACTTTAGAGCTAATTCGCGATAACAGCAACAAGAAGGGCGATGTGCTTACAGTTGCTGAAATTGCTGGAATACAGGCTGCAAAACGAACTCCCGAACTTATTCCGCTCTGTCATACCCTATTACTCACCAAAGTGGAAGTGAAAACTTTTCTGGAGGAAAAGGGTGTTCGTGTTGAAGGGCTTGCCCGTTGCGTTGGTCAAACCGGCGTTGAAATGGAAGCACTTACCGCCGTTTCGGTTGCGCTACTCACCATTTACGATATGTGCAAAGCGGTTGATAAGGAGATGGTTATTGAGGAAGTGAAACTCTTATCGAAAACCAAAACCGATGTAAAGTGAAACTTTTTTTAAACGCTTCTTTTAAACATTTTGTCGCAAAACCTATCCAAAAAGCCGTATCTTAATAACCTGAAATTCGCTTATAAACCAAAATAAATAAACAATGAAAAAATACAAAACCTATCTATTCATCATGGCCATATCAGCCTTCCTATCGTCTTGCGTTGAAAGCAAGCACGAAACCATTACCGAACCCTTAACTCCCAACACGGAACTTACCGCCGAGGAGATTTCCAACGGAATTCTAACACCAGAAATTCTTTGGAAATTTGGAAGAATTGGTAGCGCCTCTGTTTCTCCCGATGGAAAAACCATTGCCTTCACTGTAACCCGCTACTCCATGGAAGCCAACAAAGGAGTTACTAATATTTACACCATTCCGGTTGAAGGCGGCGAACCAAAGGAACTAACCAACAATAGCACCAACGACTTTAGCCCTCGCTGGACCCCAAACGGTGAACGAATTGCATTCATCTCTACCCGCAGCGGCAATTCGCAACTTTGGGAAATGAACCCCGACGGTTCCAACCCCGTTCAGGTTAGCAGCATTGAGGGCGGAATCAATGCGTTCCTCTACTCGCCTACTGGCGATAAAGTTCTCTACACAAAGAACGTTCAGATTGAAAAAACTACAGCCGACCTTCATCCCGACATGCCAAAGGCTAACGTAAAAATCATCGACCATTTAATGTACCGACACTGGAACTACTGGCGCGACGGCAGCTACAGCCACATTTTTGTTGCCAGCTACGAGAACGGAAAAATTGCCGAAGGCAAGGATATTATGGAAGGGGAAGCCTGGGACGCTCCCATGTCGCCCTACTTCGACGAGTCGGAAATTGCTTGGAGCCCCTGCGGAAAAATCATCGCATACTCATGCAAAAAACAAATTGGCAAAGAGTATGCCACCGGAACCAACTCCGACATCTACTTCTACAATGTTGAAGACGGAACAACAAAAAATGTTACCGAGGGAATGGTTGGCTACGACAAGTATCCCACATTTTCACCCGACGGTAAAAACCTTGCATGGCAAAGCATGGAAACACCCGGCTACGAGAGCGACAAGCACCGTTTATTTGTTATGAATCTGGAAACGGGCGAAAAGACATACATGACCAAAGGATTCGACCAGAATGCCGACAACATTACATGGAGCGGTTGTGGGTCGGATATTATTTTCATCAGCGGCACAAAGGGAACTGAGCAGATTTACAAGGTAAACCTTGAAAGCAAAGAAATAACCCAAGTTACTAACGGACAGCATAACTACATATGGTTTTCCCCAGCTCAGGGCACATTGGTTGGAATGAAAATGGCCATTAACATGGCTCCAGAAATTTTCACCATCGAACCCAAAACAGGCAACGAAACGCAAATTTCTTTTATCAACAAGCACATTTACGATAACATTACCCTAGGCGAAACCCAGCAACGATGGATGAAAACCGTTGACGGGAAGGATATGCTGGTGCAGGTTATTCTCCCTCCGAACTTCGATGAAACCAAAGAATACCCAGCGCTTCTATACTGCCAGGGTGGCCCGCAAAGTACCGTTAGCCAGTTCTGGAGTTACCGCTGGAACTTCCAGATAATGGCCGCACACGGTTACGTTGTGGTAGCCCCCAACCGTAGAGGAGTTCCTTCATTTGGGCAAGAATGGAATGCTCAAATATCTGGCGATTACAGCGGGCTAAACATTCAGGATTACCTAACTGCAATCGACAATATGGCCAAGGAATCGTGGGTTGATGGGAACCGACTTGGCGCTGTTGGCGCCAGCTACGGAGGCTACTCTGTTTACTACCTGGCAGGAATGCACAACAAGCGTTTCAAAGCATTCATAGCACACAATGGCATGTTCAACTTCGAGAGTTTCTACGCTTCAACCGAGGAAACCTTCTTCCCAAACCACGATTTTGGCGGACCTTACTGGGATAAGAACAACAAAGTTGCTCAAAAAAGTTTTGCAAACAGCCCACACAAAATGGTGCAAAACTGGGATACACCAATTATGGTTGTTGTTGGCGAGAGAGACTTCCGTATTGCATACACCGAGGGGCTTCAAGCTTTCAACGCAGCCCAACTTCAGGGAGTGCCAAGCCGACTGCTGGTTTTCCCCGACGAAACCCACTTCGTTACAAAACCGCAGAATGCGGTTATTTGGCAGCGCGAGTTCTTTGGATGGCTCGATAAATGGCTAAAGTAGAAACGAGTAACAACAAAAAAGGCTGCAAAAAAACTGCAGCCTTTTTTTCTAGTTACTCAACGCTTTCAGCGCTTTATCCTTTGCCTCCAGGTAGTTTCCACACACATTATTCCTACCAATTAAAAAATCGATGCGCTCCTTCTCCAACTCCTTCCGAACTTCGGGCTGAACTCCTGAGAGTATCAACTTTACGTTTATTCCCTGCAGCTCCTTAATTGTTTCACGGAAATTATGTAAACCAGTTGAGTCGATAAATGGAACATGCCTCATTCGAAGAATAAGAATGCTAGTTGTTTTTCCGAAGTTCTTAAGTGTTTCGCGGTATTTTTGGGCAGCAGCAAAAAAGAAGGGTCCCTTAATTTCGTAAACCTCAATCCCTTCTGGCAAATCTGAGTAATCGTCAAGAGCATCCATATCGGCATCGGCGGGAAGCACATGGCTCGCATTCGACATTCGCTGCATGAAAAGCAGCGCCGCCATTACCATGCCAATCTGTATGGCAACGGTTAAATCAACAAGCACTGTAAGGAAGAAGGTTGCCAGCAGAACCAGAACATCGTAACGCGAACCCTTCAGTATTGAGTAGAAAGAACGCCACTCACTCATGTTGTAGGCAACAACAACCAGAATACCAGCCAAACAAGCCAGGGGAATTTGGGCTGCCCACTTCCCAAAAAACAACATAATTAGCAGCAGCGTAACTGCGTGTACTATGCCTGCAACCGGTGTTCGTCCACCATTCTTAACGTTTGTGGCTGTACGTGCAATGGCACCGGTTGCAGGAATTCCTCCAAAAATGGAGGAGGCAACGTTGGCAATTCCCTGTGCAATAAGTTCGGTGTTGGAGCGATGGTTTCCGCTAATCATCCCATCGGCCACTACGGCCGAAAGCAACGATTCAATGGCACCCAAAAGCGCAATGGTAAAAGCAGGAGCAATGTACTTCGAGAAGTTGCCCAAATCAAAATCGGGGACGCTTAAGCTAAAGCTGTTGGGTAGCTCACCGTAAACCGAACCAATAGTTGTAACCGGAAGTTTGAACGCCATGGCAACAACAGTCATTAGTATTATGGCGATAAACGAGCCAGGGATTTTTTTAATAATCCTTTTCGAGTAAACAGTAATTAGAACAGTTCCAACCGATACGAGCAAAGCATAAAAATTTACCGAACCCATGCCTGCAAAGTAGGCACCCCACTTGGGAATGAACTCTGATGGGACGTTTCCGATACTTAATCCAAAGAACTCTTTAATTTGGGTTGAAAAAATAATAAGGGCAATGCCACTGGTAAAACCAACAATAAGCGGATGAGGAATGAATTTTATTATGGAACCTAACTTTAGTAAACCAAATGCAATAAGCATTATACCTGCAAGAAAAGTTGAAACAATAAGCCCCTCAATTCCGTACTGCTCAATTATTCCGAACACAATAACCACGAAGGCACCTGTTGGACCCCCAATCTGTACACGGCTTCCACCCAGTAAAGAAATCAGGAATCCGGCAACAATTGCTGTAATCAGTCCCTTTTCGGGCGAAACGCCCGAAGCAATTGCAAAGGCTATTGCAAGCGGAAGCGCAACAATACCCACAATAATTCCTGCAAGTAAATCGTTTTGAAAAGCTTGCTTCGTGTAACCTTCCTTAAAAACGCTGAAAAGTTTTGGTTTAAATACTTTTTCCATACTATTCGTTCAAAAAAATTTGGCAAATGTATCAATAATATGAACCCGTTGTCATTTTGGTTTGTTTTTTATTTATTAACTTGCAGGTTACATTTTGCTAACTTTAGCGTAAATATTCAACCTTACAACAGTCGAATGGAGTATATCATTATACTTGTCCTTTTTGCATACATCGCCTTCCTTCACTATCAGCTGAACCGGAAAAATATTTTTATTGAAACGCTGGTTGAAAAGTATGCCCGTTCTGAAAAAGACTGGAGCAAGGAGTCGCTAGCCGAAATGCTAAAAAAAATCCAAAGTTCATCACCTGAGGTTAGCGTTAAACCAAGCAAACTGTTTGATGAGGATGTAATGAAGTTTATCATAGGCGATGAAAAGAAATGCAATTCTTTTATTCACTACACCAAAGAGAAAGAAATTGCAAAAAAAATTATTTCGGATGGTTTCAAGTTTGTTGACACCTTTTACAAAACCGCTGAACCTATTACAAACGATAAACTCGACCTAATTTACAAGCACTACCTTCACAAGCATTACGGGAATTATGTGGTAATAATTTCCATATCAAAACAAGTTTACGATAAGTATCTTGAGGAGATAAGCAAAATAAAAAAGGTGGTAAACGTTGAACAAATTCTAAGCGAGAAGTCGCCCCTGTTAAACGAGAACCTCGACGAAGTTTACCTGCTTCCCACCCAGTACGTAAAAGGATACATTGATGCCGAAACTGGCGAAATCACCAATAACCCCAACTTCGATTCAAACTACGATTCACTAACATTCAAAAAAAACCTTGATGCTTTAGAGTAAGCACCAAGGTTAAGGTGAACAAATATTAAAAATGGTTTCTAACCCTTCATTTTCCCTGTTATTGCTTTGTAGTAGCTTCTCATGTGCATGCTGTACGAGCGCATAATTTCGGCTAGAACACCGGTCATTTTATCAACTGACTCCTCACCCCTTTCCTGCTTCATTAGTTCAACTAGGTTATCCAACTCCTTTGAACCAGGAGTTTCAAACTTAGGATCGGAAACCATTTGCTTCGGTGAATACTTCTTTAAATTCTTATCCACTCGTTTCGAGCGATCAACTGACTCCTTCGCCACAATGTTACGAGGGAAATCATCGGTATAATCAACGTGTTCAATCGGATTCTTTAGCGCTGCAATTATTGGATTGCTTTCAGGGTCGTTCATGTATGCTTCCTTTACAACCAACCACTGGAACTGCTCCAGAACGGAGTGACGGTTCGAAACAATCTGAACAGCGTTGTCCTTACTTCTCGGGAAACCGAGCATGGCTTTCAGGTTAATCCAAATCATTCTGAAAGCGCTAACTCCGGGAAGAGGTGCTGTGTGGTAGGGCATCGACAAATCGCTTAGGTAGTGCATTCCCCATCCCATAAAACGATATCCCCAGTAGTCGTTACCAGTTGCAAACGCATACTCCGACAGGGTTTTAAAAAGATTAATCCTGTATTCAGGATAAGTTTTTTTAAGGAAAGGACCGAACTTGAAAACCAGCTTCGCCTCGTGGTAAAATCCCATGTGGAAAGGAGCTTGACTTCCGTACTCAAGATTTGGGTCACCAAATGGTTGCACCCCAAGCCCGTAAATTTTTCCGTGCTCGGTGTTATTATCCTCAAACAAGCCTAAATCAATCCCGTAATCGGGTTCATCGTTTGCCGTGCAGAGCACGCTTAGTGGGGAAACCTTCTGCCCTTCGAATAGCTCAACGTAGTTTGTAGTAAGCATCATGGTTACGTCGCTCAGGGTTGTGAGTTCCGCTGGGTTAATTGGCGGCAAACCTCCAACTTCTTGGTTTGGCAGCAGGTGAAGGTACAGCCGCATTTTAACGTTAGGGTTTATTCTTATTGCGTGGTAAAAGCGCAGCAGAATATCCTCATAGTTTTCCGTTTTCTTGAACATTAACTCCTCGGGAAGTGGTGAATAATCAGGCATATTTGCCCTTGCCCAAGCTTCATGCTCAGCCAACAACTTCTCAAGACCTGCCTCCTCCTTTTCAAGGAAAGCGCGTAAACTCATTACTACAACCGAATCTCGGGCGGTTAAGTCTGGAATAGTGCTTAAAACAGGGTATGCAAGCAACGGATGTTCCGACCATGCCTTTGCGCTATAAATTGAACTAATCCCTAATAGTAAGGTTGCAAATATTCTCGTAAAATTTCGAATCATAATCTTTCAAGTTTGGTTAAACAACAATACAATAGTATGAAAAAATTTAAACTTAAGTAACGAAATAGTATAACTTAATTATTAAGGAATAGTTTAAAAAGTTTTCCACAATTTACTAAAACAGGTTTAGGTTTACATTTATGGGAGTAACTTTGCAGTTTGAAAATTTTGAAAGTTATAGTGAAGTGGATTATCTCGACCAACTTAGTGAAGTACAGAAAGACGCAGTAACAACCTCCAAGGGCCCATCCCTAATTATTGCAGGCGCAGGTTCTGGAAAAACCCGAGTGTTAACCTTTAGAATAGCCCACCTGCTTCAGCAGGGCGTTGCTCCCTGGAGCATTCTGGCACTAACCTTTACCAACAAAGCTGCCAAAGAAATGAAGGAGCGAATTGCCGGTGTTGTGGGCGAATCAACCGCCAAACAACTATGGATGGGAACCTTCCACTCCATGTTTATGCGCATTCTTCGCCAGGAGGGCGAAAAGTTGGGCTACCCAAAAACCTTCACTATATACGACACGTACGACTCAAAAAATCTGGTTTCCTCAATCATTAAGGAGCTAAAACTCGACACCCAAACATATAAGGTTGGAGAAGTTTACGGAAAAATATCGTCGGCAAAGAACAACCTCATAACACCACAGGCATACGCTGCAAACACAAATTTGGTAGCATACGACAGGCAAACCCGCAAACCCGAGGTTGCGCGAATTTACAGCATGTACGCTCAGCGATGCTACAAATCAGCTGCCATGGACTTTGACGATTTACTGCTGAACACCAACATTCTTTTCCGCGATTTCCCTGAGGTACTGGCAAAGTACCAGGACAAGTTCAAATACATCCTTGTTGATGAGTACCAGGACACCAACTACAGCCAGTACCTGATTGTAAAAAAACTGGCTGCCAGCCACAAGAACGTATGCGTTGTTGGCGACGATGCGCAGAGTATTTACTCGTTTCGCGGAGCCAAAATTGAAAATATCCTGAACTTCAGGAACGATTACCCCGACTACAAGCTATTCAAGCTGGAGCAGAACTACCGTTCAACCCAAACCATTGTGAACGCTGCAAACAGCGTAATTGCCAAAAACAGCAAGCAGCTGCAAAAGGTAGCCTACTCAGCAAACTCGGTTGGCGAAAAAATAAAAATAATTCGAGCATACAACGACCACGAAGAAGGATTCCTTATCGCCTCGGCAATTCTCGATGCATTACGAAACGACCCCATTGACTACAAGGAGTTTGCCATTCTTTACCGTACAAACGCCCAATCGCGAATTTTCGAGGAAGCGCTCCGAAAGCGCAACATTCCGTATAGAGTTTACGGAAGTCTTTCGTTCTACCAACGAAAAGAGGTGAAGGATATAATTGCCTACTTCAGGCTAGCCATAAACCCTCACGACGACGAAGCCCTTAAACGAGTTGTAAACTACCCCGCCCGTGGAATTGGAAACACAACCATGGAACGAGTTGCCGCAGAGGCAAACCGAACAAACCAGAGTTTATGGACAACCATTGAAAAGTTGGGTTCGGTTAACCCGGGGCTTAAACCTGCTGCAATTAAAAAACTCAGCGAGTTTCTGAGTATGATCAGGCATTTTGCCAATTTAGTTTTCACAAACGATGCCTACGAGGCAGCATACGCAATAGCCAAAGAATCGGGAATTATTCGCGAGCTAAAGGCCGACAGCTCCTTCGAAGGAATTGCCCGGTTACAGAATACCGAGGAACTCCTGAATGGGATTAGCGAATTCATTGAGAACCAAAAGAGCGAAGGCATTAACGAAACCATTACCCTTGCCGATTTCCTCGAAAACGTTTCGCTGCTTACCGATGCCGATACCGACAAACCTGAGGATAGAAATAAGGTGAACATAATGACCATCCACTCGGCAAAAGGGCTCGAATTTAGCTACGTTTTCCTTGCTGGTGTTGAGGAGGACTTGTTCCCATCGAGAATGACCGTGGGCTCGCCCGATGAGCTGGAGGAAGAGCGGAGGCTTTTCTACGTTGCCCTAACCCGTGCCGCCAAGGCGGCAACAATTTCCTACGCTCAGGTTCGTCACAAATGGGGAACGCTAACCAACTGTGTTCCGAGCCGTTTTATAAATGAGATCGATTCTGAATGGATCGAAAATACTTCACCTCAGGAAGCAGATGACCCAACTGAATCACCCGAATCAAAAATCCTTCAGCAGAGGGGAACTATGCAACGTGATCGGTTTTTTTCTGGCTCCCGAGAGAAGGATTCTTACTCAAAACAAAGGAACCTCGAGAGCAAAGGTTTTCGAAAAGTAACGCCCGAATCGAACAGCCAACTACAGGCTAACTTCACACATAACCCCGCCTCCTTGGCAAGCGGTGTTAAGGTACTCCACGATAGATTTGGTGTAGGTACAGTAATTGAGATTGATGGCGAAGGTCAAAACCAGAAAGCCACCATTCTGTTCAGCGCAGCAGGGAAGAAGTGTTTACTGGTAAAGTTTGCCAAGCTGAAAATTATTGAGTAATTCATTCTGACAACTAACAACGAAACAAAACTAGCACAACTTGCTTTTATCCAACAAATCAGTTAGTTTTGTAAAAAAATATCAAGCAACAAATTTCAATAAAACAATTACATATAACTCAAAGTTTTTAAACCCATCGAAGGATAAACACAAAAAGCATAGCATGGATTATAACACCCAGCGTACAAACTTATCGCTACCCGAGTACGGCAGGAACATACAACAAATGGTAAACCACCTGCTAACCATTGAAGACAGAGAAGAAAGAAGCCGTTTGGCCAAAGTTATTATTGGCGTAATGGGCAACATGAACCCACATCTTCGCGATGTGAACGATTTTAAGCACAAACTTTGGGATCATATTCATATTATGTCAAACTTTCAACTCGACATTGATTCTCCCTATCCAAAGCCTGATGCCTCGTCGATTCATGAAAAGCCACGTGAAGTTCCTTACCCCACAAAACCAATAAAATACAAGCATTACGGCAGAACCATTGAGCAAATGATTGAACAAGCCATTGCAATGGAAGAGGGCGAACAAAAGCAAGTGCTAACACAGCTTATTGCAAATCACATGAAAAAATCGTACCTGATTTGGAATAAGGATTCTGTTTCCGATGAAGACATCATTCGTGACATGACAGAACTAAGCAAGGGCAAGCTCACCCTTGCTCCCGACTTTAAGTTCAACGAAATACGAGACACCCCCCAAACATACAAGAAAAAGAAATTTCAGCCCCGAAAGAATAAATAAGCAAGCCATGGCGTCATTCCAAATCACTGGAGGCAGTTCGCTGAAAGGCGAAATTACTCCTCAGGGAGCCAAGAACGAAGCGTTACAAATACTTTGCGCAGTTCTGCTTACCCCTGAAAAGGTTACTATACATAACATTCCTAACATTCGTGATGTTAACAAATTAATCGAACTATTAGGTTTGATTGGGGTCGATGTGAAGCGCATTGAAGAATCGTCATACACCTTCAAAGCGGAGAAAATTGATTTCAGCTACATGAAATCAGACGATTTCAAAACGAAAGCCACTGCACTTCGGGGTTCAATTATGATAGTTGGCCCGTTGCTTGCTCGTTTCGGAGTTGGCTACATCCCTCAACCAGGGGGCGATAAAATTGGGCGCAGAAGGGTTGACACACACTTTATCGGTTTTCAAAAACTGGGCGCTACCTTCCACTTCAACGCCGATGAACACTTCTTTGAAGTAAAAGGCGATAAGTTAAAGGGTGCATACATGCTTCTCGATGAGGCTTCGGTTACAGGAACCGCAAACATAGTGATGGCTGCAGTATTAACTCCTGGGAAAACCACCATCTTTAATGCAGCTTGCGAACCTTACCTTCAACAGCTTTGCAAAATGTTGAACCAAATGGGAGCTAAAATTTCGGGCATTGGGTCGAACCTGCTCACCATTGAAGGGGTTGATTCTTTAGGAGGAACTAGCCACACAATCCTTCCCGACATGATTGAAGTGGGTTCATTCATTGGCATGGCAGCCATGACAAAAAGTGAGATTACCATCAAGAATGTTTCATACGATGATTTAGGAATTATCCCCGACTCATTCCGTCGGTTGGGTATTAAATTCGAAAAACGATGCGATGATATATTCATCCCTAAACAAGATAATTACTCCATTGAAACCTTTATCGATGGCTCCATAATGACAATTGCCGATGCACCTTGGCCCGGGCTTACACCCGACCTGCTAAGCGTATTCCTGGTTGTTGCCACGCAGGCAAAGGGGTCGGTACTCATTCATCAAAAAATGTTCGAAAGCCGACTTTTCTTCGTCGATAAGCTAATCGACATGGGAGCTCAAATCATTCTGTGCGACCCGCACAGGGCTGTTGTTGTTGGTCATAACCACGAGTTTCAACTAAAAGCAACATCAATGGTATCGCCCGACATTCGAGCTGGAGTTGCCCTCCTAATCGCAGCTCTCTCAGCTAATGGAATCAGCACCATACATAACATTGAGCAAATCGACAGGGGGTATCAGGATATTGACAAGCGGTTGAATGCAATCGGTGCCAATATTGTGAGGTTACAATAAAAATTGCCAAAAAATCGTACTTCTCTGAAAAATTATGCCAATTTGACCGATTGTATCGATTGGCAAAACTTTTGTTACACTTTGCGCAAGAAAAAAAATACACATATGAAAAAGGCATCAACTCAAGAGAAAAACAAGGAAGAAAATGAGCCTAATACAAAGAAGGCAAATCACATAAAGAATGGGGATGTGGTAAATAACAATGAAGCAAAAAATAGTGAGCAAACCACTGAACATGAAGTTGAAACAAAAGCAGCAGGTCAGGAAGTTGAACCCAACATAAAGGATGATTTAGAATGCCAGTTAAACGAATTTAAAGATAAATACCTTCGTCTTTCAGCCGAATTCGATAACTATCGGAAACGTACTCAACGCGAGAAGATGGACCTCATTAAATTTGGTTCTGAAGATGTGTTGAAAGCATTGCTACCTGTAATTGATGATTTTGAGAGAGCCATGAAGAGCTTAGACAGCTCTACCGACATTAATGCGGTTAAGCAGGGGCTTCATCTTATCCACTCAAAATTCACCGATTTTCTAAAAAACAATGGCGTTCAGGAAATACCTGCAGTGGGTATGGAGCTTGACACCGATGTTCACGAAGCAATAACCAAAACTCCCGCTCCAGAAGAAACACTAAAAGGGAAAATTATTGACGTAGTAGAGAAAGGCTATAAGCTTAACGAGAAGGTAATTCGTTTCTCAAAAGTTGTTGTTGGAGAATAAAAAATTGTAACCGAACAAAATGTCAAAAAGAGATTACTACGAGGTACTGGGTGTTTCGAAGGGCGCCGGAAAGGATGAGATTAAGAAAGCCTACCGGCAAATGGCCATTAAGTATCATCCCGATAAGAATCCTGGCGATACCGAAGCAGAAGAAAAATTTAAAGAAGCTGCTGAAGCATACGAAGTTTTAAGCGACGATAATAAGCGGGCTCGTTACGACAGGTACGGGCATGCTGGCATGAATGGGGCTTCAGGTGGAGGTTTCGGCGGGGGTGGAATGACCATAGAAGATATATTCTCTCAATTTGGCGACATATTTGGCGGACATTTTGGCGGTTTTGGTGGTTTCGGCGGATTTGGCGGTTCACGAAGTTCAAGAAGAGTAAACAAAGGCTCCGACCTACGAGTTAAAGTGAAATTGAACCTCGAGGAAATTGCCAACGGAGTTGAGAAAAAGATAAAGGTTAACAAGTATGTTACCTGCAAGGAATGCTCTGGAACCGGAGCGGAGAAGGGATCGTCATACTCAACTTGCTCAACTTGCAGGGGCTCTGGATACGTTACCCGGGTAACTAACACGCTGCTTGGGCAAATGCAATCAACTCAACCTTGTCCAACTTGTAATGGTGAGGGGAAAATAATCACCAACAAATGCTCAAGTTGCTCTGGCGAAGGGGTTATTCGAGATTCGGAAGTAATTACCATAAAAATACCTGCAGGAGTTGCCGAAGGCATGCAAATGTCAGTTGCTGGCAAGGGGAATGCTGCCCGAAGGGGTGGTGTTAACGGCGATTTGCTTGTTCTTATTGAGGAAGAGAAACACCCCGAACTGGTTCGTGATGGAAACGATTTAATATACAACCTGTACCTAAGTTTCCCCGATGCTGCGCTTGGTGCGCATGTTGAGGTACCAACCGTTGACGGAAAGGTAAAAATTAAAATTGAACCGGGAACACAACCCGGAAGGGTTCTTCGTTTACGAGGCAAGGGGCTACCCGATGTGAATGGCTACGGCCGTGGCGACCTGCTACTAACCATCAACGTTTGGGTTCCAAAATCGTTATCGAAGGATGAGAAGTCGTTAATAGAGAAACTTACCAAATCGGCTAACTTCACTCCTGCTCCCGAAAAGGGAGAAAAGAATTTCTTCGAGAGGATGAGAGGTTTTTTTGAGTAGAATAGCTAACCTATTAGTTGCTGGATTGCTAAAAAAAGTTTCTCCTTTTCAATAGGTTTAGAAATATACAAATCGCATCCACAGTTTAACGCCTCCTCCTTGTCGGAGGATAGAGCATATGCTGTTTGTGCAATTATTGGTAGGTCTTTACGTATCTTTTTAATTTCTATCGTTGCCTGGTGACCATTCACGCCAGGCATTTTTATGTCCATTAGCACCAAGTCAACTTCTGGGTTAGCTTTACAAATACTAATAGCCTCCTCCCCATTCTCAGCCCTGATTACTTTCGCATTTGTGCTTACCAAAAGTTCCTTTAAATAGAAAAAACTGGGATAATCATCCTCCGCAACAAGAAAAGTCTTGCTTGTCCAGTCAAATTTTTTGTTCTCCATGTCACTAACTTTTTCATTCCCTCCTTCTGGTTTATTGTATGGTATTGTGAAAAAGAATTCCGAACCTTCCCCTTCCTCTGAGTTTACCCATATCTTCCCACCTAGTATTTCAACGTAAGCTTTTGAAATTGGTAGTCCCAAGCCAATCCCTTTTCGGCTTTCATGAATGGCATTATCAACCTGCCTAAACCTTTCAAAAATACTATCGAAATACCTCTGAGGGATTCCAACCCCCGTATCCTTTACGTAGAATTCAAGAAAATTATTACTTCTGCTACACCCAACGCTTATGGTTCCCTTGGCAGTGAATTTCAAAGCGTTTAGCAAAAGATTGTTCAAAATCTGCTTCAATTTATAGTCATCGCTGTAAATCACACTTTCTTTGTCTGTAAGTTTTGTGTGAACTTGAAAACTTATCCCTTTTGATAGGGCCAAAGGGAAGAAAGTTTTTTCAAATTCTCTCAGCACTTCGTTAACCGAAAACTTAATAGTTGAAATAGAAATTTGTCCGGTATCAATTTTTGAAATTTCAACAATATCATTAATAATACTTAGTAGTTGCAACCCGTTGGTGTTAATAATCTGCACGTATTCTCTCTGTTTTGCTTCGTCGATATTGTACTCTAGCATTTTAGAGAAGCCACAAATTGCATTCATTGGGGTACGAATTTCGTGGCTCATGTTTGCCAAAAAAGCTGATTTAAGCCTATCGCTCTCCTCCGCTTTCTCTTTAGCAACCTTAAGCTCGACATTCTGCCTTTCAATCTCTTCGCTCTTTGACTTTAAAAGAAACTCGGTTTGTTTTTGCGCTGTGATATCGGTTATTGTACCTATATGGCCAATGATTTCATCATCAACTATTTCGGGAACAGCATCCCCAAGCACCCATACAACTTCTCCATTGGGTTTTACAAACCGGTACTGAGCAGACGAATGCCTCCCCATTTGTGAGCGGATGCTCCAATCAATTTTCACCTTATCCTTGTCGGCTGGGTGTACCGACTTGAGCCAACCATCGCCTTTTGCCTCATCAGCTGTTAGTCCCGAAAGTTTACACCACATGGGGTTAACATAGGTTGTGTATCCATCGGAACGGGTTCGGAAAACTCCAACAGGAACAATATCAGCCAGGGTATGAAATAGCTGTTCGCTTTTCCTTAGCTCTTCCTCCGACTTTTTTCGCTGGGTAACATCCTGGGCAAATCCGCACACATACTCAGCGTTTCCTACCTTGAGGTAGAACGATCGCATTTCCTTAACCAGTTTTTTTCCATCACGGGTAAGGTGGGTGGTTTCAAATGCCGGTAAGCTTCCCTTCCTCAACTCTTCGAAATGCTCTCTGAAACGTGGCCCGTATACTGGGTCGAAAATGCTAACCTTCATTCCAATCATATCCTCAGGGTAGTAGCCTATGCTTTTTGCTGCTGCATGATTTATATAAGATATAACACCATCACTTTTAACTAGGTAAACTTCACTGAGGGTATTTTGTACCATAAAGTTGAACTTCTGCAACTCGCTTTCGGTGGTTAGGCTCCTTTTTATTTGATTTTCATACTCGGCAAGTGTGTTTTCTAGCTCGTAATTCTTCTGGTTTACTTCAGATGTTTTTCTCTTAACGATGCTTCTGGAGTATACTGAGAAAGAAAAGAAGAAAACCAGGGAAAGCATTAACGCTCCAAGCAACCACCTCAGGTAACCAGGAATTGAATAGCCGAAGCTATTATTGTTAAGCCACTTCTGTAGGGCTACAAATAAAACCGAACCGGGATCATTCTTCATTATTGCTAAATGCTTATCAACTGCCTCAATAATATTCCTATGCTTCCCCTTGGTAAATGCAAAGTATACCGGGGCTGGTCTAAAAATAATATTTGTTGGAACAATCCCCTCGTAAATATGTTTGGTGAAGTAGAAAAATCTATTGGCTACTATTGCATCGGCTGCACCAGATTTAAGTGCCAATACTGTTGCATCGTAATCAGGATAGGAAAGAAGGTTAACCTGTATGTTAAACTCCCTCTGAAACTCCTTCTCAATATAAGCTTCCTGAACCGACTTGCTTAGAACGGCTATATTACTGCCTTCCAAATCATTAATTCTTCTTATGGGTTTCCCTTCAACTGTAAATACTTCCAACCACGACTCCAATACAGGAATGGTGTTAAAATCAAGCAACGAGTCTCTTTCTAGGGAGTAGGAAGCATCAAGTAAAACATCAATTTTTCCTTCCCTTAAATCCGATATGTTCTGCTCCCAAGAGGCAAATATGTACTCACATTTCCATTTTTCTTTTCTTGCAATCTCGTTGAATACATCAACAAAAAAACCGTTCGGATTTCCCTTCCCATCAACAAACACTTTGGGGCTATTCTGGTAAATACCAACCCTTAACGTATCGCTACTAGCGAAAGCATTGGCAAAAAGAAGCAGCAGTATAATACTAGAAAAAAATATTGACCTCATTGAACCCCATTTTTTTTCAGCAACTCAAAATGCAAATAAAATTACAAAAAAAAATTATCCAATTCAAGCAAAAGGAACAAATCCTATCGCTCAACCAATGTGCAAAAGGTTTATTATAATGGAAGTTCATTCAAATCATGAATTGTTTTTTTATCTTTGAACTAAAATAAAATTTCGTTCGTTAATTGTATAGAAGAATTCCTATTAAACCCAACAAACATTTCGGAATCAAACCTTAACCGAAACCAAACTTAAAGGATGAAGCAGCTAAAACCCCTGATAATACTTATTAAATTAATTCGCGAAAGCATTTCCTTTGCCTACCAGGCAATATCGGTGAATAAAATGCGCACTTTTCTTTCGCTGCTAGGCATAACCATTGGAATTTTTGCCATTATTTCTGTTTTTACCGTTCTCGATTCGCTTGAACGCAACATTCGGGAAAGTGTGCAGTCACTAGGCGACAACGTTGTTTACGTGCAAAAGTGGCCCTGGTCCATGAGCAACGAGTACCCATGGTGGAAATACATGAATCGTCCTCAACCATCCCTCGACGACCTTATAGAGATTCAGAACAAGAGCAAACTAGCGAGTGCAACCTCATTTTGTGCTCAGTTCCAAAAACTAGTTAAGTTCGAAAGTAACTCAGCCCCTAGCACTCAGGTTCTGGGAATTACCTCGGGCTACGAATCAATTCGTTCGTTTGAGGTAGAGAGGGGTCGCTACTTCTCACAATCCGATTTAACCTCAGGTAGAACATACGCTGTGCTGGGTTCTGAGCTGGCTACAGAGCTTTTCCCCTACTCTGAACCGGTGGGCCAAACCATTAAAATTGGTGGTTACAGAGCCGAAGTAGTTGGCGTTCTGAAAAAAGAGGGGAAATCGGCCATGGGTGAGGACAGCCACGATAACATGGTGCTTATTCCTCTTGGCTTTGCAAAACTTCATGTTGATTTGCGAAGAATTGGCCCATGGATTATGGTTCAGGCACGAGAGGGCATTGAAACCAACGATTTAATCGATGAGCTAAGGGGAATTCTTCGCTCATCGCGAAGGCTAAAGCCTATGGAGGAGGACAACTTCGCCCTGAACCAAATAAGCATCATCAGGCAGGGAATCGACAACATCTTTAAAATGATTGACCTTGCAGGATGGATTATTGGTGGGTTCTCAATAATTGTAGGAGGATTCGGAATTGCAAACATCATGTTCGTTTCGGTAAAGGAACGAACTAACATAATTGGTATTCAAAAAGCGCTAGGAGCGAAGAATATTTTTATCATGTTCGAGTACCTCTTCGAATCGGTTCTGCTCTCAATTCTTGGTGGAGTTATTGGCTTAATCCTAATTTTTGCAGGCACAGTTATTGTTAGCAGCATGGGCGAATTCAAAATTACTTTAACCATCTCAAATATTGTTCTAGGGCTGATAATATCAGGTATTATTGGAATTGTATCGGGGTTTGCACCGGCCTGGAGCGCATCACGGTTAAATCCTGTGGAAGCTATTAACACTAAAGGCTAGGAGTATTTGCCTCAACAAAATTAGTTAGCTCCACAAATTCGGCAACACTAAGCTGCTCAGGACGTTTTGTTAGTAACGGATGTTCCCCTAAAAATCCGGGAAAACCAGACTTTATTGAATTCCGTAACGTTTTCCTTCGCTGGTTAAATCCTGCTTTTACAACTCTTACAAAAAGTTTTTCCTTGCAATCAAGCTTTTCAGTTGAGTTCCTCTCAAGCCTTATAACTGCTGATTTTACTTTGGGTGGTGGTGTAAAAACACCCTCGCTAACTGTGAACAAATATTTTAAATCGTAGTAAGCTTGAAGCAAAACGCTCAATATTCCGTAAGTTCTTGAGCCGGGAGGCTCACAAATTCGTTGGGCAACTTCGCGCTGCACCATGCCCACAACCTCAGGAATCTTATCCCTATTTTCAATTACTTTAAAGAAGATTTGAGATGAAATGTTATAAGGGAAGTTCCCAATAATTGCAATGTTTCCGTCTGTGATGTTTGATAAATCAAACTGTAGAAAATCAGCAAAAAGTAAATTCGTTCCGAGTGCCGGAATGTTCGCCTTAAGGTATTCTATCGATTCCTGATCAACATCAGCCGCAAAGAATTTTTCGCCAAATCGCTCAACAAGCGATGAAGTTAGCACACCCATTCCTGGCCCAACTTCAAGAATTGCATCCGCTCGATCAGCATTCAAACTGTCAACAATTCGTTGAGCAATATTCTTGTCGTTAAGGAAGTGCTGCCCCAGCTGCTTTTTGGCTTTTACCTTCTGCATGGTCAACTTTACTTTTCTTGATTTTTATTTACAACGAGAAGCAGAAAAAGTGGCGCAGTTAAAAAGTAAAATGAGAAAAGCGCAATGAACCAAACAAGTTTTTTATCGAATGACATTTTTTTGTTCGTTACCGCTAATCTCAGAAAATGAATCCATCCGGAAAAAGTTAAAACAAGTAACCCAATGGTTACAAATAACGAGAGGCTATAATTCATATAAAAATAAACGCTAAAAATTCCTGCAACCAGCGTAACAAAGTAGATTGCATGGTTTATTTTTGATTTTGGTGACAAACTCATCCTATTCAGATTTTTTAATTTGAACAACTCTTTGCGGGAACGGAATCTCAATTCCTTCCTCGTCAAATTTAAGCTTAATATTTTTAAACATATCAAAGCGAACAGTAAAGCTATCGTCCGGATTTTTAGTCCAAATCCAAGCGCGAAGAACAACCGACGATTCGGAAAGGTTTACAACCCTAACTTTTACTTTTGGAAGCCCCGCTTTCATATCCGCTTTTGAACGGTTATCCAAACACAACGGGTGACTCTCTGCTACGCTTTGCAGAACTTCCATGGCTTTGTTTAAATCGGCTGAATACGAAACTCCTACCTCGAACCTAACGCAAACTTTCTCATCGTTAATATTCGAATTCTCGATAACCTCAGAGTTCATAATTGAATTGGGAACAACAATTCTCCTGTTCTCAAAATCCTTTATCACAGTGTGACGTAATGTGATATCCTCAACCGTTCCCTGCTGTAAGTTTCCAATTTTTATCAAATCGCCCACCCTAAAAGGTTTGAAAATTACGATAAAAATTCCTCCAACAATATTTGACAACGCTTGCTGCGAAGCAAAACCAATAACCGCAGTAAGAACTCCAGCTCCCGCAAAAATAGGTAAACCTAATTTTCGTAATTCTGGAATTAACTGAAAAACAATAATCACTCCAAGCCCAATAATTAGAACGCTAACGGTATTCTTAAGAAAGGCATATCGAGTTGTATCAACTTTGAGTATTGCAGATGCTTTCTTTAAGCTACGATTCATTAACCAACGAATAATTCTTATCGTTATGAAACAAAATATTGCCGTTAAGAGAATTATTAATGGGTAAGCAACGGCTTTATTTTGGAGAATATTTGAGAACCATTCCATCATGAAAAAAAATCAAAGTTTTAATCTAAGTTGTAAGCGTATATCGGTTCGGGTAGAACCCTCAATCTCGTCGAGTCCAGTTCCCAACGAAGTTTCATTCGCATAGAAAGTCTGTGCAATCCGAAACCAGAGTTCCAAATTCCTTGAAACCTCGTACTTAGCTAACAGGTATGCCCTTGTTCCCTTTGAGTAGTAGGCTGGTATTGAGAAGTAGTAAAGCACATCGCTCTCGTACGCATAAATCCTTGTATTCCAACTCTCTGTATCGAACACTGCAAAGCGGGCGGTAAGGGCTAAAGGGAAATTTGATGGCTTATAGGAAACATCCTGGTAAACCACAACTCCTCTCTCCGGTTCGCTGCTATCGATGCTATACATCGACAATTCAACCCTGTTCTTCAGGGTAATTGTTTTTGATGGGCTGTAGGACAAATGAAACCTAAGCGCCTGCTTTTGATATGGCACCACGTTGTTAACCACAAAAGTATCAACACTTAGGTTTGATTCTTTTTCCTTAAACCTGTACCGAATGCTAAAGGTAAGGCTCGAACTTGGACTGTACTTTGCTTCAACTGAGTAGTCGTGACCTCTGGAGGGCGAGTTTACCCCGAACCGCAACCAGGGGAACCTGTAGTAATCGGCATAAGCCACTAGTTGCCAGTATTTAATGGGCTTAAAAGAAAGTCCCACAAGAACTCCATTTTCATTGGCAGCCCCGGTTCCTTCGGCAATGGCAGCCGTGTAGTAGGTGCTATAATCCTTCTGGTAGCTTCGTGCAAGTAGCGAAAGGTTAAGCAACGGATGCACCCTAAAAAGTCCTCCTGCAATAATGCCCATTCCGTTTCCCAACGTTTTTGCCACTTCGCCAAAAAGCAGATTATTTCCCAACGAGTAGGTAGCATCGGCGCCAATATTTACCCTATTATCGAGCGAAGGCTCAAAACTTTTGTAAAGTTGAGGTGCGGAGTTATGAATCCCCTCCAAATCTGCCATCGAAACCGTAACACCCGCCCGAATTTTTCTCCACGATACGTTTGCGTTACCACCAACAACCATTTCGTTTAAAGTTTTTTTATTGGCAATTTCGCTTGGAGTTCGGTGCAATCCACTGGTTGGCAACGAAGTAATTACATCTAACCCGTCGATGGTTGAATCGGAAAAATTTGCATCAATCTTTTTATATGAGCCAAAGGCCGAAACCTCAAAAGCTCCTAGCTTAACCGTTGCGCCACCGCCGCGCAGGAAAAGATTCTCGTTTGTTGAGCTAGAGCGACTTAACCCACGCGCACGTTTCCTGATATTCATTGGATCGGACGATTTACCAAACGATGCGCCAGACCAAAGCGTAAGACCCTGACCAAATTCTGCGTTAAAATCGCCGGCCACGGCAGTTTTCAGCATTCCAACATCTGATACCTGAAGATGTATCGAGTAATGGTCAAATCCGTAAGGATTTGTTCCTCGAAAAAACGCTTCTCCCGGATCCTTCTCACCAACAAAACCAGCCTGAAAACCTCTACGAGTTTTATATGAATATCGTGTGTAAAGCCCAATTTTGTTCCCTTCGTAACGTGTAGCATCGAGATTATCGATTGGGGGAGAAGTATACCCAACCGGTGTTTCAATGTTGCTTCTTCCTCGCATAATAATATCGTGCTTCCCATACTTAAAAGAAGGAAACTTCCCTGTTGATTTTTCAACCTTGCTAACCGAAACGAACGGAAGAATTTTAAAAACGTCATCGTAATCGAACCCCATAACCAGCTGAAGTTCGTAAAGAGTTATCATTCCACCGGAACTCTCTATGTAATCCAACAAACTCTGTATCTGAAAATCGGTTAAAAAAATGAGCCGACTTAGCTCCTCGTAGCTAGTAGCATTTAAATTAATTGGGTTATCAACAAAAAAAAGCAGATCCACCGAGAGAGCATCCAAATCAATCTCCTCCTCGGAGCTAGCGGCTACATCCTCAAGAATTGTGGAAATGATACTCTGGGGATCGGGCTGCAAATCCTGAGCTGAAAGCCCAAAAAGGGAAAGGGCAAACATGGCAACCAGTAAGCCAACCCTTCTAGCTATCATATTGTTTCTGATTCATCAGCACGCTTTTCCTTTTTGCTGCCAAATTGATATGAAAGGGACACGTGAGGTGTAAAACCAAGGTACTCGTTTCGGGAAAAAGCAATATCCATTTTCAAACTCTTTACATTGTAACCCATTCCGAAACAAATAGTTGATGGCTCTGTCATAACTCCTGTTCTAAAGTACAAGCTTTTTATGGGAGAGAACTCTACACCAACCATAAAGTTTGTTCGGCTATCGGTGCTTGCCCCAACTCCAGAGGTAACCAGCACCATATCGCTTAGTTTATAAGCCAATCCCAAGTTAATTTTTGTAGGCATTCGCTCATCGTCGTATATTTTCGAACGGGTTGGGTTAAAGAAGTGCAAACCAACTGAAAGTTTTTCGCCCGGCGTATAAAGGATACCCCCTTCTGCTGAAAATGCTGAGGTTGAGCCGTACTCTCCAGCAACATACACATGATGAAAATTTGCCTGAACGCCAACGGCAAGATTCGGCAATAGCTTCATTCCAAAAGCCAAGCCTGCCTGGGTTTGACTAAACTTACTAAACCCTAAACGTTTCACAGAAAAGCCCAAGGCTCCAGGTTTGGCAACCCAAATTCCACCCACAGCACTAAAACTTAAATCAGGAGAAATAAACCGATTTTCATGATGAACACCAACCCAGGAATTCTCAAGAAACCCAAGACTTGCTTGATTATAGAACAGGGACCACTCCTCTGCTATGGCAACCACGCCATAACCCAACGAGGCTGCGCGAGCACTCGGTTGCTCTTCAGGATAAGTGGCTAGCAAACTTTTTGGGAATGTTAAATGCAACAACACTGCAACACAAAAAAAAGTTGCAGTTCGCCAGCTCCGTTTTAGAGTTTTTATGTTATTCCTTTTTATCATTTACCATTTGTTCGATACTCAAACTGCACCCTCGAAAGTTCTGCATTTGCAGAAACAACCTTTTTGGCAAGGTCGGCCTTAAAGGCAACAACTTTTTCGAAAACTTCACTCTCGCCAGTGGCAATTATTTGGGCTGCAAGTATTCCGGCATTTCGCGCTCCGTTGAGCGCAACGGTTGCAACAGGTATTCCCGCTGGCATTTGTAGAATTGAAAGAATTGAGTCCCATCCGTCAATGGAAATCGACGCTTTTATTGGTACACCTATGACAGGTAGCGGAGTGAATGCTGCAATTACGCCAGGCAAATGCGCCGCACCACCGGCTCCAGCTATAATAACTTTAACACCCCGTTGATGTGCATTGCGGGCAAATTCAGCCACCTGATCGGGAGTCCGATGCGCTGAGAGGGCATTTATTTCAAAAGGAATCTTCATGTCATTCAAAAACTTCGCTGCATCCTCCATTACCGGCATATCCGATGCACTTCCCATAATGATACTTACCTTTGGATTCATCTTTTTTTTGATTTTTGTAATTATTTCAAATTGCAATATAGTTTAAAATCCGTTCTCAAGACGTTACCTCCCAACATAATACTCCGGCGCAATTTTCATGTGCTCATTTGTAATTAGATCCTGAACATATGAAGCCAGTTCATTCACCGATTTTTCAGCATAAAAATCAGAATTTATTTCTGGCAATATCTTGAGAGTTAGAACCTGATGCCCTTTCAAAAGTATGCTATCCTTTTTTATTACTTCTCTGGTTCCATTTAAAACTACCGGTAGAATTGGGTATCCAGTTTTATGAGCAAGTACGAAGGCGCCATCCCTAAATCTTTTTATCGCTCCATCGCTTGAACGTGTACCCTCTGGAAAAATAAGAACAGAACTTCGCATTTTTAAATGCAGTTCAGCTTCCTTCATCATTTTTAGAGCTCCTTTTACGCTGGTACGATTTATTGCAATATGCTTATTAAGCCATAAGTTCCAACCTATAACAGGGATTCGAAAAATTTCTCGCTTTGCAACCCACTTAAAGTGCATCCATAGCCGGTAAAGCAGAACTATATCCATTGCACTTTGGTGATTCGAAACAATTATATAGGGTTGCCCTTTCCGTACATTCTCCTTTCCACTGAAGTTTATTCTCCAAAACGGATTGACCCACAAGTAAAAAAGAGCCCACACAATGGAGTAACGTTGGAGTAACCACAAACGCTTATCCCACCAGAAGGTAAGTAGCCAAACTAATGCATCAACAATAAAAAAGGCGAATGATGTTACGCCAATTAATAGCCATGCAAGTAATGTTGCAATCCACCTAAACATTAACAAATAATTGAAACCATAATAATTGCAAAAATAGCCCAACCAACCTTACCAAACAACAACTTAACACCAATAAATTACATGAGTTTTATTTAAGTGTCATTTAAAACACTACTAATCGAGCATGACACATAAGGCTATCTATTAATATATTAGCATTATTCAAAACCAAGATTTCATATTTAATTTTTTTGGCACTACCTTTGCACTATAAGATTCAAAATTGAGTAAAACAAAAATATTTACCATGAAAACAATAATCAAACTCTTTTTGCTCATGCTATGTACAACTGCTGTTATGGCACAGGAACAACCCCAACAGCCGAAAGAACCAGTTGATACAATTATCCTAATTAGTGGCAGGAAAGTAATGGGAATGGTTCAAATGGTGTCAAACAGCCGAATCACATATTTCCCCGAGGGAAAAAAAGAGTTTAAGGAGATGGACAGGAAGCAGGTTCAAAGCATAATATACCGAAACGGAAGAATTGAAAAATTCAACACACCAGCCGTTGAAATGGTAGCTGAGGGGAACTGGAAAACCATTGTTTTAACCGACAACCCCAGCGATGTTGAAGGTCTTTTTGATCTTGGAAAAATCGATGCGCAATCATCACCTCGAAGCCGTAGCGCAAAATCCGCACAGCGAAGCGCTGACATTAGGCTCCAGAAGAAAGCTGCGGCTATGGGTGGAATTATGATACTGGTTACCAAAAGAGAATCGAAAGGTGGATACGGGGAAATACCAACTCATTTGGTTGAGGGGAACGTGTACGGATTCGATCCACCCGTAGAAAATAACTAGAGAATCACGGTTTACCCCACTCCCAACGGGAACTCATTTATTGGGGTATATATTGGGCCAGTAGGACGTAGCTCGCTCCTAAAATGAATTACAGATTGTACACTTACTCTATGAAACACAAAATCTGAGTATCCATGAATTAGGCGTTGTAGCATTAAAGGTTCATGAATACCCCTAACTCGCCCTAGGGTTAAGTGCGGATTAAAAGCACGCTGGTCATCTGAAAAACCATAGGAAGAGATAACCTGAACTACATCCCTCTTAATTTTTGTTAGCTGCATACAACGCTCAATTCCTACCCAAATAACTTTCGGATTGGACGGGTTGCCAAAATAACCAAGCCCTTTAACTTCAATTTCAAAAGGATGATGAGCCGCAAGGGTGCTTTTCAAGTCATTTCCAATCATAGGGATATGGTCTACAGGCGTATCGCCCATGAAAAAAAGTGTAAGGTGAAGAGAATCGGCAGCAACCCACTTTATCTCATTAGCAGGAAACTTTCCCCTCAACTCGCCCCAAACATCTAGCAAGGGAGCCTCGATAGGAATTTTAATGGCAATAAAGGTTCTAACCAGATTCATCATTTTTTCTGAGATTTTACACAAAACAACAAATATACGTCATGAACGTATTAAAACTATCCATTAAACATATTTTATTGCACAACAAAACACCAAAGTATCATTTTTTTGTACATTTAGGGTCTGAAAAAACATAAATAGTATGAGTAATTCAAAAAGATTTGCCGTAGTACTTGCAGGCTGTGGTGTGTATGACGGAGCTGAGATACATGAAGCAACCATGACCCTATACGCCATCGCACTTGAAGGAGCCACCTATGAGATTTTCGCACCAAACATTCCACAGCATCATGTGGTGAACCATATTACCGGTGAAGAGATGAACGAAAAGAGGAATGTGCTAGTAGAAGCTGCTCGAGTTGCAAGGGGAAACATAAAACCGCTAAGCGATTACGATCCCAATAACTTCGATGCACTCATATTCCCCGGTGGCTTTGGGGTTGCCAAAAACCTCTGTACCTTCGCATTTGAGGGCGTTTATTGTTCCGTAAACCCAGAGGTTGAAAATGCAATTTTAAGAACTCACGCCATTAAAAAACCCATTGGAGCGTTATGTATCTCCCCGGTCCTCTTAGCCAAAGTGCTTAAAAAAGGATGTTTAACCATTGGCTCCGACGACACCACAGCAAATGCCATTGAGCAACTTGGGGCTAAACATCAGAGCACCCAGCATGGGCAAGTTGCAGTTGACAAGGAGAATCTTTTATTTACCACGCCCTGCTATATGCTTAACTCCTCAATTGTTGACATAGCTGATGACGCTAAAGCCGTAGTAAGAGAAATGGTTAACCACATCAAGTAGCCTAAATCTACCTTCACAAGAGTAATTTTTATGTTGAAATTTTTTTAAAGTATTTCAGGTGAACTTTATGCAAAGATTTTTTTTCATTATCCAAATAATCGTCACGCTTCTTTCTGTTAGCATAAAAATTTCTGCGCAAGAAATTGGACAACTTTCATTAAAGAACTTCACTCATCGCGAATACCTTGGGCACTCACAGAACTGGGCTGTAGTTCAAGACTACAGGGGGTTAATTTATGTTGCAAACAACACGGGAGTCCTCGAGTACGATGGACACACGTGGCGAACCATCCCAATAAACGGAGCACTTGCCAGATGCCTTGACACGGATAACAATGGCAGGGTTTGGGTAGGAGGACAAGACGAGCTTGGCTATATAGCGGCAGACTCATCGAACACAATGAGGTATTTCTCTCTTAACCATCTTATTGACGATGCGTGCAAACCTCTCGGCCTGGTTCGACAGGTTTATGTAACCCCCATGGGTATTTTCTTTAGCACAAATAACTGCATAATTCGTATTACCGAAGGAACCTCTGTTAGCTGGTTCCCAAAAACTATTTTCCATAGAACCTACTTCGTTTCAAACAATATTTATACAATTCAACCAAATGTTGGGCTCACCATTCTTGAGGAAGATTCGTTAAGACTGGTTCCAAAGGGCGACATGTTTGATAAGATTAGGATATACTGCATGGTACCATTTGACAGGAATCACATTTTACTGGGCACACAAAACAGCGGCTTCTTCCTATACAACACAAGTGCTTTAACCGACAACACCATTCCACCCGATTCAATTATAAAACCCTTCAACACAAGTAATAATCAGTTTTTTAAGGACAACTGGGTGTATAATGGTATTCGGTTACCTAATGGCGATTTTGCCATTGGAACCTATAGAGGGGGCGTTGCCGTTTTTAACTCAGCCGGACAAATAAACCACTTCATTGGGAAAGAGCAGGGGTTACAGGATGAATCAATATGGTATATTAACCACGACAGCCAGGAAAACATTTGGCTGGCGCTTAATAATGGCATTTCATACGCCTCAATAAACTCCCAAATCACCTATTTCAACGAATCGATGGGCTACCAAGGAGTTCTCCAATCGGTAGTTAGACATAACGGCAAAATACTCGTAAGCTCAAACGCTGGTGTATTTGCCCTCGAGGGCAAGCGATTTAAACGAGTTGATGGAATACTGAACCTTAGCTGGGAAATGAAAAACGTAACCTCTTCCAACGGGAAAATTGCTACACTTGCAGCTACGGGAGACGGCATATACGAAATCATTGGAGGGAAAGCAGAACTCATTCAAAATGGCGCTTCACCCGCGTTCAGCATCCTGCAATCAAAATTTCACAAAAACATAGTTTACGTTGGGCTTTACGATGGGTTAGGGATTTTAACCTACAAAAACGGCCAGTGGGAATTTGTTGGAAAACTCAACAATATTTCAGGCAGAATATACTCTGTTGATGAAGATAACGAAGGAAACATCTGGTTCATTGTGAGGTATAACGGAGTATATAAAATTAAAATTAGCAACCCGTTAAGCCTTCAAGTTGAAGAAACCGATGTTTTCGTCAAGCTCCCCCATTCCCCAAAATTCGATGAAGACGCCCGTGTAAACTACATTTATGGCAGCATAAAAGTATCAACCGAAAAGGGGCTTTCACAATTCCAACCACTTAGCCAAAGCTTCGTGGCCGATTCATCTTTAGGAACTGAATTCACCGACGGCAATACTGGAATTCGAATATACACAAGTGACGCTAAAGGGAACCTCTGGTTTGAAGCGTTCAGGGAATCGCATACCCGATGGATTGAAAGAGCCGTTATGAACAGTGAGGGCACATTCCTGCGAATTCCAGGAGAACTCAACGCAATCCCAAAGATGATTTTTTACGGAGTTTATAATGAAAGTAATGGAGTAACATGGATTGCCGGCTCGGATGCTCTTTTTCGGTTCGATCCCGAAGTAAATAAGGGGGGAAGGAAAATTCCACGCGTTTTAATCAGGAAGGTAAATATTAGTAATAACGGAACTCTGTTTGGAGGAGCTTTCTTCCAACCATGTAGCGATGGATACACTAATTGCACTGGGACTCTTCAACCTTCAAATGAGTTCCCCATTCTTTCCTACGCAAACAACTCCATCTCGTTCGATTTTTCTTCTCCATACTTCGACAACGAGAACCGAACATTGTTCTCATTTATGCTCAAGGGGTTCGATGAAACTTGGTCGGAATGGATACCTATGAAGCATAAAGAGTACACCAATCTTACGTACGGAACCTACCAGTTCATGGTGAAAGCACTTAGCATTTACGACATCGAAAGCCCCGTTGCCACATACTCATTCACCATCCTTCGCCCGTGGTATCATCATCCAGCAGCATACTTCTTCTATATCGTTCTGCTTATTTTAATAATCAGTATCTCCGTTGGAATAAAAACCAAGATGCTAAAAACATCTAACCTTCGGCTTCAAAAGCTTGTTGCCCAAAGAACCAAGGAGATTAGCGAGCAACAAACCGATATTCTTGAAAAGAACGAGGAGCTTACTCAGCAGAAGGAAGAACTTCAAAGCCAACGAGATGAACTTCAAGAGCAGAACAAGCAAATTCGCGCCAGCTTGCAGTACGCATTAACCATTCAGCAAGCTATTCTCCCAGAGAAACAAACCCTCAATAAATACTTTGAGAACTTCGTTGTTTTCAAACCTAAGGATGTTGTTTCGGGCGACTTCTTCTGGTTCTCACATTTAAAAAACCAGGTTAATAATGTTGAAAAACTTTTCGTTGCCGTTGTCGACTGTACTGGACATGGTGTGCCTGGAGCTTTCATGAGCCTTATTGGTAACAGGATGCTCAGCGAAATTATAAACGAACGAAAGATTTTTAACCCGGCAACAATTTTAAGAGAACTCAATAACCAGCTAAACATAGTTCTCCATCAGGATTCCTCTGAGAACTTCGATGGTATGGACGTTTGCCTGTGTTCCATTGAGAAAGCCAACGCTGAACAGTTCTATGTTACATTTGCCGGAGCAAACAGACCGCTTTTCTACTACACCCAGGGCTCTGATAAAATTAATGTTGTGAAAGGAAACCGAAAATCGATTGGCGGGCTAATGCCCGATATTGACAATGAGTTTGAGAACAAGCAAATTATTCTGAGTCCAAATGATATGCTTTTCCTTTGTACTGATGGTTTGCAAGACCAGAATAATGACGCCAGTAAAAAATTCACTAGCTACAGGTTCCACAACCTTTTGCTTTCGAATATTGACAAGCCCATGGAAGAAATCGGAAGCACAATAATTGAAACTTACGAGAACTTTAAGGGCCACGCATACCAGCGCGACGATATAACGATTCTGGGGATTAAACTACCCCAAAAAAATTCCTTTGAGGAGTAAAATTATTTCAGAAAATTGAAATCAACAAAACTCCTGCGAGCATAATTAATGAACCAACCAAACGGGAGGCGGTTCCCTTTTCCTTAAAAAACCAGTAACCCGCTAATACTACTAGCACTGCACTCGTTCGCTTAATCGAAATCACATAGGCAACCAGGGTTATGTTTATGGCAAGCATTTGAAAAATAAGCGTTGCGGCACCCAGCAACCCTATTGGCAAGTACTTTCGCCACCTTGTTACCATTTCGGGAGCATTCCTTCTAACCCTAAGGAGAACTATTGGGGTCATTGCCAATGCAATGAAAACATTTACAGAAACCGCCCAGAATAAAGGCGATGAAGCCTTTACTCCCATCTTATCGAAGTTCGAGGTTATGGACCAAATAAATGCAACCAGAAGCATGTAACGGGGCCCTTTTTCGTAAACCAACGACCTAAAGGGAGCCCAAAAACCCTTTTTTATTTCCTTGATATTTAAAAAGTATGATCCTAACACTATTAGTATCACTCCCACAAAACCAGCAAAAGTTGGAAACTCCCCTACAATAACAGGCGATGTAACCAATAGAAACAGTGGAGTAAAGGCAACCATTGGAACTGTTAGCGATATATCGGAATGACTCAAAGCCTTCATGTACAAAATGGTTGTTATCACATTCAACCCTCCGCCAACAACCATCGCCAACCAGAAATTAGCAGTTAACACCGGAATTTCAATAATAAAAAGCAGCGGTAAAAGGAACGGCAGTGAGTACAACCTGTAAGCCCAAGCTACAAGGTACGCGTTACTACTACGTAAACTTTTTTTGCTAAAAATATCCTTTGCCGCTTCGCTAACGGCAGTTAGCACTGAAAGAATTAACCATGACATTGGGAACACTATAAATCTTTTACCAGCATATTCTCGGGGAGGTTCTCCATTTGTAAGGACAGGGATTCGTTATACATCAGAATTCTTTGCATCAGCGTGTTATCAATATCAACTGTAGTTCCTTCCCTGTCGATAGCATTCATAATGTACGAAATGGTAAACTTTTCAATATACTGGGCTGGTTGATAGGCCGGATTCTTTGGCTCCTTGGTATATGTAAGCGAAACGATTCTGCAATCTTCAAGTATATCAAGCACTAACCTAACTAACCTTATTGGTAATTTCAGCTCCCTTGATAATTCCTGAGCCGTTAGGGGCATTTCGCCCATGGCAAACCTTTTTACAATTCGGTTAACAATTAGCAATGCAATAATTCGGGTTGAGTAATGGCTAATATTTTCTGTTTCAGTCTCAAACTCATAAAGGCTCTGGTTCTGGCTAGCAAACGAAATTTCAGCACCAAACAGCACAATTAACCAGCTGAGTTGTAACCAAGCCAATAGCAGGGGTATTGCAGCAAAACTCCCGTAAATAGCATTGTATTTCGATACGCCAACCTGCAAGTCGATATAAAACCACTGCACGAAGCTGAACGCAGTTCCTGCCAAAATTCCTGCAACAGCTCCCGCTGTTATATTAACCTTTGTATTGGGCATTACAATATAAATGGTAGTGAACAGAATCCAAATAATTATGAAGGGAGCAAATTTCAGCATAAACAGAAGGAAAGGGCTTACCATGCTAAGCAGATTAATCTCCTGGGAAAGCTTTGAAATTTGGGTAGCTGCAAAAACTGTAAATCCGCTTGAAGCAATCATAAGAACCGGTGCAATCACCATCATTGATAGGTAATCGCTAAATTTTCTTGCCAGGGTTCTCCCTTTCGAAATTTGCCATATATCGTTGAAAGAGTTCTCAATATGCCCAAAAACCTTAAGTACAGAGTAGAACAGTACAGCAACACCAATTCCGGCAATTAGTCCACCACCCGTTCGCTGAAGCAGCGAGTCGGAAAAGCTTATGAGACGATTGAGAACCTCCTCCTGCCCCTGAAAGTTCTGCAGAAGCTGATTTCGCAAGTATTTGTCGAGGCCAAAACCCTTTGCTATGCCAAATCCCATTGCCAAAATGGGTACAATGGACATAAGGGTAAAAAAGGTTAAGGCCGATGCCCGTAACAAAACCTTATCCTCCGAGAACCCCCTGAGCGCCAATAGTAAAACCCGGAGATAGCGTAACAGCTTTGACTTCAAGGGAGGATACTCATCTAAACTTTTACTCCAAATTCCATGGGTTAAAAACTTTTTCAGATTAGTGTAAATAAACACTATTGATTTATTGCGACCCGATAAACTTTTCATAACCCCATATTTTTGGTTAGTAAAAAACTTCCGAAGTTGTTAACTTTGAAGTAAAAGTAATAAATTTATTAATGTTAACGCAATAAGCCTTATATTCAGAATTTGTAAAACACTATTTTAGCAGAAAAAAAATTGTTTCAACTCAGAAAATCAACTATACTTTTCATAAGGCTTGGCGTTGCAGCTTTTGCCTACGGATTCATAATTTATAAGTTGTGTGATTATAGCTGGCACGAAATATCTTCGGTTTTTCAAACATCCCTAAATAGCAGCAGCCCTGTTTTTTTATTCCTTTTTACAGCCTTAATGCCTATAAACTGGTTAATTGAAGCCTTCAAATGGAAGTTTTCTCTGAAAGATTTCGAAAGAATTGGATTAATAGAAGCGTATAAAAGCGTTTGGTATGGTATTGTTACGGGCATAATTACACCTAACAGAATTGGAGAACCCGTTGGTAAAATCGCATTAATTTCGAAGAATAATAGGGGAAAAGCGTTGCTTGTTGCCTTTTGGTGTAGCGCTTCGCAACAAGTTGCAACTGTATTTTTTGGTGTAGTTGGTTTAACAATTTGGACCTATAGTAGCAATTTAAAGAATATTGTTTCTCAAAATTTAACAGCATACATTTCCGTAATTGTTCTAGCAATCACAGCTTTACTATTTTTTATTTTAAAAATAAATTGGTTTTCCGCCTTTCTTGGGAAGAAAAAAATTACCAAACGTTTTCTTTCCGGAGAAAACCTTTCTTTAAACATTTCGATAAAACAAAGTTTTATAATTATTGGATTAAGCATTCTTCGATACTTAATTTTTTCATCCCAGTTTATACTTATTCTTCAGTTTTTTGGCGTTGACTCCAAAATAATGCTGCTTTTCTCAGCCATTGCACTAACCTATATGGCAACCAGCTTTATTCCAACCTTTTTCTTCTCCGAAGCTGGAGTTAGAACCGGATTTGCGCTCGCATTCATTGGCACCCTAACTAGCAATTCAGTTGCTATTATTTCAGGTACTATTCTGCTTTGGGTTCTAAACGTAGGACTACCAGCAGCAATTGCAACTTGGTTTCCATGGCACAGCAAAATAAATCAGAATTAATTAATTTGATTTTATTTTTTCCAAAACCATTACCTTTGTTGCCCATAATAATGTGAGCAAAAATGACAAGCATATCAACAGCAAATAAACCCAACAAAGTTTACATTGAAACCTACGGCTGCCAGATGAATGTTAACGATAGCGAAGTTGTAGCATCAATTCTACAAACCAACGGATACGGACTAACCGAGAACATTGAGGATGCTGACGTAATTCTTATAAACACATGCTCAATACGTGAGAATGCAGAAACACGAGTTTGGGGCAGACTTGAAGTTTTTCGTCAGGTTAAAAAGAGCAAGCCATCCGTTCTGGTTGGTGTAATTGGCTGCATGGCCGAGAGGTTAAAAGAGAAACTAATTGAGGAGCAAAAAACGGTTGACCTGGTTATTGGCCCCGATGCTTACCGTGAGCTACCCGTTCTTCTACGAGCAGCCGAGGGTGGACAGAAGGGCATAAACGTGCTTCTTTCGCGCGAGGAAACCTACGCCGATATTAGCCCGGTAAGGCTTGACAGAAACGGCGTATCGGCTTTCGTGTCAATTATGCGAGGTTGCAACAACATGTGCTCATACTGTGTTGTTCCCTACGTTAGAGGAGCCGAACGAAGCCGTGACCCTAAAACAATTATTCGAGAAGTAAAAGAACTTGTTGATGCGGGCTACCGTGAGGTAACTTTGCTTGGACAGAATGTTAACAGCTACAACTGGTCTGATAAAAACGGGGAAAGAACCAGCTTTGCAGATTTGCTTGAAATGGTTGCTAAGGTAAACTCAAACCTTCGCGTACGATTCTCCACATCACACCCAAAGGACATTTCCGACGAGGTAATTTACACCATGGCAATGTACGAGAATATATGCAACCATATTCACTTGCCGGTTCAATCGGGTTCAACCCGAATTCTTGAACTTATGAACCGTGGTTATACCCGCGAGTACTACATGAAGCGCATTGAAGCAATCAGGCATATTTTGCCCGACTGCTCAATCTCAACCGATATTATTACCGGATTCTGCACCGAAACAGAACTCGACCACGACCAAACCCTACAGCTGATGCAATGGGTTGGTTACGATTTCGCCTTCATGTTCAAGTATTCTGAACGACCAAACACCAAGGCAGCCAGAAAACTTGCCGACGATGTTCCCGAAGATGTAAAAACCCAAAGGCTAACGCAAATAATTGAACTTCAAGGGAAGCTCTCCGAGGAAAGTAAACAGAAGGATATTGGAAGGAGCTACGAGGTTCTGATTGAAGGCGAGTCGAAGAAATCGGCCGACCATTTTTTTGGCCGAACCTCTCAGAATAAGGTGGTTGTTTTCCCCAGGGGAAATTACCGCATTGGCGACTATGCTTTTGTTCGAATAACCGATTGCACACAAGCCACCCTGCTTGGCGAAATTGTTGAAGAATAAAAAAAGGCCGGTTAAACCGGCCAATTTTATTTTAACTCATTTTCTTTTTGTATTCCGGAAGGAGTTCGCCCGAATCGCTATGCCATTGTGGTAAAGCATAAAATCCAGCGCGAGAACCCGCTTTCTTATGAACCATTAACTTTTTATCGGTTTTTGCAAGCTTTGTTAGCGTAGTTGCTATTGACGATTTAACCCTGTCGAAATTGGCTTCAGTCATCTTTAACTTTTCTGAAGCCTTTTGCGCTATCGAGTTCATATCGAGTAAAGTATCAGCATTTTTTATAACATCTACTACTATTTCATTCCACTTCATTTTTTTGCTGCCTCTACCTTTTTTTAAGGGTTTACGTTTTGTTGCCATCTTTTTTGCAACAGGTTTTTGCTGCTTGTTAGCAGCAAGTTGAACCTTTGTTACGGGTGTTTTCTTTTTTGAGGCACCCCCTCTTTTTGCGGTTCCTGCTGTTTTAGTTACTTTCTCTGCAGGGGTTGCAATTGTACTCTCGGCTTTTACTTTGGGAGGCCGACCCCTTTTGCCTACTTTTTTGACAACAGGTTTAGAGGTTTTTTTATTGGGAGTTATGGTTGCTCCAAGCAACTTACTAATTTCATCTTCCTGCGATGGAGAAACTTCTCCAAGCTTACTAAGAACACTTGTTAATGAAGCTATTCGGTTTTTCGCTTTCTCTAACTCAAACTCATAAAATTCACGTAAATGCTGAATTTCAGATTCGGATAAAGTTATTTTTTTCATTTTTTAAATATTTAAATTAAACTTCAAACTATTTTAAAAATATTGTGATACAAAAGATTACAAATGTATTGTTTTGATTTTTTAAAGTCAATTAAATTAAAAATTATTTTAATTAAAACAATAAACACATGATGTATGTATATGATTATATGGAATATAACAATAATATATTGTTTAATAAAAATGAATTAAATTAATTTTAAACTATTTTATCTTTATATAAACACACTTCAACAACCTATATCTCAATTAATTTATTAATTAATTATTAGTTTAAAAGAAAATAAAAAAGGTCGGAAAAAAACCGACCTTTAAATTATAAAACTAAAAAAAACAAACCTAGAGTTCAAGTATTTTCTGGGTTGTAACCTCACCGTTAACATTTAATTTTACAAGGTATGCACCAGCAGCAAGTCCCATTTCTTTAGCTGAGAATTTGTGAATTCTTTCACCAGCATCCTCGTTGTTATCAACTAAAACCTTAACTAAACGTCCATTCAAATCGTACACCGAAAGGTTAACTTTTGAAGGATTCTCGAGGGTGTACTTAATGTTTACAATATCGCGATATGGGTTAGGATAAACGTTCATTTCGTAGCTAACGCTCATAACATCATCGCTGGTTGGGCCGTATAGAATTACCGGATTGTAAGCAGCCTGGGTTGAAACCTGGGTGCGCCCTTTACTGAAAGTATAAGTACTTTTAATGAAAACAAGAATTGGGAAACGATGCCCATTCACATACCAACGATAGGTAACATTTTCGATATCGTAGCTATAGTTATTAAGGGTTTGTGTGTACGATTTAACTTCCTTAACTCTCAACGCATTTTCGTACGAAACGTTACCGGGCAACATTAATGTACCCGTAGCGTCGCCAGTAACAGAGTAGGTTCCGTTAATATCGCCGGTAGTTTTTGTTCCGTTGTAAGTTCCGGAAAAATCGCCAGTGTAAGTGCTACCATAAACAAATGGGTACTTCATTTTTTGGAAAGGAACATCGTAAATAATATTGGTTTTCCCGGTTGATGACATGAAACCCAGCTGCTGTATGCCCTCCTCGGTAGTTTTAAAGAAGAAGTAGTTACCAAACTCCTCTAGCACTGCATTTGCTTCTGGGAAAAGCTGCGCACCTTTGCTCAAATCGGGGTTATCGAGCGAACCCACAAAATCTTGTGTAAGTTCCAGGCTGGTAAAATCCCAAACAACATTTCTCCCTTCGGCACCAGGCTCTGCATATTTTGTAATAAACATTTCATTTTTATTGGTAGGAATCAAACCATGGGTTTGATACTTCAGAACGGTTTGAGCCTGAAGCGATGCTACTAATCCAATTGCAGCTAATGAAAGTAAAATTTTTCTCATGGCAGATTAATTTTTAAGTTGGTTCAAAGTGTAAATATAGAAAATTCTTAGGACTGAATCAATGCTAAACCCAGAATTTAACAATATTTTGAGCTAAAAGTTCTTCCTTTTAATAATGTAACTTGAAACAAGAATAAAAAGCACTGAGTAAATGAGTGCAACAACCACGGTTAACCAAAGCGGGACTGAATATGAATGTAAGCCAAACCCTGTGCTTTCAGATAGGTGCTGGCTTTGAATTTGTACCATCTCGCCAAGGGTAATATCAAAAAAATTAGGCATTGGAGTTAGATTTGCAATAATTTTTACTGGCAAGAACTTATCAACATTACCTGGTAGAAACCATCGTATAATGGGCTCCACTAGGAAGAAAAAAAGCACAAACATTACTATTGATAACCCAGCGTTTCTAAAAAAGAATGCAAAAAGCATTGCCAATAGTGTGTAAGCCAGAGCTTGAACGAAGAGTATGGGCAAGTAGTACAACCCCTCAAAAAAATCATTTACTGTGAAGTTTGAAGAATTGATGATTCCAAAAATCAGTCCCGACACGAAAACAAGTATCATTGTGTACAATGCAACTATAACAAAAACAATAAGTTTCCCATAAAGCAGGTCGTTGCGCGTCAATCCATCGATTAGCTGCTTACGAAAGGTTCGAAACTGAAATTCGTTAGAAATAAGAATAATTGCCAAAATACCAAGCAACAGGTTAAACCAGCTAGAAAACCATGCAAAAACTGACCATATATGAGGGAATACAAACAGTTTTTCAATGGAAACTCCCTGAATATTTATATGAAAGTTCGAAGAGACCAATGCCACCAGCAAAAACAGTGTAAAATGCAGTATTATTATGGCTCTAAACACAGGGTAACCCAAGGTTTTAATGGCTTCAATTTGTAATAATCTTTTCATAATGGTTCCCAGAAATTAATTCCTCTTTCGAATAAGTTCAAGAAATTGTTCCTCCAATGTTTTTTTATGAACCTCCAGTTGATTTAACACTATTCCTTGTTCAACTAATCTTTTATTAAGTTCCAATGTTGTAATACTTTCATCAATTGAAATTAGAATTGATGAGTCGCCCTTTTCAATTACTTTAACACCCTTGAACTGGTTAAGAACAATCGATAGCAGGTTAATATCATCGGAGCTTAGGGTAATGTGTTGTTGATCAGCAAGAAGTTCATTCACTTTGCCATACGCAATTCTTTCGCCCTCTTTAAGAATGGCAACGTGCGAGCACACCTTCTCAACCTCATCGAGAATATGGCTGGCAAGAATAATGGTTTTACCCTGTGCTGCTTGCTCTTTAATGATGTCTCTAACCTCGGCTATTCCTTCCGGATCGAGCCCATTGGTTGGCTCGTCGAGAACTAGCACTTCAGGACTACCTATTAGCGCGCTGGCAATTGCAAGCCGCTGTTTCATACCAAGGGAAAGCGTATAGTAGGGCGACTTAACCCTTGAGCCCAACCCAACCATCGAAAGAATTTGTGGAATTTGACCCGAACCTTGCCCCCTTACCTTCGCAACAATGCTGAGATTTTTTTCCAAACTTAGGTACGGGTAAAAGTAAGGAACTTCAAGCAGGGCTCCTATTCGCTTATTTGCTTCTGGAGCCTTGGCTCCTCCAAACCAGCTAAAGAATCCTCTGTCGGCATATTTTACACCTAAAACTACCGAAAGGGTAGTTGTTTTGCCACTTCCGTTTGGGCCAAGCAAACCCAGAACCTGTCCCTTTTCCAGAGAAAGATCGATATTTTCAATGGCTTTAATACTCCCAAAAAACTTGGTTAAACCTTCAACCTGAAGAATTTTACTCACAACTATATATTTTTCAATATAAAAAGGGTTGATTTGCAATTCAAAACAACCCTTTAAAATTAACATTTTATTTTTTCAAACAATCGGACTCTCTCAATATTACATGGATTTTTAATTTCCTAACTCTGAGATGAATTTTATTCGTACCAAACGAATCTCCTCCTCAGTAAACTCGTCCTCACCTAGGTAATCAACAGCCTCCTGAATCGACTCGGTTTCAGCCTCTTCCTTAAAGTACTCGAAAATTTCATCGCGCTTATCCTCATCAATAGCGCTATCGATATAGTAATCAATACTTAGCTTGGTTCCCGAGTTGACAATGGCTTCAATTTCGTTCAACAACTCGTCCATCTCGAGATTTTTGGCAGTACATATGTCCTCAAAATCCATCTTTCGGTCGATACTTTGGATAATAAAAACTTTTAGCAACGATTTGTTTGCCACGGACTTAACCACCATATCCTGTGGCCTAATTATTTCTTTATCCTCAACGTAAGCCTTTATTAACTCTACAAACTCCTTACCGTATCTTTTGGCTTTACCAACCCCAACTCCGGTAATATTCTGGAGTTCCTCTATGGTTATTGGGTACTGGATTGACATATCCTCGAGCGATGGATCCTGAAATATTACGAAAGGAGGAAGGTTCTTCTTTTTGGCAATGCGCTTGCGCAAATCTTTGAGCATGTTAAACAGCTCCTCATCGGAAGAACCACCCTTGCCAGGTTGACTGAGGGTTATATCATCATCGTCGGACTCCTGGTAATCGTGATCCTGAGTAAACATTAGGTCGAATGGTTCCTTAATAAACTTCCTTCCCTTCTCGGTAAGAAGCAGTAACCCGTAATTCTCAATATCCTTCTCAACGAACTTCATTACAAGAGCCTGGCGGATTATTGCGTTCCAGAATTTAACATCCTTCTCGGCTCCCTCTCCAAAGGTTTCAAGTTTATTGTGCTTGTACGATTTTATGGCAGTAGTAATGTTTCCGCAGAGAATATTTGCAACATGCTCCGCCTTAAATTTTTCTTTAACTGCTAGTACAGTTTCAAGCACAAGCTGCAGGTACTCTTTCCCTTCAAACTGCTGCTTTGGGTGCAGGCAATTGTCGCAGGTACCACAGTTCTCCTCGTGGTACTCCTCACCGAAGTAGTGAAGCAGCATTTTTCGGCGGCAAACCGACGATTCAGCGTACGATACGGTTTCAAGCAGAAGCTGCTTCCCAATTTCCTGTTCGGCAACCGGTTTGCCCTGCATAAACTTTTCCAACTTCTGAATGTCCTTGTAGCTGTAGAAAGTGATGCACTTCCCTTCTCCTCCATCACGCCCTGCACGACCCGTTTCCTGATAGTAACCCTCAAGGCTCTTGGGAATATCGTAGTGAATTACGAACCGCACATCGGGCTTATCAATACCCATTCCAAACGCAATGGTAGCTACTATAACGTCAACCTCCTCCATTAGAAACTTATCCTGATTCCCGCTACGGGTTGCAGAATCCATTCCGGCATGGTAAGGCAGCGCCTTAATTCCGTTCACCTTAAGCATTTCAGCAATTTCCTCTACTTTCTTCCTGCTAAGGCAGTAAATAATGCCCGATTTGCCCTCGTTATTCTTAATGAACTTAATAATTTCGCGGGTTGTATTTACCTTCGGGCGAACCTCGTAGTATAGGTTTGGCCTGTTGAAGGATGATTTAAACACATTCGCCTCAAGCATCCCCAAGTTCTTTTGAATATCGTGCTGAACTTTGGGGGTTGCCGTTGCTGTAAGGGCAATTATTGGGGCATTCCCAATTTCGTTAATAATTGGGCGAATACGGCGATACTCAGGCCTAAAATCGTGCCCCCACTCCGATATACAATGCGCCTCATCGATGGCGTAGAATGATATTGTAACCTGCTTAAGGAACTGGATGTTTTCCTCCTTTGTTAACGATTCAGGAGCAACGTATAACATTTTCGTTTTACCGCTGAGCATATCCTGCTTCACCTTGGCAATCTGAGCCTTATTTAGCGAGGAGTTAAGGAAATGAGCGATGCCATCCTCCATGCTAAAACCCCTCATGGCATCCACCTGATTCTTCATCAGCGCAATGAGAGGAGAAATGATTATGGCTGTACCTTTTAGCAATAGTGCAGGAAGCTGGTAACAAAGTGACTTTCCTCCGCCAGTGGGCATTAAAACAAACGTATCGTTACCCGCTAAAACGTTCCTAATAATTACCTCCTGATTTCCCTTAAAACTACTAAAGCCAAAGTGTTTACTAAGATGCTCCGAAAGGGAAATATCCAATCCTACGTTCATTTTTTCCTCAAAAAGATTAGTTGATAAATTTTATACTCCTAATAATTAAATAGTTGCTATTCTCTAATTATTGTAATACTCATAAAGATAGTTTGCCAGAGCAAAAAACAACTACTTTTGTAAAATAAACAGGTAATACTCCTTTTTATTTTTAACTTTTAATTGATAAAGTTAATAATAATAATGCAAATTAGTACAAAATGAAAGTTGATATTAATCACCTTGCCATAAAAACAATCCAGGAAGAAGCCAGGGCCATTTCAAACCTTGCAAAACATATCGACTCGAGTTTTAGCAGCTCTGTAGAAATACTATTCAACATGAAGGGTAGGGCTATAGTTACGGGCATTGGCAAGAGCGCTATTATTGCCGAGAAAATTGTTGCAACCTTTAACTCAACCGGAACCCCGGCAATTTTCATGCATGCTGCTGATGCTATTCATGGGGATTTGGGGATTATTCAACCCGACGATGTGATTATTTGCCTCTCGAAGAGTGGGAATACTCCTGAAATTAAGGTTCTGGTTCCTCTCATCCGGAATATGGGGAATAAGCTAATTGCAATCGTTTCGAACGCTGAAAGTTACTTGGCACAGAAAGCCGACCTCGTTATTCGTGCTACCGTAGAAAGCGAGGCTTGCCCCAACAATCTGGCTCCAACATCAAGCACAACTGCACAACTGGTAATTGGTGATGCGTTGGCGGTTTGCCTTCTTAACCTAAAAGGATTCTCTCCGGCCGACTTTGCCAGGTTTCATCCTGGCGGTTCATTGGGGAAGAAGCTGTACATGAGAGTAGATGACATATTCGACGAGAACATCCTGCCGAAGGTTTCACTGGAAGAAAGCATACAGAACGTGATTGTTGAAATTTCATCAAAACGCATGGGAGCAACAGCCGTTATCGATCCTCATGGCCAAATAGCGGGCATAGTTACCGATGGCGATTTGCGTAGAATGCTGCAACGAAACCAAAGTGTAGAATTGCTAAAAGCCAAGGATATTCTGTCCACGAACCCAAAAACCATTCAGCGGGATGAACTGGCAATCAACGCATTCAACCTAATGGAGAAGAATAAAATCACCCAGCTTCTTGTTACAGAGAATGGAAAATACGTTGGGATGATACACCTTCACGATATTCTTAGGGAAGGAATAGTTTAAATTATGGGCGAAAAAACCGGCAAAGAAAAGGAGATGGGATTCCTTGAACACCTCGAGGAATTTCGCTGGGTAATTGTTAGAGCAGCCATTGGGGTTGTTCTGGCTTCGCTTGCTGCGTTTATTTTTTACCGTTTCATATTCGACCATATTGTGCTTGCACCCAAATCGCCCGACTTTTTTACCAACAGGATTCTTTGTAAGCTGGCTGATTTGCTGAATTCACAAACCCTCTGTATAAACTCAACCCCATTGAACATAATAAACATAAACATGGCAGGGCAGTTCAATACGCACATCCAGGTTTCGGTTTTTGCAGGTATAATTCTATCGTTTCCATACATTATTCAGCAATTCTGGAACTTTGTGAAACCTGCTCTATATCCTAGTGAAAGGCAGAGGGCCAGGGGTGCCGTTTTTTACATTTCACTTCTTTTTTTACTGGGAGTACTTTTCGGTTACTTCATTATTTCGCCTTTAACCATTCATTTTCTTGGCGGTTACAGCATTTCTACTGAGGTTACAAACCAAATTAACCTGGGTTCATTCATTGCCTCGGTTGCCTCGGTTACCCTTGCAACTGGCATTCTGTTTGAGTTACCTGTGCTAATCCTATTCCTCACAAAGGCGGGGATTGTTACGCCAAAGTTCCTGAAGAAATATCGAAAACACGCATTTATAATAATCATGGTTGTTGCTGCAATAATAACCCCCCCCGACATTCTCAGCCTTCTCTTGGTTACATTCCCTTTATGGTTGCTTTTTGAAGTGAGCATTACCGTTTCGGCAAGAATTTACAGAAAATCTGAGCAGAACAAATAGATTACAATTACCTTAACCAGAATGAAAACAAGGAGAATCGCATTAGTTCTGTTCGCAAATATTACTGTGCTCTTTTTTTCGTGCAATCTCTCGGCACAGGTAACAAAAATACGAGGAACGGTTATTGATGTCGAAACTCGCGAGTTTCTGCCATTCGTTAACGTTTCATTCAAGGGAACGAGCGTTGGAACTATCACCGATTTCGAGGGCCGATTTTTCATCGAAACGCGGTCGGCAGGCGACTCTATTACAATTTCGTACGTTGGATACAACTCCAAAACAATGGCTATTAAAAAGGGTGTATATCAGGAAATTGCGGTTGAATTGGCTCCTGAATCTATCCTAATCGATGCGGTTGTGATAAAGCCCGGCGAGAACCCCGCTCACCCAATAATGCGAAGCATAATAAGCAGCAAGGAAAGGAATAACCCCGAGAAGCTTGATAGGTACTACTATGAGAGCTACAATAAAATTCAAATCGATATAAACAACGTTGAGCAGCAAATGAAGGATCGGAAAATCCTCAGGCAAATCGATTTTGTGTTTAACCATGTAGATACCAACGCCGTTACCGGCAAAACGTACCTTCCCATTTTTATAACCGAAGCCATTTCCGACTACTACTTCCAACGGGAACCGAAAGTTGAGAGAGAGGTGATAAAAGCCTCGAAAATTTCAGGAATTAACAATGAAAGCGTAAGCCAATTTACCGGCAAAATTTACCAGAACATTAACGTATACGACAACTTTATCAATGTTCTGGATCAAGGACTGGTAAGCCCAATTGCAAACTCCGGACTTTTTTACTACAAGTACTACCTAATTGACAGTGCCTACATTGACAGCAACTGGTGCTACCAGCTATCGTTCAAACCAAAAAGGAGGCAGGAACCAACGTTTACAGGCGACTTCTGGGTTGACAGCAAAACCTGGGGCATTGTAAAAATCCAGCTCCGCCTATCCGAAGGTGTCAACCTCAACTTTATGAATGACCTTGTAGCCAGCGCCGATTACCAGCTGGTAAACGATTCAACCTGGTTCCCAAGCCAGCTGAAAATTTTTGTTGACTTCAACCTAACCGAGCGTACAACCGGTTTCTTTGGTACAAAAACAACCGTTTATAAAAACGTAAAGTTGAACCCAACCATACCCAAGGAAATTGCTGAGCAGAGCGGCAGCATTACCATTAAGGAGCAAGCATTGGAGAAGGATAGCCTGTACTGGGCGCAATCGCGCCCTTATAAACTCTCCGAGAAAGAAGCCTCAATTTACTCCATGGTCGACTCGGTGAAGGATGCAAGAATTTACAAAACCTTCATCGACATTCTCGATATGTTCGTGAACTACCACTACACAATAGGCTGGATAGAACTTGGCCCCTACTACAAAACATACAGTTTCAACGAAATTGAGGGAAACCGGTTTCGGCTATCGGGCAGAACCAGCAACTACTTTAGCCGAAGAATTATGTTCTCGGCCTTTGGTGCCTACGGCGATAAGGATGAGCAGGTTAAGTACGGCGGGGAGGTTCAGTACGTTTTCAGCAAAATACCCCGGAGAACCATTTTTGTTAGCGGCAAAAAAGATATTGAGCAGCTGGGGCAAAGCCCCAACGCCCTTGTTGAGGACAACATCCTCACATCAATTCTGCGAAGAAACCCAAACTACAAGCTTACGCTGGTTGACGAGCTGAGCACGAAGTACGAGCATGAGTGGTTCCCTGGTTTCTCAAACTCAATTACAGCTAGCTACCGGAACATATACTCATCTGATTATATAAACTTCTATTCAACCAACGGAACCGATACTTTAGCGAACATAGCAACTTCAAGTTTAACCCTTAACACCCGCTGGGTTAAAAACGAGCGTTTCGTAAACGGAGAATTCGAAAGGGTTAGCCTGGGAAGCGTTTACCCCGAAATTAGTTTTGACATTACCGGCGCCTATAAGGGATTCCTGGGAAGTGACTACAGCTTCATAAAGCTACACCTAAACTACTACCACAAGGTGAATATTAGCCCGTTGGGCTATATGCGCTACATAATTGATGCGGGGAAAATTTTCGGCGCCGTTCCCTACCCGCTCCTCAAGCTACACGAAGGGAATGAAACCTACGCATTCGACAGGTTTGCCTACAACATGATGAACTACTACGAGTTTGCCTCGGACCAGTACGCAAGCTTAATTGTAGAGCACCATTTCCAAGGGTTATTCCTGAACCACATTCCCCTTATGCGCAAGCTGAAGTGGCGTGAGGTGGTAACCGCCAAGGCTCTTGTTGGCTCCATTAGCAATGCGAACAAGAGTGTTCTGGTTTTTCCCGATGGGCTAAACTCTGTTTCGAAACCCTACCTTGAAGTTGGCGTTGGAGTAGAGAATATTTTTAAAGTAGTAAGGGTTGATGCCATGTGGCGACTCTCGCACCTGAATAATCCAAACATTGAAAAGTTTGGACTTAGGATGGGATTTCAGATTATTTTCTAGAAATAAACAGTTGGCAGTCCTCAGCTCAAATTACTTTCGAAGCTCAAAATTCTGACCTAGGTAAACTTTCCGAACCTCAGGATCCTCTGCGAGTTCCTCCGCAGTTCCGGCCTTAAGAATATCACCCTCGAAGAGCAGGTATGCCCGATCGGTAATCGAAAGGGTTTCGTGAACGTTGTGGTCGGTAATTAGAATCCCGATATTCCTGTCCTTCAGGTGAGCTACAATATTTTGGATATCCTCAACGGCTATTGGGTCAACGCCCGCAAAGGGCTCGTCGAGCAGAATGAACTTTGGATCAAGCGCCAGAGCGCGAGCAATTTCCGTACGCCTGCGCTCTCCTCCGCTGAGCTGAATACCCAAGCTTTTTCGAATTTTCTGCAAGCCAAACTCGTTCAGCAGCGTTTCCACCTTCTCACGCTGATAGTCCTTGGGAAAGTCGGTCATTTCAAGAACAGCCCTCAGGTTATCCTCAACGCTGAGTTTACGGAACACCGATGCTTCCTGCGCCAGGTAGCCAATTCCCCGTTGTGCTCTTTTGTAAACTGGCTCACCGGTAATATCGTTGTTATCCAAGAAAATTCGTCCTGAATTAGGCGTAACAAGCCCAACAATCATGTAGAAGGTAGTTGTTTTTCCTGCCCCATTTGGGCCAAGAAGCCCAACAATTTCTCCCTGCTTAACTTCAACCGAAGCTCCCTTCACTACGGTGCGCGAACGGTATTTCTTTACCAGCGATTTGGTGTGCAACCTCATTCTTTCCATGCTCTCAAAAAAATTTTTGTAAAAGTAAAAAAAAAGCACGACGTACGGTTTACCTTAAACGGCAGAAAGGAGAACTTATTTTCAAAAACGTGTTTCCCCCCTTAACTCAACAAAGATGTTTCTTAACATATTTGAATTTATTTGCCTATAATTCAAAACATTAAACAAGCAACCCAATTAACTTAAACAACTTTACACCTTAATATCTTTTCACCTGTGGCCTAAAAAATTATTTTTGTAGGTCGTTTTTTTGTTATCAACAAAAGTTTACATATTAATCAAACAAAGGAGGTTTTATGACAAAACGTAATGTAGTAATTATCGGTGCAGCCGGAAGAGATTTCCACAATTTCAACACTTTCTTCCGCGACAACGAGCAGTACAACGTAGTTGCTTTCACAGCAGCACAAATTCCCGACATCGACGGGAGAAAATATCCTGCTGAACTTGCTGGGAAATTATATCCTGCTGGTATTCCTATCGTTGCTGAGGCTGATCTAACAAAACTAATCAAAGAGAATAACGTACACGACTGCGTATTCTCTTATAGCGATGTTACATACAACCATGCAATGAAAATCAGCTCTATTGTTAACGCTGCTGGCGCAAACTTTATGCTGATTGGACCAAACGAAACTATGGTAAAAAGCAACAAACCTGTTATTGCAGTAGTTGCTACCCGTACAGGTTGCGGGAAATCGCAAACTTCACGTAAAGTTATCGAGCACCTCATGGATATGGGGCTTAAAGTTGTTGCTGTTCGTCACCCAATGCCTTACGGTGACCTTGTTGCTCAAAAAGTTCAACGTTATGCTGTAGTTGACGATTTGAAGAAGCACAAATGTACTGTTGAGGAAATGGAAGAGTACGAACCACATGTAGTACGTGGAAACGTAATTTACGCTGGTGTTGATTACGAAGCTATTCTTCGTGAAGCTGAAAAAGATCCTAACGGATGTGATGTAGTTCTTTGGGATGGTGGAAATAACGACTTTGCTTTCTACAAACCCGACTTAACAATCACCGTTGCTGACCCACACCGCCCTGGAAATGAAATCAGCTACTACCCAGGCGAGGTGAACCTACGTATGGCCGACGTTGTTGTTATTAACAAAATGGATTCTGCTTCACCAGAGGGAATTCAAACTGTTCGCGAAAGCATTCGTAGCCGCAACCCAAAAGCTATCGTTGTTGATGGCGCATCACCTATCTCAGTTGATAAGCCTGAACTAATTAACGGTAAGCGTTGCTTGATCGTTGAGGATGGCCCAACTCTCACCCACGGTGAAATGAAAATTGGTGCAGGTACCGTTGCTGCTCGTAAATTCGGTGCAATCGAAGAAATCGATGCTCGTCCTTACTTAGTAGGGAAACTGAAAGAAACCTACGAAATTTACCCAAATATTGGGAATATTCTTCCTGCAATGGGTTACGGTGAGCAGCAGCTGAAAGACCTTGAAGCTACCATTAACAATACCGATTGCGATACCGTAATCATTGGTACTCCAATTGATCTTTCCCGTATCATCAACATTAAGAAGCCTACAACCAGAGTTTATTACGATCTAGCAGAGATTGGGAAGCCTGACTTGAAAGGAATTCTTGAAGATTTTGTAAAAAAACACAACCTTAAGTAGTTAATTCTATAGCCAAAAAAACCGCTTCAGCCGAAGCGGTTTTTTTGTTCGTATGCTTACCAGGTTTTAAAGTACATCTTAATGGCGAACCTTCTTTCGTCGCCTTCGTACCTAACGCCTTTTTCCCAAAAGTCTTCAAGTTCACGACGAACTTCAGACATACTTTTTTCAGAAAGGTTTTTGCTCCATAACTCCTCAACGTTCAATGTTCCATCCTCCTTTACATTAAATGAAACAAGCGCAGTTCCTTCTGCTGAACATTCACAAACCTCGGTAGGGACATTCATCTCCTTTTGAATTTCTGATGCCAAATCGGCAACACAAAAGAAAACTTTGCTTTGTGCTCTGGTTACTAGGGTTGAAACCATTAGCATAAGCAGTAGCGAAATTACTCTTTTTGCTTTCATAGCTAAAATATTTTGGGGTTAATAATAAATTCTAATTAACTGAAACCACACTTCATGCCATTGTTGTTAAAGTATTGTTTTTGTGAGACATACAAAACATACTGGGTTATATAAAACAATAAAAAAGTGTACGTTTTCGTACACCCATACTTCAGAACTGAACAGTAAATAGGCATTTTACTAAAACACCCGAAAAGATTTCGAGAGTTTAAAGAGAAAGTTTCAAAAATCACTTTCTATAAATTCTTTTTTCTTGCTATATTTGAAGAAAATAGGTTGTAATGAATTTTTTAGCGCACTTGTACCTTTCTGGAGATGATGTGGATATTCGGCTTGGTAACTTTATTGGGGATCAGGTGAAGGGTCGATATTTAAATCGATATCCAGATTTGGTGCAAAAAGGGATTTTCATTCACCGTTCAATAGATTTTTTCACTGACAACCATCCAGCAACATATGAGGTTCGGCTGTTATTCAGGGATGCATATAGGAAGTACGCAGGAGTAGTAGTAGATGTTTTCTTTGATCATTTTTTGGCCAGGTACTGGCCAACCTTCTCCCCATTCCCACTTAACAGTTTTTGTCGAAAGTTCTACTACCAAATGGTACAACGTTACCGTGAATTACCACCTCTAATAAGAAGGCACTTACCATTTTTAATCCAAAGCAACAGACTTTTCAGCTACCAAACCATTGAGGGTGTCGGAGATGCCATAGAGATTATGAGCACCTTCACCTCGCTCCCCGATAAAACCGATTTTGCTCTTGACACACTTACTGATAACTACGATTTCATCTTAGAACAATTCCTTCGTTTTTTCCCAGAACTTACTAACCACGTTATTAATGAGTTCGGAGTAACTCCTTCGGGATGGGATAACGAGCTAATCAAGCCGGGAACTATCGAACTTAAGGAAAATGAAAAGTAGTATAGTAAACGCCCATAACGAAGAACCACCGTAGCTAAAAAATGGCAGCGGAATTCCAATTACCGGGAATAAGCCAATAGTCATCCCAATGTTTATAGCTATGTGGAAGAAGAAGATGGAAACCACTCCGTAACCATAAATTCGGGCAAAATGTTCCTTCTGCCTTTCAGCAATTCGAATTAATCGGATTAAAAAGTAAAGGAATAAGGATATTACGATTGCCGAGCCAACAAACCCCCACTCCTCGCCAACTGTACAAAAAATAAAATCAGTACTTTGCTCGGGCACAAAGTTATACTTTGTTTGGGTTCCCTTTAGGTAACCTTTACCCCATACTCCCCCCGAACCAATGGCAATTTTGGATTGGTTTACATTGTAGCCCCAACCTAGCGGATCGGATTCGATACCCAGTAAATCGTTGATACGTTCTCTATGGTGACGTTCAAGCACATTATGAAAAATGTAGTCAACACTAAAAGCGAATGTTGCAGATATAAGTAAAAACCCAAGTAGTAAAACAATTTCTTTTAGCTTATTAATGTATGAATACACTAACGCCAGGGGAACTCCAATACAAATTGGGATTAAAAGCATGAAGTACCAAGAAATTTTCAACTCAAAAAACTCTGATAAACCATAAAGAGCAGCAACTAACCCAAAAACTAAGACCGTAAACTGAAAGGACACCTTATATCTTCTTGTTATAATTGTAAAAACTAGCATGGTAAGAATAAACAAGGAGACAAGAATGATAAATTTATTGAAAACAAGCGATGCAATAAAGACTCCAACCAAAAAAACCAAGTAGCCCATAAACCAATGTGGCAAACCTTCACGGTATAATACAAGGATAAAAGCAGCATAAACCAACGCAGAGCCCGTGTCGTTCTGTAAAAGAATAAGCCCCATTGGCAAAACTAATATTATGCCTATCCTAAAAATTGATTTGAACCTTAATAACTTAAAACCATAGGCGCTCATCAGCTTGGCCAAAGCTAAAGCAGTGGCAAATTTTGCGAACTCCGCAGGCTGTATCCGAACTCCTCCTAGCTGAATCCATGAGCGGGAAGCATTTACTTCCACTCCGAACACCAGCACAAAAAGAAGAATGATAATTAGTATGGCGTAAAAGTAGTATGCGAATACTTGGTAGAACCGACTATCGACAAGTAAAACTGTTAACCCAATAATAAAAGCCGCCCCAATCCAAACAAGTTGCATCCCATAGCGTTGTGAAAGATCTATTATGCTTTGATGCTCCTCAGAAAATACTGCAGCATATATATTTAGCCATCCCAAAAAAACTAGGATGATATAAATTAAAACTGTTGGCCAATCGAGCCTTCTAAGTAACCTACTTCTTTGTTGCACGTCTGTCTAATAAATTTGCTTCGAGAATACGTTGCTCTAACCATTTTCGAGAAATCTCTCCTTTGAGGTATTTCTCTATCATTAAGCTTGCTACCGGAGCCGCCCAGGTTGCCCCAAACCCTGCATTCTCAACGTAAACAGCAATGGCAATCTTAGGATTGTCCTTGGGTGCAAACGCCACAAAAACAGAATGATCGTTTCCGTGAGGATTCTGAGCGGTTCCTGTTTTCCCGCAAACAACAATGTCTTGTATTGCTGCAATTCGGGCTGTACTTCCACTTCCGGGTTCGCCATTAACTGCTAAATCCATCCCCTCAATTACATAGTTAAACCAAAGCGAATCGATGGTAGTTCTATGCTTAATTTTAAATCTGGGCTGAATTGAGACCTCACCCTTTATCTCTTTCACCAAATGTGGGGTGTAATAGTAACCATGATTTGCAATGGCTGCTGTCATATTTGCCATTTGCAGGGGTGTAGTACCCAGCTCACCCTGTCCAATAGCAAGAGAAATAATGGTGAGAGAACTCCACCCCCCCTTACGAAAGTACCTGTCGTAAAAATCGATGGTTGGCACAATTCCTCCCAACTCGTTCGGCTGATCGATATTCAGTTTCTTTCCGAATCCGAATGATTCTACATGATTTTTCCACACCGTCAAACCCTGCTCTACACCGCCAAGTTGCTTTTTATCAATAATATTCCTAAAAACATGGCAGTAGTATGTGTTGCACGACACCTGAATTGACTGAATCAAATCGGTTGGTGAGGGATGAATGTGGCAACCTACCCCACGTCCAATGCGGTAACCTCCATCGCAAGAATATTTGGTGTTCGATGATACAACCCCTTCTTGCAAACCAACAAGCGCATTTACAATTTTGAAAGTTGACCCAGGTGGGTAGAGTGCCATTAATGCTCTATTAAACAAGGGTTTTAACGTATCGGCTTCAAGATCTCGGAAATTAACAGTTCTACTTCTGCCTACCAGAAGTTCGGGGTCATATGTAGGGCTCGAAATCATTGCTAACACTTCGCCGGTTTGAGGTTCAATGGCCACCAATCCTCCAATTTTATTCTGCATCAGTTCCTCTCCATATTGCTGAAGGTCAATATCAATGGTGAGTGTAACGTCTTTCCCTAGGATTGCAGTAGTGTCGTACCTTCCGTTATCGTACGATCCTTTAATTCGGTTATGAACGTCGACCAGGAAAACGTTTACACCTTTTCTACCCCGAAGCTCCGATTCGTAAGTTTTTTCAACCCCACTAATGCCAATGTAGTCGCCCATCTGGTAGTATTGCTCATTTTTGATTGTTCTTTCGTCAACCTCACCCACATAGCCTAGAATATGACCTGCAACCTTTTTGGGGTAGGTACGAAGTGTACGTGGCTGAACGTAAAACCCATGGTACTTATACAATTTCTCCTGGAGCATGGCATATGTTTGGGCTGAAACCTGCTTAAGGAAAATTGAAGGCTTATAGTACGAGTAATTTTTCGCTTCCGCAATCCCTGTTTCGAGCTGCTCCTTGGTTAAACCTAAAATCGAACAAAATTCAACTGTATCGAACTCTTTTAACTGACGGGGAACAAGCATGATATCGTATGCTGCCTGGTTGTATACCAGCAACTCACCATTCCTGTCGTATAGTAAGCCACGGGCAGGATACTGTGTTATGTAACGTAACACATTATTACTTGCCGATAATTTATAGGAAGTGTCAATAACCTGTAACAGAAACAACCGACCTAATATTACAATAAAAACAAGGATAATAATCCCTGCAATAATATTACGTTTGTCGTTTGAAACGTTAACTGGCACAACTTAGGTTATTTTTTCTTGACTGTAAAATATTGAGCTGTAAGAATAACTATACTTGAGAAAAAAGTGCTTAGCAATACCCTCAAAAGAGTTAGAAAAAAATGGTTAAAACTGAATAATTCAAAGTAGAAAAGGAATATGTGGTGAACAAAAACAAGTATTATCGTATACTTAACATACCACTGGACTCCGGTTACCCCCATTATTACTTTCCCTTTGAAATCCAAGTCAGTTCGTCGGCTCAAAAAAGAAATAACATAGGGTCTTGTAAAAGCCATAACAACTGTTGCAGAGGTGTGCATTCCTAGGGTGTTCATAAATAAATCAACGGTAAGCCCGGTTAAAAAAGCAACAACAAGAAGAAAAAGCCCCTTAATCTCAAATGGTAAAATAAGAATAAACAGTAAGTAAATCATTGGATTTATGTAGCCACTATACTGTACATTATTCAAGACAAATACTTGAAGTACAATAAGAAGCACAAAATACCCTATGTATTTTAAAGAATCCCTAATCATTTACGCTCGGGTTTTCTAAGGTTTCTCTTTCATCTTTATGCAAGTTTGTAACAATCCACACGTAATCAAGCTGTTTGAAATCGTTTATAAGGTTAAAACGGATTGTGTAAAAGTTACCAGCCTTTTTATCAAACGACTCAACTGTTCCTAAGGGGATATCGGAAGGGAAAATTGAAGAGAAGCCGCTTGTAACAATAGTATCGCCTTTCATAATACTTACATGTTGAGGAATCTCGCTAAGTATTGCTTGCTTGTAGTTATTACCATCCCAATAAAGCGATCCAAAGTAACCCGTACGTTCAAGCTTGGCAGAAATCCTAAAATCGACATTTAGCAACGAAATTACTGTTGCATAGTGTTCAGACACTCCCGAAACGATTCCAACTACCCCCGTGTTGGTAACAACCCCCATTTCCAGCTCAATACCCTTGTTCTTCCCTGCGTTTATAGTAAGGAAATTGTTTTGTTTATTCACCGAGTTATTAATAATCCTGGCACCCACAAATTCAAAATCCATATCAGCATTTTCGCTTGCTTGCGAAAACTCATACTTTAAGGTAGCAGCAGAATTCTTTGCCAGCTGCCTTCGAAGTTCGAGATTCTCTCCTGCCAGCTGCTCGTTTATTTGTCGTAGCTTAAAATACTGTGTACCCTTAGCTATTTTCTCTGAAGTGAAACCATGGAACGCACGAGTCACGCTGCTAACCTTTGAGCGCTGATAGTAATTGTTACTTGCTAAAAGCCAAATGGAAATGCCCTCAAGAAGAAGGAAGAATAGTAAAAACTGATACTTCTGTATAAAACGAAGAAGTGTATTCATTTACGCTTTTAGTCAAGTAGTTATTAGAATTATTAGCGCATAAGGAACTGGAACTTCTCAATGTTTTTTAGAGCGATTCCTGTACCACGAGCAACTGCATGCAAAGGATCCTCCGCAACATGGAATGGGATGTTTATCTTATCAGTCAACCGCTTATCGAGTCCACGGAGCAAAGCGCCACCGCCTGCAAGGTAGATTCCTTTCTGAACAATATCAGCATAAAGCTCGGGTGGGGTTTGCTCCAGAACGCTGAGTATGGCCGTCTCAACCTTTGAAATCGATTTATCGAGACAGTGAGCAATCTCCTGGTATGAAACCGGAATCTCAATTGGCAATGCAGTCATAAGGTTTGGACCACGAACGGTAAAGTCGGCTGGAGGGTTCTCTAAATCGGGCAACGCTGAGCCAACGGCAATCTTAATATCCTCGGCCGTTCTTTCCCCTATCTTTATGTTATGCTGATGCCTCATGTAAGCCTGAATGTCGGCGGTAAATCCATCACCAGCAATTCGAATGGACTTGTTGCAAACAATGCCGCCTAATGCAATTACAGCAATTTCGGTTGTTCCTCCTCCAATATCAACCACCATGCTTCCATCGGGGGCTTCCACGTCGAGGCCAATTCCAAGCGATGCGGCCATAGGTTCGTAAATCATGTACACATCGCGGCCACCTGCATGTTCCGATGAGTCGCGCACAGCACGAATTTCTACCTCAGTGCTTCCGCTGGGAATGCAAACCACCATGCGAAGCGAAGGGGTAAAGAGCCGATTCTTGGTGTTAATCATTTTTATCATACCACGAATCATCTGCTCGGCAGCGTTGAAGTCGGCAATAACTCCATCACGAAGCGGACGAATAGTACGAATGTTTTCGTGGGTTTTACCATGCATTTGGCGAGCCTTCTCACCAATAGCAATAAGTTTACCGGTTGAATGCTCAAGCGCAACAATTGAGGGTTCATCAACTACAATCTTGTCGTTGTAGATAATGATGGTATTGGCGGTTCCAAGGTCGATTGCCAATTCCTGAGTGAAGAAAGAAAAAAGTCCCATTTCTGCTTTTATGTAAGTTATTATTATTTTCTAGTGTTTAAAGTGCCTTATTCCGGTGAATACCATAGCAATCCCGTTTGCGTTGCAGAAGTCGATGGTTTCCTGATCGCGCACTGAGCCACCTGGTTGAATTACTGATTTTACTCCAGCCTTGTGGGCTATTTCCACCGAGTCGGCAAACGGGAAGAATGCATCGGAGGCCATCACCGCTCCGTTTAAGTCGAACCCAAAACTTTTTGCCTTCTCTATTGCATGCTTCAATGCGTCAACTCGCGAAGTTTGGCCTACACCACTTGCAATTAGCTGGTTGTTTTTTGCCAGAACAATGGCATTCGACTTAGAATGTTTAACGATTTTATTGGCAAACAGCATATCGGACACTTCTTGCTCAGTTGGAGCAGCATTTGTAACGTTTTTCAGCTCTTCGGGAGACTCGGAATGAGAATCCCTTTCCTGAACCAGAACCCCGGCCAGTAAACTTCGGAATTGCTTCGAAGGAAACTTAAAATCCTTTATTTTCAGTATAATCCTATTCTTTTTTGTGGAAAGCTGCTTTAGGCAATCCTCACTGTATTCGGGGGCAATTATTACCTCGAAGAACAGCTTATCAATCTCCTTTGCAGTTTCAAAATCAACTGGTTGGTTTGAAATAATTACACCACCAAAAGCCGAAACAGGGTCGCCAGCGAGAGCATCTCTCCATGCATCCACAAGGGCTGGACGGCTTGCTAAACCGCAAGCATTATTATGCTTCAGTATTGCAATTGTTGGCTCAGCAAACTCGCGAATTAGGTTAACTGCCGCTTCAATGTCGAGCAGGTTATTGTACGAAACCTCCTTCCCATGGAGCTGGTCGAAAAGCCTTGAAAAACCACCGTAGTATGCACCCGCCTGATGAGGATTCTCTCCGTATCGTAGCTTTTTAAGCTCAGGTACACTCGATTTGAACGCTTCGGGGAATTGGCTACCAGCAAAGTATGAAAAGATTGCCGAATCGTAGTGGCTTGAGGTGTGGAACGCTTCTAGTGCAAACCGGTGCCTATCGTCGAGGGTTGTTCCGCCGGAATTGCTGTCGAGCAAATCGAGAAGTGACTGGTACTGGTTGCGGTTTGAAACCACCAGCACATCGCGATAGTTTTTTGCTGCAGCTCTAATAAGCGAAATTCCCCCAATATCAATTTTCTCAATTATCTCCTGTTCTGATGCGCCAGAGGCAACAGTGTCCTCGAAAGGATACAGGTCAACAATCACCAAATCAATTTCGGGAATTTTATACTCCTGAAGCTGAAACAAATCGTTCTCGTTGTTACGGCGAGCAAGCAAACCACCAAAAACTTTTGGGTGTAATGTTTTTACACGCCCCCCCAAAATTGACGGGTAACCGGTTAAATCCTCAACTGGAATTGCTTTTACACCACAATCCTCAATGAACTGGAGTGTTCCGCCAGTTGAGTATATTGTTACGTTTAAACTATTTAGGATTGAAACAATTTGGTTTAGGCCTTCCTTGTGATATACCGAGATGAGCGCCGTTTTAATCTGTTTTAACGAATTCATTTACAATACTTTCCTTTAAAAAATTGTTTTTCTCTTTTTAACAGAGTACAAAAATGGCTAAAAGCTTTGAAATAAACATTATTTCAAGGCTTCTAAATTAATAAAAAGTTTGTTTTTTTTAGAACAATTCTCAGCCAACTAAAAACTGGCTAACATACAGAGAATAATCCAGGAAGAGTTTAGTGCTCAAACCTATCAACAAAAAATTCAGAATTGCTACTCCACTCAGGGTAAACGTACTCGTTGGCAAGTCTGAATCCAAGCCTAAAAAACAGCCTTGAATCATCAACCAACCCTTCTAGGTTGTGCTTTTCGGGAATGTAGTGATCGCTTGGCTTATGGTAGGTTGTTCGCCAGTACTCCTCAACTTTTTCGAGGGTTTTCTCTCGCCCCAACTCTACCTGATGGCTGTAACCCTTTGCAAACAAGGACGGCACACCCGCCTTCACGAAAGGAAGATGATCGGAACGGTAGAACATGCCATTCTCGGGATTAGGATCGCTGCAAACGTACCTGTTGTCAACTTTTGCCTCAACCTCTAGCAGGCTGTCGAGGTTTGAATGGCCAGGCCCAGTAATGGTAACATCCTTGAATTTGCCAAGAAAGAGTACAACATCGTAGTTAAAACACGACACCATTTTGCCAGGGGCAAAAGGAGGATTCTTAACAAAGTATTCGGAGCCTAGCATTCCCGATTCCTCTGCAGTTGGCGACAAAAATAGCACCGAGCGGTTCAACGAACCCTCAACACTCTTCATGGCCTTGGCAATGCCAAACATCCATGCAATTGCAGCAGCATTATCTGAAGCTCCATTATAAATCGAATCACCATCCAGCGGAGTTCCAACCCCCAAATGGTCCCAATGAGCGCAGTAAACCAGAACCTCATCTGGTTTTACCTTCCCTTTAATGAAACCTGCAACATTGCTCGATTGTGATTTTTTCCACTTGTTTTTAACATTTACCGACAGGGAAGCATTTAAATCGACTGGTAAAAATCCGTTTCTCGATGCTTGCTCTTTAAGCAGGGAGTAATCGTATCCGCTCGATTCAAAAAGAGCCATAGCGGCCTCCTCTTTAATCCAACCATGTAGTTTACATGCTGGATTCTCAATACTCTCATCGTCCAAGAAAATATCGGAGCGCCTATTCCCTCCGTTCACAACTAGCCAAGGGTAACCGGCCGCATTTTGTTCATGAACAATAATGCACCCTGCAGCACCCTGCCGTTCGGCCTCCTCGAACTTGTAACGCCAGCGTCCGTAATAGGTCATACTTCTGCCGTTGAACAACGAAGAATCGCCTGTAGCAAAGCCAGGGTCGTTAACCAGAACAACAATAGTTTTCCCTTTCACGTCAACCTTCCCAAAATCGTTCCAACCCAACTCTGGCGAGTTAATACCGTATCCCACAAAAACCAGCGGCGACTCGTTTATTTTTACTTCACGTATCAAGCTAGGACTCCAAAGCGTAATATCTTCACCAACCAAAACTTCCTTTGAGCCTTTGGTTGTGTTAAAAACAACCTTTTGGGGTACGGTTGATTCGATTTCAACCAGCGGAACTTTCTGAAAGTAATCCCCTTCGAAAACGGGTTCAAGCCCAATTTCAACCATTCTTTTTTCCAGAAATTCCAACGTTCGTTTTTCGCCAATCGTGAATGGGCCCCTGCCCAAAAAGCTATCGGCTGAAAGGATGGAAATGTCGCTGGCAATTTCTTCAATATTTATTAAACCTTCAGCTTTTCTTACATCAGCATGCTTACCACACGAAAAGAGTGAAAGCACAATTATTGTTGCATATATTTTTTTCATTTTCATCGTTTTTATAATGGTTACAAAAGTATTGTAATTGACAAAAATTCCAACATCTTTATTCCTAGTTCACTTCTATTGTAAACAAAAAGCAACGATTTTTACTCAAGAAACGCCAACTTCTACCGAAAATAAATATTTTTCTTGATTTTTAGCTAAAAACAGATTAAGTTTAGCCAACAATTTTGCACCCTTGACAAACAAGTTACCATGAGAATAAAGCTAAAAATCAAGCAGAAGATCGTTCTCTTTGTGCTTTCAACCTCCATTATTCTTTACCTCATTGCAATCGGCTACATTGTATCCTCGTCGCGAAAGGCCATGCTCGATGATGCCAAAATCAATGCCCAGCAAATTGCCCGAATCTCAGCCGATAAAATTGAGAAGAATTTTGAGCGCGATTTGGCCATAACCCGAACCCTGGCCCAAGCCTTCTCCATTTACCAACAGCTGCCCACAGAACAGTGGCAGGATCTTTTCATGAAAATGTACCGACCGGTTCTTGAGGGGAACAAGCATGTCTATTCCATTTGGGACAGTTGGGAATTCTACGGGTTTGTTCCAAACTACACCAAGGACTACGGCAGGTTTTGCATTACGCTGTGGAGAGAGAACGACGAAATTCTGAGCATAACCGACATTCGCAGCCCCGATGGCGACCCCGATAAGTACGGAGCATTCAAGAAAGGTAACCAGGAAGGATTATGGGAACCCTACTTCGACGAAGGAGTTCAGGGGAAGAGCGAACGGGTGCTAATGACAACCATCTCTTCCCCTGTTCAAATTGGGGGCAAGTACTTTGGGCTGGTTGGATTCGACGTTAGCCTAGAGAGCCTTCAGCAGGTTATTACCGAAATCAAACCCGTTCAGGGAAGTTTTGCTTTCCTGGTTTCTGCCAAGGGAACCATTGCAGCTCACCCAAACAGCGAATTCATAAACGTACCACTTTCAGAGGTTTATCCAGAAGATTTTGAGAATGAAAAACTCAGCGAGATTATTCAGGACGGCAAGGAGCACAGCTACTACCGGATTGACGAGAATGGCAGGCAGCATTACATGAGCCTTGCCCCCATTAAGGCCGGGAACTCATACTCATCCTGGTCGTTGGTACTTAGCATTCCGCTCGATGTTATTACTGAGAAAGCCGACGAGAGTCTCATCATTTCGCTGATAGTTGGAGCGGGAGGCCTTCTTCTACTGGCGCTTATCCTAATTTTCATTGCAAACAACCTTACACGCCCAATTGTAAACATAACCAAATCGTTAACCAGGCTCAGCCACGGTGAAATTAGCGATGATTTACTGTTTAAAGTTAAAAGTGGCGATGAAATTGAAGTAATGGCCAACGCCCTGAACATTTCCATTGAAGGGCTGAACAAAAAATCGAAATTTGCTACCGACATTGGGAAAGGCCAGCTCGAGAGCACCCTTGACCTGCTAGGAGAAGACGATGAGCTTGGCAAATCGTTATTGAACATGCGGAATAGCCTTAAAAAGGCCAAAGAGGAGGAGAGTAATCGGTTGGTTGAGGACAAGAAGCGAACATGGGCAAACGAGGGTTTCGCACTATTTGCCGACATAATGCGCCAGAACAACGACAACCTCGAGCACCTCTGCGATGAGTTTACAAAGAATATCGTAAAGTACATTGAAGCCAACCAGGGCGCACTCTTTTTGCTAAACAATGAGGATAAAAACCAGCAGTTTTTGGAATTACAGTCCACTTACGCATGGGACAGGAAAAAGCATATACAAATGCAATTCATGCTTGGCGAAGGTTTGGTTGGAGCCTGCGCCCTTGAGGGCGAAACCATTCTCCTCACTGACATTCCCGATGAGTACATCACCATTAACTCAGGGCTTGGGGAGGCAAACCCCAACTGCATCCTTATTGTTCCATTAAAGCAGGAGGATAAAGCTCTGGGCGTTATTGAAGTTGCCTCATTCAAAATATTCGAACAATTTGAAGTTGACTTCCTGGAAAAGGTTGCCGAGAATTTGGCATCAACCATTCAGGTAGTGAAAATAAATGCCAAAACCCGCGACCTACTCGAGCAATCGCAGCAGCAAGCCGAGGAGATGAAAGCACAGGAAGAGGAGATGCGCCAAAACATGGAGGAGCTCCTTGCCACGCAGGAAGAAATGGGACGCAAGGAGAAGGAAATGGGCTGGACTATGGATGCCATAAGCGGGCTTGCAACACTAGTGGAATTCGACTTCAGAGGAATGATTACATCAGTCAACTCAAAAATATGCCTGCTCACAGGCTACTCGCGCGAAGAACTTGTTGGCCAGCACCACAGTATCCTTATCGACACAAACGACCCTGCCAGCGCCCAAACCTACCAAAAACTCTGGAACAGCCTCAAAGACAGGAAACCCGTTGAGGATACAATGAAACGCTTAGCAAAGGATGGAACCCAGCTTACCCTCAAGGCGTTGTGCTACCCAATTTTCGATGAGGATGGCGAACCCCTAAAAATTGTTGAGTTGGGTGTAGAAATATCAGACATTGCTAAAAAATAGTTCGTACAACATGAAAAGAAGCTTGCTTCACAAAGTCTTTCAATTCTACTACCAAGGATTCCGAAGCATGACCGTGGGGAAAACCCTTTGGACAATTATTATTATTAAGCTAATTATCATGTTCGGGATTCTGAAAATATTCTTCTTCCCCAACATACTTAAGCGCAACTTTAACACCGACGAAGAAAGAAGTAAGCATGTAATAGAGCAGCTAACAAACCCTAACACCATAACCTATGACTGAATACCTTGATGTTGTTGACTGGTCGCGAGCCCAGTTTGCACTCACAGCCATGTACCACTGGCTTTTCGTACCACTCACCCTTGGGTTGGCTTTCATAATGGCATTCATGGAAACCATTTACGTTCGCACAGGCAACGAGGAGTGGAAAAGAATTACCAAGTTTTGGCAAACACTTTTCGGCGTTAACTTTGCTATTGGGGTAGCCACTGGGCTAATCCTCGAATTTGAGTTCGGAACAAACTGGAGTAACTACTCCTGGTTTGTGGGCGATATTTTCGGTGCGCCTCTGGCCATCGAAGGAATTATGGCATTCTTCATGGAATCAACCTTCATTGCCGTAATGTTCTTCGGGTGGAACAAGGTGAGCAAGAAATTCCACTTAGCCTCCACCTGGCTTGTTGCGCTTGGCGCAAACCTTTCGGCACTATGGATTCTGGTTGCCAACGCCTGGATGCAGTACCCCGCCGGAATGCACTTTAACCCCGACACCGCCCGAAACGAAATGCACAACTTCTGGGATGTTCTTTTCTCGCCAGTGGCAATAAACAAGTTCCTTCATACCATATCGTCGGGTTACGTTCTAGCTGCCATTTTTGTAATTGGGGTTAGCGCATGGTACCTGCTGAAAAAGCGAGAAATTCAGCTTGCCAAACGCAGCATCGTTATAGCAGCCGTTTTCGGACTAATTTCCGCATTATTCCTCGCCTTCACCGGCGATGGTTCGGCCTACCAGGTTGCCCAAAAGCAGCCCATGAAGCTAGCCGCCATGGAAGGCTTGTACGAAGGGCAGGAAGGAACCGGACTCGTTGTTATCGGCGCCCTCACTCCAAACAAGAAGTTTGATGACGAGAAAGACCCTTTTATTTTTAAGATTGAAATTCCAAAGCTCCTCTCGTTCCTTGGCTACCGAAATTTCGATGCGTTCGTTCCGGGAGTAAACGACCTTATTAACGGAGGCTACACTTACACCGATGCACAGGGGAACGAACAGATTGCCCTCTCGGCCGAACAAAAAATTGCCCGAGGCAAAATTGCCATTAAAGCGTTAGGCGACTACAACGAGGCATCCGATGCTGGCGACACCGAGCAAATGAAGTACTACCGCAGCATTCTCGAAGAGAATTTTCTGTACTTTGGTTACGGATACCTGAACGACCCAAGCAGCATTATACCCAACATTCCGCTCACCTTTTACAGTTTCAGGGTGATGGTTGGCTTAGGATTCCTCTTTATAGCATTCTTTGCATTCATAATCTTCCTGGCATTCAAACAGAAATTGCAGAATGCAAAGTGGGTACTATGGACATCGGTATTTATGATTCCGCTGGTTTACCTAGCATCGCAAGCCGGATGGATTGTTGCCGAGGTTGGCCGTCAGCCCTGGGTTATTCAGGATATTCTGCCAACCATGGCAGCCGTTTCACGTATCGATGCATCGGCCGTTCAAATTACGTTTGTTCTTTTTGCAGTTATTTTCACCGCCCTGCTAATTGCCGAAATCAAAATTATGATAAAGCAGATTAAGATTGGGCCAAAAGATGGAGGGAAGTAGCCATGATAGATAGCACATACATTCTGCTTCAGCAGTACTGGTGGTTCATTATTTCGCTTCTGGGAGCGTTGCTGGTTTTCCTGCTTTTCGTGCAGGGCGGTCAAACCCTGATATACACCATTGGCAAAACCGAAATTGAACGGAAAATGCTAGTGAACGCTCTTGGCCGAAAGTGGGAGTACACATTCACCACGCTGGTTACGTTCGGCGGTGCGTTCTTCGCCTCGTTCCCCCTCTTCTACTCCACCAGCTTTGGCGGAGCCTACTGGGTTTGGATGGCCATCTTGTTCTGTTTCATCATTCAGGCCATATCGTACGAGTACCGCAGCAAGCCCAACAACTTTTTAGGGCAACGCACCTACGAAACGTTCCTATTCATTAACGGCTTACTGGGAACCATCCTGCTGGGAACAGCAGTTGCAACCTTCTTCACCGGTTCGCAATTCTCGGTTGAAAAGATGAACCTAACCAACATAGCAAACCCCATAATCTCATCGTGGGAAACCCCATGGCACGGGCTGGAAGCAGCGTTGAATGTTCACAACCTAACGCTGGGATTGGCAGTATTCTTCCTGGCTCGCATTCTAGGGCTTCTCTACTTCATGAACTACATAAACGACGAAGCAATCTTGGCTCGCGCCAAGAAAAACCTCCTGTACAACGCCATTCCATTTTTAGTTTTCTTCCTAACTTTTACAGTTTGGTTACTTCTTCGCGATGGTTTTGCGGTAAACCCCGATACGAAGGAAGTTTTCATGCAGCCATACAAGTACCTGCACAACCTCATTGAAATGCCTTTGGTACTAATTACTTTTCTGGCAGGAGTTGTTCTGGTTCTCCTGGGAATTGGACGTTCGCTTTTTACATCATGCACAAAAGGAATATGGTTTACTGGAGCAGGAACCATTCTTACGGTACTTTCACTTTTTCTTATTGCCGGGTACAATAACACAGCGTACTACCCATCAACCTTCAACCTGCAACACTCGTTAACCATTTTCAACAGCAGCTCCAGCAAGTTTACCCTTTCGGTCATGAGCATAGTTTCAATTCTTATTCCGTTTGTGGCAACCTACATTTGGTTTGCCTGGAGAGCCATAACCCGAAAAAAGATTGATGCCGAAGAAATGGGCACCGAGTCGCACACCTACTAACTAAAAAATTATGAAGTACATTTCGGAGATAATTCAGCTAGTATCATGGCCCATACTAATATACGTAAGTTACAGGCTATGCCTGTGGGCGATAAAGAAGTTTGAAGAGGTTTCGGAACCCGAAAACATTTAGCATAGCAAGATGTAAATTAGTAAAAAGTAGAATTTTTTGCTATTTTTTCACAATAACTGGTAGAACGTATTCTACTTTTTACTAATTTTGCATCCGCAATATTGAAGCCCAGATGGCGGAACCGAGGAACGAGCTACCGCCATTGAAAGCAAAGTTTCGAAAGCGGAGTGGCTACAACAAAGTTTAGCCCATTGTTTTTTGAGACAAAGAAGCCCAGATGGCGGAATTGGTAGACGCGCTAGTTTCAGGGACTAGTATCAGCAATGATGTGCAGGTTCGAGTCCTGTTCTGGGCACAAAAGTGAAACTAGCAAAGCCAAACCTGCCCAGGTGGTGAAA
>ERZ795048.221-NODE-221-length-63215-cov-14.316118_pt1 | contig 63215 bp, 57 predicted proteins | sample MGYA00375132_ERZ795048 | MGnify/ENA primary metagenome ERZ795048 (study PRJEB30177, sample SAMN05720225) | activated sludge metagenome | isolation source: Anaerobic digester | place: Hong Kong | collected 2014-12-17 ...
TCCGGCAGAATTCTCCTGCTCGCCGCCCTGGCCCTCTGGCTTACCTTTTTCCTCGGCCGGGCCTGGGGTCACGGTGGTACCGGTGTCATAGCACGGACCATGGAGTTTGTGGGACTGACCTGGATGGCCGTGCTCTTCCTCACCACGGTCCCCCTTCTCGCAACGGAGCTCCTCACCGGGTTCGGCTTCCTCATGCCCAGGCTCGCACCGAGACTCAGGGGCCTTGCCCTCCTCACGGGCATCGCTCTTGCCGTCATCGCCCAGGTCCAGGGCCTGCGCCCCCCGGAGGTGACCGACTATGAGGTGCGCCTTCGGGGTCTTCCCCGAGCGCTGGACGGCACGGTGCTCGTCGCCCTGTCCGATCTCCATGTCGGATCCCAGCTCGGCGCATCGTGGATGGAGGCAAGAGTTTCCCAGGTCCGAGACCTGAAGCCCGACCTCGTGGTCCTGCTCGGTGACCTCTTCGAAGGGCACACTGCACCGCCTGACGAGCTGCTCCCCATCCTGAAGGGCCTCTCGGCACCCATGGGCGTCTGGGCCGTGCCCGGCAACCACGAGTTCTACCACGGCGCGGCCGGCCTTTCCCTCATCAAAACCGCAGGCATCCGGGTGCTCCTCAACCGATGGACCGAGCCCCGGCCGGGCCTGGTCCTCGCAGGCATCGAGGACCTAACCGTCTGGCGGAGAACCGGCCAGCAGAACGATCCCCTTGCCGAGGCGCTGACGAACAGGCCTCCCGGAGCAACCATACTCCTCTCCCACTCGCCCTGGGGGTACGAGGAGGCGGCCCGGGCAGGAGTGGGGCTCATGCTCAGCGGTCATACCCACGGTGGGCAGATCTGGCCCTTCGGCTATCTCGTGAGGCTCTCCTATCCCCTGCTGGCGGGCCGATACACGGTGGGGGGCATGACCGTCATTGTCTGCCGGGGCACGGGCACCTGGGGCACGCGTATGCGCCTCTGGCATACCGGTGAGATCCTCCGCGTGACGCTGCGCAGTGCAGGAGAGACTGTTCAATGAAGGCGAATGAATGGAAGCTGATCGCGGTCTTCGAGCTGTGCACCGCAGGCGGGCTGATCCTGTTCTGGATCGGGTTCTTCACCATCGGGCTCGCCCCGGCGAATCCCCCCGAGTGCTACTTCGCCTATGAACACTCCTTCCCCCTGCCGGACATCATCCTTGCCATAGCCCTGATCGCGGCCGCGTTCCTGGTGCTTCGGGGCAGACCCTCGGGCAGGAGACTGTCCCTCGTCTGCGCCGGTGGCCTCGTCTTCCTTGGCGTGCTCGACTTCAGCTTCAATATGCTCAATGGAATGTATGCCTTATCCGGATTCGATCTTGTGCTGAACGCCTCCATCAACGCCTGGTGCACGGGCTTCGGTCTCTTCATCGCCACCAGGAAGGGATGACCCTGTCTCGTTTCAGGCATGCACGACATGGGGATTGTTGATAAAAAAGGAGGCCTTTGGCACATCCCCTTGTGACTCCGACAGCGGACGCACCCAAGGCCTCCTGTGGGGGAGCTGAGTCTGACGTCTTGCCTTCCGTGAAGACCATGCTCATGAATGATTGCAATCGGTATACCAGATCCTCCATCAGACCCGGACACCATCCGTTCACTGCCGTCACCTTGCCCCGACATGCCGGATGGGTATATACTCTATGGAACAGCACCATGGGAAACAATGCCCGGTACTGATACGGGAATTCCTCCAGGGTAATGATGGAGCATCGTATGCGCGTCAAGGAGTTTGCAGCCTTTGGTCGAGGAACTCTGCCCAAGAGCACGACCATCAGAGATGCCCTGCTCTTTTTCGAAGAGGGGAAGGTCGATTGCGCGTGCATATGCAACGAATCAGGCCATGCCGCAGGCATACTGACCAAGGAACACGTCTTGACCGCTTATATGGCCGGCACCCCCGTGAACTCACAGGCCTGCGACCTTGCGGATACGCGGGTGGACTCCGTTCATGAGGACACCGAGCTGTCCGGGGAAATCTTCGGAAGGACTGACCGGCTGGTCGTGGTGGACGATCTCGGCAGGGCCAAAGGGGTCGTCTCCCTGTACGATTTCGTCGCCCACCGTATGGAACAGCACCCGGAAAGCATTACCCGAGACAGTGTCTCAGGGTGGCCTGCCGGGCGGATTAAATCAATGATTCATGAAATATCCCGGCTCAGGGAACAGAACAGGGAACTCCAGAAGATCATCGATTACTCACCCGACAGCATCTGCGTGGCGGATGACAAGGGGAACCTCCTGATGGTCAATAACATGTTCGAGACCCTGAGCATGCTCAAGAAGTCAGACGTGGTCGGGCGGAACGTATCCGATCTGGAAAAGGAGAAGATCTTCTCGCCTTCGGTCATCAGGCTCGCCCTGAAGGAGAAGCGGAAGGTATCCATCCTCCAGACCATGAAGGACAATCCCATGAACAGGGTCGTGGTGACGGCCGTGCCCATCTTCGACGACGACGGAAGGATCCTTCGGGTCATCTCGAGCGCAAAGGATTATAAAGAGATCAAGAAGGTGGACAAGTATATTCAGGCATCCGGGGAGGTTCAGCACACGGGCGTCCAGGAGCAGTATACCATCGTGTACAAGAGCCGCCAGATGGAGGACGTCATGAGACAGGCTTCCCAGGTGGCGAAGGTGGACTCAACCGTTCTCATCCTGGGCGAGTCGGGTGTCGGCAAGGAGGTCGTGGCAAGGTACATCCACGAGAACAGCGAGAGAAAGAACGGGCAGTTCGTGCACATCAACTGCGGGGCCATCCCCGAGTCCCTGCTCGAGTCGGAGCTCTTCGGTTATGAGATGGGCGCCTTCACCGGGGCGAAAAGGACCGGGAAACCCGGCCTCATAGAAGTCGCTCACAAGGGGACGATCCTGCTCGACGAAATCGGAGAGATGCCTCCCAATCTCCAGGTGAAGCTCCTGCAGGTTCTCCAGAACAGGACCATCACTCGTGTGGGCAGCACCCACCCCATGGATATCGACGTGCGGTTCATCAGCGCAACGAACCAGAACCTTCTGGAACTCATCAACAACAGGACCTTCCGCCTGGACCTGTACTATAGGCTGAATGTCGTCCCGCTCTACATCCCCCCGCTCCGGGAGAGGAAGGGCGATATCATCGTCCTCGTGCAGTACTTCCTCGAGAAATTCAACCGGAGATATCTGAAGAACATGACCATCTCGACGAACGCGATCGATATCCTCAGGGATTACAACTGGCCCGGGAACATCAGGGAGCTCGAAAACCTCATCGAACGTCTCGTTGTCCTGAGCGACAAACCATCAATCAATGAAGAGGACCTCCCGAGGTATATCTTTCAGAAACACGGAGGATCGTCCGAATCCATCCAGGTCAATGGCATCATACCCTTGAGACTGGCCAAAGAAGAGGTTGAACGTCAGCTGACCATCAAGGGGTATCAGGCATGCCAGAACAGTTATAAGCTGGCCGAACTGCTCGGCATATCACAATCTTCCGCACACCTGAAGATTCGCAAATACGTGCTCGGGAATGCCCGTGAGCCGGATATTGACGAACAGAGCCCCTTGCCCGAATCAAAATATTAATTATAATAATTAATAAATAGGTCGTCGTTACCTTCCTGCAACCAGTTAAATAACAAGGTTTTTCAGGGCAATAGGACTGGTTGGTGATGCAGATATGCATTTCTCCCATCCATACACCGTTGCGCAAACACCTTGACCGGCTTACCCGTGCCCCCTTGCAGGTTCGCTCAAACCCCGGGCCCGGGAAAGGGCGATCGGCCAGGGATTGTATATGGAACAGGACTTGCAAAACCAGGAACAAACATCAGGGTCTCTGTCGGTGACAGAAAACAATCTGTACGGATAATACAAACAAGAGGGGGAAAGATTATGAGCAGAAAGAACGCATTGAGGAATGTTATCGCTTTTATCGTATGCGCAGGTTTTCTCTTCTGCGGATCACATCTCATGGCGGCGGGAGATCCGATCAAGATCGGGTTCTCAGGCCCCTTCACGGGTTCTCTTGCCTTTAACGGCGGAGAGATGAAGAAAGGCGCCCAGCTTGCTGTTGATCAGATCAACAGCAAGGGAGGCCTTTTCGGGAGAAAGGTCGAGGTAGTCTGGGGCGATGATGAGGCCAAGCCGGAGGTAGGCGTGGCGGTCGTGAAGAAGATGATCACGAGGGACGATGTCCTCGTGGTCGGGGGCGGCTACAACAGCTCGGTCATGATCGCAGTGTCCGATGTATGCTCTCAGGAAAAGACCCCCCTTGTCGTTGCCGTGGCCATCACACCCACGCTCACGGAAAGAGGGCTCGATTATGTATACCGGACCTCTCCGAATTCGCCCCAGTTTCTGATGGGTGCATGCCAGTGGCTCGAGAAGGAGAGAAAGCCTAAGACGGTGGCGTTCCTCATGGAGAATACCGACTACGGCCGTGACGGCGAGAAGATCTACTCCGCACTGGCCAAGAAGATCGGCGCAAAGGAGCTTGCACACCTCTATTTCGAGATCGGCGACACCGATTTCACGACACAGTTGAGCAAGCTCAAGAACCTGAACCCGGAGATCACCTTCTGCATCGGATCGACGACAGAACAGGCCCTGATCCAGAAGCAGTCCAAGGAGCTCGGGTACGTATCCCAGTGGCTGGGCGCAGGCGGACACTTCACCGAGGCGTTCTTCAACATGCTCGGCACCACGAGCGCCTACTGCATGGGCGTGTCCCTTGAGCCCACCCTCGCGATGAAGGACCCGGTGGTCGCGGACTTCGTGAAGCAGTACGAGGCCAAGTACAACGGCGCCCGTCCCGGGATATTCTCAGGGCAGGCATACGACAACGTGATGGTCATTCTCGATGCCATCAAGCGGGCCGGCAATCCGACCGGGAAGCTCGCAGCAGATCGGGACAGCATCAACAAGGCACTGAAGAGCACGTCCATCAAGCTGACCCAGGGGACCATCAAGTTCGACAAGACCGGCCAGGTCGTCACGGTGTTCCCGTATGTCGTCCAGACCCAGATAGTAAACGGAAAGCCGGAGCTCAACATCATCTATCCGCCCGAAAAGGCTACAGGGACCTATCAGAAGCCCCTGCCCTGGAACCAGAGAAAATTCTAGGAGATCGTGATCGATGCATCCCCGGCTCACCCCGGGGATGCATCGTTAAGACCGAGACGGAGCACATATGGAATCTCTTTTCCTTCAACAGATCGCGAACGGATTGATCGTCGGGAGCATCTACTGTCTGATCGCCATAGGCCTTACCATGATCTTCGGCGTGATGAACCTCTCTAACTTCGCACACGGTGACTTCTCCATGCTGGGCGCGTATTTCGCCATCTACACGACGGCGTACCTGTCGGGGTGGTTCGGGTGGATCAGCTCCATGTTCATAGCCGCCATCGGGGTCGGCATAATCGGTTACTTTGTTGAACGGACCATGTTCAGGCCCCTCATGAAACGTCCGACGGACATCGACGTGATCATGCTGTCCATCGCACTGTTCATCATCCTGGAGAACGGCGCCCAGCTCATTTTCGGTGCAACGCCGCAGATGGTCGTAGACCCCTTCCAGAGCGCGAGCATCAATCTGTTTCTGTTCCAGACCAGCTATATCCGCATCTTCTCGTTCGTCCTCGCGATCCTCATCATCATCGCCCTCCAGGTCTTCCTTACCAAGACCAAGGTAGGGGTCGGCATCAGGGCGGCATCCCAGAACAGCAAGGCATCGATGCTCATGGGGATCAACGTCAGCTTCATATACTCCCTGACCTTCATCATCGGATCGGCCCTTGCCGGCCTGGGGGGGGTGCTCTACGGCACCATCTTCGCCGTCTACCCGACCATGGGAGCCATGCCCACGCTGAAGGCGTTCGTCATTACGATCATGGGCGGCATGGGGAGCATCCGCGGCGCGATAGTCGGCGGCATCATCCTCGGGGTGGCGGAAACGCTCGGAGGATCCTACCTGTCCATGCAGTATAAAAACAGCATCGGGTTCATCATCCTGATCCTCGTCCTGCTGACGATTCCGCAAGGGCTGTTCGGTAGGGGGAAGAGACATGCATAGCAAGGTCACGAAAATCATCCTGGGCACCATCGGGGTAGTGCTCCTCATAGCGGCTCCCCTGGTCATTACCGACCGGTATGTCCAGCACATCATGGTTCTCTCGGGCGTGTACGTCCTCCTGGCCGTCAGCTGGAACCTGCTCACGGGCTTTGCAGGACAGCTGAACCTCGGACATGCCGCCTTCTTCGGGATCGGGGCATATGCATCGGCCCTCATCTCCATGCATTTCCACCTGTCACCCTGGCTCGGCCTGTTGTGCGGCGGACTGGTCGCATCGATCTTCGGAGGCCTTCTGGGTATTCCGTCGTTCAGGCTGAGCGGGCCCTTCCTGGCCATCACCACCATCGGCTTCAGCGAGATCACCCGGATGGTGGCCATGAACTGGGTCGGCCTCACACGGGGATCTCTCGGCCTGTACGGGATCCCCCCGCTTACGCCGATCAAGCTGGGTCAGGGCACAAGCATCGAGTTCACGACGGAGTTCAGCGCCTATTACGTGATCCTGGCGCTCATCTTCATCATCGTGTACGTCGTGAGCACCCTGCACCGCTCGGAGTTCGGGCTCACAGTGGAATCATTGCGGGAAGACGAGATGGGGGCCGAATCCATCGGCATAAACACCTCGCACTACAAGCTCGCGGTATTCATGATCAGCGCATTCATTGCCGGAACCGCCGGCGCCTTCTACGCACACTATGAACGTCTGATCAGCCCCAACATGCTCAGCACCGGGGTCACCTTCTCGATCATCACCATGGTCATGGTGGGCGGGATCGGCACCATCTGGGGACCGATCATCGGCGCCGTTGTCCTGACCTTCCTCTCCGAAGGGCTGCGATTCGTGGAAGAGGCGATCAACCTGGACATTCGGATGATCATCTACGGGGTCGTCCTCGCACTCGTCATCCTCTTCATGCGGCAGGGCTTGGTCGGGGTCTTGAGCGGACTTGGCAGATTCATTTCTCGAAATCCGGAGAGGCAGACATGAATATACTCGAAGGGAAGAACATCACCAAGCGATTCGGCGGGCTCGTAGCGGTCCACGACGTGGATTTCACCCTGCAGAGCGGCGAGATCCTCGGACTGATAGGCCCCAACGGCGCGGGCAAGACTACGCTGATCAACCTCATATCTGGCTTCTATGCTGCGGATGAGGGTTCCATCCTTTTCAAAAACGAGGACATCACCCGCATGAAGACGAGCGACATCAACAAGAAAGGCATCTGCAGGACCTTTCAGATCGTTCGGATATTCCCGAAGCTCTCGGTCATGGAAAACGTGAAATCAGGGCTCGTGGAAAGGAAGCGGAGGGGTCCGTGGAAGGTCGCCTTCGACTCGCTGACAAAACCGGGAGGAAAACGATCCGGAAAAGGCCGGTCCGATGAGAGGGCCGCAGAACTCCTGAACATGGTCGGGCTGTACGGCTACAGAGACGAGACGGCCGAGAACCTCCCCTATGCTTATACGAAACGTCTCGAGATAGCGAGGGCGCTGGGAACCAATCCGGAGGTCCTGCTGCTTGACGAGCCCACCAGCGGCATGAATCCAAAGGAACAGAACGAGCAGATCGACCTCATCCGATCCATCAACGATAAGGGTGTCTCCATCCTCATCATCGAGCATGTGATGAGGGTCATCATGAGCATCTCGCACCGGGTCATGGTACTGCACTACGGCGAGAAGATCGCTGACGGGAGCCCGAAAGAGGTGTATTCCGATCCACGCGTCATCGAGGCCTACCTTGGAGGTGAAGCCCGTGCTGAACATTGAGAACATCTCTGTCTACTACGGTAAAGCCATCGCCTTGAAGGATGTGTCACTCACCCTCGGTGACGGAGAATTCGTCACCCTCCTCGGATCGAATGGTGCGGGCAAGTCGACACTCCTGAAGACCATATCGGGGCTGATCCATCCCCGCGAGGGGAGGATCGTGCACGACGGCGATGAGATCCAGAACCTGCCCCCCCACAAGATCGTCGAGCGGGGCATCGTCCATGTACCCGAGGGGCGGGAGGTCTTTCCCGAGCTGACGGTCAGGGAGAACCTTTGGATGGGGTCATACACAAGAAAGGACCCCGAGCATACGAAACGCGATCTGGATTTCGTCTACAGCATCTTTCCGCGACTGCAGGAACGATCGGCACAGGCCGCAGGAACGTTGAGCGGCGGTGAGGCTCAGATGCTCGCCATCGGACGTGGCATCCTCTCCTCGCCCAAGATCCTCATGCTGGACGAACCGAGCCTCGGCATCGCCCCTGCGCTCCGCGACACCATCTTCGAGGTCGTTCAGAAGATCTACGAGGAGAGAGGCATCTCCTGTTTCCTTGTCGAGCAGAACGCACACATTGCCCTCTCCATGTCCAAGCGCGGCTACATCATTGAAAGCGGACAGGTCAAATACGAAGGGATCGCCCGGGACCTGATGAATAACGAAGAGGTGAAGAAGGCCTACCTGGGGTACTGACCGGTCGGGGCGCAAAGGCTCCATGAACCCGCTTAGGCAGGGGGCTGCTCTTTGCCTGCCCTGCCCCAACCATCAACCCTTATCACAGACAAAAGGAGGGCGAGATGACACAAAATGCGGATGCCAAGAGATTCGTCTCGGCATGGATCGATGAGAAGCAGGAACTGTTCTCGTCGTATGCCGACGCCGTCTGGGAATATGCAGAGCTGGGCTGCGAAGAGTACAATTCATCCAGGCTCCTCTGCAGTGTCCTCAGGGATAACGGATTCGAGGTGGAGGAAGGCGTAGCCGGCATGCCGACCGCGTTCATCGCGCGATGGGGCACAGGGGGGCCTTCCATCGGATTCAACTGCGAGTTCGATGCCCTTCCGGGGCTTTCGCAATGCCCCATAGCCCTTACGGAAGACCCCAGGAAAGAACCGCTGGTCCAGGGCGCTCCCGGTCACGGGTGCGGCCACTGCATCCTAGGGACCGGCTCCGTCTTCGCGGCGATCGCAACCAAGATCTGGCTTGAACGGGAGGGGATCCCGGGAACCCTCACCGTATTCGGCACACCAGCCGAAGAGCTCTGCGTGGGGAAGCCCTACATGGCCCGCGAAGGCCTCTATGAAGGGTATGACGCCATCCTCGACTGGCATCCATGGGGTCACAACAATGCCGGGTACGACCGGATGAATGCGTATTTCAACATCAAGTACAGCTTCCACGGCGTCACCGCGCACGGGAACGCACCCTGGATGGGGAAGAGCGCCCTGGACGGGGCCGTTCTCATGGCCCATGCCATCGAGATGCTCAGGGAGCACATGCCGCCGGGCGAGACATCCCTGACCAACACCGCCGGTGCGAATACGGTCAACTACACGTTCTCCGACACCGGGCCCGAGTACCCGAACGTCGTCCCTGACCGTGCCACCCTGTGGGTGGTCGGTCGGTTCTGCAACTCCGACCAGATGCGCGGCGTCATCGAACGGATTCACCGGTGTGCCGAAGGCGCGGCCATGGCCACGGGGACGACCAGCTCCATGGAGTTCATCACGGCCACGCATGAGAAGATCCCGAACAGGACGCTGGCCAAGGTGCTCTATGACAACTGGCAGGCCCTCGGCACGCCCGGGTTCGACGAGGCGGAACAGGATTTCGTCAAGAAGCTCCAGCGCCAGATGGGCGTGGAACCAACCGGCAACACGCCAGGAATCCTCCCCTTTACGGAGGGGAACTGCGTGGTGTGCGATACACCCGAATACAGCTGGTTTGCACCCTTTTCAACCATCTGGGTGAACATGCTGCAGGGGGGATTCGGCTGGCACAACTGGCAGGTGGCGGCCACCGCCCGTTCGACGGTCGGAAAAAAGACCATGGTCAATGCCGCCAAGATCCTGGCAGCCTCCTGCATAGACCTGCTGACCGATCCCGGAATTCTCCCCGAGGCACGCTCGGAGCTCAAGGAGAGGCTTGCCGGAAGAACTTACAGCACCCTTATTCCCGACGGGGTGAAGCCTCCCCTCGGCATCAACAGGGACACCATGGAGAAGTACCGTCCGCTCCTCGACAAGGCCTGCGCCCAGGATGACGGAACGGCAATCCTTTCGAACGACGACAAGGGAGAGCAGAAGTGAATGACAGCATCATTGCGATAGATGAGCAGGGCTTAATCGACTTCACCAGGGATATCGTCAGGACGCCGAGCCTGAGCAGGGAGGAGGAGAAGGTCGCGAGGACCATCGCCGCGAAGATGAAGGAACTGGGTTTCGATCTCGTCCGGATCGATTCCATGTTCAACGTGACCGGCTTCATCTACGGTGAAGAGCGTTCCCCCGAGCTCCTCTTCAACGGCCACATCGATACGGTCCCGCCGAGCAATATTGCCGACCCGTTCTCCGGTGCCATCACGGACGGAGGGAAATACGGGGTGTCCGGTATGGTCCTCGAAGGAAGGGGCGCCTGCGACAACAAGGGGGCAGTTGCATCCATGATATATGCCGCCGGAGCCCTTCGCAGGCACGGGGTTCCCTTCAGAAAGACCTTCGTCATGACCGCTGTGGCCCGGGAAGAGATGGCCAACGGAGAGGGGATCATGAAGGTCCTCGGCGAGGAGGATGTACGGACTGCCAGGATGGCCGTCAGCGGAGAGGCCACGAACATGAACGTGCACATCGGCCACCGGGGGAAGCTCGAGTTCACCGTGCGCGTTCAGGGCAGAACCTCGCACGCATCGAATCCCGAACAGGGGATCAACGCCGTCTACAAGATGTCCGACTTCATCCAGGACCTGAGAAAGGATTACGTCATGCCCTCCCACCGCGTGCTGGGCGACTGCACCTTTGCCGTCATAGACATCGTCTCAGGTCCCGGCAGGCTCGGCCCCATCACTCCCGACTGGTGCGAGATAGCGCTCGATCGCCGATACCTTCCCGAAGAGTCCGCCGCCTCTGTCACGTCGGAGATTGAATCCCTCATAGACAGGAGAAGATCTCTCGACCCGGAATTTCAGGCCGTCGTGGAACTCGTGAAGGACTTTCCTCCGCTGTACTGCCCTGAGGACGAACCGGTCGTTGCGCTCACCAGGCAGTCCCGGGAATCCGTCATCGGCGTTCCGGGGAAGATCGATGTCTGGAAGTTCGGCGTTGACGGCACCTTTATCCAGAAATCAGGCATCCCGTGCGTCGGGTTCGGACCGGGAAACGAACTGCACGCTCATACACCCCACGACCACGTGCCCATAGAGCAGCTCCTGGCGTCCTGCAGGGTATATGCAGACATCATACGGCGGGCATGCTGCTGACCGATAAACAGCCCTGACGCCCGATCAACTGCCGTTGTTGAAACAGGCCAGCGCGCTCCCCTCGGCCACGCCCACCTCCACGGCGATGACCGGGCACTTGGCCACGAAGAGGTGGAAGACCTCCCGTTCCTCTTCGTGCAGGCTCTCGAAATTGCCCTGTCCCTTGGCAATGACCAGTTCCGCTCTTTCGAAGAGGTCTTTGAATTCATCGGAACATATGGAGACCGGCGTACCCGAGGCATCCGATCCGCTGGAAATCACCCGGCATATCCCGGTCAGGCCGGTCCGCTCTGCGTCCGCCATGGTCACATCGTTTATGATGGGGGTGCCCCTGACCACTGCAATAATCTTTTCCGGCCCGATCTCCTCGATGAGCACCCGGTCGAAAACGAGCTCCCCTGCATTGTCCAGGATGTAGAGGATGTCCCGGGCCTCCCCGATCCTTCTCCGCAGCCTGTCGCGGTGGTCGATGGCGAACGATGCTCCGAGGAAGCGCTCCACCACCTTGTTCATATCCAGTCCGTCCGCCGCGTTCCTGCCGTAGTCGATCATGTTCCCGGCCAGGGCTATGCGCAGGGCCGTATCCAGGGGGTCGGGGGAGGAGGCGGCCTTTTCCTTCATGGCAGGGTACATGGCCAGGGCCTTCCGGTTGGAGACCTCCTTGACTCGGGCGAAGGGGTCGCGAATCCCGGTGACGCGCCGGAGCATGGCGTACATCTCCCGGGCCGCCAGGGGCGGAAACTGGTCGTAGTTCAGACCCGACGCCCAGGCCAGCACCTCGCGCATGAACAACTCGCGGACCACGGGGTCAGGGGCCTGCGCGGAGATGTCGAACCCATGCTTCACGAGGCAGGGGATGCATTCGAGCTGGATGCGCATGACGATGCCAGGTCAGATCAGCTTCTCGATCTTCTCAACGATGCGCTGGAAGGCCATGCCGGCGACGCAGCTCATATCGTAGAGCATGAAGGGCCTGCCGCTGTCCGTGTCCCTCACCACCGTGGGATCGATGGGTATGGCGCCCAGGAACGGCACCTTGAGGTCAACCGCGGCCCGTTCGCCTCCGCCCACCTTGAAGAGGTCGATGGCATGGCCGCAGTGGGGGCACGAGAAGCTGCTCATGTTCTCGATGATGCCCAGCAACCTGAGATCCAGGGTTTTGGCGAACTCGACGCTCTTGCGCGAGTCGAGCAGGGCCACGTCCTGCGGCGTGGTCACGATGACGGCATGGGGTTTCATGCCGGTCTGGGACTCGGTGATGAGCTGGGCGATGGAGAGCGGTTCGTCGCCGGTGCCCGGGGGGAGGTCCACGACGAGAAAATCCAGCTCGCCCCAGGCCACGTTGGCCAGGAAGTGGCGCATGATGGAATGCTTCATGGGTCCCCGCCAGATCACCGGCTGGTCGCTGTTCTCCAGCAGGTTCCCCACGGAGACCACGGTGAGGTTCTTGTACACCTCGATGGGAAGCATGTTCCCGGCGTCATCTCCCCGCAGCGGTCTTCCCTCCACCCCGAGGATCTTGGGGATGTTGGGTCCGTGGATGTCCCCGTCGAGGACGCCCACCGCATACCCCTGCCTGGCAAGGCCGGCGGCCAGGTTGGCGGCAACGGTGGACTTGCCCACTCCACCCTTGCCGCTCATGATCATGATGGTATGCCTGATGCGGGAAAGCCTTTCCCGGAGTTTCTTATTCTCTTCCTGCTTCGCCTTGGCCGGAGTCTTCTCTTGAATGTTCATATCCGCCCCATGTACGGATAGACCGCTTTTTCTGATGCCTAGCATAGAATCACGGCGACCACAAGCAGGGGGTCATTCCTCGAGAACCACCTTCGCCTCGGGCCTGATTCTGCCGATGGCGGCATATGCATAGTCCCGCACATACCATGCCGGGTCGTCTCTGACGACCCTCTCCAGCACCTCCAGGGAACGCACCGATCCCAATGCACCCAGGGCCTGGCAGGCCTTGGTCCGTACGTTGAGCTGGGGATCGTCCGCACAGGTATCGATGAGGGGAAACAGAGACCGGTCCCGTCGTTCGCCGGCCTCGATGAGGGCGTTGATGCGAACCCGAGCACTTGAGTCCTTCAGCATGGCGGCAAGGGCTTCGGTGGTGAGGGCCCCGGGGTAGGTGGACACCGCCAGGTAACGCTCTTTCTCCACGTGGGACAGGGCATAGGCCGCTATCCTCTGCGGGTCACGCTCGAGCATATACAAGAGGTACGCCCCATGGAATGCCGGCACGAAGAAAGACAGGTAGGCGAGCACGACCACGACCGCGGCCGCCCTGCTCCGGGCATAGGCACGCTCCAGACCCAGGGCGAACCATGACAGGAGCAGTGCGGTCATGATGAGCATTGGCCCGGAATAGAAGAAGATACCAAGCCCCCTGCGCATGAACCGATTGGGATCGAACCTTTCAGCAAGCTCGTTGAACACCCTGTTCTTGTCGTTGGCAGGCCTGTCGTCTGGAAGTATGACCGAGGTGCAGGGGAGTTCCCCCCTGCCCAGTACGACCCGGGCGCCCCTGACTCCACAGGGATCCTTGGTGCGTACCCAGAGGGTACCATGGGGAATCGGGCCGATTTTCTCGATTGTCCGGGAAAGGGCGATGACGTTCTGGGACCGTGCAGGAAACGGTTTGATGACATCCGCAGGAAGGAGGGTATGCTCGTAGTAGAAATCGCTCAGTCCACTGACTACAGGCAGCGTCACCATGGCATTCCGCATGTTCAGGAAGGTGGACCCGGGGACAAGGGCAAGGGTCAGGGGGGATACGAGGATTACCCCGAACAGCGCCCACCTTCCCCACCGAATTCTCGCCCCCTTCCCAGCCCTGAGTATTACGGCCCATGGCAGGACAAAGCAGACCGGGCAGAGGATGCCGGCCACCACGGACACCAGAGGAAGCTCCCGGCTGTAGCTGAGGAAGATGCTTGCAAATCCCGCTCCGAGCAGCGCAACGGGATCGATCCGTATGAGCCGGCCGGAAATCCATGCGGGCAGCGTTACCGTCATACAGACAAGACCGGCAAGAACGCCCAGGGTCAGCCCGAAAAACAGGGCGCTGGAGAGCTGGTGTACCATCAGCCACAGGTGACCGTCATCCGGTGCGATGAGCCGGGTCATCCCGTAGGCGCCTATGATCACCGATTCGTCGGCGATCATGCGGGCATGGAGCCTGACGAAAAAGAGGCCGAAGCCGGTGTAGAGGAGGATGCAGGCGCAGGTCCCTGCAAAGGAGGCGAGATACCACCGGGGGATGTCCCGGGGCGTGCCCGGGGGTCTCAGGGATAGGACCGTTCCCGCCACGCCGCCCCCCCGGTCAGCCCGCCTAAGACGGGTTACTCTTCTTGTAGCCGTTGAGCAGATCGGAGATCTCCTCGATGGACTTGACGCTCTTCCTCCCCCTCACCGCCTCAACGTCGGACCGGGCCGTCCAGACATTCTTGAAGTTCCGTGACTGCTTGGTGTAGGCGATGAAGTTCGCGATGGCATCGTCGCATACATGCGTGAATCTTCGGTTGTCCAGAAAGGCTATGTCCCTGATCTTCTCCACCAGGCCCTTGTCCAGTCGCATGACATATCGTATCCGCTTCTCCGAAGTATCGTTCCTGGGGCCGACGTATCTCTTTCTCTGGCGCTGGGGCACCTGCGCACCGATGCCACTCTCCTTCTTGAAGATATATGCCTCGAGGGCCGCGCCAACGAAATCCACCATGGCGATGTTCAGCATACGGGATATCACCCTGAGTTCGCTCAGGTTGGTCGGTTTGAAATACATCATGAAGCGGGAAGTAACCTTTTCCTCATTTGTGCGAATCACAGATGTACCTCCTAGCTGTCTGGGGTCGTCGGATTCTTGTGCGACCGATATCATGTTCAGGGACGCCCCGACATGAACGCGTTCCGTGCAGGCACGGATGGGTTCATGTCAGACTTCCATGATTTCCTTTTCTTTTCCGGCAAGCAGTTCGTCGATCTGTTTGATAGAGCCGTCCGTCAGGTCCTGGACCTTGTCCTGGGCCGCCTTGAGCTCGTCCTTGTTGATTTCCTTTTCCTTCTCCAGATCCTTCAGCAGTGCATTGGCGTCCCTGCGATGGTTGCGTACCTCGATGCGGTACTCCTCGGCGGTCTTCTTGACCATCTTCACGAGGTCCCGCCTCCGCTCCTCATTCAGGGGCGGAATGGGTACCCGGATGATCCTGCCGTCGTTGTTCGGGGTGAGCCCGAGTTCGGATTTCAGGATAGCCTTTTCTATGGGGGCCAAGGCACCCTTGTCCCACGGCTGGATGTTGATGAGTCTCGCCTCGGGGACCGCAAGTGTGGCCAGCTGGTTCAGCGGTGTGGGCGTGCCGTAGTAATCCACCATGATGCCGTCAAGGATACCGATGGATGCCCGACCGGTACGAACCTTCTGAAGCGAGCCCTTCATGGCATCGATGGTCTTGTTCATGCCACGTTTCATGTCATTGATGATCTCATCAACCATTCACCAACCTCCTCGCTCTGACGACCGATCCGACCGCTTCTCCGTTAAGCAGCCGCGCGAGTCCGTCCTGTTCGAATATGTTGATAACCCTGAGCTCGAGTCCGTGCTCGCGGCACAGGGATACCGCCGTTGCGTCCATGACCCCGAGGTTCAGACTGAGCACCGTATCGAAGTCAAGCTCGGGGAAGAATCTGGCATCTCCATGTTTCACAGGGTCCTTGTCGTAGATGCCGTTCACCTTGGTGGCCTTGATAAGGACATCAGCGCCCGTCTCCAGGGCCCTCAGCGCGGCGTTCGTATCCGTAGTAAAGAACGGATTTCCCGTGCCCCCCGCAAAGACGACCACTGCGCCGTCCTCAAGGTGCCGTATTGCCTGCTGGCTCACCATGGGTTCGGCAATGGTGGCCATGGGTATGGCGCTCATGACCCTGCACTGCACACCGTGGCTCATGAGAGCTCCCTTGAAGGCCAGGGCGTTCATGACCGTTGCCAGCATGCCCATGTGGTCTGCACTCACCCTGTCGATCACACTCGATGCGCTGACGCCGCGGAAAAAATTCCCTCCGCCGATGACGAGTCCGACCTGCGTCCCTCCGTTTACGACGTTCTTCACCGTCGTGGCGAAGCCCTTGAGCGTGGCCTCGTCGATACCCCAGCCCCTGCCGCCGGCCAGGGCCTCTCCGCTCAACTTGAGGAGTATGCGCCGGTAGAGCAACGGCATCCCCTAGAGCTCTTCTCCCACCTGGAACCGGGCGAATCGCCTGATGATGCATTTCTCACCGGTCTTTGCCATCAGCTCGTCCAGGAGCTGTTTGATAGTCCTGTCCTGGTCCTTCACGAAATGCTGGTCCATGAGGCAGCGCTCGGAATAGAACTTGCCGAGCTTGCCTTCTACGATCTTCTCGATCACCTTCTCGGGCTTGCCCGTCTTGAGGGCCTGATCCTTGAGAATCTCCTTCTCCTTGTTCAGGACAGCCTCAGGTACTTCTTCGCGGACAACCCAGTCGGGGCTCGCCGCGGCGATCTGCATGGCCACGTCCTTTACGAAGTTATTGAAATCGTCGGACTTAGCCACGAAGTCACTCTCGCAGTTCACCTCCACGAGAACGCCGATCTTTCCTCCCATATGGATATACGAGGATACCGTGCCCTGGCTTGCGGTCCTACCCGATCGCTTGTTCGCGACCTCGATACCCTTCTTCCTGAGGATCTCCACGGCCTTTTCAAAGTCCCCGTTCGTCTCCTCGAGAGCCTTCTTGCAGTCCATCATGCCGACGCCGGTCTTGTCCCTGAGCTTCTTGACTGTTTCGGATGTTATCTGCACGTCTACCTCCGTTGCGTGAACTATGCTTGTTCTTCTCCGTCTGCGACATCCCCGGCGCCTTCTACTTCGGCAGCCGCGCCCTTGGCGGGTTTGCTGTCCTTGACGATGATCTCTATCTCTCCCTCGAGACCCTTGCCCATGGGTTCGCCCTTGGGAGCCCTGCCCTTAGCCTGGCCCTTCTCGTCGACCGCCTCTTCCTTCACTTCGGTGGCGAGTTTCTCCTGCCAGATATGGCTTCCCTGGTCCACGGCGTCCGCCACCTTTGAGGTGAACAGCCTGATGGCACGGATGGCATCGTCGTTACCCGGGATTACGTAGTCGATGAGTGTGGGGTCACAGTTGGTGTCCACGATGGCTACTATGGGTATCCTGAGCTTCTTGGCCTCCTGTACCGCGATGTACTCGCGGGATGGGTCCACGATGTAGAGTATGTCGGGGAGTCCGTTCATTTCCTTGATGCCGTGCAGCGAGCGCTCGAGCTTCATCTTGTGGCGCTTCATGCTGATCTGTTCCTTCTTGGGGTAATTCTCGATGGTGCTGTTGTCGATGATCGACTCCAGCCACTTGAGCTTGTCCACACTCTTGCGGATGGTGGTGAAATTGGTCAGGGTGCCGCCCAGCCACCTGTAGTTGACATAGAACGCCCCTACGCGCCCGGCCTCTTCCTCGATGGCGTCCTGGGCCTGCTTCTTGGTGCCGACGAAGAGCACCTTGCCGCCGTTGGCGGCCGTTTCACGGATTATATCACATGCCTTCTCGAAGAGTTTCTCGGTCTTCTGCAGGTCGATGATATGGATTCCGTTGCGTGATCCGAAGATGTAGGGTTTCATCTTGGGATTCCACCTCGGTGTCTGGTGACCGAAATGGACCCCGGCCTCGAGCAGTTGCTTCATGGTGACGACTGACATGTACTACCTCCTTGGTTTTTCCTCCGTCCTGCAGGATCGATCCCCGCGAAACGGGGACACCACCGATCCCTACGTACTACCGGACGTGTGTGCTGGTTGAGCGGTTTACCATACCATGGGTTATGTTTCAAGCGCTTAAATGCTGTAACTTGAGAATCGGAGGAACGACATTCTGCAGCGCCTTCGGCGCTGGCATATGCTTGGCAGTTGTCGCAGGTTTATAAACAGTGGAGAAGTACTCTGCAGCGCCTTCGGCGCTGGCCTGCTGAATTCGCTTTCAATGAAAAAACGTTCATGAAAGGGATATCTATTAATGCCTATGGAGCTTTCCCGGCAGCTCTTCTGTTCCAGACGACAAGGTTTATAGCGAAGCTATCTGCAGCGCCTTCGGCGCTGGCATATGCTTGGCAGTTGTCGCAGGTTTATAAACAGTGGAGAAGTACTCTGCAGCGCCTTCGGCGCTGGCCTCCCCGATTCATGCATCCCGGCGAAAGGAACCGGGATGCATGAATCGGGGAGGTCGTGATTCCTTATCTGAAAAGCGGGGAGAGGATCTTGAACTCAGGGGTTCCCGCTCTCTCCATGAGCATGAAGGCTATGGTCTCGGTGGGATAGACCAGTATGCCGAGGCGTGCCATGGCATCGAGGGCCGCCACCCTGTCCGCAGCCCGGCGGGAGCAGACCGCATCGGAGGCGATGACCACCCGGAACCCGGCGTCCATCAGGTCAAGCGCGGTCTGCATGACACATACGTGCGTCTCGATGCCTGCAAGTATGGCTGTCTTCCTGCCGGTGTCATGGATGGCCCCCTTCATGGCTTCATCCCGCATGCAGCTGAATGACAGCTTCTCCATGGCGGGAATGCCTTCGAGTGGTCCGGCAACCTCGTGAATCGTCTTCCCGAGGCCTTTCGGATACTGTTCGGACACGATGATGGACATGTCGAGAGCACTGGCGGTCCTGATGAGGATAATGCCGTTCTTTACGTATGTGTCCTTTATCTCCTGCTCCATGGCCACATGGAGCCGTTCCTGGATGTCTACGATCATGAGAAAACAGTCGGCCTTGTTCAGAAAAGCATTCATGTAATCGCTCCCTTAGATGATGAATAGCAGAGGGTAGATCGCCGCATAGACCAGCGCCGGGATCAGGTTTCCAACCCGTATGGCGGCGAGCCCGAGGAGATTGATGCCGATGCCCAGGATCATCATCCCACCCGTGGTGGTGATGGAACGAAGCACGGCGGGATCCTGCAGGAACGCGATATGGGTGGCCAGGAGAGTCATGGAACCCTGAACCACGAATACGCTCCCGGCCGAAAATGCAACCCCGATACCCAGGGTCGAGGCCAGGGCGACGGATGATACGCCGTCCAGCAGGGACTTCAGGTAGAGCGTGTCCGGATTGCCGGCCGTGCCGTCCTGGATGCAGCCGATGATGGTCATGGCACCGGTGATGTACAGCAGCGTAGCGGTGAGGAAACCCTGTACGAAGGTGGAGGAGCCCGATCCGAAGTGCCCCTTCAGGTATTCTCCGATCCGCTCGACGCCGCGTTCGATCCGCATGAGCTCTCCGGTGAACGCACCGAGGAGAAGGCAGGCGATGGAGGGGATGAGGTCATCGGCGGACAATGCCATCTTCAGACCGATGACGGCAACCGCCAGGCCCAGTGCATGCATGAGGGTCTGCTTGAGTCCTTCATTGATGCGCCTTCCCGCCGATACCCCGATCAGGGATCCGGCGACCACGGCGGCGGTATTGGCAATGGTCCCTATCATGGATGTGTCCCTTCTCCTGTATGGTGGAGACCGTTCATTGAAGACTCCACTACCGGATGCCCTTGATCCGGTCAATGGAAAACGACCCGGCCCCGAATCCGGATATTTTCTCGATAATCTTCTTATCCACAAGGAAAGATTAATGCTTTTAAATTGAAATGACGAACAGAGGGTACAATGATGTGATTCATGTAAAGGGCATTGTAATTATGTGGTATATCATCCCCAAGGAGGATCATCATCAGTCGCTGAGGATGAAACGATTCCTCATCGCCTGGGCCTCGTACCTCATGTGGATGTCCCTGATCTGGTACTGCTACATCCAGGGTATCTTCCGCATGAACCTCCGGGACACGCTCCTTATCTTCTCCTTCGTCATGCTCATGAACCTCGGTCTCTACGTCGTGTTCCGCACCGGCCTGAACAAACTGCGGCCGGACCCGAGCCTGACGCTGCTCCAGATGAGTCTTGCCACGGTCTGGATCATGATCGTCGCGTACCACCTGAACGAGGCCCGGGGCATCATGCTCCTGCTCTACCTGGTGGTGTTCATCTTCGGGGCATTCCGACTCAACCTGCGCCAGTTCATCATTCTGTCCCTGTTCGCGACTTTGAGCTACGGGCTCGTCATTCTGCTTCTCATCGACAACCATCCGGAGGTTATCAATCTCCATGTGGAGCTGCTGTACCTGGTGATTCTCAGCGCAGTGCTCTGCTGGTTCTCCTTTGTGGGCAGCTACATCAACACCCTGAGGAAAAAGCTGAGCAAAGCGAACAGCGAATTGCACGATGCCATGGAGACCATCAGGCAGAAGGCCATCCATGATGACCTCACCGGCGTGTACAACAGGGGATACCTGTTCCAGATTCTCGGCCGGGAGAAGTCCCTTGCCGACCGCGGCGGGCCGGTGTTTTCCCTGTGCATCTTCGACCTGGACGACTTCAAGAAAGTCAATGACACCTTCGGGCACCATGCAGGAGATGCCGTATTGAAGACCCTTTCCAGGATCATCAAGGAAAATATGCGCCAGCAGGACTATATCGCCAGGTACGGCGGGGAGGAATTCGTGCTCATCCTGGCCTATCCCGATATGCGAGATGCGCAGAAATGCGTTGAAAGGATCCGGATTCTCCTGTCGCAGGCCATGTTCCCCGACCTGCCGGGGGATTATTCCGTCACCGCCTCCATGGGGCTTACCCGGTACCGGGTGGGTGAGACCATCGATTCTCTGCTGGTCAGGGCGGACAATGCCCTCTACCGTGCCAAGCGGTCAGGAAAGAACAACCTCGTCTGCGAACCTGCCCTTTCCCTCAATCCTGCTGCCTGAGAACCTATCCCGGGAAGTATCCGAGCAGGTCCCTGGGGTTATCCATGAGGAGATGTGCACCACCCGCCAGGAGCCGCTGACGGTCCTGGTACCCCCACAGGACGCCGCAGGGTTCCATGCCGGCCCGTACGGCCGTCTCCATGTCGATGGTGCTGTCGCCCACGAAGATGCATTTCGCCGGTGACACGTCCATGCTCCCGGCGCACAGCAGTGCCCCGGCAGGGTCGGGTTTCTTCGGGCATTCAGGGGTCAGACCCCGCACCTCGAAGAACCGCCAGCGCGGCAGCAGTGCCTCGGCCATAACCTTGGCGAAGGCATCGAGCTTGTTGGAAAGGATGGACATCCTGACCCCTCTGGCAGCGAGGTCGTCGAGCATCCCAGCTACACCGTCGAAGGCCTTCGATGTGCGTGACCAGCGGACGGAGTACTCCGCTCTCATGGAAGCAACGGCGGCAGCCATGGTCTCCGTAGTCCGGTGTGCATCGGGCAGCGCCTTTCGGACTAGGACCTCCATGCCTTCGCCGACGAAATCAAGATACCTCCCCATGGGGTGCCCGGGGAAGCCCATCTGCTCCAGGGCCGCATTCATGGAGTCGGCGATGTCCCCGATGGTGTCCAGGAGTGTGCCGTCCATGTCGAAGATCACTGCACGGTACACCCTTGCCTGAAAGGGGCGGAGGTCTTTGGATCCCGGCGTTTCCCGGATCATCCCTTCCTCCCGTGATAGATGTATTCCACAACCTTGAGATACACCGGGTAGCTCGCCTGAACGAGGGTGAGGATCTCTTCCTTCGAGAAGAGACGCCCGGATCCTACACCGGGACACCTGACGCTGACCTCATCCCAGGCCGAGGGCGACCGCACGTACTGGAACCAGAATGGGAACGTCATGCACTGGACAGGCCTCACCGGATATATGACGCACCCGTTTTCGTAGAAGATGCACCTGCCCTGTTCGGCCTCGCGTATGGTATACCCGTCCTTGAAGGGATCGAGCATCCTCTCCATGAGAACCGCAAGGGGAATCCCGAGAAACTCGGCTATACGTGATGCTTCCCCGATGTCCACATAGACGATGCCCGGCTCCCCGGTACAGCACATACCGCACCGGGTACATCCGAATCTCAGCCCTTTATCGAAAAAGTATGTCCTGTTTCCCAGCGATTCCAGTAACCCATCCTTGCCCATGTCGTGACCTTCCCTTCGCTGTGGGCCATAATGGTAAATCCCCGGGGAAAGGTCAAGTCGATCAGTGGGATGAAAAGGCGACAGTACGGTTGACACAAGGCACCTTAAACAATATAATAATATATGCAACTTTTGATTGTTCCTCATGAAATGCCTTCGAGGAGGTTCACATATGGGAAGGTTGTGTCTGTCCATACTCTTCATCTCCGTTGCTTACGTCATCTCCCTCTCTTCCGTCTGCTTCGCCCTGACAGGGGCCGACCTGCCGGGAGAGGGCGAGGAACTCGTCATCGAAACCGACCAGACGATCCGCATTCGTGCAGGAGAAACCGCAGATCTCGGTGGAACCCTCCTCGTACGGCAGGGGGCGGGAGGGAACCGCCCAAGGGTAACTATTTACAATAACGGATCGCTGAATCTCGGGAATGGATCCATCAAGACAGAAAGCGCCGATCTCCTGCTGGTCAACGAGGACTCAGGCACCATGGGCAGTTCCCTCGGCGAAATCTGGACATTATGGTCCGACCACGGTGACCTCACGATAAAGAATTACGGGACCATGAATTTAGGTTTGGTGGACTTGAATGCCGACAATGATGGGACGATCCGGGTCTCCAGTGCATCGACCGCCATAGCGACAGGACAGATCTCCGGAGATGTTTCGGGGGAATCTCACATCGAGGTGAATATCACGGGAGGTACGTTCGAGGCCTTGAACATGGCCTTTAACGTGGTCGGCGGTTCCCTGTCCATCGAGAACCGTGGCCAGTTTGACCTGAACAACCTGAGTGTCACCGATACTGGCCATGCAGAGGTATTCCTCCGGAACAGCGGCGACATGTTCGTGAACAACCTCAACAGTTTTGCCTCAGTGGCATGGTTCAGATTGGAGAACGCAGGCCAGCTCACGATGAACAACACTAACCTGACATCTCAGATGGATGACTCTATCCAGACAGGTGAAGAGTCCGTCCTCGTCAATTCCGGCAATGTCTCGATGAATAGTGTCAACCTTGTCGCCAACGGGGGTTCCGGCCGGGTGAAGATCCTCAATGCAGGCTATCTCTACTGGGCCAATGTCTTCGCAGACGGCAACTACGGCGGAACCATCCGCATCTGCAACTCGGGCGGCGAAATGGTAACCGGTAATCTCAACTCAGATTCCTCGGGGTATTCCCATGGCTATCCCTCCAGGTTCGCCCTCATCGTAGATGACGGGGTGGTCACGGTCACCAACACAAACCTCAATGTCAACAGCGGAAATGCCGCCGTCATGAATCTTGCGGAATTGTACATGAACAATCTGACCCTGCATAACATCAGCGGAGATTTCACCCTGGTGAACCTGGACGAGATCGATATCAACAACACCACAAGTATCATGGAGGATGGCGGATTCACGATGCTCGGTTGTCAGGCCGGAAACGTCGGCATCCACAATTTCCAGAATACCTTTGCAGGCGATGAGGATGGGCTGTCTGCCCTGTCGTTCTGGAATGGGGACACCTTCGACCTGGACTACTTTACCATCCTTGGATGCTTTGAAGATATCGACTACCCTATCGATGCAGGTCTCGTGACCACCTTCTATGCAGACTGCTCCACGGACCAGGGATACCCGGCGGACTTGCCCTCATCACCATGGCCGGCAACAGGTTCTGTCGATGTGGAACCCTCCTCTGTCACGCTTTCCTGGGAAGGAGATTTTCGGGAAGACGTCACCTATGACCTCTATCTCATGGAGGAAGAAGATGAGGCATGTCTGCTGTGCACCTATCCCCAGGCCTCCAGAATCACCGAGACTGTATGCACGGTCACGGACCTTGACCCCTGCACGACCTATCTCTGGCAGATCGTTGCATACAGTGGGGACGACGTGCCGACCCTGGGTCCTGTCTGGTCGTTCACCACAAGGTGTGAGGGAACAGCGTCGGAGGAGGATTCGACAGAGATTCACGAGACGGAAAAGAGACACTGCATCATGAGTACATCCGAATTCTTATAGGGAAATCCTTCATTCCCGACCTTCTCCAGAGCAAGGGAACATGATGTCCTGCGCACCCATCCGGGATAGTCCATGCCGATGCTTCCTGCCCTTCCCCACCCCCTTCGTCCGTCAAGCCGGAACGGCTAAAAAAATATCTTGCCATTTGATGGCAATTCCTATACCAACCAAGCAGGAACCCAGGAAAGGAGAGGTGCTACAATGGCTTATGTTATTACCGATGAGTGCATATCATGTGGAACATGTGCCGATGAATGCCCGGTGGAAGCGATCAGCGAGGGTGACGACAAGTATGTGATCGACCCTGAATTGTGCACCGACTGCGGAGCATGCGCAGACGTTTGCCCCACTGAGGCCATCGAGCCCGGAGAGTAAGGTACCCTACCATCGCAAGGCCCGGTGATCGTTCTGCCGGGCCTGCCATTATTCCATTTCAGGATTTTATCACTTCAATTATCTGTTTTAATTCTTGATACACTCATGCTCGGAAAACATTACGACAAGTGCACGACCTTACCCTTGGGCAATGTTGATGAAGAAGACCGACGAAATGGATGTATCTCCCCGCCGCATCCCGGGAGTTCTGCAGCGACCGCCTCATGAGGGTGCGGCCGGGGAGATGAGGATCGTGGGAATCAGACCCTGCTGGTAAGCTTGGCCCTGAGAACGTTGGACAGGGAGAAGGTGACGACCCTTCTTGGGGAGATGGTGATCTCCTCGGCAGTCTTGGGGTTGCGACCACGGCGTGCGCTTTTCTCCCTGATCTTCCATTTCCCGAAACCGGATATGCTCACCGGCTCGGTCTTGGCCAGATTTCCCTTGATGATATCGATGAACGTCTCGATACCCTCGCTGGCCTCTTTCCTGGACAGGCCGGTGTTCAGAACGATCTCGTCAATGATTCCGCTTTTCGTGAGGGTCCCCATATGGCACATACCTCCTTTGTGGTCAGAGAAATATCTATAACTACATAAAATTATTAATGCGGATACCTGCCCATGTCAATATCCGAATGGATGATATGATGATCTTGGGAATTTGAGCAGTCCCATGTCCCGGGTCAGAATGAGCTTGAGGTCTGAAATCCTGATCATCTGCACCTCGTGATTCACCCCGTAGGTAAAGGGAAAGAGGTGGATCTTGCCGGGCAGATCGGCCTCTTCGATGGGGGAAACCTTCAGCTTCCACCTTAGTTTTCTCATGCGCGGAATCACCGTCTTCAGGTCATCCCAGGTGAAGCACTCGTTCCAGTAGTCTTCCTCCTGGACACCGGTGGGGTTGATGTTCTCCTTGATGACTTCGTACCTTCCCAGGGACGGCACGATTATCTGAATGTTGTACCTTCTCATGATATCCCTATCGTCACCAGCTACCCCGGCCTTGAGGCTGATTGCTCGGTCTTTTCTGTTCTTAAGGTTAATGACCGGGTGGTGAAAGTCAATGCCGACGGACAATCTCTGCAGGTGCCCGGTTCCGGATATTGGAGAACCCGGGCAGGTTATAGCTTTTTCATCACATCAGGAGATGATTTTCAGGGCCGACGAGACATCGGGCAGGGACGAGACCTCCATGCCGGCCGCTGCAGACAGGGAGTCGCGGTTTGCCTCGGGGATGACGATGCGGGTAAAGCCCATCTTGAGTGCCTCCCGTACACGGGAGTCCATGTGGTTCACCGGCCGGAGCTCGCCGGAAAGTCCGATCTCCCCGATGAAGACCATGCCCCTGGGCACGGGCTTGTCGAAGGCACTGGACGCGACTGCCATGATCAGGGCAAGGTCAACGGCGGGCTCCGTTACCCTGAAGCCCCCGGCCAGGTTCACCACGATGTCGGACTGGGCGAGATAGATGCCCGCCCTCTTTTCCATCACGGCAAGGAGCACCGCAAGCCTCGACGGGTCACAGCCCAAGGCGATCCTCCTCGGCATGCTGTAGGCGGTCCTGCTCACCAGGGCCTGCACCTCCACTACGAAAGCCCTGCTGCCTTCGCAGGTGGCCATGACTGCGCTGCCGGGAGATTCGCCGCCCAGGCCGTGGATGAAGATGGCCGAGGGGTCCTTCACCTCGTGGAGGCCGGTCTGCTTCATCTCGAAGACCCCGATCTCGCCCGAGGTGCCGAACCGATTCTTCGCGGTCCTGACGATCCGGTAGGACCCGGTATCGTCCCCCTCGAACGACAGCACTGTGTCCACCATGTGCTCCAGCATCTTGGGGCCTGCAACCAGCCCGTCCTTGGTGACGTGTCCGACGATGAAGACCGTCACGCCGTCGGCCTTGGCGATCTCCATGAGAATGCCGGCGCAGTGCCTGATCTGGGAGACGCTGCCCGGTGGGGCCTCCACGGCACCTGAATACACAGACTGGATGGAGTCAATGACGGCCAGGTCGAACGCCCCGCCGTCGATCTCCTCACGGATCCTCTCCATGACGACCTCGGGGAAGACCATGATGCCGCTGTCGGTAAGGCCGAGCCTCTGCGAGCGCAGCCTGATCTGGGGGGCCGACTCCTCGCCGCTCACATAGAGCACCCGAAGGCCCGAAGAAGCCAGGCTGTGCGCCATCTGGAGCATGAGCGTCGACTTGCCGATGCCGGGATCGCCTCCGATGAGCACGAAGGACCCTTCCACAACCCCGCCGCCGAGTACCCGGTCGAGCTCGTCGATCCTGCTGCTCTTCCTCATGGTCTGGTCCGCCTCTATGTCATGGAGCGCTACGGGCCTGACCTGGCCGGACCTGCGGGCTGCGGCGGGTCTTTCCTCGACGAGGAGGTCTTCCTCAAGGGTATTCCAGAGACCGCACTGGGTGCATCTGCCCATCCACTGGGCATGGAGGAACCCGCAACCCGTGCAGCGGAAGACCTTCTTCGGTTTTGCCATTACTGCTGGGTGACCCTCAGGACTTCCTCGATGGTGGTGACACCGTCCTCCACCTTCCGGGCGCCGTCCTCCCGCAGGGTATGGAGTCCTTCGTCGATGGCCTGCTTCTTGATGATGTTGGAGTCGGAGGTCTTGAGGATGGTGCTCTTCATGGCATCGGACATGAGCAGGATCTCGTAGATGCCGGTCCTGCCCTTGTACCCGGTGCCGATGCATTCCTTGCACCCGGCCCCACGCCAGAGGTACCCTTCCTTGCCGAGCATCTCCTGGGACAGTCCGACCTCCAGCAGGCTCTCACTCTCGGGAAAATACTGCTGTTTGCAGTACGGGCATATCTTGCGTGTCAGCCTCTGGGCGACGATGGCATTCACGGACGAGGTCACCAGGAACGGCTCGATGCCCATGTCGATAAGCCTGGTCACGGCGCTGGCTGCGTCGTTGGTATGCAGGGTGGAGAAGACAAGGTGGCCGGTGAGCGCAGCCTGGATGGCGATCTCCGCGGTTTCCAGGTCACGGATTTCACCCACGAGGATGACGTCCGGGTCCTGGCGTACGATGGACCGCAGGCCCGAGGCGAAGCTCAGTCCGACCTTGACATTGACCGGTATCTGTCCGATGCCTTTGAGCTGGTACTCAATGGGGTCTTCAATGGTGAGGATGTTCTTGTCCGGCGAGTTGATCCTGCTCAGCATGGAGTAGAGCGAGGTCGTCTTGCCCGAGCCCGTGGGGCCCGTCACCAGGATGATGCCGTGCTCCTGCCTGGTGAGGCGCTCGATGCTGCCGAGGTCATCGGGGTAGAACCCGAGCTCTTCGAGTCCGAGCAGCACGGAGGACTTGTCGAGGATCCTCATGACCACACGCTCCCCGTTCACGGTGGGAACGGTGGAGATTCTCAGGTCCACCGAGTGGTCGCCGAGCTTGATGCCTATCCTGCCGTCCTGGGGCAGCCGCTTCTCCGCTATGTTCAGGGTTGCCATGACCTTGATGCGCGATACCACTGCAGGGTGGAGTCTCTTGGGCAGGCTCAGCACGTCGTGCAGGATGCCGTCCACCCGGAAGCGGATCTTAACGTCGCTCTGGTACGGCTCCACGTGGATGTCGGAGGCCCTCTCCCGGAAGGCCTGGACCATGAGCCGGTTGACCAGGCGGATGATGGGCGCCTCGGTCTCCATGGCCGTGATGTCCTGGATGCTCTCGAGGTCCCTGAGGATCTCGTCCTCTTCCTCCTCGATGTCCTCCATGATGTCCTTGGCGCTCTCGTCCTTCATCTCGACCAGGCGGTTGATGGCCCCCAGGATCTCCTGCTTGGGGGCGAGCACCCTTCTGAGATCCTTCAGATGCAGTATGCGGGATATGTCGAAGAAAGGCTCCTGCTCGGCCGGGTCGTTGACCGCCACGACCATGGCGTCATCCTGCTGTTTGATGGGGACCATCGCATACCGTCTGAGGTAGCTCACCGGAAGCTTGTCAAGGACTGACGGGTCCACCTCCAGATCACCGATGCTCTGCATCACCGGGAGGTCCCACTGCCTGCCCAGGGCGGTCACCATGTCGTGGTCCCCCACCATGCCGGAAACGATCAGAGCCTCCCTCAGGGGAACACCCCGCTCCAGGCCGATCTCCCTGGCCCTTTCCAGAGACGAGGGTTCAATGGCCTGCATTTCCAGCAGGACCTGTTCAAGGCTTGTTCTTCTCATCCGTCTTTGCCTTTATGGAAGGGTTCATGGGCAGCAGGGCCTCGTCGGCCTCCTTGGCTTTCTCCTTGTAGAGGGCCTGGGTCTTCTCCTCCGTATCTATGATCTGCGGGGTGATGAAGATGTAGAGGTTGGTCTTCTCGCGGCTCTTGGTGAGCGACTTGAACAGGTAGCCGATAATCGGGATATCGCCGAGCAGCGGCACGCGGTAGTTGCTCACGGAAAGGGTGTCGCCGATGAGACCGGCGAGGACCATGGTGGATCCGTCCTTGACGCTCACCGTGGTGGAGGCGGATCGTTTCAGGGTCGTGGGGGCGTATTGGTCATCACCGCTTCCGGAGACCAGGGTGGTGATCTCCTGGAAGATCTCCATCCTGATGTTCCCCTGCTGGTTGATCTGCGGGGTCAACTTCAGGGTCACCCCCACGTCGCGGTAGTCATAGGTGCGCACGGTCCTGTCGATATTGGTCGAGTCGGTGTCTTCCCTGGTGACGTAGGGGACGTTCGACCCGACCTTGATCTCGGCCTCCTTGTTGTCCATCGTGAGGATCTGGGGGGTGGAGATGATGTTCACGTCCGTGTCCTGGGCCATGGCGTTGATGAAGGCGGACATGTTGGGGAAGGTGATCTCGGTGCTGCCGCTCGTGACGGTAATCGCCTCCCCGATCACCCCGATCAGCGGCCCGCTGGGCAGGTCGCTGGCGCTGGTGAGGAAATTCTGACCTGTCCTCCCAATCACGGCACCGGTTCGGTTTCCGCTGTCATAATCGAAGTCCTCGGCAACGGTCCACTCGACCCCGACGTTGAAATCCTTGGAGGTGTTGACCTCCATGATGGCGGCCTTCACGTAGACCTGCCTGCGTGGGATGTCCAGGAACTTGATGGTCTCCACGATGGTCTTGTACTGGTAGGGGTCTGCGTAGATGATGAGGGAGTTCGTCTCCTTGTCCGGACTTATCTTGATGTTCTGTTCCTTCAGGGCTGTGTTCTTTACCGTCCTGGCCTTGGTCTGAGCCGCGGCGGTCTGCCCGGCGGTGGTAGCAGCCTGAGCCTGGGCATCCGGGCTCTCGGGGGTCGGAATCTCGGTCAGGACCTTGGCCAGGTCTTCGGCATTGGCATGCTGGAGATAGTAGACGTGGATGTCCTCCTTACCGCTGGGCGTGGGGATGTCGAGCTTCCTGATGAGTTCCTCGATCCCGGTGAGGTCCTGGGGAGGCGCCATGACGATCATGGAATTCGTCCGTTCGTAGGGGATGATCTTGGTGACGGTCTTCGTCCCCACGCTCTCCTGCTGGCGCACGTTCCTCAGACGCTGGATTTCCTCCTGCCTCCCTTCGGTCATGATCTCGCCCAGCTTATCGGCCAGGTCAGCGGCCGAGGCAAAGGTCAGAGGAATGATCTTCACCTCCTGGGCGAACCCTGCCACATCGATGACCTTGAGGATGTCCATGATCTTTTTGATGTTGGACTTATTGTCCGTGACAATGAGGACATTGCTCTGGGGGTAGGACAGGAGCTGGGACGATGCCTTGGACATGAGCGGATTCAGGAGGTTCCTCATGTCGTTGGCATCCGCGTACTTGAGCTGGATGATCTGGGTGATCATGGTATCATCCTTGATCATGGGCGGTTCCGTCGTGGTATCCAGGCTCTTGGTGATGGCATCGGCAGCCTTGACGATCTTGGTAACGCCGCCCATGTCCACCGTCCCGAATCCGTTCACCTCAAGTACGCTCAGGAAGACGCGATACGCCTCGTCCATGGTCATCTTCCTCGGCGAGATCACCGTGATCTTCCCGGAAACCTTGTCGTCGATGATGAAGTTCTTTCCCGATATGTCCGCGATGAACTTGATGAAGACCCTGATATCCACGCCGTCGAAGTCCATGGTGATGAACTGCCCGCTCGGGTCTACGGTCATTTTGGGCGCTGTCTGGGACCTGGGCTGCACGGCGGGGGAAGGTGAAGGGGCGGCAGCCGTTTCCTCATTACCGGTGTTCACATCGACACGCTCTTCTTTTCCTGATTCTTTGGGCATTCCCGCATTGGGGGGCAGACCAAAATAGTTCATCTGCTTCTGCTTTTCCTTGAACTCCCGAAGGGGGATCACCTTCTCGGTCTGGTCGGATGCGGTCTTTTTCGTGGCGGTCTGCTTGGTTGTCCCGGTCTGTTTCGAAGGGACTGTCTGCTTGGTCTGCGTGCCCTGCTTCTGGGCAGGCAACGGGACCTCGTCCTCCTCCTGGATAAGCCGGGCCCCCCATGTTCCGGAAACGCACAGCAGCATAATCAGAACCGCTCCACCCATGACCCTGCGAATATCCATGATTCCCCCTTAGACCCTCTTATTCATTCGGATGCACGATGCTTTCAAAGTCCTTGTCTCCCTTGAGCGAGGACAGATCCTTATCCCTGCTGGCCCACAGCCGGACTTCAGGCTGCATGCCGGCCGCCTGTCGCAAGGAAGAGAGTGCGGCACCCTTCTTGTTCAGCCTGGCATAGGCGCAGGCCATATTGTAGAGCGGCTCCACATAATCCGCCGAATTCCTCCTCGCCTGGATGAAGTAGGTCAGTGCCTGTGCTGCATCATCATTAGCTAATAACACACTCCCAATATTATTCAATAACCGTGCGTCATTGGGTTTGAGTTTCTTTGCCGCGGACATGGCGGAAAATGCCTCGTCAAAGCGTCCGGCGCCGTAGTAAAGCTCTCCCAGCCTCATGTATGCCTCCGCATAGCCCGGCGAAAGCTCGAGAACATTCCGGTATGCCGCTATGGCCCCCTCCAGATCTTCCTTCCTCTGCAGCCGGTCCGCCTTGTTCATGAGGTCGATGATCCGCTCCGGGCTCACCGGGACCGGACTTGCGGCAACAGGTGCATCGCCCCCGCCCTGACCGATGAATCCGATCCCGTACAGCAGGGCGACGGTGGCCGCAGAGCTGATGACGATGGCGGCGGCTATGATCCAGTACACCCTTGCCCCGCGCACGACCTGCGCCTCATCCATCCGGGGAGGTTCCTTACCGCCCATCTGGGAGCGTTTGAGTGCATCGTAGATCGAACTCATGGTTCGGACTCCTCGATGTTCCGCACAAGGACCATGGTCTCGGATCCCACGATGCCGTCCCTCCTCAGCCCGAAGACCTCCTGCAACTTCTCCACCCCCAGGGAGGTCTCCAAGCCGTATACTCCATCCGGCTCGATGTCCAGCATACCCAGGCGGGCGAGCACCTTCTGGATCCGCTCGACCCCCTCCCCGGTCATATCGAGGGTGAAAATAGTCTCGTGAAGCGGTTTCGTGTAGGGGACCATGACGTTCCACCGGTAGAGCCCTATAAAATCATGGAGGGGAATCTCGAGGACGGCTCGGTTCTCTCCCACCACCTGGGCGAACGTGTCATCCGCCTTGAGCATGACCATGTATCCGCCATCCATGGACACGATGGCCGGCATGGGGAGGTATTTCAGATATGCAGGCTGGGGATGGAGATTCATGGCATCGGGGCCGATGATGCCTACAGGCAGCTGGGTCAGGACTTCCAGGGCGGTATTATAGTCACCCATGATCCATCCCCTGATATCGCGCCGTGCTGCTCCCTGGTTCGGCGGATCAGCGGACGGTGTGTCCCGGGGCGTCACGGAACCCTGCTGCACGGTCGCTGCAGCCTGTTGGTCCCTGGCGATACCCGTGGTCCCCGCGAGATTGAAGAGATTCACCGGCAGACCCGGCCAGATGATGACGGCGACCAGAATGGCGAGGAGGCTCACCACCGATACGGCAAAGGCGGGCCTCAACCTGCGGGGGGCATAATTGCCTTCAAGCTCCCGCAGGGCACTTGCCACGATCCGCACGGTGATCCTCCTGGTCGACCTGAGGTAGGCGATGAGCAGAGACCGCTCGGTGGCGGAGTTGATCCTCCGGGGTACCCCTTGGGAATAGCGGTAGATGAGCCTGTAGGCCAGCGGAGTAAAGGTGATGTCCCCGTGGGATCCCGAGATGATCAGCCGGTGGCTGATGTAGCTCTTCGTGTCCCACAGGCTCAACGGCCAGATGTGGTACCTCAGGACGATGCGGTCATCGATCTGCTTCATGGCCGGGGCGGCCAAGAGCTTCGTCAGCTCGGGCTGGCCCACAAGCACGATCTGGAGAAGCTTCTCCTTCTCTGTCTCAAGGTTCGAGAGCATGCGGATCTGCTCCAGTACATCCGGGGAGAGGTTCTGGCATTCGTCGATGATAAGCACGGCGTTCTCGCCGCTCACGAAGGCATTGATGAGAAATTCGTAGAGCTGGTCGAGCAGCGCCTTCTTGGAAGTATGCGATGCATTGAGGCCGAAGTCCTGGTTGATGGCCTGGAGGAGCTCAATGTCGGATAGAGCGGGATTCAGTATAAGCGCCGTGCGGACGGTCTTGGGAAGACTCGCGAGCAGGGCGCGGCAGATGGTCGTCTTTCCCGCCCCCACCTCACCGGTGATCATGATGAAGCCCTTGCGCTGTTCTATGCCGTACCTCAGGTATGACAGGGCTTCGTCATGGGCCTTGGACAGGAACAGGAATTTAGGATCCGGGGTGACGTTGAAGGGGTTTTCAGATAGTCCGAAGAACTGCTCAAACATACTCGATCGTCCCCGGTTCTTCCTTACCTGAGCGGTACGCTTATCGAGGTTGTGGTGCCCTGCCGTTCAACCTCCAGCTCCACGCTGGAGTTGCTCTGCAGCTCCTGATAGGCGTTCAGGGCATCCTGCGGTGTCCGGATGGGTACACCGTTGACGGACTTGATGATATCTCCGGAACGCATACCGTGCGTATAGATCTCCGAGCCTTCCACCACATCGCTCACCCTGAATCCATAGGGCTGCCCTCCCCGGTAATAGGGGACGACCCGTGCATTCCCGATGAGCTGGTCCATATTTCTCATGGACTCCGGGACACCCCGGGCCCCTGCCGAACCGGACAATCTGGAGCGCCTCGGCTCCCGGGCCCCGGATGACCTGGACGCAACCCTCGGTGAGGATGCCGTCTCCTCCACCACGAGCATCTGCTGCTGGCCGTTCACGTCCATGATGACCTTGTTCCGGAAGATGGCGATGAGCGTTGCCCCCTTGACGGTATCCCCGATGCGGTAGAGCTCCTGGTTGTTCGCCTCCTCGATGATGGCCCGTGCAATCTCGCTCGGCCCGGTGATGGTGCCCCTGAGCATGATGCCCATCTGAGCAAGGGGACGCTCCACATCACCCGAGATGGCTTTATCTCCCGAGGGGCGGGCCTTGTTTACCTTGAGGAGGTCGCGGCTGGCGATGATGTCGTAATCGCTCCTGCTCTTGGGCTGCCTGTCCTTGTTGATCTTTGCGACCTCAACGGTTTTGACGGGCTTGGGCGCCTCATAGAGGATGTTGCCGAGAACTCCCGTGATGATTCCGGCTATCACCCAGGCGAACAGGGTGATCATCACGATGACTGCGATCAGTTTATAGCGCCTGTCCATCTCCCCCCTAGACCTTGTCGAATCCTGAGAACCTCATGCTGAAGCTCCCCCTGCCCCTGGTCAGGGACCTCAGGGCGGTCGAATATCCGAAGGTGTTCGAGAGCGGGACATATGCCTTTATCTGATGCTGCTTTCCCTTGGTGATGACGCCCTCGATGCTTGCCTTTCTGGCGGAAAGATCCCCCACCACGTCTCCCACATAGTCTTCCGGCGACAATGCGTCAAGCTCCATGATGGGCTCGAGCTGGACTACACCCGCCTTTTTCATGGCTTCCTGGAGGGCCATCTGTGCCGCGATCTTGAGTCCCTGCCCCGTCGTCTTGTCCGCCAGGACGACCCTGTTCACCTGCACGTCGATGTCAACCACCTCGTAGCCGAATTCCGGGTCCGCCAGGCAGGCTTCTTCAAGTCCGGTTCTGATGTTGTGCCGCAAATTGTCATCAAGGGCATGGTCGATGTTGAACACGTTTCCGCTGCCGCGTTTTGCCGGCCTGACCGTAAGCTCGACATGCCCGTAGTGCGCCGTTTCTCCGATGAGCTTGTCAAAGACCTTCTCGGCCTGGGAGATCTTGTCCACGGTGGCACAGTAGAGCACCTGGGGTTTGCCCACGTTGATGTCCACTCCAAAGGCCGTACGGAAGCGGTCCAGCGCGATCTCCAGATGGAGCTCCCCCATGCCTGCCAGGATCACCTGGCCGGTATCCGGATCTTCGTTCACCCTGATGGTGGGGTCCTCCTCCATGATCTTGCGCATGGCCTCCTGGAGCCGCTCGGTGGATTCCGAACTCTTGGGCTCGATGGCCATGGATATGACCGGTTTCTGAATATCGATGGCCTCCAGGACGATGGATTCACCCGCTTCGGCCAGTGTGTCGCCGGTAACCGAATCCTTCAGGCCTACTGCTGCAACGATATCGCCTGCTGATGCCTGTTCGATGCGCTGTTTGACATGGGCATGCATAGCGAAGAGACGGGAGACTTTTTCGGAAATGCCCCGGGTGGTGTTATACACCTCGCTTCCCACCTGGAGAACGCCCGAGTAGATCCTCAGGTACACCATCCTCCTGCCTTCATCCATATAGACCTTGAAGACATATGCGACCAAGGGCCCCTTGGGATCGGGACTGACGGGGACCGTCTCCCTGGTCGTCTTGTGGTGTGCGAGGACGGGCTTGACCTCGAGCGGCGAAGGGAGATAGTCGATGATGCCGTCGATGAGAGGCTGGATACCCTTGTTCTTCAGGGCCGACCCGCACAGGACAGGGACAAGGCGCTCTTCGACGGTCACCCTGCGTATCGCCTGCCTGATCTTCTTCTCTTCTACCCGTTCTCCTGCGAGGAACAGCTCCATGATCTCGTCGTCGTAGTCGGCGAGATGCTCCACCATCTGCTCACGGGCAAGCATGGCATCGTCGAGCCTATCGGGGGGTATGTCGGCGGCATCGAAACTGGAGCCCATGGTATCGTCCCAGAGGAGGAGCTTCATGGTGATGAGATCGATGATGCCCCGAAAAACGTCCCCTTCATAGAACGGAATCTGAAGAGGAAGCGGCGTCACCTCGAGACGGGTCTTGATCTGCTCGAGCACGGAATCGAAGTCGGCCCCCACCCTGTCGAGCTTGTTGATGAAGGCCATGGCAGGGACATGGTATTTCCTGCACTGCTGCCAGACCGTTTCGGTCTGGGCCTGCACGCCGCCCACAGCACAGAGGATAACAACAGCGCCGTCCAGGACTCTCAGGCTGCGTTCCACCTCTATGGTGAAATCGACGTGACCGGGTGTGTCGATGATATGGATCTCGTGATTGTTCCACTCGCAGGTGGTGACCGCCGACGTGATCGTAATACCCCGTTCCTGCTCCTGGGGCATCCAGTCCATGGTCGCCTGCCCGTCATGCACTTCTCCCATGCGGTGAATCTTGCCGGTATAGAAGAGCACCCGCTCGGTCACCGTTGTCTTGCCGGCATCGATGTGGGCCACAAAGCCCATGTTCCGAACCCGGGACAGGTTCTTTGTCTTCATCGGACTCTTCACACTCCCCATTATACACAAAGATCTACATCGTATACATATTTCATTTCACGGCCAAGGAAGTGCTCGCCGAGTTCTATGAATCTCGGCGACGAATCCGAGAGGTGAAAAGACACTCTCCGTTCTTCATCCCGGCCTGTTCCCGGTTTGATCAGGTTCTGCACCACCCTAGCCGTGGACAGGGCAGAATCCACGATGGTGACCCCGCTCCCCATGATTCCTGCGAGTACTTCTTTGAGGAGGGGATAGTGAGTGCATCCCAGCAGCAACGTGTCTATGCGCGCTTCCACGAGATCCTTCAGATAGCGTGACGCCACCTGGGCGGTTATCTCGTCGTCATACCAGCCTTCCTCCACCAGGGGCACGAAGAGCGGGCATGCCCGCGCGATGATCTCGACTTCAGGTTTGAGGGACCGGATGGTCTCCTCATAGGCATGGCTCTTCACGGTGGACGAGGTGCCGATGACGCCTATCCTCGTACCGCCCGCCTCGATGGCAGCACTGGCCCCAGCCTCCACCACACCGACGACAGGGATATGGAACTCCTCCTTCAGGGCGGGGACGGCATGGGCGCTGGCGGTGTTGCATGCCACGACCAGCATATCGATGTCCATGGAGGCGAGGAATCGTGCACACTGGACGCTGTAGCGGATGATCGTCCGGGGTGATTTGGTACCGTAGGGAAGTCTCGCAGTGTCCCCCAGATAGATCATGTCCACCCCGGGCACGAGGTCCAGTAGGCATTTCAGAACGGTGAGCCCTCCGATACCCGAGTCGAATACCCCGATACGCGAGATTCGTGTGTGCATGAGAGTCCAGCCTTTGCGCAGTCTTGTGTGCAAGAAAACCGGTTACCTGTCTAGTGCTTTTGCACAGGGCTGTCAAGGGAGGAGGCATGGGGAACGCTCACCTGGATACAGAAGGAACGTCCTGCTCAATCCGGTGACGTACTCCTGTTTCTCTTGACCTTTCCGGGTGCGTCGCCGGTCTGGGCATATTGGTTCTGTTTATATTTTTCAACATCCCCCTCGGGGCTACACTCCATGATCAGCACACCATTTTCCAGTGGCGGCCCCCCTACCCTGTGGGGTATAAATGCGCCCATTCTCATTGTGTTGCAGGAGGCTTCATGGATCACCGCATCGCCGTCATCGGACTCGGTTATGTAGGCCTTCCCCTGGCAGTGGAGTTCGGAAAGAAATACCCGACCATGGGATTCGACATCAGCGCCAAGAGGATCGCAGAGCTTAAGGCCCACCACGACAGGACCCTTGAGGTCTGCAGCGAAGAGCTCAGGGCCGCGTCCATGCTCGAATACACCACCAGCATCGAAAACCTGCGGCCATGCACCATCTACATCGTCACCGTGCCCACACCCATCGACGGCTACAACAGGCCCGATATCAGCCTCCTCGTCAAGGCGAGCGAGACCGTGGGAAAGGTCATCTCCCGCGGAGACATCGTGGTCTATGAGTCCACGGTCTATCCCGGCTGCACCGAGGAAGACTGCATCCCGGTCATAGAACGGGTCTCCGGATTGAAGTACAATGCCGATTTCTTCTGCGGGTACAGTCCGGAGCGCATCAATCCCGGTGACAGGGCCCACCGGGTAACGACCATCAGGAAGGTCACCTCGGGCTCCACTCCTGAAGCGGCGAAGACCGTGGATGAGCTCTACCGATCGATCATCACCGCAGGCACCCACCTGGCGCCGTCCATCAAGGTGGCCGAGGCCGCCAAGGTCATCGAGAACGCCCAGCGCGACATCAACATCGCCTTCATCAACGAGCTCGCCATGATCTTCGGCCGCATGGGTATCAGGACATCTGACGTGCTGGCCGCGGCCGGAACCAAGTGGAATTTCCTCCCCTTCTCCCCCGGGCTCGTTGGCGGCCACTGCATCGGGGTGGACCCGTACTACCTGACCCACAAGGCCGAGAGCCTCGGCTACATACCCCAGGTCATCCTGTCGGGCCGTAGGATTAACAACGGCATGGGCAGATACGTGGCCACGCAGCTCATCAAGATGATGGTCAAGAAGAGCCACCGTATCACGGATACGAAGATCCTGGTGCTCGGCATCACCTTCAAGGAGAACTGTCCTGACATAAGGAACTCGAAGGTCATCGATGTCATCCGCCAGCTCAAGGACTTCGACTGCACGGTGGAGGTCTTCGACCCCGTGGCCGACCCTGAAGAGGTCAGGCACGAGTACGGCATCGACATCATACCTAGTCGGGACCAGATCACGTCCGCTTACGAAGGCATCATGGTCGCAGTGGCCCATGAGGCATTCAGGGACCTCGACCTCAACACTATCAAGGCAAGGAACGGCGTGGTATTCGACGTGAAGAATCTCTATCCCGATGCGGATGCATACCTGTGACGGACTCCGCATGAAGTCTGTACGGTCATGAAACGGCTCGGAATCCTCTCGGATACCCACCTGAACGGTCCCGATCCGTACCTCGACCGAATCATCGCCGAGCAATTCCCGGATGTGGACCTGATCATTCATGCGGGAGATCTGGTACACCTCTCCGCACTCGATGTTTTCACGGAGATGGGCAAGGAGGTCGTTGCAGTTTGCGGTAACATGGACGGCCCCGATGTCCGATCGTCCTTCCCGACCCAGCGTATCATCCGGATCGAGGGTCTTCTGATCGGCATCATGCACGGCTGGGGATCACCCGTCGGCATCAGACAGCGGATCAGGGATTCATTCGAAACGGTGGACGCAGTCATCTACGGTCACACCCACGAGGCCTTCATCGGAACCGAGGGGGGAGTCTTCTTCTTTAACCCCGGCTCACCCACGGACTCTCGATTTACAAGCATGAGGTCTATGGGTATAATGATCATTGATGGAGATTCCCTCAAGGGAGAAATCATAACCTTATGAAGAACATCTGGGCTCCGTGGAGGATCGATTATATCCTCTCCCCGAAAAGCGACACGTGCGTCCTGTGCAAGGCACCGGGCGACGGGGACGGTCTCATCATAACCCGAGGCGAACAGTGCTTCGCCATCATGAACCGTTTTCCCTATACGACCGGGCACAGCATGGTGGCCCCGTACCGCCACGTGAGTGACATCGAAGCGCTCACGAAGGAAGAACTCTCGGAGATGATGTCGCTGGTGCAGGCAATCGTCTCGGCCACCCGCAAGGCAATGAACACGGAAGGCTTCAATATCGGATGCAACCTGGGTGACGTGGCAGGGGCGGGAATAGCCGACCACCTGCACATGCATATCGTACCGCGATGGAAGGGAGATACCAACTTCATGCCTGTCCTGGGTGACGTACACGTCATCTCCGATCACATCGTGAAGACTATGAACATGATCAAAGGGAAGCTGCCATGAGGTATGTCAAGGCAGTCCTCTTTCTCACCCTCGCCGTTGCGGGCATCCTGTTCGGGGTGTCCAACCAGGACTCCGCTACGGTCCATTTCTACTGGTTCTTCACGAAGACCTACCCGCTCTATCTCGTCCTGTTCGGCTGTTTTCTCGCCGGCACCCTCATGGCGATCCTGTTCGGATTCGTCTCCGGGGGTCCCGGCAGCGATGAGGTGCGCCGGTTGAGCAAACGCAGGGACGAGCTCACGGAAAGGCTCAAGAAGGCCCATTCGACAGGAGTATCCCTCAGTAATCCAGGAAAGACCGATGGTCCCTCCAGGAAAACCCTTTGAACGCCCGGCCAGGTTACCCCTGTGGCTGAGGAGGAACAGGGACCCTGAATCGCTTCATGCCCTGAAGTCGAGGCTGAGGCGCTCCGGCCTCTCCACGGTCTGCGAGGAGGCCAGGTGTCCAAACATTGCGGAATGCTTCAGCAGACCCACTGCCACCTTCCTCATCCTCGGGGACCGATGCACGAGGGCATGTTCATTTTGCTCGGTGGCCAAGGGGAGCCCGTCGCTCCCCGAACCGGACGAACCTGCCCGGGTTGCGGACGCCGTTTCCGAGATGGGACTGAACCACGCAGTCATCACCTCCGTGACTAGGGACGACCTCCCTGATGGCGGGGCACAGATCTTCGCCTCTGTCATCCGGGCTGTGAGAATCACGTCGCCCGGCTGTTCCGTGGAGGTTCTCACCCCGGATTTCTCCGGCAGGCAGGATTCCGTACGAACAGTTCTCGCCGAACATCCGGATGTGTTCGGCCATAACGTGGAAACAGTCCAGGATCTCTATCCGCACATCCGACCAGGTGCGAACATCTCCCGGAGCCTGGCGCTTCTGGAAGGAGTGAAGCGGTCTTCTCCGGAAACGGTGGTGAAATCGGGCTTCATGGTAGGCCTCGGCGAGGATGAGGCGCAGGTTGAAGAACTGCTCTCCTCCCTGAGGGATGCCGGCTGTGACGTTGTGACCATCGGTCAGTATCTGCGCCCCTCCCGGGCACAGGTTCCCGTTGAGAAGTACTGGGAGCCTGAGGTGTACATGAAATGGTCCAATCTTGCGAAATCACTTGGCATAGGATATTGTATTGCCGGGCCGCTGGTAAGGAGCTCGTATCGCGCTGGAGAGGTGCTGGAAGAAATCCGGTCAACGCGGCGGAACACAGTACGTATGGAGTAGAAGGAGATTACATGGACAAGATTCAGATCGGCCTCATCGGTTTGGGCACCATCGGTACAGGCGTAGCCAAGACCCTGCTCGAAAACGGCGCTCTGCTCGAAGACAGGCTCGGGTTCTCCCTTTCCCTCAAGGGGATAGCCGACATCGACATCACGAAGGACCGTGGAATAAAGATCCCCGAGGGCATGCTCACCACCGATGCGGACAGCCTCATCAACGACAAGGAGATCGACATCATCATAGAGCTTATAGGGGGCACCGAGCCGGCGAAGTCGTTCATCCTGGATGCCCTGAAGAAAGGCAAACACGTCGTTACCGCAAACAAAGCGCTGCTCGCCTCACATGGCAAGCAGCTCTTCGATGCCGCCCAGACCTACGGGAAGGATCTCTACTATGAGGCAGCGGTGGGCGGCGGCATCCCCATCATCAAGACCCTGCGCGAAGCGCTCGTTGCCAATAACTATACCTTCATCTACGGCATCCTGAACGGTACCTGCAACTATATCCTCACCGAGATGGGCGAGAAGGGGTCGAGCTTCGCCGAGGCCCTGGGTCAGGCCAAGGAGCTCGGGTATGCAGAGGCCGATCCGACGCTGGACATCGAGGGAATCGATGCGGCGCACAAGCTTGCCCTGGTGACCAGTCTGGCGTACGGCGTCCCCCCGGACATGAAGAATGTATATGTGGAGGGTATCACCAACCTCGACAAGCTCGACGTGACCTTTGCCCGTGAACTGGGCTACAAGGTGAAGCTCCTCGCGCTCACCATCGACAGGGGAAACAAGGTCGAGGCCCGGGTGCATCCAACGCTTGTCCCCTTCAATTACCTGCTCTCCAAGGTGGACGGCGTCTTCAACGCCTTCTACGTGAGGGGGGATATCGTCGATTCAACGCTCTTCTATGGCAGGGGTGCGGGCATGATGCCCACGGCGTCGGCCGTGGTGAGCGACCTCGCAGATATCGGCAGGAACATCCTGGCCGGCATCGCCGGACGCATCCCCCACCTGGGGTACCGCAAGGGCAGCTCCGTGCCGAAAAAGTATATGCCCATCGACGATGTCGTCACCAACTACTATGTCAGGATCAATGCACTGGACAAACCAGGTGTCCTGGCGAAGGTTGCGGGCATCCTGGGGGATCAGGACATCAGCATCGTATCTGTGATCCAGAAGGGCAGCGAGGACAGCGATTTCGTGCCCGTGGTTCTGCTCACCCATGAGGCAAAGGAATCGAACATGAGGAGTGCGGTGCGAACCATATCGAAGCTCTCCGAGGTGAGCGGGATGCCCGTGGTCATCCGTGTGGAGGACAGGAAGCTCAAGAACGCTGCGTCGTAGACGTCGTCCAACCGCCATCATCTCTCTGAAATCGCACCAGGGTGAGGAGGCTTACTATATGAAATACATTATCCTGCTCGGCGACGGAATGGCCGATGAACCCCTGAAGGAACTTGGGGGGAAGACTCCCCTCGAGGTCGCCCGCACCCCTGTCATGGACAGGCTCGCCTGCCGGGGTGAGTTGGGCATGGCGAGAACCGTCAAGGAGGGATTCCCTCCAGGCAGCGATGTGGCGAACATGGCCGTGCTCGGGCTCGATCCCGGCACATGCTATACCGGGAGGGCTCCCATCGAAGCGGTAAGCATGGGCATAGACCTCTCCCGTGACGACACGGCCTTCAGGATCAACCTGGTGACCATTGACTCTACGCAAAGCCATCCGGTCATGGAGGACTACTGTTCAGGGCACATCTCCACCGAGGAGGCTCGGATCCTGATAAAAGACCTCAGGAGGATCGCAGATGACAGGCCGGCCATAGCCATGTACCCGGGCATAGAGTACCGGCACCTCATGGTCATCCACGGCTATGACAGGCCCGGGCTAAAGACTACCCCGCCCCACGACATCACCGGCGAACGCATCGAGCCGTACCTGCCCAATGATCCGATGCTGGTGGACATCATCAACAGGTCCATGATGTTCCTCAAGGACCACCCCGTCAATCGTGCCCGCCTGGAACAAGGCAAGCGACCCGCCACCTCGCTGTGGCCCTGGGGAGAGGGAAAGGCCATGCAGGTCCCCACCCTCCGGGATGAGTACGGTCTCTCCGGAGCCATGATCTCCGCAGTGGATCTCCTCAAAGGCCTTGGAAAGCTTCGGGGCATGGAGGTGATCGACGTACCCGGAGCCACGGGCTGGATCGATACCAACTACGAAGGAAAGGCCGAAGCCGCTCTCGATGCACTGAGCCGCTATGATCTCGTCTATGTCCATGTGGAAGCACCGGACGAGGCGGGTCATGGCGGATATACTGACAAGAAAATCCAGGCCATCGAGGACTTTGACGCTCGGATCGTGGGACACATCATTGAGCGCATGGAACTCAACGGTATACCCTCCAGGGTGCTGGTCATGCCGGACCACCCGACACCCATCAGCAAGAAGACCCACACGTCGGATCCGGTTCCCTATATCCTCTATGATAGTTCCCGTCCTTCAGCCCATGATAGGCGTTTCACCGAGGACGATGCACGCAAGGCGGGTATCTTTATCGAGGAGGGTTTCACGCTGCTGGGGAGACTTCTGGAAAAAAGCTGAATCGTGATCAGTTCTTCTTGAAGGCGGTCATGAAGCTGCTCTGGCGGTCGATCTCAATGTCGAGCTGTCCCATGAGCGAGATGATATCCTCGGTGGTAAAGGTGGTGCGCTGCTCCTGGATGATCGGCAGGACTTCCCGGTCGATGGTAATGAATTGATGGTCCTTCAGGGGAGTGATCCCCTTGGCGGTGCACAATACGTCCGCCAGATGGACACATACGGCGAAAAGCGGATCGGTTTTGGAGGACGACGGGCCGTGATGAAAGGCGACCGCATTCACCACTTCGGCCGGGAACATCCATGAGTTGAGCAGAATCTGCCCCACCTCCTGATGCGTTATTCCGAGAATCCTCTCTTCGAGGGCATGGTATCCATAAAGGTTCCCATCTTCCTCCAGGGCGGAAAGGAGCCTGTTGAAGCTTTCGCTGAGATACTGGGATATGAATATCTTCCCCACATCATGGAGAAGGCCGCCCACGAAGAATTTGCCATCGACCTTCATGTTCAGATACTTGGCTATCATCCGAGTCCCCACCCCCACAGAGAAGCTGTGCTTCCACAGCTGCTCAGAAAAATCGGAACCCTTCCGATCGAACATCTGGAGAACGGACATGCCCAGGGCGATATTCTGGATCTCCTGGAAGCCGAGGACCACCACCGCATGCGATACGCTCGAGATCCTTTTGACAAAACCGTAATACGGCGAGTTTGCAACAGTCAGTATCCTGATCGTGAGTGCAGGATCACTCTCGATAATGCTGGTGAGATCGACGGCGGACGAATTTTTCCTGGAGATCACCTCCATGATCTCATGAATGATGCCCGGCAGGGTCAGTATGTCAGGAGCCCTGGCCAGGATATCGAGAATGCGTTCCCGCTCTACGGCCGAATCACTGTTGTCGTACACATAGACACAGTCGGAAGAACCACTGTGTTTCTTAAGAGGATGGGATCACAGGCTATGATACCGTAAAAAGAATATGTTACGGCTTGTTTCATCATGGCTGCGAAAGACAATGTAGGTGGATTTTCGCGCATAGGAGAACCAATAGTGAAATCACCCTAAAGAGCAACCTTGCGAATCCCGATAAGACGGGTGATGGACATGAGTGCATTATTCTGGATTATCATTATCCTGGCAGCTGGAATAACTATTGCACTCACTCTGACCAGCTTGAAAAAAGAGAAAAAGAAGCCTGTGCTCAGGAAGGCCCCGGCCCGGTACGTCAATGTCGCCCCGAGTGACGACATGCAATCGTATATGGATGTCTACGATCTCAACTGGAAACCGGATCGCGAGAAAGAACCCGAGATTCCCCCCCACATTGAAGAAATACTCGGCAAGATAGAAAACATATCTCCTCTCATCACCGAACTGTCCTCCAAACTGAACGACCCGGACATCAATCCCAAGGATATGAGCAAGATCATCATCCAGGACCAGGGTCTTACTTCATTTATCCTTAGAAGGGTCAACTCTCCCTACTACGGTCTCCTCCAGAAGGTGGACAATATCTTCAATGCCATCGTGATCCTGGGATACAATGAGATATACCGCATCGTCATGGAGGAAAGGACTCATAAGATCGGGATCCAGCCCGACAAGACCGAATGGGTACATGCGAACCTCACCTCGAACATCGCGGCCTACCTCACCAGTGTCAGCCGTCTTGGAGTACCGGGAGGAACCATGGTGACCCTCGGCATGCTCCATGACATCGCACGGACGATCATGTCCAAATCCCTGCCCCAGCCCGAAGGCGGTTTCTCCATCGATCCACGACAGCACCTGAGACAGGAGATCGAGATCTACGGTATCGACCATGCAACACTCGGTGGGATTCTTGCCCAGCGATGGGGAATGCCACCCCGTCTTGTGTCCTGCATCACGAAGCACCACTGGCCCATGTTCTGGCCTTTGAGGGATATCGGCCATGTCCACAAAGACATCATAAGGGAACTCTCCATCCTGGCTATATCAGATATCGCTGCGAAGAATTTCACCCAGGAGATCACCGGGCCCTATATTGGTGATGATTATTACCGCTATATCAACAAACCGCCCAGGATGGACAGCATCCTGATACCCGAGATAACTAAAGATCTGAAGCGTATCCACAGGATCATGCTTAGTTCAGACGACGAAACCCAGGACCTCCTCGAAACAGTGGCTTAACTCTGGGCCGAATTCCTAAAAGAAAAGGCCGGGATAATCCCGGCCCGGAGTGTTTCTCTTCTGGGCGGACCCCGCCCGGTCAGTTGATGACCTGGGAAACGCGCTGATAGTTGAGGTTGTACAGATCGGAGGACACGCTCTCCATGTCCCTGGTCACGAGGGAAAGGATCCTTTTTGCCTCATCCACGTTTTCGACCTGAGACCGTGATGCCTGCTTGTTCTCCACGGATACGATATCCTCAATCTCTTCCTGGTTACGGACACTCTGTGCCTTCTCGGTATATTGGTCCGTATTTTCCTTAGCAACGAACTTGATTACATTCCCCAATTCAGGATTGACCTTCATACTGGTCCCCTTTCAAGAGTTCTACATCTCTCTTATCGGAAAACGGATTCTTTACTTGAGGTTTTTTTTCACATCGAGGAGCATGCGGTATATTTCGTTCCTTTTGATGCCTGTCTCCCGGGAAAGAAGCATGAGTATATCCTTCAGGGAATGGCCATCCTCCAAGAGCTTGCTGGCCATCCCTTCCAGAGATGTCGCCTGGAACGAGTCACCTTCCTTGGCACCCTTAATAAGCACCGTCACTTCTCCCTTGACGGAAGCGCCATCCAGTCTTTCGAGTACTTCAACGATCGTACCCGCCATGTACTCTTCGTGGATCTTGGTGAGTTCCCTTGCAATACACACCTCCCTCTCCGGGATACGGGCATGTATCATCCGGAGCGTCCGGATCAGTCTTCTCGGTGATTCATAGAAAATAGTCACTTCATCAGTGATGCACATCTTCTGGATCTCCGTTTCCATTGTTTCCTTCTTCCTGGGGAAAAAACCTATAAAACGAAACGGAGAGGTGAATCCGGATGCAGAAAAAGCCGTTATCAAGGCCGAAGGACCGGGAAGAGCTACAATGGAGATGTTCCTTCCACGGGCTTGACATATGACCCTAAAACCGGGATCCGAAACTGCCGGAGTGCCGGCATCGCTCACCAGCGCTATCTTTTTCCCTTCTTCCAACTGCTCGAGGACATACTCCGACTTCCTCGCCTCACTGAAGCGCTCACATGACACCATTGGTTTGGATATCCCGTAGTGCGTCAGGAGCTTCCTGGTATGCCTGGTATCCTCACACACGACAAGATCCACCTCCCGGAGCACCTCGAGTGCGCGCAAGGTGATATCCTTGAGATTTCCAAGCGGTGTGGGGACGAGAAACAGCGTCGGTTTCTTCATGAAATGTTAACACTTTCTCCTTTTTCGCATGTCCTCGTTATGATATATATGATAATTACCGTTAAGGGAAGGAAGAGGCCTGTCTATGGAGTCTTTAAAGCTCGACGGCACCTTGAACGACAAGAAGATCGAGAGCACTCCGGAATACATGCGAAAGCTCTTCATCATGCCGGACTCATCGGACAGGTTCGTGGAATTCGGGGTTCATCTTCTCGATATGATCCACGATTTCTTCAAGGAAAAGGGAGGTATTCATTCCTCCATATCCATGGAAGACCTCGCTAAGATCTTCTGCAACATCGAGATGCCCTCTCATCCTCAACTCATCAGGGATGTTCTGGACGAAATCAAGAACAACATCATCAAGCACTCGGTGAAGGTGGCCAACCCCTATTACATCGGTCATATGACCAGCGCCGTCCCCTACTTCATGATCTTGCTCGAGATGATCGCCGTGAGCCTCAACCAGAACCAGGTGAAGATCGAGAGCGCCAAGGCATCAACCTTCGTTGAACGGGAGTTCCTCTGCTGGATCCATCACCTCATTTTCGATAACAGTCCCGAGTTTTACAAGAAGCAGATCCACAATCCCAAGTTCGCCCTGGGGAACATTACCTCCGACGGCACGGTCGCCAATCTCACGGCCCTGACCATGGCCATGGCAAAGGCATTCCCCCCCGACAAGAGGGGGTTCAGAGGTGTCCGTGTGGAGGGGCTTGCCAGGGCGCTGGACCATTACGGTTACCGACAGGCCCTGTTTCTCGTATCCAAGCGCGGGCACTACTCCATCTGCAAGGCGGGAACCATCCTCGGCATCGGCGAACAGGGTGTGGTTCGCATCCCTGTTCAGCCCTGCCTCAATACCATCGATATCGGCAAACTGCAATGCATCGTGGACAGGATCAGGAAGGAAGACAAGGCAGCAGGCCTTCCCAGCAAATTTGTCGCCCTTGTCGGCATTGCAGGCACAACGGAAACCGGCAATATCGATGACCTTGAAGCCCTGGCAGAGATCGCTGCAGACCTGGGTGCCCACTTCCATGTGGATGCCGCCTGGGGAGGGGGAGCCCTTCTCATGGAAGGCGCCAGGCCAATGATGAAAGGCATCGAGAAGGCCAATTCCGTGACCATGGATGCCCACAAGCTCCTCTATGCACCGAACAGCATGGGAATATGCGCATTTCGGGATGTCGAGGACTCCCTCCATCTCTACCATACCTCCAATTACATCATCCGCGAAGGATCGGTCGACCAGGGCCGTTTCACCATCGAGGGCTCACGTTCGTTCTCGTGCCTCAAGCCATGGGCGGCCGTGAAGATCATCGGCAGACACGGGTACAAGCTCATATTCGACCATGCCCGCGACCTCCAGAAGACCTTCGTGGAGTTCATCGAGCGTGATCCGCTCTTCGAACTCATGAACAAGCCGGAGCTCTTCATCATCAACTACCGCTTCGTCCCCGAAGAGCTGGGTTCTCAGCTCAAGAGACTGATGAAGAATCCCAGAAAGAACTCAGACTGCATCACCGTCATCAACAAGATCATCAACAACCTCAACATAGAACTCCACAAGACCATCAGGGACCATGACATGTCCTTTGTGTCCCGCACAAGGCTGGAGTCGACGCACTATGCACCGAGAAAGATCGTTGTGCTCAGAGCCATCACCATCAACCCCAATACGGAGAGGTATATGCTCAAGCAGGTTCTGAACGAGCACAGGAGCATGGGTATCAAGCTCTGGAACGACACGAAGAAGACCTGTAGGGAAACCCGTGATCTCCTCGACAGCATCTGATCTCTCCATTTCCTTCAATTGAGATCATCTTTTTTCAACACCCGATTGACATCCCATTGTCCGGTCTTTATCTTTGAGATCAATCATGATTCTTGATTGGCGAACGACTTACCAGAGCAAGCTCACGGATGCCAGGACTGCCCTGTCACGCATCAACAGAGGTGCACGGATATTCATAGGGTCTGCCTGCGGGGAGCCCCAGCTCCTGGTGAAGACACTCATCGACGTAGCGGAAAATCTTGCCGACACCCAGATCATACACTTCCTTGATCTCGGGATAGCCCCATATACAGACGAGAAATTCAACGATAACTTCCGCCACAATGCCCTTTTCATCGGGGCAAGCACCCGTAAGGCCATCAAGGAAGGCCGTGCGGATTATACACCCATCTTTCTTTCCGAGATCCCCTTGCTCATGATCAGGGGAAGCATGCCAATCGATGTAGCCCTCATCACCGTATCGCAACCGGACAACAACGGGTATGTGAGCTGCGGCATTTCCGTAGACATAACCAAGACCGCCGCAGAGGTCGCCCGGTATGTCGTGGCCGAGGTGAATCCGAACATGCCCCGGACACTCGGTGACAGCTTTCTCCATGTCAGCGAAATCGATGCCTTTGTGGAAAACGATATCCCCCTGCTGGAGTTTGAACAGAAGGCCCCGGGTGATATCGCAAAGACCATAGGCGAACATCTTGCCGATCTCATCGAAAACGAATCCACGATCCAGACGGGTGTGGGCAGGATCCCCAACTCCGTCTATCCATACCTCATGAAGAAGAGGGACCTGGGCATCCACACGGAGACCTTCACCGAAGGGATCATAGAACTCATCGAGGCCGGGGTGGTCACCTGCCGGAAAAAGACGCTCCACCCAGGCAAGGTTGTGGCGACTTTCTGCATGGGGACCAAACGTCTCTATGATTATGTTCACAACAACCCGCTCTTCGAGTTTCAGCCATGCAGGTATGTCAACGACCCTTACGTAATCGCACGGAACGACCGGATGGTCTCCATCAATTCGGCCCTCACCGTGGACCTCACGGGCCAAGTATGTTCCGACTCCCTCGGGTTTCTCTTCTACAGCGGCATCGGCGGTCAGGTAGACTTCGTGAGAGGATCATCCATGTCAAGGAGGGGTAAGTCCATCATGGTGCTGCCTTCCACCACTGACGATGGAGAAAAGTCGAGGATCGTTCCATACCATTACCCGGGCAGCGGTGTCGTGGTCACCCGGGGAGACATCCATTATGTGGTTACGGAATACGGTGTCGCCTACGTCCATGGCAAGTCCATAAGGGAACGGGCCCTGGGGCTCATTAATATCGCCCACCCTAAGTTCAGGGACGAACTGCTTGAAGCCGCCAAGAGCCAGGGCTACGTCTACAAGGACCAGATCCTGCCCGTGGTCCTCTACCCGAAGGAGTACGAGACCTACTGGACCGACCATAAAGGTTCCGAAGTATTCTTCCGCCCGGTCAAATCAACCGATGAGCGGGCAATTCAGGATATGATCTATGCCCTGCCGGAACAGGATATCTACACCCGCTTCTTCCAGAATCTCAAGTCCTTTTCGCATAAGCTCGCCATGCCATTGGCCGCCATCGACTATAACGACAAGATGGCCATCGCCGCAGTTACAGGCAGGGAGGAACCAGAAAGCAGGGAACAGATCGTTGCCGTCGGCCATTATATTAGAGATCCCCAGACCAACTTCGCTGAAGTAGCCTTTACCACTCACCATGAGTGGCAGGGTCGAGGCATAGGCACCTTTCTCCTGCAGTACCTTATACGTATCGCAAGGGAAAAGAATATTTCCGGCTTCACTGCTGATGTGCTTGCTCGAAACAACCCCATGATGAAGGTGTTCACCAGGGCCGGTTATCCCCTGAAGGCGCATCTGGAATATGGTGTTTATGAACTCGAGATGCCTTTTTCGGAAGAAGAGGGCACGCAGGAGACATAAGCATCAGGTTCAACCTGGACTGCCCTTGTCCTCCCTGAGACACCTGACCAGATAGTTCATGAGATCCGAGATCGTGAGGATACCCACGAGTCTCTCCTTCTCCACAACCGGCAGTCCGCCTATCTTGTGATGTTCCATGAGCTCCGCCGCCTTGAGGATGTCATCCCCCGGTTCGATGGTGAGGGGGTCGGATGTCATACTGCTGCCCACCATAACACTGTCAAGGAGGTATTCATCTGCGGAACGTTCGTGGATAACTACCGGAGAATTGAGAGCACGCCGGATGTCCCTGTCGGTAATGATGCCGATGAGCGTGCCTTCCCTCACCACAGGTATCCGCCGGAACCTCCCAGTAGTCATCTTCCGAATGGCATCCCTCAATGGATCGGCGGCAGCGATGGTAACCACATCTGTGGTCATGAGGTCTTTCACCTGAGTCATGGGAACGAAACCCTCCTGGTAAGGTTATGTATGATACATACCACAGCACGGCCCTTATGTGGAGAGCCGTGCTGCAGGGAAGGTCTGTAGAGAAAAGGTTACAGATTCACTGTTGAAATGAAGCAACCGCCGCCACCGCCGCCGCCACTGGTCGTGGAGGTGCCTTCTTCGGCGATCACCCGGTACTTTCCGAACTGCTGCGTGGAGAAGGTCAGCAGGCCATCAATGGTGCTTGCCACGGCAACATCCTCCCAGGTTCCGGTCTCGTCGTCGTACCGCTGAACGATGGGATCCTCGCCATCCACCTCAATACTCACGGATGCCGCTTCAGCAAGGACAAGACCGTAAGGGAGCAGATCGAATTCGACACCTTCTCCATCGGTGTAGCTTACTGAGGAAGTGGCATTGGCAGAGGATGTGCCAATACCGATGGGGACTTCACGGAAAATGGCTCTGCCGCTGATCTGCAGCGTTATACCCATGAGCAGTTCATCAAGGTTCAAGGCCGACCCTGGCTCATAGTCACTCAGTGCACACAGTCTGGAGGTGACCGAAACCCTTAACCTGTACACGAGTGTTCCGTTTGCGTCATAGACATTGTACAAGTAAGCCCCAGATTCATCGGCAGTCATCGTATTGTCAAGTATTTCCGGCATGGTAACCAGAAGGGGTTCAAAGGTCAGCTCTCCCCCCTCGTTGATCCAGGAAAGGTCAATGGTTTCTCCCACTTCCCCGATCGCATCCTTCAGCACTTCTTCCTCAACAGGCCGGTTGGTTGGATCAAGGGGGTCGGTTCCTGCCATGTACTCAACCAGGTTCACCACTCCGTCGGCGTCGTCATCCATCAATGAATCGAAGGGATCATCGGGGTCAAGACCCCACAAGAGCTCCACATTATCCGGTATACCGTCAATGTCCGAGTCGGCCAGGGGCTCGAGGCCCGTATCGGTATCGTCGACACCGCCGGAGTCCTGGCTGTCCGAACCCCTGTCGGTATCGTCCGTACTCTGGGTAGTGCTTTGCTCGGGGATCACCACAGAGACCTCTTGTGAATATCCGCTTTCATTACCGTTGATATCGTATGCGGTCACGGCGAAATAATAGGTGAGCCCTTCCCCGAGGTTGCTGATGTCCGCAGAGGTGGAGTCGCCTACGTCGAGGTAGCTCAGATACTGCCCGCTGGTTATGCCGTAGTACACCTTGTAACCGTCAAGGTCACTCTCTGTGTTGCTGTTCCAGCTGATTCTGACTACAGCGCCGAAGGCTGTCTCGGTAAATGCCAGGATGCCAATGACAAGGATCGTTGCAACGAAAAATGTGCGTGATTTCATGCCCTGCAAGAGGGCAAGGGGTGTGCCATAACTATTTCATATTATGTTTCAGCATGTTACATGATCATTGTCCTCGATCGCAGGACATAAATGTAACCCCGATTACATTTGTCGCATGCATGTACATGAATATGGTTTAAACTATACTGCTATGACAGGCAGAGGGAAATGACAGGGGGGCAAGGATTGCCCCCCTGCCGATGCACGTTATTTCTTAATCCTGCTGAACATCAGGACAATGGGACTTGCAATGTAAACCGATGAATAGGTACCGGTCACGACGCCCACCAGCATGGCAAAGGCAAAGTCATGGATCACGTTGCCTCCCATGAGGAACAGGCACAGCGCCACCAGGAACACCGTCAAGGCCGTGAGTACGGTTCGGCTCAGGGTCTGGCTGATGCTGTCGCTCATGAGGCCTGCCAGATCGAAGGACCCGGTCTGTTTCTTCACATTCTCCCTGATCCGGTCGAAAATCACAATGGTGTCGTTGAGGGAGTAGCCGATGATGGTGAGCAACGCTGCAATGATGGTCAGGCTCATCTCTTTCTGAAGAAGGGAGAAGATACCCAATGTTATCGTTACATCATGCAACAGGGCGGCGATGGCACCGAACGAGTAACTGAGTTCGAAGCGGATCCAGATGTAGATGAGCAGTCCGATGCATGCATAGAAGATGGACAGCAGACCCTTGGTCTTCAGGTCCTTACTCACCGCAGCTCCGACGACCTCCGCCCGCCTGATGTCCACCTTGTCCTTGCCGAAGGCCTTAAACAGAGCTTCCTCGGCCACGGTTGAGACGCTCTGATTGGAATCCTCTTTGATATTCTGCATCCTGATGAGGAATTCGTTGGCTCCTCCCCCACTGACGCTCTGGATGACTGCACCTCCCAAACCCACCGTCTTCATGACGCTCCTCACATCTTCGGTCTTGACAGCATCCTTGAAGGCCACCTGCAGTTCCAGGCCGCCTGAAAAATCGATACCGTAATTCAATCCCCGGACAAAGAAGAGCGAAATGAGGCTTATTGCTATCAATGTGCCCGAAAAAATATAGGCATATTTCCTGTAGCTGATGAAATCTACGCGAAATCCTGGTCGTATGAGCTCCATGGCAACCTCCCTTAAATACTGATCTGCTCGACCTTGAGACTGTCCACCACCCACTCCTGAATCCACTTGGATACGATGAGGGTGGTGAAGAGCGTGGTCAGGATACCGACACTCAGGGTCACAGCGAATCCTTTGATGGGACCGGTGCCGAACTGGAACAGGACCACCGCCGCGATGAGGGTGGTTATATTCGCATCGATGATGGTCCACAAGGCATGCTTATAACCTGCCTCCAGGGCCATCTTTGCCGTCCTGCCGAGACGTATCTCCTCACGTATGCGCTCGAATACCAGGATGTTGGCGTCCACGGCCATACCTATGGTTAGGCCGATGCCGGCGATGCCGGGCAAGGTAAGCACTGCATGGAAGAGGGACATGACGGCCACGAGCAGCACGATATTGGTTGTCAGGGCGATATTGGCGATCAGTCCTGACCACTTGTAGTAAACCACCATGAATACGATCACCAGGAGAGCCCCGATGAGAGATGCAGTGATTCCCATCCTGATGGAGTCCTCACCCAGGGATGGGCCCACGGTCCTTTCCTCGATGATGTCCACCGGTGCAGGCAGGGCGCCTGACCTCAGGACTAGGGCCAGATCCCGGGCCTCTTCGTCGGTGAAGTGGCCTTCGATAATGGCCTTGCCTCCCGATATGGCATCCCTGATCACGGGAGCTGAGTTGACCTTGCCGTCTAGGACTATGGCAAGCCTCCTGCCAACGTTCTCGCTGGTGACACGCTCGAAGACCCTCGCTCCATCTGGATTGAACGACAGGGAGACGTACGGCATGTTGTTCGAGGGGCTGATCCTACCCTGGGCATCATTGAGCATGCTGCCTGTCAGCACGGTGGTTTCCTTGAGGAGAATGGGCTGGCGACTGTCCCTCATATAGGCGATGTAACTCCCCTCTGGGACCTTGCCCTGAACCGCTTCGTCCACCGAGTGCTCTTCGTCGACCAGCTTGAATTCAAGGACTGCCGTCCTTCCGATGAGTCTTTTCGCTCGCTCCGGATCGGTAACTCCGGGCAACTGGAGGACGATCTTCTCATCGGCCTGCGGGATGATGGAAGGCTCGCTCACGCCGAACTGGTCGATTCGGTTCCGGATGGTCTCCAGGGCCTGTTCAACGGCCTGCCCACGGATGCTCTTCACCTCCCCAGGCTTCAGCTGGTAGGTGACGGATGTCGTTTCCTCGGCATCCTTTTTGTTGATTTCCACCAGATTCGGGTAAGAATCGGTCATGAGCTTCGCAAGGGCATCGTATTCCTCCTTGTTCCTCAGCTCCACAAGCACCTTGTCCGGGGCCTCGTAGGCCACCTTTGAGTACCTGATCCTGTTCTCGATCATATGGGGCTTGAGATCGCCCGCCAGGGTGTTCAGCCTGTTTTCCACAGCCTTGATGGAATCTACCTTCAAGACCATATGGATACCGCCCTGCAGGTCGAGCCCGAGCCTGAGCTTAGCCTTGGGGCCTATCCATCCCTGGGGCAGCTCCGTTTTGCCGAGAAAGCTGGGGATCGCAAAAATCACCGCGACCACCAGCACTGCAAGGATGAGAATCCCCTTCAACTTGAACTTATCCATGTAACCCCCCGCACTTATTTTTGAGCCGCATCAACGCCCTTCTTCAGCGCGATATACTCCCTTGAGACCTTGATCTTCATCTTGTCACCCACATCGAGGGTGAGCACGTTGTCGGTGATCCCCACCACCTTGCCGTGAATGCCCCCCGTTGTGATGATATCATCACCCTTCTGGATACTCTCCAGCATCTGCTTGTGTTCGGCTGCCTTCTTTTTCTGGGGAAGGATGAGGAGGAAATAGAACACGATGAAGATAAGAACCAGGGGAGCCACGCTCATGAGAAGGCTCATGGTATCTCCGCCACCCGGTCCTGCTGCATATGCAACGCTAATCATTGAACATCTCCTTGATCTTTTTTTTCAGGGTACTCAATTTTTGCTCTTTAATGGAATGCCGTATATCAGACATTAATTCAAGATAGAAATGCAAGTTGTGGACAGTATTCAAAACGGAGCTGAGAATTTCTCCCGAAACATAGAGGTGGCGCAGGTATGCCCGGGAGAAATTGCGGCACGTGTAGCAGATGCAGGTATCATCGGGAGGATTGCTGTCCTGCCGGTATCGCGCCTGCTTCAGCGATATCTTCCCATGCCGGGTGAACAGCATGCCGTTCCGTGCGTTTCGTGTGGGCAGGACACAATCGAACATGTCCACCCCCAAGGACACGGCTTCCACGATGTCCACGGGCGTCCCGACCCCCATGAGATACCGGGGCTTGTCCTGGGGCAGGTGGACGATGGTCTCCCCCAGCACGCGCATCATGGTCTCATGCCCTTCCCCAACGGACAGCCCTCCAATCGAATATCCGTCAAAGGGCATTGCGGTGAGTTCATGTGCGCTCTTTTCCCGCAGATCACGTTCCATTCCACCCTGGACGATACCGAAGAGTGCGGCATCACTCTTTTTCGCCTCCAGGCATCTCCGGGCCCACAGGCTCGTCCTGGCGACCGATGCCTCAAGGTATTCCCTCGGGCTCGGGTATGCCACGCACTCATCCAGGCACATCATGATGTCTGATCCGAGGTCCTCCTGAATCTTGACGGCCTTTTCAGGGGTGAGCATACGACGGCTCCCGTCTATGTGGGACGCGAACTGGACCCCTTCATTGTTAATTTTCACGAGGGTGGCAAGACTGAACACCTGATAGCCGCCGCTGTCCGTAAGTATGGGACCGTTCCAGCCCATGAAGGCATGTAGCCCGCCGAGCTCCTTTACCAGCTCCTCCCCCGGCCTCAGGTGCAGGTGGTAGGTATTGCCAAGAATGATCTGCGCCCCTGCGGTCCGAAGCATCTCCGGTGTCATGGCCTTGACCGTGGCGGCAGTGCCCACAGGCATGAAGGCCGGGGTATCCACCGGACCGCGGCGGGTCCGGATACACCCGTTCCTGGCCGCGCCATCGGTGGCCGCGAGGTGATAGTCAAACGATGAGCATTGCGTCGCCATAGCTGAAAAACCTGTACCTGTTCCTTATGGCCTCCTCATAGGCCTTCATGATGAGTTCGTGTCCGGTAAAGGCGCTCACCAGCATGAGCAGGGTCGAACATGGGAGGTGAAAGTTGGTGAGCAGTGCATTCACTGCCCTGAACGGGAATCCGTCATAGATGAAGATGTCCGTCGAACCGCTCCCTGCGACTATGCGGCCAGCTTCCCGTATGACATGCTCAAGCACACGTGCCGAGGTAGTCCCCACCGCCACGATCCTCCTGCCCTGCTCCATGGCATTATGTATGGCCCCGGCCGCCTCTTCGGAAACCGTATACTCCTCGGAGTGCATGAGATGGTCTTCTACCTGTTCCGCTCGGACGGGAGTGAAGGTCCCCTGCCCCACATGAAGGGTCAGCGGCACTACCTGGACACCCATTGAAACTATCTCACCGAGCATGCCCCGGGTGAAATGGAGACCTGCTGTCGGTGCCGCCACGGATCCGTCATGCCGGGCATACACCGTCTGATAGTCTTCATTGTCCGAATCCTCCGCTTCGCGCTCCAGATAGGGCGGCAGGGGCATCTTTCCCAGGCCGGGAACACGGTCCGGGTCCGAGAAGATCACGATACACCCGTCCCCCACCCTTTCCCCAATACATGCCGTGAGGTCTTGTCCGAAATGGACTCTCATGCCCGGCTTCAGCTTTTTCGAAGCCTTGACAAGGCAGACCCAACGGTCAGCCTCAAGTCTCCTGAGCAGGAAGACCTCCACCGATCCTCCGGACTCCTTCCTGCCCAGAAATCGTGCGGGGATGACCCTCGTGTCGTTGAGCACGAGCACGTCTCCAGGATGGAGGAAGGTGAGGACGTCCCCGAACTTTTTGTGCAAGAGCTTCCCGCTGCTCCGGTCAACGATGAGAAGCCGGGCGGTCCCCCTTGGCACGGGGTATCTCGCGATGAGTTCCCGTGGCAGGTGGTATGCGAAGCGTGAGGTTTCCACCGGTGCTACATCCCTGCCATGCATCTGCCCACATAGATGATGAGCAGCCCTGTGAAAGCGGCAATGATCCCTGCAGCCTGGAGTCGTCCGTTGCGCACCACCTGGAGATACTGCGCAAAGGATTTCACCTTGCCCGGGAAGAGGATGTAGGGGACGGCCTCAACGATGAAAACCATGCCTAACACACAGAGGAAGTAGCCCATAGGTGTGGTCTTATAGCCAAGATGGCACGTCGTCGTCAATCCTGCATCGTTCGGCAGTATTCTTCTGAAAATACCGGTGCATTGATGACCTTGTCCAAATTCATGACATCCATCCCATACATGGCTCTCCGCCCGCTCTCCCCCTTTGCCTTTCCGTATCTGAGGCAGATGCCCGCAGCCGCGGTCAGGTTCTCTTCACTGATGTTCCCCCTGAGGATGCATAATGGACCGGGAACCTCATCTATCTTCATGAACACGTTACCCGGATGGCAAAATGTTGAGATCACCTGGTTCTCAGCATCATTCCGTGCCACCATGAGCACGGTGGAATCATCCAGGCTGAATCTTCTCCCCATGATATCAAGCATCAGGTCGGCCTTGAGAGGGAGCTCCGGGGAACAACGCCGGTAGCTCTTCTCGACCCTGTGCGCTATCTGTGCTTCCGTGAGCAGGCAACCTCCTCCCGGGGTGGGAATCCTTTCAGCGGTGATGCCGTGGGCAAGGGCACGTTCGATCTGAACCTTCCTGCCCCTGCCGCTGAGATTCCACAAACCGGCTCGGTCGACAATCCCTTGCCGCTCCGGGAGCGTCTCGGGCAGGTTTCGGGCGCACAGGGGCCGCAGGAGTATGTCCTCAAGCCCGGATTCCTTTTCTATGATATGCATGACGTGCTTTTGCTGGGACATGGGTCTCTGGCCGACGATTTCACCGGTGATCACAAATGATGCCTGCATGGAACCAAGGAGAGAACGGGCGCGTCTCAGCATACCGATCCTGCAGTCTATGCACGGGTTGAGGTTCCTGCCGAAGCCATGGCGAGGGTCCTTCAGGATGCCGATAATATCGTCCGTATAGTCCACGACACGGATGTTCAGCCCATACATCCGGCGATGGGTCTCAACAAAGGTCTCCGGGTCCCTCAGGGCATCAAACCCGAAGAACGGGGAGCAGAAATACAGCGGGATCACATCGACACCCTGGTCCTCCATGATCCTGATGGCAAGGATACTGTCAAGACCACCGGAGTACAAGGCAAGGCATCGCTTTGGATACTTTTCATTCATACGATTGTTCTCTTCATACATCACCATGTCATTCGCTATTCATATGTGGCAGGGAATGGATCGACAACAGATATAATATATGATATTAATAGATTAAATGATATAAACAAAGTCTATACCCCACATATATGAGGTATAGACTTCTCTTGGCGGGAGCGACGAGACTTGAACTCGCGACCTCCGGCGTGACAGGCCGGCGTTATAACCGATCTTAACTACGCCCCCTTACTCTCTCATCAGCATGGTAGGCGGAACAGGGATTGAACCTGCGACCTTCGGCTTGTAAGGCCGACGCTCTCCCAACTGAGCTATCCGCCCTGATTGTTTTACTTATTTACGACTTCCTTGAAAGCCTTTCCCGGTCTGAAGCGCGGGGCTTTGGATGCCTTGATCTTGATGGTCTCTCTGGTTCTGGGGTTAACACCCTGCCGTGCAGCCCTCTGAGCCACATCAAACGTCCCGAAACCTACCAACGTGACCTTATCCCCCTTCTTAAGTGCCAGCTGAATGGCGTCTGTAGTGGCATTGATTGCCTTTTCCGCAGCTGCCTTAGGGATGCCCGCCTTATTTGCCACAACGGATATCAATTCTGTCTTCGTCAAAGCATACCTCCTATAAAAAAGATATTGTTTTTTCCCATGCCCAAGTGCCCCTGAACGGTAACAATAATTAGAATGGCTGTCAATAGCTCAGTTAAGGGCCCATGCGATTATCTCGTCCATATGCTCCACGAGATGAATCTGTATTCCCCTCAAAATATCCTTGGGTGTCTCATCCAGATCCTTTTCATTTTCCATGGGGATGAGCACCATGTTCATCCCGGCCTCTTTGGCAGCCAGGAGCTTCTCCTTGAGTCCGCCGACCGGCAGCACTCTACCGCCCAGGGTCAACTCCCCTGTCATGGCCAGTTCATTCTTGACGCTCCTGCGGGTCAATGCGGATACAATGGAAGTGGCCATGGTAATGCCAGCCGAAGGCCCGTCCTTCGGTACCGCCCCCTCGGGTATATGGATGTGGATGTCGAGGTTTTCATAAAAGTCCCTTTCTATCCCCAGGTCCCTGGCTCGCGATCTTACATAACTCATCCCGGCTTGAGCGGACTCCTGCATGACTTCGCCCATTTTCCCTGTCAGCAGAAGCTTCCCTTTCCCAGGCATCACCGTGGTCTCCACCCTGAGCAGAACACCACCGGCCTCAGTCCACGCAAGACCGTTCACCACACCGACATGATCCTTCTTCTCTCTCCGGGAAATCCGGAATCGTGGAACCCCCAGCAGGTCATGGACCGTTTTCTTCGAGATCTTGCTGTGCCCCGAAAGGTCACCGGAGACAATGCCCTTGACAAGCTTGCGGCAGATGGACGAGATCTCCTTCTCCATGTTCCTCACCCCAGCCTCCCGGGTATATTCATGGATGATAGTGGTGATGGCCTTGTCGGAAAACCTTACCCCCTTTTCCTCAAGCCCATGGAGTGTGACCTGTTTGGGTATAATGTGGTCGGTGGCTATCTTGAGCTTATCGTACGAAGTATAGCCTTCGAGCCGGATCAGCTCCATCCGGTCGAGGAGAGGGGCAGGAATGGCCTGGGTGGTGTTGGCCGTGGTGATGAACATCACCTTGGACACGTCGTAGTCGACATCCAGGTAATGGTCGTTGAAGGCGCTGTTCTGTTCCGGGTCAAGGGCTTCCAGCAGGGCGGCCGATGGATCTCCCCGGAAATCCACGCTCATCTTGTCCACCTCATCCAGGAGAAACACGGGATTCGAGGTGCCCGAGCGCCTGATACCCTGGATGATCTTGCCCGGCATGGCGCCGATATAGGTGCGGCGGTGCCCCTTTATCTCGGCCTCATCCCTGACACCGCCGAGGGACACCCTCACGAATTTCCTGCCGACAGCCCGTGCTATGGACTTGCCCAGCGAGGTCTTTCCAACCCCGGGAGGTCCGACAAGGCAGAGGATGGGCCCCCTGGTCGTGCCCACCATCTGCTGGACGGCCAGGTATTCCAGAATGCGGTCCTTGACCTTGACCAAGCCGTAATGGTCTTCATCCAGGACCTGCTGCGCGAACCGTATATCCTTTTTGTCCTCGGTTATCTCGTTCCAGGGCAGCACGAGGAACCAGTCGATGTAATTCCTGATAACCGTCGCCTCTGCACTCATGGGAGGCATCATGCGGAGCCTCTTGAGCTCGAGGTGCACCTTTTCCCTGGCATAAGACGGCATGTTTTTGCCGTTGAGCTGTTTCTCCAGGGTGGATATCTCGTCTTCCGCTCCCTCCATAGGCACGTGCTGAGGTTGCATCTGCTCATAGGCAGCGCCTTTTCTGGCCGCAGAGGTTTTCTGCCGCAGCTGGTCCTTCATGCTTGACTGTATCCTGGCGATCTCTATCTCGGAATGAAGGAATTCATAGATCCCTTCCAAGCGGGTCTCGATACGGCTTTCCTCGAGAATCTCCTGCTTCTTCTCGGTCTTGAGGGGGGTATAGGAGACCACGATATCGGAGACCATCCCCGGATCTTCTCCGGATTCCATCTTGTCCACCACCCCGGAAGCGATATCGATGGCATACAGCTCGACGTATTCTTTGAACGACTCCAGTACGAGCCTTCGCAGCGCTTCGGCTTTATGGATGTCAGCCATGACGTCGACGAACGGTTCGGTGGCTGCGTAGAGATATTCGTCACGCCAATGGACATCCGTAACATGCTGTCTGCTCTTTCCCTCGATGAAGACCTTGATGGACCCATTGGGCAGTCTCAGCAATTGGAGGATGGAGGATGATACCCCCACGGCATGGATGTTTTCCTTCGTGTTCTCGTCAGAAGCCTTCTGTCTCCTGCAGCATATCAGCACATCCTCCTTGGCATCGAAGGCCGAGCTGACCATCTTCACGGTCTTCTCGTTCTCGATGAAGAGCGGGATAATGGTGTGCGGAAAGACGACGATGTCCTTCAGAGACAGAAGCGGAAAGACATGCTCTGATGCCTCGATCTTCATGGGTTAATGTCTGTTACGCTTGAGAGGTCTTCCTCTCGTACACGATGATGGGCGGTTTCCCTTTGAGTACGACATCCTGGCTTATGATGCACTCCTTGACGCCCTCCATGTCAGGAATCTCATACATGATATCGAGCATGATCCCTTCCATAATGGAGCGCAGACCCCTCGCACCCGACTTGCGTTTCATGGCCTCGGCTGCGATGGCCTTCAGGGCGTCCTTGGTAAAGGTGAGATCAACCCCTTCAAGTTTCAGAAGTGCCTGGTACTGTTTGACGAGTGCGTTCTTCGGTTCGGTCAGGATGGCGATCAGAGCATCCTCGTCGAGTTCATGGAGTGTCGACACCACAGGCATACGGCCGACGAACTCGGGGATGAGACCGAACTTGATGAGGTCTTCGGGCTGTATGTTCTTGAGGATCTCGCCTATGTCCTTTTCCTTCTTGCCCGTGATATCTGCGACAAAACCGATGGTCTTCTGGTCGAGCCGCTGGGAGATGATCTTGTCAAGCCCCACAAAAGCGCCGCCACATATGAACAGAATATTGGTGGTGTCGATCTGTATGAATTCCTGCTGGGGGTGCTTGCGTCCGCCCTTGGGTGGTATGGACGCCATGGTGCCTTCGATCATCTTGAGCAGGGCCTGCTGCACGCCCTCACCCGATACGTCCCGGGTGATGGAGGGATTATCCCCCTTGGATGCGATCTTGTCTATCTCATCGATATAGACGATCCCCTTCTGTGTCCGCTCGACGTCGTAGTCGGCGTTCTGGAGGAGGTTCACGATGATGTTCTCCACATCCTCTCCCACATAACCGGCCTCGGTCAGGGTGGTTGCATCCGCGATGGTAAAGGGGACATCCAGTATCTTCGCCAGGGTCTGGGCCAGCAGTGTCTTGCCGGACCCTGTCGGCCCGATGAGCATGATGTTGCTCTTGCTGATCTCCACACCGCCTATGCTGGTGTTGGATTCAATGCGTTTGTAATGGTTGTGCACCGCCACCGACAGAACACGTTTGGTCATCTCCTGGCCGATGACGTATTCATCCAGGACTTCCTTAATCTCAGAGGGCTTGGGGATGTTGGACGAAGTGCTGAAGTGCCGATATTCACCCTCTTCTTCAGCAAGGATCTCATTGCACAGGGCGATGCATTCGTCGCAGATGTACACATCGGGACCGGCGATGAGCTTGCGCACCTCTTCCTGGGATTTTCCGCAGAAGGAGCACCTCAGGCCGGGCCTGTAGTGGTCGTTAATTTTTGGCATCCGCCTTCTCCCCTTCTTT
>ERZ795048.222-NODE-222-length-63146-cov-24.897117_pt1 | contig 63146 bp, 61 predicted proteins | sample MGYA00375132_ERZ795048 | MGnify/ENA primary metagenome ERZ795048 (study PRJEB30177, sample SAMN05720225) | activated sludge metagenome | isolation source: Anaerobic digester | place: Hong Kong | collected 2014-12-17 ...
CTTTCTCTAATCAAATGCAGTTAAACTCATAAAATTTATTTGAATATTAATTGATGGTTTCATAAAAAATCGTCACTCCGGCCCCGCGTCAAGCGCGGGATAAACCAGCCATTGGCTGGGACAAATAACGATTGCGCCTGAGGCGCACAAGAGTTTTGCAGAGGTCTCTTTTATTTTACTAATTCCAATGAAACCATATCCATGTCTTTCAGGTTGCCTTCCATAGCTGATCCTATATCGAGTGTTTTTATCCGGCCTGCCAGATCCTCAATCACATCATCACACCCGTACGCTATCCTGAGGCCATTAGAATAAATCTTTTCAAGGACCTCCCTGGCAAATATCCTAGAAGCCGCCTTTATAAACTCAGGAGTTCTGTTCTGACCGCCTTTATATGAAGCAGCCTTTCGACAAAACGATGCGCCTATTTCCGCCCAGGTCATCATGTCTGCAAGCTGAAACATTACAAACTGATGTCTTGTCAACTTGTGTTTCCTAATGTTAGTTACTGTATCACTGACTGTTACCAGAGCCTTTGCAAGCATACCACCGCCGCATTCTTCAGGATGTTTTTCCAGTGCATCGGCCATTTCCAGATAAAAGCCTCCCTTTGTACGAACCACACTTCTCATTCGGAAAACGGAAATAATATTCTGCTGAATTTCACTTGTGCCTTCGTACAGTGGCAGTATTTTGACATCACGTTTGATCTTTTCCACCTCGTACTCACGCATATAACCATATCCGCCAAAGGCCTGTATTCCATCATTAGCCATATCGTCGCCTGCCTCTGTCGCAAAGTACTTGATAATTGAACCTTCAACCTGAAGATCATCCTCAACTGTATCCAGCCTGAGTGCGACTTCCTCAATATATGCACGCGCTGCCTCAAGGCGCACTGCATGGGGCACCAGAAGCTTATGGGTATAACCCTGCTTTTCAGCAAGTGTCTTTCCGAACTGAACCCTTTCCTTTGAATATTTGATTGACCTTTCAAGAGAAGCCATGCCGCCGCCAAGACCGAATGTGGCCACCATTAGCCTCGTATATCCGAATACTTCATTGGCCTGCTTAAGTCCGAGTCCTTCTGCCTCTCCAACAAGATTTTCAGCGGGCACAAAAAGATCTTCCAATGTAAGCGGGCATGTATCAGAAGCACGAATACCATGTTTGTCCTCGTGTTTTCCAGGAGATAATCCTTCCGCACCAGCCTCAACAATAAAAAAGGATGGACCGTCAGGGGTATCCGCCAGAATAGTATAAAGGTCTGCAACACCTGCGTTGGTAATGAACTGTTTCTGCCCGTTCAGCATATATCCCTTTATATTACCATCATCGTCCATGACACGTTCGGCCTTTGTCTTGATGGACTGCACATTTGATCCTGCTTCAGGCTCTGTGACTGCATAAGCAACAATAAGACCCTCTTCCGCAATCTTCCGCAGGTATTTTTCCTTCTGCCTGGTGGTGGCACCAACCCTTATTGGGTCCATACCAAGACAGATTGCCAGAAACGAAGTGGCTACACCCAGATCCATTTTTGCCATTCTTTCTGATATTATTGCTATTTCTGTCGCACCTGCACCCAGGCCGCCGTACTCTTCAGGAATAAATATCAGGTGCAGGGCTATCTCAGGACTTAACATGAAACGAATAAGTTCCATTGGAAACTCACCGGTGCGGTCCATTTCCAGCTTGATATCAAGAGAAACTCTCTCCCTTTCAAGCTTGGCTATTGTATCAAGAACCATGGATAATACCTCCGGATCCATCCTTTTATTTTGAATCATAAACAATCCTCCGAATTAAATTTTCAAGGTCTTAGTTTTATGAACTCGCAAAAAGTCGAAAAGTACCACTTTTCGTCATTCCGACGAAAGTCGGAATCCAGTCTTTTTAAGTAGTTACGTGACATCTGGACTCCGGTTTCCACCGGAGTGACGACTTTTTGCGAGTTCATCTAGTTTGAGCCTTTACAATTGCAATTCTTTACCAGATATTATAGTCTCAGTGCAAAGAAAATATCAACAAAAGGTGAGGCGATGTTAAAAAAAGGGCTTGTTCAGGTTTATACAGGAAATTCTGATCTCTTCAATTTTGCCCCCGTTGGATTATGCGTCAGGGCAGCAGGACAGGGCCTCAGCAGTCTTATTACCTGTTTTCTTCATCGGGACATTCTGAAAGGCGCCGCAATTGCCTCCTTTTTTCTCAAACCTTATTTAAATATAGACAACCTGGTTTTTGATCCATCTTTGTCTAATAAAAAAGTCGCTGAACAAAATGCCCTTGCTTCGTTTAAGAAGGCCGAAAATGCCGCCATCAGTGCTGAATTTGACATAATTGTCCTCAACGATGTACACGCACTGCTGGAAGAGAAGGTAGTCAGTGCAGAAAATCTTGTTTCACTAATACAGGATAAATCCTCAAAGGTCGAACTTATTCTTGCCGGACGGGATCTGCCATTGGAGATAGTGAAGAATGCTGATCTGGTCACTGAAATGGTGGTTTCCTTATCAGATCAAAATGATACTAAGCCCGTTGTTGAAGTGATTACAGGAGATGGAAAGGGAAAGTCAACATATTGTTTTGGGAAAAGCGTTCTAATGGCTTGTCTCGGAAGTAAAGCGCTAATTCTCCAGTTTATTAAATCCCCTCATCCCTATGGCGAGGTCAAAGCAATAAGGAAAATACCCAATATCCAGATCAGGACTATGGGAGAAGGATTCATCTTTTCTGATGATAAAGAGGAAAAAAAGAAACACACAGAGGCCGCTCAGCATGCCTGGCGTTCCTGCGAAGAAGAGATACTCTCCCGGAAATATGAGACAATAGTCCTCGACGAGATCAACATCGCCACACATTTTGATCTTATTAAATGGGAACAGATCAGGCAAATACTGACCCCGGAACAAAGAGGCATGCATTTTCTTCTGAGCGGCCGGAATGCTCATCCCGGTGCTGTAAAAGCAGCAACCAAATTTATTGAAATGAAGGAGATCAAACACCCTTATAAAAAGGGAATAAAGGCTCGAAAAGGGATTGAATATTAGAAGGTTAGTTGATAAACTTATACTATTCCCTGATCTTGGATTGACGGTATTGAACATATGCATCTCTTACTGCAGCATATGGATCAAGGGCAGATCTTTTTAGCGACTCATACTCTCCGAGCACAAGAGAAGTGCTGTTAACCCTGTCATAGCTCCTGACTATAAGATTGACTGCCGTCTCATTAGTAAGATCTTTTACATAGTAGTTGACAGGATCAAGAAACATATCACCGGCCAGGCCTATCGTATCCCTCAGACTTGATGGACCTAAAACCGGCCACATGATGAAAAAGCCAAAGTCCAATCCGTAAAATGCAAGGGTCTGACCAAAATCTTCATCATATTTTGGACCGGAAAATACCTTTTTTGCAGGATCACCAAGGCCCATCATACCGGCGGTCGTGTTCACAAAAAAGCGGCCAATCTCAATGCCAAAGCCGTCTATTTTACCCTGGAGGAGACAATTCACAGCACGGATGGGCATACACAGGTTATAAAAAAAGTTTCGGACATTCACTCTTATAGACTCCGGCACAACCTTCTTATAACCAGTCGAAACCGGCTTGAGTACCCAGAAATACAGTTTATCGTTGAAAATATAGAACCCCCTGTTGATGGGCTCAAAGGGGTCAGGGATAACATATATTCCTTCTTCATCTCCCGGGGAATAATCCGAACCGACTTTGATATCATCGATTTTATTTTGCTGTGAAAACCCTTCATGCCTAAAAGATTCTGAAGATTGGGGGAAATCTTCACCTGCGTAAGTATTTGAATAAAACAGAAGACAAAACAGTATTACAACTACATTTAATAACCATTTCAACCTGATCTCCATTAAAATCCTCTACTTCTCTTCCACACTATCCCTAAGTTTTTTAATCAAACCCTGATAAGATGACCTCGTTATTATGCTGTTGAACTGACTTCGGTAATTATTTATTAGGCTTACCCCTTCTATTAAAATATCATAGACAAACCATTTATCATTTTTACTTTTAAGCCTGTAAAAAACAGGTATCTCTCTATCATTTTTGGTCAATATATTTACCTTTACAATTGCATAATCTCCATCGATCTTTTCATCTATATAGCTGACTTTTTCGCCTGAATAATCTTCTACTTTTTCAAGGTAGGTCCTTTCAAGTAATTTGCCGAACAGATCTATAAACTCCTTCTTCTCATCATCGGTTCTCCCGACCCAGTTCCTTGCAAGTGTCCTTCGTGACATCTCCTCCCAGTCGAATCTTTCGTCAACTGCCTCTCTTATGAGCTTTTTTCTCTCACTTGCATTTTCAGGTGATTTAAGCGCAGGGTCACTCACAACAGCGATTATCCTGTCAGTTGTATGCCTGATTTCCTCTGTAGGCTCCCCTGCTGTTGCATTAGAAGGATTTACAGAGCAAATAACAAATAAAAGCAAAAATAATATCCCATGATACTCATATTTCCTTAGAGTCATTCTTTACTCCTTTATTAAGAGAGGCTTTTTTGAATAATTATCTATACGGCAATAATATATCTCAATATTGTCTCAGACAGTATCCGGTCCTTTTGTGTCGTCATACCGGCCCTAATAAGTCTGCCCCTGACCCCTTTATCTTCTTTCTCTAAAGCTTGCCGAATACATAATTGGAAATCAACTGCTCCATATCAACAGCAGGCTCGGTTTCACGAATACGCTCTCCCTGACCGATTATATTTTCAGAACCCCCCGGAGTAATTCCGACATATTTTTCTCCAATTAATCCCTTGGTCTTTATGGAAGCAATTGCATCCTCCTGGACTTTTAAATTCTCAGGCAAAATCATAATCACCCTTGCCTGATAATCATCAAGAATGATCTCTTTTACACGTCCAATCTCAACTCCGGCAATAACTACGGAAGAGCCGGTCTTAAGACCTCCTGTATTTGAAAAAACCGCATATACCTCATAGCCTTTACCGCGAAAAAACTCCATCCTTCCCAGCTTGACTGATAGATAGCCAAGGCATAAAATCCCCGCAATCATGAATATTCCTACAGCCAACTCAAGATCAAATTTTTTCATCTGCAACTCTCCCTTCACAATACCGTTTTATCAATAAAAGCCCTGACAGCAGGGTCCCGGGAAGTAATAAATTCCTGCGGAGTTCCTTCGATACGGACAACACCTTCATGGAGCAGCCCTACCCTTTCAACGATATCGAAGATCTCCGGAATCTGATGAGTGACAATGATACCTGTAAATTCCAAACGCCTGTGACATAAATTAATAAGGCTTAGAATAGAATGCCCTATAACGGGATCCAGGCCTGTTGTAGGCTCATCAAAAAGCATGATTTCAGGATCCATCACCAATGCCCTTGCAAGCGCAGCCCTTTTTACCATTCCACCGCTTATCTGTGACGGATATTTAATCTCTGAACCTGAAAGTCCAACGTTTTCCAGTTCCCTTAATACCCTGTCCTTTATAGCTCTGCCACTGAGCCCTGTCTTTTCTTTTAAAGGAAATGCCACATTTTCAAATACTGTCATGGAGTCAAAAAGAGCCCCGCTCTGGAAAAGGAACCCCAGCCTGCCCCTTAATTCCATCAAGCTTCGGCCGCCGAGTTTATTTATATCTCTGCCGTCAATAGTGATATTCCCCTGATCCGGCTTTAAAAGCCCTGACACATGTTTTAAAAGTACACTCTTGCCGCAACCGCTTCCCCCAATCAGAGCAAGGATATCTCCTTTTCTGATTTCCAGGGAAACACCTTTAAGGACTTCATTGCCGTCAAATGACTTTATTATATTTTCAATCTTAATCATCCTGCCTGAACTCTTCTTAAAAAAGGAGTGATGTCATGAAATAATCCCAAACAAGAATAAGTACCGAGGAAAGCACTACTGCCTGAGTGGTGGCCTTGCTCACACCTTCCGCGCCGAAACCGGTAAATACCCCGGCGTAATAACCCTTGAAACAGCAAACCCACGAAATTATAACACCAAAACTCAAAGACTTGTATAATCCTTCTAATATGTCCTGCATCTCGACATAATTAGCCATTTCACCCATATATACGCCTGAACCAACACCCAGAAGTTTAACCCCGATCAGATACCCTCCAAATATCCCGACTATATCAAAAACCGCAGTCAATAAGGGCAATGATATAATTGCCGCAATAAAATTTGGAACAATAAGATAACGGTAGGGATTAAGACCCATAAGTTCCAGGGCACTGATCTGTTCGCTTATACGCATGATGCCTATTTCTGCAGTAATAGCTGATCCTGCCCTGCCGGTAACCATCAGTGCAGCAATAACCGGCCCCAATTCCTTTATCAAAGCCAGGCCGACCATAGGACCCAGAAATGCATCTGAGCCAAAACGTGTTAATGTATAATAACCTTGAAAGCCCAGGACCATTCCAGCGAAACTTCCTGTAAGCAGAATAACCAGAGTGGATTGAAAACCGATAAAACGTATCTGTTTTAGAATGCGGGAAAATTTCAGAGGCGGTATTGCTGTATAAATAAAGGTCTTTATAAAAAAAAGTCCCATTACACCCATCCGTTTAACTTGCTGTAATGAGACTTTTCCTAATTTACGAATTATTGACATGCAGACAAGTCTTATATAAGTAACTAGAATTATAACCCTTTTCCTGTTCTAAACACTAGTCAGATATAAAGATCTTACTGGCTTGCAGAAAAGGATGACTATAAGGGTCAGCCTGTCTTAGGAATATTTCTTAGTTAAAATTGTGATGCATCAAATAAAAAAATGAGTTAGATAAATATCTTAATCTATTGCATCAAAGCGACAGGCAGTGAAACAGTTCATGCACTTGACGCATTTATCCTTGTCGATAAAGGCAGGCTGCTTTTTCTCCCACTTTATTGCTCCTGAAGGACAATTTTTAAAACAGGCGCCGCACATCTTGCACTTCTCTACATTTACTTCAAACTTAATAAGCGCCATGCACCGCTTTGCAGGGCATCTCTTCTCATATATATGTGCCTCATATTCATGCCTGAAATACTTAAGAGTTGAAAGTATAGGATTCGGTCCGGTCTGGCCCAGGCCGCATAATGCTGAATCGCGGATCATTTCACTCAGGTCTTCCAGTTCTTCGATATCACCATGCCTTCCTTCCCCGGCAACAATCCTCTTCAATATCTCCAGCATGCGCCTCGTACCTTCCCTGCAGGGTGTGCATTTGCCGCATGACTCATCCTGAATAAAATCCATAAAGAAACGAGCCATATCCACCATGCAGGTTCGATCGTCCATCACTATCATACCGCCCGAACCCATTATAGCACCTACTCTGGCGATATTGGCAAAGTCAACCGGTATATCCAGAAATTGTTCCGGCACGCATCCGCCCGAAGGCCCTCCCAGCTGCACCCCTTTAAATTTCCGCTTGTTGGGAATTCCACCGCCTATATCATAAATTATGTCCCTTAAAGGTGTACCCATGGGGACTTCCACCAGACCTATATTGTTTACATTCCCTGTCAATGCAAATACCTTGGTTCCCTTGGTATCTTCCGTACCAATGCTTGCATACCATTCCCCGCCTTTGAGAATGATCTGCCCAACATTAGCAAAGGTTTCAACATTATTAAGGATACTGGGCTTTCTCCAGAGGCCCTGCTGAGCCGGGAAAGGAGGCCTGGGTCTAGGCATACCCCGCCTTCCCTCTATAGAGGCCATCAGTGCCGTCTCTTCACCACAGACAAATGCTCCGGCACCCTGGTATATCTCCAGATCAAAATTAAAGCCTGACCCAAGGATATTCTCTCCCAGCAAACCGTATGCGTTTGCCTTTTCAATAGCTATGTGAAGACGTTCCAGGGCAAGAGGATACTCTGCCCTGCAGTATATATAGCCGTAATTCGCGCCTATGGCCTTTGCAGCAATGACCATTCCCTCAACAACAGAATGGGGATCAGCTTCCAGTACACTCCGGTCCATAAATGCGCCAGGATCTCCTTCATCAGCATTGCATAAGACATACTTGACATCCCCTGGAGATTTACTTGCAAATTCCCATTTCATGCCTGTTGGAAAACCGCCTCCACCACGTCCTCTCAGGCCGGATATTTTCATCTCGTGAATAATCTGTTCCGGAGTCATCTCTGTCAAAGCCTTGGCCGCACCCTGATAGCCATCATATGCAATGTATTCATCAATACTCTCAGGTGAAACCCGACTCTTATTTCTGAGTACTCTTAAAACCTGTTTAGAAAAGAAAGGGATATTGTTGAGGCTTGGTATGTTTTCAGCGGATGCAGGCTCAACAAAAAAGAGCCTCTTTACTGGCCTTCCCTTGAGCAGGTGCTCTTCAACTAACAGGGGCACGTCTTCCACCTGAACCTTCTGATAGAAGATACCTTCCGGTTGTACTACTATTACAGGCCCCATAGCACAAAAGCCGTTACAGCCCGTCTCGATTACCTGTACTTCGCGATTCAAACCCCTTTTATTAATTTCTTCAATCAGTGCGTATTTTACTGCATCACTGCCGGATGCCTTACATCCTGTTCCACCACAAATAAGCAAGTGTGTTCGGTATGATTCCATTGAATATCTCCGGATTTTTATCTTTTGCTTGTGCTTTTAATCAATATATTATCGTATTAAAAATCTAATATAAAAATATAAATACTCATCCCCTGGCCAATGCAAATTCAGACTGTATCTCGCCTAAAAGAATATGTCTTTTAAATACCTGCCGCATTTTATTAGCGTCCATAAATTGATAAACAACCGGCTCCTCTTCTCCTACTTCCACAGTCACATTTGGTTCACTGCTGCACATACCCATACATCCCGCAGTAACAATTGAGATATCGGTGCGGTCAGATTCTGCCACCTCTGCTAAAAGTGCATTCATGACCTCTCTTGCACCTGCAGCTATTCCGCATGTTCCCATATGGACTATAATCTTTATCTTTTTTTCGCCCAGCCTGGGGGTATTTTCCTTAATCACTCTTTGTTTAATCTTCTTAAGGTCTTCAATGGTTAATTTTGACATTACATCCTCCTCTCCATACTGTAAGACAACATAGACGGATTTCTAAAGGGTCCCCACCTGCAACAATCTTTTTATATCTAAAAAATGGGAGATATTAAATTTATTTAATATCACGCGTATCCAGTATCACTCTCTCACCGTCTATTTCATGATCATAAATGAAATCAACTCCGGGATTGCCGATAATCAAACTGCTCAAAGTGCTCTCCAGATCCCCCATTGGGGCTAAATCTATATGGTCAATTCTGAATGTAGCACATGTCTCTGTTCCTACACCAACCCTTGATGTGATCTTAAATTCCCCTTCACATCTTCTGCTGGCTTCTCTAAACAAAGACAAACCCAAACCTACACGACGAACGGATTTTGTTGTGTAGAAGGGGTCAGTAACCTTCTCAAGCATATCGGACGGAATGCCATGACCGTTATCAGCAATAGAAATTTTCAGTTTATTATTCTTATGGTCCTCAACTATGGTAATAGTTATCAGATTAGCCCCTGCTCGAATTCCGTTTTCAATTATATCCAGAATATGGAGGGACAGTTCTCGCAATCATACACCTATCTTTCTACCTGACTCCCCTTTTAAAGCCATCTTGATTTCTCCTAAACTTGCCGTTTCAACATAAAATTCAGTATGAACACGGCCGATATCTTTTATAAAATGGGCATCGGAAAAGGTCATGACAGGTAAATCCGTCATTGCTGATATCTCTTCAAACTTTGTAATCTGCGAAATTTCAATTCCGTCCAGAGGCAAATCCTTCGGGATAAAACCTAACTGGCTCATTACGCTGAAACTCGGCCTGTCTACGTGCGATGCTATACTTATACCTCCAAGTTTATGTACATTATCAATTACTTCTAATAATCCAAGGCCTGATGCTCCAATCAATAAATGATCATTAAACCCTTCTACTTCATCAAATTCATTTGCAACCACCTGATCACCAAAAAACTCAGGCCTGTTAGTCCCTTTTAAATGACTGTACACTATCTCCTGCATCTTAAGTGCCTGATCCGCACTTTCAAAGATTGCCAGAGAATGAACCTCCTCCCTTGAACAGACTTCAAGGCCAGGCAAAACCTTTAGCCCTTTTTTCAACCCCATCCTTATAGTTGCTTCAGCGTTTTCCGCTGAATTATGGTCGCATACGGCAATTAAATCCAGCCCCTTTTCCAGGCTGTTTTCCACAATCGCTTTAGGAGTCATGTCAAGATCACCACAGGGAGAAAGACATGTGTGGATATGAAAATCAGCTTTAAGGGTTATCAAAATGATTATTTGCCCAATCCTGCTTGACCTAGTAAACAGGACATCTCAAAGGCCGACTTGGAGGAAAGAAGGATCGCGATGCCCTCTTCTTCAGCCTTTGCCACAGTATCAGCATCAACTGAACGGCCGTTCACTATAATTATTGCTGCGATTTGTTTAAGCGCTGCCACTGCCACAATATTTTGATGACCTTGAATCGTCAGCCATACATTTCCTACGCAACAATTTGCCATCACATCGCTCAAAAGGTCACCGCAGTAACCTCCCGTGATCTCACGATCCAGATATGACTTTCCGGAAACGATATCTAAATGGAACAGATCACAAATATCCTTGACGAGCAAATTTATTCCCCTTTTTAATTAGTTAATGCCGCATAAAAATGCACTTATCTATTGAGGTCATTCCATCAACAACATCCTCAGCGAAAGTCCTGCAGTCAGGACATCCGCATACGCCACACTCCTTCCTGGGAAGGGTCTTTAGTAGAGTCTCAATATCTTCGGCTCTCTTGATACCCTCATGAATCGAGAGATGTGATGATTTACTTGAAAGTGGAACCAGTTTCCTTGTAGTATCGAACCAGCCTTCTCTGTACAATTTCTTAGCATATGAAAAATTTACCCTCTTTTCAGAACCAAATATTCGAATAAGTTTGTTGAGAGAATTTTTTGCCGCATATTTGTCAGTAACGGAAAATGCTCCTCCGATACACCCCTCACGACATGCTCTTAATTCAACATAATCGATATCTTTCAACAAACCCATCTCCATAGACTGAAGATAACGAATGGTCGTCTTAATACCTGACACTGCCAGGTGCCTACCCACATCAAGACCGGCAACCTCTCCGCCAGACATGGCCCAGCCAATTCCAACACCGCTGAGATAATTCAAAACAATGTGTTCATCCGGTTCCTGGACCTCATGAATATCACTCTTAATCAAATCGTAAATCTCATTTATACCGATTGCACCGTCTATACGAGAGATTTCCCCCGAAAGTGTTTCATTAAACGCCATCATCTGCGCCGGACAGGCGGTAACAGAAAATACCTTAATATCCTCAGGGTTACATTCATATTTTTTTGACAACCACTTTTTGCCTTCCCTGCAGACTATTTCGAGTGGAGTTGCAAAAGGAAGAATGTGTTTAAGAAGAGATGGAAAACGAAAGGCGATAAGTCTATTGACTACAGGGCACATTGGAGAAATCAGGGGCCAATGGGCATCATCTTTACTCCTCTGCTCATTAATATACAGACCGGTTGCCACATTAAACAGCTCCTGGGTATAGGATTGGTCATATACAAAATCAAAAGCCTTTCTCATGGCCAGTAGGATATCGTTGGGCATGACATCCTCTCCGAATTGTGCATACAGGGCTGACGTTACAGGAACGATATGATATTTACTCATTTTCAGTGCATCCTTTCCTGCCGTCACCGATGTAATAGCCCCTCTTGGACAAGCCCTGATACAATTTCCACATTCAATACAGGTACCCTGAATATGTGCCACTCCGTCATCAAGAACGCGGATTGCCTGTGTAGGACATGCCTTCATGCACAAAACACATCCATTGCAAAGTTTCTCATCAATTCTGACGTAGTGATAATTATTATCTTTTTCTTCTACATTATTCACGATTACCGTTTACTCTAAAAACCATTTTCAAATGTGTTCCGTTTCCTTTTTGTGATGTTATTTCGAAGTTATCGGAGTTTTTCTTTATGTTTGGCAACCCCATTCCCGCCCCAAAACCCATGTCGCGGTGTTCTTCTGAAGCAGTTGAATAGCCTTCCTTGAGAGCCATTTCAATATCCTCAATTCCTTTTCCGCAATCTTTCACCTCAAGGACTATTTCCTTATCACCAACGTTCAGTGAAAGAGTACCGTCCGCACCATGCATAACGACATTCATTTCCGACTCATATGCACATATGCAAATACGTCTTATAATATCCTGCTGAAACCCGATATTCTTTAATATGCTCTGAACGCCGATAGAGGCTTTACCGGCCCGAACAAAATCTTTCGCCTTTATTTCATATTCCTTTTTCAAATACTATCCATGAAATTCAAAAGATCATCAGGTATTATCTACAAACAAGCGGAAAGTCTGATTTTTAACGCATTGATTCTTTATCGAATATTCTTGAGGCCATTTGAGAACAACATCCCGCACGAAGAATACATATTGTAAGAACTTTTCAGGATAGGTATTCCATGTTCCTCAGCCAAGGCAATTACTTCGGAATTCGGTTCTTTTCCCCTCACAAAAATAATGGCGGTTATGCCGGCAATTAAGGACGTGTTAATCACCTGGATATTGGTCACACCCGTCAGCAGGAGAGACCCTTCCTGGTAATTACTTAGCAGATCACTCATCAGATCGCTTGCTGCCGCATCACTTATCTCCATTACCAATTTGTCATCGCCCACCACTACAGTGGCTTTTAAAATATCTCTGACCTCTGATAATTTCATAAAAGTTACTCTTTCGTACATTATATCTTTTATTGATACTGAACTAATATATTTTGCAGCTTATCCGGAGTTACTCCTCCGTGGGTATCATTATCAATAACAACTACCGGTGCAAGTCCGCATGCTCCCAAACATCGAACGGCCTCCAGGGAAAATCGCCTGTCGTCTGTCGTACCACCAACATTCAATTTAAGCTCCGACTCCAACCGCTGCAAAACCTCTCCAATGCCCTTTACATAGCAGGCCGTGCCCATACATACTTTTATAACATGCCTGCCTTTTGGTATCATTGTAAAATATGAATAGAATGTCACCACCCCATAAATAGTGCTCTCAGGAATATTAATGGCCTCACTAATATATTCCTGTAGTTCTACAGGCAGATATCCCACAATCCTCTGTGAATCTTCCAGCACAGGGATAAGACATCCTGGCATATCTTTATAGCGTTCAATGATAGAGTCTATCTTTGACATCACTTCACTTGTCAAATCCGGATTTATTGATGAAATATCATTAATGCTACGCATACTTTTAACTCCTTATTCTTAAATTCCAAGGAAGTCGTTCTTTTATTATTATAATGTTGAACTTTACGGCTTCTTGAATCTATATGCTATTCATCTCTTTTTTCACTTGTTCTTGGTCAACTTCGGTGTTAAAACACCGCCACAGGAAGGCATAAATCAGCTTTTTACGAAATATTAAGATGAACTCGTAAAAAGTCCAGCAATCGTCATTTCAGCCCCGAATCAAGTGCGGTATAAACCCGCCACAAACATTGGCGGGTAAACTCCAGCCTGTCCCGGATTCCTGTTCGGGGCCGGGGTTACGAAAAAAAGCAATCTATGACTTTTTACAAAACCATCAATACTTTTTCTTGAAGAAATCAATAGTCAGATACGTCAAAAACACCAAGCCCACATGAAAACTGTCCCGTATGCAGACGCGGGGTCCCCGGATGCTCAATTTCAGGGCATGGCCAGTGTATTCCGCTATTTTCGATTCGTTTGTAGCTTATCCCCCGGTAAAACGGCGTAACCTCGGCAATCTCTTCCATAATGGCCTCTGCATTTCCATAATTCATGGGAGTCCCCATAAGATTGGATAATTCGCAGAAAACATGCCAGGCAGACCTTGCCTCTCCCTGCTCTTCAATTGTTTTTCTAACTCGTTGGACTCTTCTTTCCATATTGGTAAAAGTCCCATCCTTCTCTGCAAATGATGCTGCGGGCATTACAACATCAGCAAGCAATGCATTTTCAGAAAGGAAAAGATCCTGCACAACCAACAGGTCCAGTTTGTTTGAGCTGTTTATAATAGCCTTTATTTCCTCACCAGGTTCATTAATAATCTCTCCAGCCACAAATAAGGCTTTCAGTTGACCTGTTTCAGCTTTTTCCAGCATTTCTGCTGCACTCATACCGGGATTTGCAGGGAGAGCTTTACTGTTCCATGCCTTTTCCATGGCCTTTCGAATATCATCATCTGCGACATTCTGATATCCCGAAAAGGAATCCGGCAGACATCCCATATCAAATGCACCCTGGCAATTGTTCTGCACTGCAAGTGGATTTAAACCTCCCCCATTAATTCCCATATTGCCGCAGAGCATTGAAAGGTTGACTAATGACTTTACGCATAGACTACCATCAGCCTGACTGCTTATCCCTGATGAATAAATTATCGAAGGTGCCTTTGCTTCGCCCAACTTGCGGGCTGCGTTAATGAGTTGATCTCCAGAAATACCTGTTACATTCTCCACATACTCAGGAGTATATTTTTCAATTTTTTTCTTCAATTCATCCATGCCGGTTGTTCTGGATGATACATATTCCTCATCATAAAGCTTTTCTTTGATTATTATATGAATCAAACCGTTAATCCATGCCTCATCAGTACCGCTTTTAGGTCTCAAATGGATAGCTGCAAACCGCGTCATACGGATCTGTTCCGGATCCGCAACTATTAATTCAGCACCTTTAAATACAACAGCACGCTTAACAAATGAGGAAAGCACCGGGTGATCATCTGTCGTATTAGAACCTGCTATCAGTATCAAGTCTGATTTTTCGATATCTTCAATTGGATTAGTCATCGCACCAATTCCAAGGGATCCTGTAAGGGCGGGTATTGTCGAGGGATCTCCCAGACTTGAAAGGGAATCAATATTATTCGTGCCAATTACAGACCGCATAAATTTCTGTGCGAGATATAACTCTTCATTTGTGATATTCGCACTGCATAACATTCCAATGGAATCAGGTCCTGAATTCTTGATTATGTTCGAAAGTCTATCTGCAATCATGGCTACGGCCTTATCCCATGATGCTTCTTCAAGCTTACCGTTATTTTTTATCAGCGGTGTTTTTAGCCGGCCTTCATCATTAATGAAATCAAACTCAAATCTCCCCTTTTTGCATAGACTTCCGTGATTCGGCTCCACGCCTTCCACACCTGTGATCTTTACAACTTTTTGGTCTCTTACGTGTAAATATAACTGACAGCCCACACCACAGTAACTGCATGTGGTCCTTATCTTCTCAGTTTCAGACTGTGTGGGCATTAAAGAAAAATCCTTTATTGGAACGAGAGCTCCTACTGGACAAGCCTGAACACATTCCCCGCAGAAAACACAATCAGAGTCTTTTAAGGCCCGGTCTCCTTTAGCAACAATCTTAGAATCCGAACCCCTGTATCCATAACTGATAGCATTATTCACCTGAATTTCATTACAGGCCTGAACACAGCGACCACAAAGGATGCAGCGGGAAAAATCCCTGACAATAAAGGGATTAACATTTTCAATAGGATACTGTACGTCAGTAGGGGTAAATCGACTTGTTTTTACCCTGTAACGAATTGCCAGGTCCTGGAGAGAACAGCTGCCATAAGACGGGCAAAGATCCTGGTGTTCCTTTACATCCATTGCCCTTAACTGGAAATCGGTCCAGGAATCCATATCCATATCTCGAACAAGGCAATTGTGATTTCCTGAAGACAACAAAAGTTCCAGATTTATGCGACGTGATTTAATGACTCGCGCAGTTTCAGTTCTTACCACCATTCCGGGGGCTGCAGGTGTTGCACAAGACGCCACGAGGTTTCTGGCTCCCTCAACTTCCACCAGACAAATTCGACATGCTCCGGTTGGGCTTGCACCTTTAAGAAAGCAAAGCGTGGGGATAAAAATGCCGTTACGCTCAGCGACACTAAGAATCATCTCTCCAGCATTGAAGGGATATTCTTGACCATCGATTATTATTGTATTTTCAGTGCTCATAATCCTACTGTGAAAAATCCATAAGGCTTAATATTATAAAAAATCAGATATATCCAAATATTCAAGTTATATGTTTATAAATCGCATGTTGGAATATAACAAAAAAAAAAAAAAATCAAACTTTTTTGTTTATTTTTTTTTTGTAATCAAAAAACTTGACAAAACCGACTTTGGGTAATAACAAATTGACACTTTATAAAAAGTGATATACTGAATGACTGTAAAAAAGCTATAAAGCGTAATGAAATACAGGGACTCTAAAGTTCAGGGACCCAGAACCGGTCCACAGGGTATTTAAATCTGCTGTAATCTCTGGCTATCTTCAGCGGCTACAGCCATTTACAGATAAAATATCTCAACCTGACTGCTATACACCGCAAGTAAAAAGGCACAACTGCTAAACAGGATAAAAATGATAGCCAATGTCCTCTTTGTGTGGTTCTGTAAAATTCAAGATCTGTTTACGCATTTATATAACTTTATTTAACTAAAACCTGAGTGGTTTAATTCTATGACAACTAAAAAAGCAAAAAATGGTAAAATAACAATAAACAATGAACTGTGTAAGGGCTGTTACCTGTGCATTTCATTCTGCCCAAATAACCTGATAATCCAATCAGATAAACTTAATCAAAAAGGCTATTATCCCGCCAAATTCACCGAAACAGAAGATTCAAAAGATCGCAAATGTACAGGCTGCGCGATATGTGCAACTGTCTGTCCTGATTTAGCAATAGAGGTTTATCGTGAGTAAAAAATTATTAATGAAGGGGACACATGTGATCGGCGAGGCAGCTGTTCGAGCGGGCTGCCGCTTTTATGCAGGATATCCCATTACACCCCAGAATGAATTAACAGAATACATGTCAGAAACCATGGCAGCCCTTGGAGACGGAACTTTCATTCAAGCCGAAAGTGAGCTTGCCGCTATCAATATGGTTATCGGAGCTGCAATGACTGGTTCGAGGGCAATGACGAGTTCTTCAAGTCCCGGGATCAGCCTTAAGCAGGAAGGTATTTCATTCCTGGCAGCTCAGGAACTTCCTGCGGTTGTCGTAAATACTATGCGTGGCGGTCCCGGACTGGGTAATATTGCACCTTCTCAGGGCGATTATTTTCAAGCCACAAGGGGTGGCGGACACGGAGATTATCGCACAATCGTTCTAGCTCCCCACTCTGTTCAGGAATTGTCAGATCTTACAACTAAGGCCTTCGAATATGCAGACAGGTACCGTACGCCCGTCATTATTCTTGCAGATGGAATGATGGGACAAATGTTGGAGCCAGTTGAATTTGCTGACCCTGTTGATCTTAATAAATTGCCGCCAAAAAACTGGAAACTTGATGGCGCCAGGGGAAGAGCCAGCCGCTTTATTCGTTCCCTGCTGCTCGATCCAGCTATGGAAGAAGAACTCAACTGGAAACTTGTAAGGAAATACCAGACAATTACAAGGGAAATTGTACAATCTGAGACATACTTGACTGAAGATGCCGACCTTGTTGTTATGGCATACGGAACCGCTGCAAGAATTGCAAAGGGTGCAGTTAAAAGAGTCCGCAGCCTGGGGCTTAAGGTTGGTCTTTTACGCCCAATTACCCTTTGGCCTTTCCCGGAACGTGCCGTAGTGGAAGTCAGCCGGTCAGTGAAGGACTTTCTGGTATTTGAAATGAACACCGGCCAAATGGTAGAGGATGTAAAACTTTCCCTGGAAGGAAGGAGCGACGTGCATTTCTATGGGCGTCCGGGAGGTACAGTCTCCACTCCAGATGAGATCGCCAAGGTAATCAGCAGCCTTTATCATCGCCAGAATATTAAAGAGGGCCAAAATGTATAAGAAGGTTTTTCAGAGACCCAAGTATTTAAAAAACGCTGTTTTTCATTATTGCCCAGGCTGTGGACACAGCATTATTCATCGCCTTGTAGCTGAAATATTTGAAGAACTGGATATTGGCGAAAAAGCAATAGGAGTTCCTCCTGCAGGCTGTGCTGTTCTGGCCTATAACTACCTTGATGTTGATATGGGAGAGGCCCCTCACGGACGTGCTGCTGCCGTGGCAACGGGTATAAAGCGCATGCTTCCTGACAGGATAGTTTTTTCTTACCAGGGTGATGGAGATATCGCAGCCATTGGAACGGCTGAGACTATCCATGCAGCAAACAGAGGAGAAAATATTACAGTCATTTTCGTGAATAACGGTGTTTATGGGATGACAGGAGGCCAAATGGCCCCTACAACTGTTTCCGGCCAAAGCTCCACGACTACGCCGGGTGGAAGGAATATCCCACGAGACGGCTTTCCAATTGATCTCAGTCAAATGCTGGCAATTGCAAATGGAAGTGCTTATATTGAACGAACTTCAGTCACATCTCCGAAGAATATCAGACAAACAAAAAGAGCACTGACCAAAGCATTCAAAACCCAGATGGACGGCCTTGGTTTTTCACTCGTGGAAATTTTGTCTCCATGTCCTACAAACTGGAAATTATCTTCTATTGATTCCTGCAAATGGATAGAGGACGTTGTTACGAAAACTTACCCTCTTAAGGTTATAAAAGATATTGGGGGAAAAGATGATGATCTGGCCTCAATGCCTGCGGATGAATGAAGCCTGGGTCCAGTTTAGGTAATTAATTAAGTAAGGAATAATGTTGTTATGACAAAAAAAACAGTCTTTTCCGGATTTGGAGGACAGGGAGTCCTCATGATGGGTTTGGTTCTGGCGGTATCGGCCATGAAGGAAGGAAAAAACGTAACTGACCTTCCTGCATATGGAGCAGAAATGCGTGGTGGTACTGCTAACTGCACAGTTGTTATCTCAGATCAGGAAATCTTTTCTCCTGTTTCATCTTCTCCTGACTACGCTGTAATAATGAATAACCCATCCTTAATAAAATATGAAGGAATGATAAAAAGAGGCGGCATCGTCTTTCTCAATTCAAGCCTCGTTGATTTAGAACCAACAAGAGATGACCTGGAAGTAATAAAGATCCCTCTTAATGATATTGCAAAGGAATTAAAAAGCGACCGAACAATTAACATGATAATGCTGGGTGCCTTTGTTACAAAAACTGGCATAACAACGCTTGACTCAATTATGGACGGGCTTGGCGAGATTGTGAAAGGTAAAAAGGCCTCTGTCATGAAATTGAACCGAACAGGCCTGGAAAGGGGCGCTGAATACATCTTAAAAGGAGCCTGAAAATGAAAACAGTTAAACAAATTGATCTCTTGCTGAATAATGAACCTGGGACCCTGTCCACAGTCAGCGAATTGCTTGGAACAAACGGTATAAATATTATTGCATTCTATGTAACGACATCAAAAGACGAAGGAAGACTTCATTTCGTCTCCAATGACCCCGATAAGGCTATTAACGTTCTTAGAACAGCCTCTTATGAAATATTTGTCAAGGATGTAATAGCCTGTGAAACGCCTAATCACCCAGGCGGAATGAATGCCGTCTTAAAGCCCCTCAAATCTGCTGGCATTAATGTAGACTATATTTATCCCTGTATCGGCACAGGCGATATTACAGTCCTGATAATAGGGGTTGGTCCTGTTCAAAAGGCACTTGAGATAATGAAGGATAACTGGATCAGAGTCATAGGCGAAGAACTTTATCATACATAAAAACAGTAGAAATATAATCCTGCCCGTCTTAAATGGGCATTACGAGCAGGAAAGTTTACTTTACTTGATTAGGATTCAGGAATTTCCCTATACCAGTTAACTTTCAGGTAATAGCCAACATTCTCAAAAAAATATTTTCATTCAAGCAAATATCAATCACTAAAAAGATTATCGCGCCATAACACCGCCATCTACAGTAATAATCTCTCCTGTAATAAAATCGGAAAGTCCTGATGACAGAAATAATACTGTACCGACAATATCGTCAGTCTCTGCAATTCGTCCCATTGGTATGTCCTTTGTAATCTCTGAAAGCATAGCCTCTTTGCCCCAGAAAGGCTTGCTGAATTGAGTTCTGATTACATACGGGGCTATTGCATTAACATTGATATTATCTTTAGCATGCTCAAGTGCCAGAACCTTTGTAAGCATTTCCAGTGCTGCTTTTGAGATACAATATATACCCATGCCCACTGCGGCCTTTTTTGCAGCAATTGAACTGATATTAATAATTCTTCCGCTTCCCGTTTTTTTCATCAATTTAATAGCCTGCCCTGAAGTCAGATAGGCGCTCTTTAAATTTGTATTTATAATCCTGTCCCATATGCCTTCTTCAGCCTCAACAGTCGAAGGAGTAAACATATTAATTCCCACATTATTAACGAGCACATCCAATCGTGCAAATCGATCTTCGACTTCTTTAAAAAACCCGGCAACCTGTTCAAAATTGCTCACATCAGTCACCATGGAAAAAATATCCGCATTTACCTTGCGAAAATCCTCCAATGCTTCATCAAGGGTATCCTGTCTTCTGGCGCAAATAGCCACCTTCATGCCTTGTTTTGCCATTGCTAATCCTATTGTCCTGCCCAAACCGCGGCTGCCACCAGTTACAACAGCCACTTTACCTGATAAACCAAGATTTATTTCAGACATCAAAACCTCCCTAACATATAATGTGAAATTCAAAAATCTCTTTTATTACATCTTACACGATACTTTTGCTATATTCCATAATACGTTAATCGTACTCCAGGTCATCTCCGGGCCTTCATTAAAAAGAGCTTCAATATTGTCAGTCAATTATCCCTTAACAAAATTTACTCATTACCACAAGCCAAGAAATCAAACGGAATATAACTATAAATCTGCAACGGTTCAGAAAATATATTTGGATGTTAAAAAATTCCGAATCTGCTTGAAAAATTGCGTAAAGCATTATATACACTTTCAGTTAAAAAATTTTCAAATTAATCTTGATGAACTGGCAAAAATGTAAAAGAGATCTCTTTCCATCATTCACGTCCCGAATCAAGTGCGGGATAAACTCCAGCTGGAATCCAGTCTCTACATGCAGTTATGAAATCCTTGGACCCCGGTTTTCAAGGGGTGACGACTTCCAACGAACTCAAGTTTATTGTTCACAGGATGCGGCACACAGCATATATTGGCTTTTTACCAGATCATCAATCTTTGATTTCACAGGAAAAATAAAGACCAATGTTAAAGACAAAACTCTTTAAAGCCTTTGCTGCATTAGTTTTAATCTTTTCAATACTATCGGCCTTTATCAGCGTACGTCTTATAAAGGACCGTGTCATTAAGGAAGCTCAGACGCAACTAATATTGGATTTAAGCGGTGCCAGGAGCGTCCAAAACGCCGCAATGCATGAAATAGAATCAACATTGAAAGTTGCGGCCGGCAAAGAGGTTATTGTTAATGCCTGTTTCAATAATAAATGGCCTAACAAGGATGTTCAAAACAGACTCGAAAAAATTAGAATAACCCTTGGACTTGACTTTCTCGCTATTGTATCTCCCGATGGTCAGGTTGTTGTTCGTGCCGCACCTCCTTATAATACAGGTGATTATCATATTTCAGAGCCTGCAATTATAATGTCGCTTGAGGGTCACACCGTTACCTGTATGTCCCTGATGTCAAAAAAAGATATAGAACGTGAGCAGGAAGGATTATCTGAAAAGGCATTTGTAGTTCTTGAACCCACTCCCCATGCCAGGCCAACTCCAAAGACTGAAGAGACACGCGCTATGGTTATGATAGGTGCAGTCCCTGTAAAAAAGGGAAATTTGATCCTGGGCAGTTTATACGGCGGAAATATGATTAACAGAAACCATATGCTGGTTGACCAGATCCATGATATAGTCTTCAAGGATGAAAGATATGGTAGTACTTCAACTGGCACTGTTACATTTTTTCTTCATGACACCCGAATTGCTACAACTGTCAGACTGGCCAACGGCAATAGAGCAATAGGTACAAGGGTTTCCAAGGAAGTAGCTGATCGGGTGCTTGATAACGGCAATCGCTGGGAAGGCAGAGCTTTTGTAGTCAGCGACTGGTATTTGACCGTATATGATCCAATCCGTGACTGCCAGGGGAAAATTATTGGTATGCTGTATGTAGGTATACTTGAACGTCCTTTTACAGATTTGGTCAGAAACACTATCTTCAGATACGCAATCCTGTCCATATTTTTACTGGTTATAGCATTGATTCTGGCCTTTTTCCTTTCATCACGTCTTGCCAAACCTCTTTTGCGTCTTTCAGAGGCTGCACAGAGAATGCAGAAAGGTGAGCGCCCACAACCGGTTAAGTCCGACAATGCTTCAAAAGAGACAGAAACGCTAATCCGCGCATTTAACGAAATGGCGAAAGATCTTTCTGAGCGTGAAAAAACACTTGAGGAAGCAAAAGGAAATCTGGAAGAAGCAAATCTTTCATTAAAGAACTTGAATCGCAGCTATATGGAAGCAGTTGGATTCATTTCCCATGAATTAAAAAGCCCGCTCTCAAGTATCATGAATTATGTATATCTTGTGAGCGAGCAAAAAATGGGCACTCTGAATGAAAAGCAGCAGCGGGCAATGAAAAATATTGATGGAAACGTCAGGCTTATAGTAGAAATGGTAAGGCACTACCTGAATCTGTCACGCATAGAAAACGGAGAATTGGATCCGGTTTTTACCCGCGTACAGCTTAATGAAGAAGTGCTCGTCCCTCTGCTTGATTCATTTGGTGCAGGTGCCTGGGAGTATAACATAAACCTTGTTAACAATGTAGGAAATGACATAGCCCTTAAAGCAGATTTGAATATGACCCGTGAAGTTTTTGAAAACCTCATAGGCAATGCTATCAAATATGGGAGAGAAGGAGGCAAGATACGCATAAATGCAGAACCTGAAGGAGATTATATTAAATTCAGCGTCTTTAATGAAGGCGAAGGGATTCCTCCTGATAAAACAGGTGCTCTTTTTCAAAAATTCTCCCGTCTGGAAACAGAAAAAGCGGATACTAAACAAAAAGGAACCGGCCTCGGCCTTTTCATCACCAAGGCTATTATCGAAGCCCATGGCGGCAGTATTCATGTTGAATCAAAACACCATGAATGGGTAGATTTTCAATTCACACTGCCGGCTTACAAAAATGATAAATAAACACACAAATATAACCTGAATTTGTTCGGGAATAAACAGCATGAGGAGTGAAAATATGGCAACCCCATTGGAAATTGTTAAAAAGAGAAGGGCTCAGGCCATACACAGGATTGTTGAAAAGGGATATCTTACAACAAGGGTATACGTCGGTATGGCCACCTGTGAAATTGCCGCCGGCTCTAAAGATGTTATGGATGTCTTTGAAACAGCTATCAAGCATGGTCAGATTAAGAATGTCTATTTAAGTCAAAAAGGATGTGCTGGAAGGTGTAATCTGGAACCGATGGTTGAGATAATCGAAGAGGGAAAAATACCAGTAAAATATCAAAAAATCACACCTGACAAGGCACGTGAGATAATAGACCGTCACCTGATTAATGGAAAAGTTATTGAAGAATGGGTAATTCATTAGACCACTGGAGAAATTATAATGAAAGAAGCTAATAAAAATTATGTCATAACCCTTTGCTACGGGCCGACCTGTATAAGTAATGGTGCGGTCCAAATCAAAGAGGCCCTGGAAAAAGAGATCGCCCGACGCGGTCTTTCGGAGCGTGTTAGAATAGCCCTTTCAGGATGTCTTGGCTTATCCGAACAAGGCCCTATTCTCATTGTCAACCCGGGTTTTTCTATTTTCGGCAAGGTGTCTGTAAATGACGTATCCGATATAATTGAAGAGCATATTATTAATGACCGTCCGCTTGCTCGACTCGCAATTCAAGCAGATCATCTGTTCAATCGTTTTTACAGGATATTCGGAGACGTCAATTTCTTTGGCAAGCAAATGAGGATAACCCTGAGAAACTGCGGAATTATTGATCCGGAAAGCCTGGATGACTATCTCGCTTTAAGGGGATATGAAGCACTTGCCAAGGTTTTGACCGAAATGTCCAGACAGGATGTTATCGAAGAAGTCAAAAAATCCGGATTAAGGGGAAGAGGAGGCGCAGGTTTTCCTACCGGCATAAAATGGGAATTCGCAGCCAAGGAACAAAACGATATAAAATATGTTATATGTAATGCGGACGAAGGTGATCCTGGTGCATTTATGGACAGAAGTGCAATAGAGGGTGATCCTCATACAATCCTGGAAGGAATGGCTATCGGAGGATATGCCATAGGTGCTTCCAAGGGATTTGTCTATATTAGAGCAGAATACCCGCTTGCAATTGAGAGGCTCGAAAAAGCGATTGCTGATGCAAAAAAAGAGGGATTTCTGGGAAATAATATTCTGGGATCTGAATTTTCATTTGATATTGAAATAAGACTTGGCGCAGGTGCATTTGTCTGTGGTGAAGAAACCGCCCTGATGCACTCAATAGAAGGTCAAAGAGGTATACCTACACCTAAACCCCCATTCCCCGCGGTCGAAGGAGTATTTAAAAAGCCCACTATAATTAATAATGTCGAAACATGGGCAAATATTCCAGTGGTTATTCTCGATGGAGGTGAATGGTTCAGCTCAATTGGAACTCTAACAAGTAAAGGCACGAAGGTTTTTGCGCTGGCCGGCAATGTACGCAATACAGGGCTTGTTGAAGTCCCCATGGGAACAACGCTGAGAGAAATCGTATATGATGTTGGAGGTGGAATACCCAATAACAAGAAATTCAAGTCAGTCCAGACAGGAGGCCCCTCAGGAGGTTGCCTGCCTGAGATGTACCTTGACACTCAAATAGATTATGAATCTCTGGCAAAGGCCGGTTCCATCATGGGCTCAGGCGGCATGATAGTTGTTGACGAAAACACCTGCATGGTGGATATGGCCAAGTATTTTTTAGAGTTTACTCAAGATGAATCATGTGGAAAATGCACCCCCTGCCGCGAAGGTATTGGCAGGATGCATGAGATCCTTTTACGGATTACAAAGGGAGAAGGTAAACTCGAAGATATTGATCAGTTGAAATATCTGGGGCGTATTATTAAAAGCGCTGCGTTATGCGGACTGGGGCAGTCAGCACCAAACCCTGTACTCTCCACATTACAGTACTTTGAAAACGAATATATTGAGCATATTGTAAATAAGCGCTGTCCGGCGGGAGTATGCAGTGCACTCACAGGGGCTCCCTGCCAGTCAGCCTGCCCTCTGGGCACTGAAGCATGGCGTTACATAGCACATGTTGAGAAAGGTGAATATGAAAAAGCCTATGTCGCACTGCGTGAACCAAATCCTCTTCCATCAATATGTGCACGAGTTTGCAATCATCCATGCGAGCGAAGCTGCCGTGCGGGAAGAGGTGATGGCGAAGCGATTTCAATCCGTAATCTGAAAAGATTCGTTACCGATCGTATTGATCCTTCAGCATATATACCTGAGCAGAAGGTACTTGACGATGATGAATTAAAAAAGGTTGCAGTTATTGGAGCGGGGCCCGCAGGACTCGCCGCTGCCCACTATCTTTCTCTAAAGGGATATAAAGTAACAATATTCGATGCTGAGGACAGACCTGGAGGATTGCTGATAAAAGGAATTCCTTCCTATCGTCTGCCGAGAGACGTCTTGAGCAGGGATATTGAATCTCTTATGAATAAAAATATAACCTTTACAGGCAATACCTATTTAGGCCGTGACACATCTCTAACCGAACTTTTTGAAAAGGAATTCAAAGCTATATTTATTGCAATTGGTTCTCATCAAAGTCTGAAATTAAATATTGAGGGAGAAGGATTCTCAGGCGTCTATCCTTCAATGGATTTTCTAAGAGCCCACAACCTTGAAAACAAAAACCTTGCAAAAGGCAATGTTGGGATTATCGGGGGAGGAAATTCTGCAATTGATGCTGCACGCATTGCACGGCGTCAGGAAGGTGTTGAAAACGTTAAAATCTTCTACAGGCGGACACGCAATGAAATGCCGGCTATGGATGAAGAAATTGAAGCCGCACTGGAAGAAGGAGTGGAACTGGAAACACTCATTTCACCCGAGAAAATTGTATCGGAAAATGGAAATATAACAGGAGTTGAATTTATCAGAAATGTCCTGGGCGATACCGATTCATCAGGAAGACGAAGACCTGTACCGGTAAAAGGCTCAGAGCATCTTGTAAACCTCGATACCCTTATTGTTGCAATCAGCGAACAGCCTGACGGCTCAGCCATTGCTCAAGACGGACTTGAATTGACGGATTGGGGTACAATCAAGGCTGACGCAGATTCACTTGAAACCAGCATACCAGGCGTATTTGCCGGAGGTGACGTTGTAACCGGCCCGAATACAGTTGTCGACGCCATTGCCGCTGGAAAAAAGGCAGCTACTATGATTGACCGATACCTTTGCGGAAGGATTTTAAAACAACCACCTCAGGTTCATTTACCTGAAATATTTATTCCACAGTCAACTGCTGATGAAGAAGAAGAGCTAATTGAATTCCACAGGCCCACGACTCCATCAGTACCAGTTGAGTTAAGAAAAAACAGCTTTATTGAAGTAGAGCAGTCACTTTCTGTAGATGATGCAAGAAAGGAAGCCAGAAGATGTCTGAGATGTGACCTGGAATTCACTCAACAGAAAACAAAGGCATAATATTAATGATTCGATATAGATAATTATTAATAAAGCCTGAGGCATTTTATAAAATTTTTAGCCTTACGACCTTGTCCATAGGGCTAACAATTGGAGGTTATTATGGTTGGCGATGCAAATAGAGATGATGAAGATAGAAAATTGAACGAATTAAAGGAGTTTATTGAAAATGTCCAGAAAAAAGAATACCCCAACTCCTATCTAATAGCTGTCCTGCATAAAGCACAGAATATTTATAACTACTTAAGAAAAGATATAATTCATGAAATCGCAATAAAAATGAATATCCCCGTTTCCACTATTTGGGGAGTTGCAACCTTTTACCACTACTTCAATCTTGAACCAAGGGGTAAATATGTAATATTTGTTTGTCTTGGCACTGCATGCTATGTTAAAGGTGCAGAAAGGATATTAAATACACTGAGGGAACAACTGAAAATTGACATTGGCCAGACAACAGATGATATGCTATTTACCCTGCTGGAAACAAGGTGTCTTGGTGCATGCGGCATCTCTCCGGTTATGATGGTAAATAACAAGGTGCACAGTCAGCTTACACCAAAGAAAGTAGTTGAGATAATTAACAACTACCGAAAGGAGCAATAAAAAGGAGCAGATTTGCATGTCTGAGATTAAAAAGATCCTTCTTGTTGACGATGACAGGTCTTTTGTCGAGTCCAATACCGACCTTCTGGAGGCCTATGGGTATGAAATCTGTACAGCCTATGACGGAGCCAGCGGCTTTAATATTGCATTGAGGGAAAAACCTGATCTGATGGTCCTTGATGTAATGATGGCTCATGAAACAGAAGGTTTTGAAATTGCGCAAAAGATCAGAAAAGAACCTGAACTGAAAAACATGAAGGTTCTCCTTGTAAGTGGAATAACCAGGCAGATGAATCTCCAATATAAACTTGAGCCTAACGATTCATGGCTCCCTGTTGATCGTGTAATGGAAAAGCCAATTGATCCTGCACGGTTTATTGCGGAAGTTGAAAAACTGTTAAGATAATACAGCTGGACAGATAACTGGCAAATAATATCTATTGATGAAATTATTCAGCATGTTTCCTGCTATTTTCTTGCTGTAAAATTTATATAAACGAGAGGAAATAAAATGTCAGACGATAATATAAGAAAAAAAATACTAATAGTTGATGATGACATAAGCTTTGTTAACAGCGTACAAGAATTACTTGAAAATGAAAATTACCTGGTCCTGAAAGCCTATAATGGAGAAGAAGGACTGGAGCTCGCAAAAAAGGAACATCCGGATTTAATGATTCTTGATGTTATGATGACTCACAACACTGAAGGATTTGAAATCAGCCGAGAAATAGTAAAGATACCGGATCTCAAGCAAATGTATGTTATTTTGCTTACAGGCATAACAAAGGAAATGAATTTACCTTTTAAATTTGAGCCTGACGAAACTTTATTACCTGTCAGCATAGTCCTGGAAAAACCGGTTGCGCCAGGCAAACTTCTCAATGAAATAAAAGAACGAATAGGCTAAAGGCAGTTGAATGGTTTGAAGGTTGATTTTTAACTGACAAACCAGACAACTACTTAATCAATCAACCAGCTCTTATGGAGGTATAAATGGCAAAAACTATTTTAATTATTGATGATGATCCTGATTTTACAGAGTCAACACGAGGTGTTCTGGAGTCTCAGGGTTATCAGGTTATTTCCGCTCCAAAGGGTGCGGAAGGCTTTAGTAAAGCCCAAAATGAATCTCCTGACGGCATCCTCCTCGATGTCATGATAGAAAATGACAGTGCCGGACTTGAAACGGCCAAAAAATTGCGGGATGATCCATCAGTTTCAAAAATTCCTGTAATCATTCTGACAGGTATCAGAGGTGCAGATCAGCTTCTTGCGAGTTACGCACCAGGAGAGGCCTGGCCAAATGTTAAAGATGCACTGGAAAAACCGGTTGACCCTGATCTCCTGCTTAAATTACTTGAAAAGGCAGTAGGCTAGACTTATTCAGTCTGTTTCAAAGGAATATGGGATCCAGAATGCGGACGCAATAACGGCCTAAGGTTTACTTTTCTTATTGTTTGTTTTTTGTGAATCATGATATAAACTTAGCGATTTTTTAACCTTAAATTAAGAAGGACAGTCAGTTATTTTATTTTCTGCCTATTATTAATAAATATTCAGAGAAGGATAAATCATGCTTTCAAAAGGCACTAAGGCTGAAATAGAGATTCTGCTCTCTCGGTATTCTTCAAAAGAATCTGTTCTCATTCCTGCCCTTTATTTAGCTCAGCAGGAAAATAACAATTACCTTTCTCATGAAGATATTGGAGAAATAGCGGAAATTTTGGAAATAACAAAGAGCAAGGCATTCGGTGTTGCAACCTACTATACAATGTTCAATACCAACCCGGTAGGTAAATATCATCTTCAGGTTGACACAAATATTCCTGCAACTCTTATGGGTGCCGGAGAATTAATGGCTTATCTTGAGAAAAAACTTGATATAAGGGCGGGAGAGACAACACCGGATGGCTTATTCACCCTTTCGAGCGTTGAAGACCTTGGCTCTTGCGGGACCTGCCCTGTTATACAGGTGAATGATACCTATTATGAGAACATGACAATTGAAAAGGTCGATGAACTTCTAAAATCTCTTAAAAAAGGGATTCTTCCACCAAGGGAAGACGATTCATTTTTTGGTACTAAATGCGATATTCTTCTTAAAAACAGAGGAAAGAAAAATTCAACTCACATTGATACATATAAAGAATCTGGTGGCTATGAAGCGCTTACAAAGGCTCGCACCATGAAACCGGAATCCATCCTGACCATGGTAAAAGAGGCCCTTCTTCGCGGACGGGGCGGTGCAGGATTTCCTGCCGGTATGAAATGGAGCTTTCTGCCAAAGAATGATCCGCGTCCGGTATACCTTATCTGCAACGCAGACGAGGGTGAGCCCGGGACATTCAAAGACCGTCAGATTATGGAATATGACCCCCATCTGTTAATTGAATCCATGGCTATTGCATCATATGCGCTGGGATGCAAGACAGCTTTTATTTATATCAGGGGTGAATTCAAATGGATTTCCGATATCCTTTCACAAGCTATTGAAGAGGCCAAACAGGATGGAAAACTTGATGATCTGGATATAATCGTTCACAGGGGTGCTGGATCATATGTATGCGGTGAAGAAACAGCCTTGATTGAATCACTCGAAGGCAAGCGGGGCAATCCACGAAAAAAGCCGCCCTTCCCTGCCAATGTAGGTCTTTACGGATGCCCCACAATCGTAAATAATGTTGAGACTCTATCATGTCTGCCATTTATTATTGAAAACGGAGTAGAGGAATTCAAAAAGATAGGCGAAGCAGGCAACTTCGGCCCAAAGCTCTTTGGAGTAAGCGGACACATTAACAGGCCCGGAGTTTATGAATATCCCATTGCCACACTTTTACCGGAAATTCTTGAAGCAGCCGGTGGTGTAAATGGCAACCTGAAAGCAGTTATTGTCGGAGGATTATCTGTGCCAATTATGAAGGGTGATGAAATCTCTCATCTGAAAATGGACTACGACGGATGCCTTAATGCAGGAACCATGCTCGGATCAGGAGGTATCATGGTTATGAACGATACTGTTTCAATACCAAAGATAGCTCTTCGTACAATAAAGTTCTATGCTCATGAATCCTGCGGCCAGTGTACTCCATGCCGTGAAGGCTCAATAACAATTCGCAGACTTCTTGAGAAGATAATTAATGGTTTAGGCAAAAGCGAAGACATTAATAAGATCTTAAATATATGCAAAAATGTAAAAGGGTTGACTCTATGTCCGACCGGAGATGCCTTTGCAATGCCTATTGAGGCAATGATCACAAAATTTAGAGATGAATTTGAAGCATTAGTATCCTAATAAAGTACTAAAAGTGCAAAGGAGTTGACATGCAGATTACTATTAATAATAAAACGATTGAAACCCGTGAGGGCCAGACAGTTCTTCAAGCAGCACGAGAAAACGGGATATATATCCCGGCGCTTTGTTATCATGCCAAGACAGGGCCTGCTGCAAAATGCCGCGCATGTGTGGTTGAAGTTGAAGGCATGCGAGGCTTGCAGACCTCGTGTACCCTTCCTGTTAAAGAAGGATTAAATGTAAAAACAAACTCCGAAAACGTGCTGGAAGCCCAGAGGCTTGTTGTGAATCTGCTTTTATCTTCCGGTCACCATGACTGTGTATCCTGCGAACAGAACGGAAACTGCGAACTTCAGGATGCGGCTTATTATCTGGGAATTGAACATCCTGCATTCAGCCTTCCCGAAGAAGAAATTGAAATAGACAACTCATCAGAATTCATATACCGGGACCATTCAAAATGTATCAGCTGCGGTCGTTGCGTTGCCGGGTGCAACACAACTGTCGTTAACGAGGTCCTGGACTTCGGGTATCGCGCCCATTCAACTAAGGTTATCTGTGATGATGATTTACCTATGGGTTCCTCCAACTGTGTTCAGTGCGGGGAATGTGTTCAGCTTTGCCCTGTGGGAGCTATTATAGACAAAAATTCAATTGGCAGGGGCAGGACATGGGAATTGAGAAAGGTCAACACAGTATGTTCCTATTGTGGAGTAGGTTGTCAGATTACATTTCACATAAACGATAAAACAAACGAGATTGTGAGAGTAACCGGAGTAGAAGGATCTCCTACAAATGATGGAATGCTCTGTGTCAAGGGAAGATATGGCTATGATTTTATAACTTCTGAAGAACGACTGACTGCTCCCCTTATCAGAAATAATGAAGGACAGCTCGTTGAAGCAACCTGGGAAGAAGCATTGAGCTTGCTTGCCGGTAAATTCAATCAAATAAAGAAAGAATACGGACCCGATTCTATAGGTGGGCTCGCCTCTGCAAAAGTTACCAATGAGGAAAATTATGCCTTTCAGAAATTCATGAGAAGGGAGATAGGGACAAATAATGTAGACCACTGTGCACGCCTCTGACACAGCTCAACGGTAGCCGGTCTGGCTGCCGCATTTGGTTCCGGTGCAATGACAAATGATATTGCAGGTATCAAAGAAGCTGATGTGATTTTAATAATCGGTTCTGACACATCCGAGGCCCATCCTGTTATTGGAAGCAGGATAAAACAGGCTGTAAAATTCGGAAAGACTAAGCTGATTGTTATTGATCCAAAAGAGATCAATATGGCAAAATATGCAACTATATATGCACGCCATCGCTCTGGTACTGATGTTGCGGTACTCAACGGTATCATGAATGTTATCATTGAAAACGAATGGTATGATAAAAAATTTGTGGAAGAACGCTGCGAAGGATTTGAAGAACTCAAATCAGTAGTTAAAGAATACACCCCTCAGAGAGTTGAAAAAATCTCTGGAGTTCCAGCACAGAAGATTAGAGATATTGGCGAACTTTTTGGAAAGGCCAGGGTAGCCGCTCTATTTTATGCAATGGGTATTACCCAGCATACCACCGGGGTCGATAATGTTTGGTCAACAGCCAACATTCAAATGCTGTGTGGCAATCTGGGCGTAAATGGCGGCGGAGTAAACCCTCTCAGAGGCCAGAGCAACGTGCAGGGCGCATGCGATATGGGCTCACTTCCTGTCGTATTTACCTCATATCAGGCAGTAGCCAACCAGGAAGTGGTTGACAAATTTTCGAAGGCCTGGAACAGAGAACTATCAAGCAAACCTGGTCTGACCATGATAAAGATGCTGGAAGGAGCAGGTAACGGAACGCTTAAGGCGCTTTATGTAATGGGTGAAAATCCAATGCTTAGCGATCCTGACCTTACTCATGTTAAAAGTGAACTTGAAAACCTTGACTTTCTTGTTGTACAGGATATTTTCCTTACAGAAACCGCCAAGGTTGCAGACGTTGTATTACCGGCTGCCTCATTTGCAGAAAAAGAGGGATTGTTTACAAATACGGAAAGAAGGGCTCAGCGCTTAAGAAAGGTTTTGGATCCACCTGGCCAGGCCAGAGAAGACTGGGTAATTATTCAGGATATTGCCAATGCAATGGGAAGCGACTGGAGCTATGAATCTGCCCATGATATTGCTCAGGAAATTTGCCAATTATCACCTTCCTATGCAGGCATTACATGGGAAAGGGTTGGAGGTACAGGAATTCAGTGGCCCTGTCCCAATCTGGATCATCCCGGCACACCTTTCCTGCACAAGGAACAATTCTCACGCGGCAAGGGTTTGATGAAGGGTATAGAATTTAAGGAACCGGCTGAATTACCGGATGAAGAATATCCTCTTATTCTAACTACAGGCCGTGTGTTACAGCAGTTTCATACAGGTACAATGTCCAGAAAGACTCAGGGCTTGAACAATCTGGCAGGGCCCATGGTCATGATTTCAATAGATGATGCTGTGGATCTTGGCATAAATAACGGTGAAATAGTTAGGGTAAGCAGCAGACGGGGCGCAATTGATACACCTGCCTTTGTAACAAAAAGGATCGGCAAGGGAACGATATATATACCCTTCCATTATAAAGAGGCAGCGGCTAATATGCTTACAAATCCGGTCTATGATCCTGTCGCCGGAATACCAGAGTACAAGGCATGTTCAGCAAAGTTAAGCAAAATAGCTGTATAATTTAAACTCGTATATATTGGACATAATTTCATTTTTGACTAAGACGCAAAGAAAAAGCCACGAGAGGCTTTTTCTTTGCGATTAATATTTTATAAAAAGGCGAAGTGAGGAGAAATATAATGTCGGACAAAAAACGGATTATGGTTATAGATGATGATCCTGACATCTTGGAAGCTGTAAAAGCAATACTTAGTTCAACGGGTTTTGAAGTTATTACTGCTCAAAGCGCTAAACAGGGCCTTGAGCTTTTAAATGAAATAAGGCCTGATTTAGTATTATGCGATATGATGATGGAGTCAGTTGATGCAGGAATTGCATTTGCAAATGATTTCAGAAACAAATATTCAGAAATACCTGTTTATCTTATGAGCAGCATTGGTGATGCAACCGCAGCCAATATAGAAATCGACAAGATTGGATTCGAGGGAGTGTTCCAGAAACCTATCGATCCCGGTTTTTTGCTCACTACCATAAAAGGCTTTCTAAAAAGCTGATGGTGTTTACTCAAAGCGGATAATTATTAAGAAATAATATCATTTCTAAATCTTCTTGGGTCTCTTTCGCCATATTTCTCAGATTCCTGTTTCCTATTTCATTCCATGGATCTTTTCATAGGGCCACATTATGAGACCACCATCCATAACTCTAACACGAGTAAAACCTACTGCCTTGAGTTTTAGAGCCGCTTCATAACCGCGTATGGAATTTGTGCAAAATGTAATGATTTCCTTGTCCCTCGGCAATTCATTCAGTCTACCCCTGAGTGCGCCCAAAGGAATTAATGTTGATCCAGGTAAACGTGTATTTGCATATTCCTGAGGAGAACTGAGATCCAGAAGGATGAATTTTTCTTTGTTCCTCATTTTTTCATAGACTTCCATCGGAGTAATGCCTTCAAAAAAACCTGCCAGCTTGTTCTTGGCAATATTCGCACCAGTGATAAGATTATCCATTGCCAGAGAATATGGAGGGGCATAGCACAAGTCAAGATTTGCTATCTGATCAACAGTCATTCCCGCAGTAATAGCGGTGGCTGCAACGTCAACACGTTTGTCACCCTGTCCGGGCCCAATTGCCTGAACACCTAACAGCTTACGTGTCTTACGATCAACAACAAGTTTGAGCATAATTTTCTGTGCTTCCGGCATAAATTGTTCCCTATCCGGCGCACCGGTAAGAACAGTAACGATATCATAACCGGCTTTGCGTGCCCACCTTTCAGTAAGACCAACACGTGCAACGCAATAATCAAAGACCTTGCACACAGTACTGCCTACAATTCCAGGAAATATTTCATCACCTTCACATATATTCATAGCTGCAATACGTCCCTGTTTGTTAGCAGTCGAGCCCAGAGGAACATAACATGGCATTCCAGTTACAATATCCTTGTTTTCCACACAATCACCTGCCGCATATATGTCCGGGTCTGAAGTACACATATGATCATCAACTTTTATTGCCCCTGTGGAACCGATCTCCAATCCGGCATTTTGTGCAAGTTCTACATTAGGCCTTACACCAACACCCAGAACAACCATATCGGCAGAAAGGATGCCTTTATCTATAACTACTCCTTCAACAAACTCTGTGCCAAGAAAAGAATTGGGTTGGGTTCCAGTTATTACTCTAACACCTTTTGATTCCATATAATTCGTAAGCAAGGCAGCCATTTCCCAGTCGAGTATTCCCAGTATCTGATCAGATAACTCAACAATAGTAACACGACATCCGCAAGCCACTAAAGCATCAGTCATTTCAACGCTGACCAGACCTCCCCCTATCAGGACTACGTCCCTGGCCTTCATTCTGCTTACGTGGGATTTAATGCCCTCCGCATCGCTCACTCCATGCAGTTTAAATATATTTTTCAAATGCCCCCCAGGAATGGATGGAACAACAGGAGTTGCGCCAGTGGCAATGGCCAGCTTATCATAAGGAATCCAGGTATCCTGTCCACTCACAAGATTCTTTATTCGCACTCTTTTTTCTGATCGATCAATCTCCATTGCCTCTGTTCGATTCATAACTTTGATACTCTTTACATTCTGAAAAAATATCGGATCACGAACAATACCCAGCGGAGTGGAAAGCAATTCCTTCTGTTCCTTTACAACTCCTGATACATAATATGGAAGGCCGCAACCCGCATAAGAAAGAAATTCACCTTTCTCGATAACGGTTACATCTGTTCTTGGCTTAACCCGAATAATCTTTGAAGCAATCTTTGGTCCTGCGGCCACCCCACCAATAATTACAACTCGACTGCGTTCCTTATCCTTTTGTGCGTCTTTTCTTGGCAGCTCAGAAGCAGGTATTCGCGGCATAACAACACAGAAATCAGCACCCCCAAATTCTGATTTATCAACCCAGATTCGGCCTCCTGCCCGCTCGACAAGAGACTTGGCAAAAGTCAATCCAAGTCCCACACCAGGCAATGTCGTTTTCTGAGCAGCATCAGACCTGAAAAAGGGCTCAAAAATCTTTTCCCTGAATTCTTCAGAAACACCTATGCCGGAATCCGCAATTGAGATAAGGATAGCATCCTCTTCAGCCAGATATTTAACAGTAAACTTAATTTGTCCATTATTCGGAGTATATTTGAATGCATTGTTTACTATGGCGTTTAATGCCTCTGATAAAGCAGACTCACTCACCCTGACATGGGCAGGCTCAACAGTTATATCCAGGATGACCGAAATATTCCTTGCGCTCGCATCCTCAGAAAAACTCAATTGGGTGCTCCGAACAATTGAGACAACTTCGGAGATTGCACCCTCATCACTTTCTATTTTATCCGACTGAGCAATGACCAGCATCCTGCTTACAGATTTCGCAGCCTCCTGAAGGCGCTTATCCGCCCTGTCCAGAAGATCCTTCTGCTGGGGATTAAGATGGCCCACATATTCACCTAATAATGTCTTAAGAAGCGATCCCGCTGCTCCTACTGGGGATTTTAGCTGGTGTGCAATCAATGCTGCAAGTCTTAAAGCTTCCTCTTGCGTTGTATTTTCACTCATTTTATAGTCCTTAATATTAGCTAAACTTTTAAATCTTTATAATAAGATTAAATAATACATAATTTTAATTAATATATTTATCTTAGTTAATATAATTATTATATATAATAATCAATCAATGTTCAAGAGCAAAGCCTTAATGGTACAAAAATAAAATATTTTATTGCTGCAATTCTCTTAGTAGATTGATTCCCTATTACTCCAAATTCATTCATACTGTTAAAACAGAATAAACAGACTGGAATCAAACTCTCAAAAAATTTATCCATTCAAAATCTAGCGTGGGATAGAATCGATAATAAACGAGGATTGTGAAGGTGTAAGCCTAATTTTTACAAATAACGATTCCAACTCATCCGTATTCATCCTTTTTATTATAACTTACAATAAAATTCCCTGAAGGGGCAGAGACCCTTTGCACCGCAAAATCCTCACAAAACCTGAAAATATCCTGTTTTCTTATGATTCATTATAGGTGAATATTATCAGGATTCAACAAAGATTCAAGAATAAATAATTTTATAGGTTAACTGGTTTTGCGGAAAGGCGGGATTTAACATTATCTGATTGAGGACTGTGGCCTTTTAAAGAAAAAATATTCAGACTAAAAGATACCTTTTCATTACATCTTCATTTTTTTTAAGATCTTCAACACTTCCCTGATAGCGAATAACTCCTTTATCAATTATATAGCCTCGGCTGCTGAGCCTTAATGCAACCTTAACATTCTGCTCAGCCAGCAGGACTGTCAATCCTTTTTCCCTGAGAGTGCTGATTTGTTCAACCAGCATTTCAACTATCATAGGCGCCAGACCTTCTGTAGGCTCATCCAATAGCAGAAGATCAGGATTAACCATAAGAGCGCGGGCTATTGTAAGCATTTGCTGTTCACCCCCACTGAGAAAGCCGGCTTTTCGTGATTTTATATGTTTTAGAGGTGGAAAAAAATCATAAATACTGACTCTGTTCCACGTTGCATTTTCCGTAATATTTCTTTCAGAAATTTGAAGATTTTCATCAACAGTAAGATCAGCAAAGACTCGCCGGTTGTCAGGAACATAACCGATCCCCTGTCTAGCCAGTTGATATGGTTTTTTTCCTGAGATTAATTTTCCTTTATATCTAATTTCTCCTTTCTTCGGAGGAGTCAGGGACATAATACTTCTCATCGTTGTACTTTTGCCGGCACCATTTCTGCCCAGAATACAGACAATTTCTCCTTCAGAGACGTTAAATGAAATTCCGAACAAAATATGGCTTAACCCATAGAAAGTATGAATTCCCTCCACTTCCAGCAGCATCAGTCCGAGCCTCCCAGGTAACATTCCCGCACCTCACAGCAGTTTTTTACCTCTTCTGGCTTACCTTGAATAATTGTTAATCCCTGATGCATGACCATAATGCTTTCAGCTATATTGAATACAACATCCATATCATGTTCACAGAAAAGGATTGTCAGCCCCCTGGTAGCAGCCAGTTTTTTAATAAGCTCCATGGTGGCCTGTGTTTCCTCAGGAGACATACCGGCTGTAGGTTCATCAAGAATCAGAAGGTCCGGATCAATTCCCAGAGCAATAGCTGCTTCCAAAACCCTCTGATCGCCGTAAGAAAGAGAACCTGCTATTTCCGAGGTCTTATCCAGTAGCCCCACGCTTTCCAGGATACTGTTTGTTTCTTCTACTGCTATTCTTCGAGCAGAATGAAACAGTTTCGTGCTTTTTTTCTTTCGGGATAGGACAGATACCTGAACATTGCGGAAAACGGTAAGACGATGGAATATATTTGTGATCTGAAATGACCTGCCTATTCCCCTGTTGCAGATCTGGTATGTGGACAATTTGGTTATATCTTCATTCTTAAATATAATCTTTCCCTTATCGGGCTTTAATTGTCCGGTAATCATATTAAACAGGGTCGTCTTTCCTGCGCCGTTAGGCCCAATAACTGCAACGAGTTCACCTTTTCCTACATTTAGGTTGGCTCCGTCAACAGCCTTGAAACCTTCGAATGATTTATGCAGTCCCTCAACCTGAAGCATCTTAGTCGTTTTCTCCTTCAACAGATCCTTTTGCCCGCTTCTTGATTTTTTGTATAACAAAACCCCAAACACCTTCAGGGAGGAAAAAGATCAGAAGAATCAGGATGATCCCAAGTATTAGAGTCCAGTATTCAGTATAGGACCCGATAAAACTTCTGAGAGATACCATTATCGCCGCCCCCAGCATAGGCCCTCCGAATGTAAACCATCCGCCAAGGAGACACATCATGAATATCTCAAGTGAATATACCCAAAACATCATATCAGGAAAAACCGAACCTTCCACAACAACGAAAAGAACCCCGGCAATGCCAGCAAAAAAAGTAGCTATAACGATGGCAATAAGCTGATGACGTCTGACATTAATACCGACTGCTTCACATCGATCCGGGTTATCGCGAATGGCCTGAAGAGTTTCTCCAAAAGGTGATCTAAAAATCAGATACATGATTATCAGGCAGATCACCAGGACTATTAATATGAAGTAGTAAGAACCCTTGGTCGAAGATATTAAAGAAGGGAGTGTTATCCCATGTATTCCATCATCTCCACTGGTCAGACTGTACCATCTGAAAATTATTGCCCATATAAGTGACCCTAATGAAATCTGAAGCATGCCGAAATAAAGTTTTGTCAGCCTAACACAGAATAAACCTATCAGCAGGCCAGCCAATGCCGATGCAACAGGCGCTGCCACAAAAGCAATCCACGCAGGCAGAGAGGTTTTTGTCAGGATAAGAGCCATGGCATATGCACCTACTCCATAAAAAGCTGCATGATGAAACTGGAATAGGCCTCCATGTCCCACGACCATATTAAGACTCATGGCAAGAAGAGCGGTGACAAAAATCGTGGCAAGCAAGTATGTATAAAACCTTGGAATAACCGCGGGCAGAAAAAGCAGAATAATGAATAATGCAATTACAGGTAAAAATGATTTCGCTCGAAAATGTTCTTTAAACAAAACCTGCTCCTGTTTACCACACGGATTTGAGCATTCCCTTCGGGCGCCAGGTCAAGACAATTACCACTGCAAGATATGGAAAAACTATTGCAAACTGAGGTAAAAACAAGACACCAAAAGATTGAGTAATACCAAAAATAAGCGATCCCACAAGCGCGCCCCACATGTTTCCCAGTCCTCCGATGGCAACTATTAAAAATGCCTCCATAATTATATCATGATCCATCCCGAGGGTAATGCTTACAGTCGGGGAAACTAAAGCTCCGCCAAGACCTGCAAGAAAACAGCCGAGTATGAATGCAAATGCAAATACCCAGCTTACATTAATACCGATAGCGCCAACCATTTCTCTGTCAACCGCTGCCGCCCTGGCGATTTTCCCAATCTTCGTTTTATTTGAAAAGAGCCAGAGGAGAATTGCTACTACCGGACCCACAATAAGTAGAAACAGGTTATAACGGGGAAAAGGCGAGTCAAAGATTGATACAGAGCCTCTTAGTAAAACAGGGGCCATAATTGACCTGTAATCAGCCCCCCAGAAAATCTTTACCAGATCACCGAGTATAAGCATCAAGCCAAATGTGAATAACAGGAGCATAAGATGCTCTCTTTCATATAGATGACAGAAAAGAGATCGCTCTGCAATAAAGCTGATAATGGCCACTACAAAAGGAGATAGGACTAGAGCCATCCAGAAACCTATGGAACCGCCGCCAAGCAGGTTAGAAATGCTGAAAGCCGAAAATGCCCCGATCATATACAACGATCCATGAGCAACATTAGGGACTCTGAGCACACCAAGCACAAGACTCATTCCTGAAGAAACAATGAACAGGATCATTGCCCGGCTTAGACCTACAAGCAGATGACTGCCAATAGCGGAGATATTCAGGCTCTGCAAAATTTCCATTCTAACTTATCTTACTGCCTCTAATAATACGGATTGAAGATTGTTATACACCGGGGAAGATACACTCCTTCCCCGGTTCTTGACATTAATATAGAATAAATTCCCCCTTCATTCTCCTGCCTGTGAGGGGGCTCTCCATTACTACTTGATTACTTGCGGGATTCGGCTATTTCCTCACATGTAGGCATAACCTCGTCACCTGTCATAGTTATTATATCTGAAGAAATAATAAAGTCGTATTCAGGAGACTTTTTTGTCACACCCAGATACATCGGGAGGACAACCTGATGGTCACAGGCACGCATCTCCAGCTCACCTGCAGGGCTTGATATCTTTAGCCCCTCCAGTGCGTCAATAAACTTTTCTGTATCCGTTGATCCCGCTTTTCTGTATGCCTCTCCAATAAATTTTCCAGTTATATAACCATGAAACGCTGGAAAGCCAGGAGAATATCCGTATGCGGCCTCATATTTCTTTACGAAATTCTTATTGGCCTCGGTCTCAGGATAATAGAAGTGGTAGTCCATGGTGCCCATTACTCCTTCTGGTGCTTCCGGACCAAGAGGTTTAAGAACAGCATGATCCGTACCTGAATGAACCCAGATTGCAACCTGTTCCGCCATTCCTGTAGCCTTTATCGCCTTCAGTACGTTTGTCATACTTTTTCCACCGGTACAGAATATAACCGCATCAGGCTTGGCGGTAAGAATTGCAGTGATATATGGAACCAAATCAGGCTCACCAATCTTCCACCATGACTTACCAATCAATTCAACATCAGGTTTCATTTTCTTTAGATTTCTCCAGGCAGCGTCGCCTATAGCATGACCATATTCATAATCATCCCCCGCAATCCAGTACTTCACATACGGTTTTTTGGACAATGCAACGGCGCCAGCCTTGCCTGCCATAGCACTATTTTCGCCGGTCGAAAAAACATATCGATGCCCCTTTTCTCCTGTTATTCTTTCACTTTTTGAAATCCACACGATAAAGGGGACTTTTTCGGCCTTGGCAACCGCGTCAGAAACTGCCATTGCAACACCACTATTGATAGTACCAACAAGGACATCGACATCTTCCTTCATCACAAGCTCTTTTGCCACGCTGAGCGCTATATCAACCTTGAATTTTGTGTCACGGGTATCAAACTCGATCTTCTTGCCCAGAACCCCCTCCTTGTTTATCTCTTCAAGGGCCATTTTAAATCCATTAAGGGCGTCCTTTGCGTAAACAGCTGGAGGGCCGCTGTAGCAGTCTATAATACCTATTTTTATATTCCGAGCTTCAGCCTGAACAGGCAATAAAATGAAGGTTATTGCTAAGAGGCTCCCCAAAAAAATAAAACATTTCATTAAATGACTTCGTTTCATTTTAACCAACCTCCTTAACCTGAGTGATGAGCATATTAATATGGTTTGATCATAAAAATAATAAATGAAGATTTTTTTCTTTTTGTCACCTCCCATCTATATTGAATGAAAATTTTTTCTATTAACAAATACTAACAATTGAATATAAATTTAGAAAAACAGGCTATAATTGTCAAACTAATTTTTAAAAATGGTCAAAAATGCTTATCCAGAATCTATAGAACCTATAGCTAACAGGGTGCTTGCTTCAAGCGCCCTGGATTCAAATATGTAAAGCTATTCGATAATTTAACCATCCATCTATTGATATACAAAGTTATAGCCTATTTTCTTATATAATTCCGCCGTCTATCTTTAGTGAGACTCCACCCTCAAAGCAGGTAGAGCCTCACTTTATTTTTTGGCAAAATCCGCATAATACGTTTCACTAAAAAAAGCGAAGAATCATTAAGAACCTCACTGTATGCTTCCTTTACTACTAATTTATATAGGTTGTTTTTTCCTTCACATCTTTTCTGGCTGTCTGTAACGGTTCGCCGGCCGGTTTACCAATGCATATAAGAGCAATCGGAGTCTTTTCCGGAATAATGTTCAGAATTTTCCTTACTTCTTTTTTGTCAAAAAAAGTAAACCACAGGCTGCCAAGACCCAGGGCATAAGCCATAAGATGGATATTCTGTATTGCTGCAGCACAGGCATGCTGATACCCAACTTTGCCTTCATCTTGAAACGCATCAATGCCCGTTTTTTTAGGGTCCCCTATTACTGCAATTATGACGGGTGCGGATTGTAAAAAGTCTGCCCTGTAATTTCCCAGCCATTTCCACCCGCTTGTTTCCAGACCCCATTTTATGCACCTCTGAGCCTCATAAAATAGTTCCTCTTTTGTATCCTGTTTTGTGACAACTATGAATTCCCAGGGCTGGGTATTCAGTGGAGAAGGAGCCCAGACAGCGGCTTCAAGAATTTTTTCAATAGTCTCTTCACTAACCGCTTCAGGCAGAAAATTCCTGCAACTTCTTCTCTCTTTAATAGCAGTTAAAACCTCCATATTTTCCCTCCATTAATATCTAAATGAATATCAAGCTATTTTTCTTATTTTATCAGATAGTTATATTGATAAGCTACATTTGGCAAGCCTAAAATGAACTACCCCGCAGCAAGCTACGGGGTATCAACCGTCATTCCGGCGAAAGCCGGAATCCAGAAACATGCTTGACTGGATCCCGGATCAAGTCCGGGATGACAAGACGAAGCTAGCTTCGGGGAATTAAACCCGTAGAGATTAAACATGATTAAAGCTTTCACTTTCATAGTATTTTACTTTAAAAAAGCCCCTGTATCTTTAATTAATTGATGCTTATTTATATTTTTATATGAACCCTCGAATTTGAGGTATAAGATCATTTATTTACCAGGACGGCAATATTTGAACAGTAACAGGCAATTAATTTAAAAAATTATTTCTTCAGAATAACCGGTGCAGGCTCATATTTTCCTGAAACAACCTCTTCCCAGAAGGACTTTTCATCTCTCTGCCATTGAGGGCCGAATTTGGCATTAAAAAAGCCGCCCAAACGTTCGAATAAACTTTTCCAGGCAGATTGGTATTTTAAATTTAACACATCTTCAAGAAATGGCACTATGTCAACCATTTTTTCTTTGGGGAGATAAGCCCTTGCTCCCATTTCTATTGATTTCTTAAGCGCATCCATTGAAAGTGCATGTGCTGTTAACATAACCGTAGGAAAACCCAGGCTGACGGCAGCATTCAAAAGATCAAAACCTCGAACCCCCATTATATCCAGTATAACAAGGTCATATGTCCACGATCTCAGCAGATGATAACCTGTATCATGATCTGTTGCCTTATCAAATACAAGGCCTTCAAAATCTCCCAGCAATTCCTCTAATGTATAAAGGATATCAGGTTCATCATCCACCGCAAGTAACCGCTTATTATTCAGTATGCTTTCATCCATTTATATATATCTCCTCTACTTCTTATTCTTGGAAGGACCCTTCCGACGTTCCTCATCCCGGATCTCCCTTCTCAGGAGTTTACCAACCTTGGACTTGGGCAACATATCTCTGAACTCAATATAGCTGGGAACCTTGTATGAAGCAAGCCTTTCACGGCACCATTTGGTCAAATCGTTGCCTCCTACACCTCTGGCATCTTCCTTCAGCACAACGATGGCCTTTATTCTTTCACCGACTTTTGGATCGGCAATTCCCACTACACATGCCCCGATCACCGTTGGATGATCCTGAAGAACGGCCTCAACCTCCGAGGCTGAAACACGGTACCCTTTATGCTTAATTATGTCCGCAGAGCGTTCCACATAAACAAGATCTCCTTCAGCATCCTGCAAAACGAAATCACCCATCCGATAATATATCGTACCATTAATATCTACATAAGAACGTTCTGTCTCTTCCGGTTTATTCAAATATTCTTTAACCGAATAAGGTGAAGTTACCAGGAGTTCACCGCTTTCCCCAACAGGCATCGGCTCCAGGGTTTCAGGATCCACTACAATGCATTGTCTGCTTTTTAATGGCAACCCAATGCTGTTTGGTTTGGGTTCCCTGTCAAGACGGCTGTAACTGACATGTCCGGCTTCAGTTGAACCATATACCTGATGAATGGGCACGCCATACCGATCCTTCCATCGCTTGTAGACCTCAGCAGGCAGGACATCTCCTCCGCAATAACAGTATATAAGCGAACCAAGATCATAGTAATCAATGCGGTCATTTTCAAGCATCATCCGGTAAAGTGCAGGAACTCCAAGCATCCAGCGTGCCTTATATACCTGTATGGTCTCAAGTATTGCATCAACATGTGGCATGGGCATTAGCAATGTTGTATTGCCCTTGTTCAGTCCGATTGCCATGCAAAGGCCCAGCGCCATGATATGAAAAAGCGGGTTTACTGCAATATATACATCTTCCCCCTCTTTTAGATAACTTCCGCCTACATCCTCGGTTACATCATTGACATATGATGTCATTCCAATATGGTTGCCCGGAACCCCTTTTGGAAAACCTGTTGTGCCTCCTGTATAAAGGATATACGAAAGATCCTTCCATGGATCTATATTTACAGTAGATTTCAAAGGGTGGTGTTTCAAGAGTGACCTGAATGAATATACATGACTGTTTTTTTCAACCTTCCCGTATGGGATCTTATCAAAAAGCACACCCAGAAATCTTTTCCAGAATGGGAGAAGATCCACCAGATTTGTTACAATAATTCTCTTGAGCCCTGTATTATCTAAGACTTCCTTTACATAACCAAAATTTGTATCCAGGCAGATAACCGTCTCCACTCCTGCGTCCTTGATCATATATTCTATTTCAAATGATGTATAGATTGGTGAAACAGGGACAAGAACTGCTCCAAGCCTCTGGATGCCTAAAAAGGCTATGATCCACTGAACGCAGTTGGATATATATACCATGACGCGATCACCCTTATTGACACCAATATCAGCAAGTGCTCCGGAAAACCTTTCACTCAAATCCCTTAAACGTGAATAAGAAAACTTTTCTCCTATATAAAGGACAGCAGTCCTATCAGGGTAAAGTTCACTCATTCTGTCAAATCGAGTAAAGGTCAACTCTTTTTCTAATTCTATGTCGCTACTTTTCATGACCCACCCTGCTCCTCTCATAATGACTTCTAACATGAATCATCATCGGGTAATGCAAAACTCATATTCCAGCATCATGGTTGTCTCTATTTTTAAACTCCGAAATAGGCTGCCCGTACATCCGGATTATCCATCAGCTCTTCCTTTGATCCTTCCAGAACTGCAGCGCCGTTTTCCAGAATAAACGCATAATCAACAATAGGAAAGACTGGCCGTGCATACTGCTCTGTGATAATAATAGAAATCCCCGTATCATCGCGAATCCCCTTAATCGCACGGACAAGTATTGTCTGTATAAGTGGACTCAATCCCATTAAAGGTTCATCAAGCAACAGAATTTTAGGCTGTGCCATAAGTGCCCTGCCGATAGCCAGCATCTGCTGCTCTCCTCCGCTTAAAAACCCTCCGAGCCTTTTTTTCAGCTTTTCAAGTGCTGGAAACAACTTAAATATATAATCAAGAGTCTCCTTTGCCTGGGATTTGGAAGCCAGATAAGCACCTATCCGGAGATTTTCCAAAACATTGCTTTCAGTAAAAATCCTGCGTCTCTCAGGGCAAAGAACAATTCCAAGTTTAGCCCGCTGGCTTGGTTTAACGCGCGATATATCCTTATCAAGGTAATGAATCTCTCCAAGCACTGTAATCCTCTCACCGCCGGCCATTTGCTCCTTCTTTCTGATATCTTCCATTATCCCGGACAGTGTATACATAAGCGTGGATTTGCCGGCACTATTGGCCCCGAAGACTCCAACTATTTCATTTTTTCTGCATCTAATGCTCACGTTATTCAGTGCAAGCATATTCTCATAAAACACCATCAGGTTGGCAGCCTCAAGCATGGTCCATGACCTCCTTTGCCTCCTCAGATCCGAAATAGGCCTCCTTGACCTTTTCATCTTCAATGACTTCCTCAGGTACACCCTCAATGAGTTTCTCTCCAAAGTTCAGCACCATCACACGGTTTGCAACCGAGAATAGTTCACGCAACCTGTGTTCTATCATGATCAGTGTGATTCCGGCCATCTGGAGACGTTCAATCAAAGGCAGCATGCTTGCAATCTCACTCATGCTCAAACCCGAAAAAACCTCATCACACAGAATCATTTCAGGCTTTAAAGCAAGACATCTGGCAAGTTCAAGTCTTTTAAGATATCCGGTCGGAAGTGTTGATGCCAATTTGTAAGGCACATATGAATCACGCTCAAATCCGATTTCCTCCAGTATATCAATACTTACCGTATCACGGTCTCCGAGCTTGCCGCCCCCTCTCCAGCCTCCGGTACGTTTTGCACGAGGTGAGAAAAGCGGGATAACAAGATTCTTGTATGCAGGCATGCTGTAATACGGTCTCATTATCTGGAAAGTTCTTGTAACCCCCATGTCGGCAATCTTATGTGCAGGCTTGCCTGTAATATTCTTGCCCCTGAAACTTATCTTGCCGGATGTCATCTTGATAAATCCCGTAATGCAATTTATCAAGGTGGTCTTGCCTGAACCATTAGGGCCGATGATACCCAGAATTTCACCCTCATAAAGATCAAAACTTACCCTGTTCAATGCAAGAACGCCGCCAAAGGCCTTTGTTGCATCTCTGACTTGAAGGATAGCTTCCTTGTTCATACTTTGGTCCACCTTTCAAACTGATGATATTTCCTCTGGCCATAGACCATAATTCCCTCGCTCCGGAATACGATAAACCCGACCAATATGATCGAGTAGAAAACAATACGCAGTGTACCGAACTCACGCAGCAATTCGGAGACGGGCACCAGGATAAGGCAGCCTAATACAGGGCCTACCAGGGTGCCCGCACCTCCGATAACAGTAGCGGCAATAGGAAGAATGGAAAAATCAAGCGCAAACAGAGAAAGACCTGTCCACATGTATATATGGACTAAACAGGCACCACCCAGACAACCCATTGCAGATGCAATAAAAACAGCCAATGCCTTATAGTTGGTAATGCTCATCCCTGATGCCCTTACAGCCTGATCATTATCCTTAACACCACGGAATACCAACCCCAAATCAAGGTTTACAAGCCTTCTCAAACCGAACAGGATCAAAAGCACTACCGCAATGACAAGATACTGTTCAACCCATCTGTTGGGAAAATCATCTATGCCCATTATGCCGTCTGTGCCACCGAGAATATCCATCGCCTCTATGATTCTTGCCAGAACTAATGGATACATGAGGGTGACAATTGCAAAATATACCCCCCGCAAAGGAAGGCATGGGAGCAGTAATAATGTACATATTATCCCACCGAGTATTGTGGCTATTGGAATACTTAAATACGGGGGGAAACCAAAAGAGGTGTTAAAAATGGCTGTCAGGTATCCCCCCGTTCCAATAAAAAATGCCCCTCCAAGAGAAACCAGCCCAACATAATGAGCCAGGAAATCAAAGCTGAGCGCCAGAAGTGCGTAAATGCAGACAATAGAAATAACCCTTTGCCAGTACATGCCCGGCATTATAAAGGGCAATATCAGCATCCCTACAATCAATACCAGTCTCGGCACCGTCAGATAAGACAGTTCGCGCCAGGACATGAGAGCGTAAAGTCCGTCAGAACGTACTTTTACACCCCGGTCTATCCTTTCCCTGCGACGTTGTTCCATGTTCACCTTTAAACCCTTTCTTCAAGTTCTTTTTGCCTGCCAAAAAGCCCGGATGGCTTCAGTATCAGCGTAAGAATGATAGCAAGAAGCGCAACCACCATCTGATAATGAGACCCCAGATAGACCACCGAAAGGATCTGAGCAAAACCGATAATAAAGGCTGCCAGCACAGCCCCCATCCAGCTTCCCAAACCTCCTATGATACATACCGCAATTGCCATTGTCAGGACGTTATAACCAGACTCCACAACAATATTACCCAGGGGAAGAAGCAGTATGGCACCCAGACCTGCAAGCATGGCTCCACCTGCCATAGCCACCAGGGCCATCCGGTCTGAATCTATTCCCAGCATCATGGCTGCCCGCTCATCCTGCGCTATTCCCCTCAGGGCCAGACCCAACTTGGTATAATGTGTAAAGCCCCATATAAATGCCACCAGGGCAATCCCGACCACAACCGTCAACAGCCTGTGATAGTCAACAGGTACATCGCCGATATTTACACTTCCTTCAATAAATACCGGCAACCGGTAACTAAGCCCCTTGAATCCTCCCCATCTCAGGCCTTCTAAAATAGCAAGGCCAATGGCATAGGAAGCTATGATTTCCGAAATTGCCATCCCTCTTACGCGAATAAGTACGAACTGGTAAATAAGTGCACCAATCACCCCTATAGCAATAAGAGACAGTACAATGCTGAGAAAATAATTAAGGCCGAGGGTGTTCAGCAGACTCCAGGTTATGAAGGCTGTGATTACATAAAGAGCGCCATGGGCAAAATTCGGCACACGGCTGATTCCATAGACCAGGGCAAACCCCAGTGACATGAGAACCAAGGCAATGCTGTTTATGATGCCATAAATCAATATCTCCATAACTGCTTCCTAACTTTTAAAAGTTTTAATCCGGATACTCAGGTTGAGTGTCAATGTATCATCTTCTATTTATTCATCCACGGCGGCAATTTTATTTCACCAGTGGCAATACTCTTTGGGAAAACAACCACCCTTTTTTCGTCCTGCCATTGAAGTATGGTGCCCACAGCACCTTCTTTTGGATCAAGAGCAGGGATGACCTGATGGTTTTTAGGATCAAACCTGATCCTGCCGTAAACTCCCATTAAATCAGTTTTTTCGAGTGCTGCCACAACCTTATCTGAATCAATGGTACCTGCACGTTCAATAGCATCCTTCAGTACATATACAGCCATATAACTGCTTGAACTCCCAAGACCCTCAGGCTCAACGCCCCATTTTTTGGTATAGGCATCATAAAATTTCATGGTCCAGGGAGTTGCTTCACTCGGGGCATTTCCTGCGTTAACAACACTGCAAAGACAGTACTCTCCCTTTCCTTCCGTAGCCTTCCAGAAACCCGGCTGCTCTGCAGCCGCAAGCGTTGATCCGAAAGGAAGCGCAGGTATTTTCATATCATACCACTGCTTCAAAAGGATCGAGCTTTCAGGCATATCCATCCATATATTTATTATCTCTGATTTTGCCTTTCTGGCCTTTAAAAGACCCATTGAAAAATCAGTTGTTCCTGTCGGATAGACCTCTGTGCCTGTAATGGTCCAGCCTTTTTTTGCTGCTATCTTACCCAGGACTTCGCCTCCGCCCCTTGCATGAGATACATCCTGAACAATAATAAAAACCCTGTTCAATCCATACTTTGTCTTGAGATCCTCAAAACATGACAGTATTTCGCCTACAAGCTGTTTTGCTTCGCCATGAATTCTAAAGCAGTACTTGAATTTGTCATAGTTCTGAGCAACCATGGCATGGTATTTTGGGGTCAGAACACCGGTTGTAAGGATAGAAACCTTTTTATACTTGGAAAGCAGGCTCATTGCAGCCAATGCCGCTTCGGACCGGACAGGGCCTCCAACAATAAAATCCGCATTCTTTCCAAGAATCAGTTTCTCAACTGCCAGTAAGGCTTCACTCACAGGCACACCAGGCTCCAGGTCTCTGGTATCAATGACTTCCACTGCGAATGGCCTTTTTTCCCCTCCGACAGTGACACCCCCGTTGGCGTTTATTTCATCAACAGCCAGTTTGATTCCTCTTTCAGCATCCCAGCCGTAGAGAAATGCAGTAGAGAGAGGGCATCCAAGCACGATAGGCTTTTCAGCCATGGCATTGGTTCCTGACATTATTATTAGAAATGCAGCTGCCAGGAATAAAAAAGTTTTGAAAAATTTAGCCTTCATGACTTCTCCTCCTTGACTAAAACAGAAAAGGTTTTTGGTTAAAAAAATCATAACGAATCAGGCTCTTTCAAGCCGTGCTCACTGATCTTGCGTTTAACCCTTGAGAGTGGAATTTTTAAAAGACGAGCTGCTTTTTCCAGGTCCCAGTTGCTTTTTTCCAATACCTCCTTGAGATGTTCTTTCTCTCTTTCTTTTAGTGTTTTTATCTCCATGCCAGTTCATCTCAATTAACTTTTTAAAAATATCTCTGCGAACATCATGCCACTTATTTAAAAAAATTAAAAAAATTGTAACTGATTATAATCAGTACATTTTTTTGAAATATAAGAATAAATAATGAAACGAATAGAAAAAAATTATGAAAAAAAAATAGAAAATAATTTTCAGGTGTAGAAAAATTTTTTCATTCAATGAAGATTGGACTGGGGTCATCGGGAAGTATATTTTAGATGGGTTAAATCTCCTGCAGCAAGCTTACAGGGGACCCTTTTCAGGTAAAACAATATCATATTTTTTGATCTTACTGCGAAGTGTTGGTAAAGAAACACCAAGGATATGGGCAGTCTTTGACCGATTACCTCCAACCGATAAAAGAGTGTTTCGTATATGCTCCTTTTCAATTTCCGGCAGAGAATATGATGAGAACCCCCCTGGAATATCATTGTCGTTTGAGCTAAGAATATCTTCAACCTCTTCCAGAAGAATCACCTTGCTTCTAGCTCTTACAACCGCTTCGACCAGCACATTTTCCAGCTCTCTTACATTTCCTGACCAATGATGCTCCATCAACCTTTCTATAACTCCATGTTGAAGTCTGCTGACATCTGTACCCAGCTCCAGGTTGATTTTCTGAAGGAAGTGATTTACAAGGTCAGGAATATCTGTCAGGCGTTCTCTGAGAGGCGGCAGATGGATATTCACAACTTTGAGACGGAAAAAAAGGTCTTCTCTGAATTTGCCCTTTTTAACCTGTTCAGCCAGATCACGGTTGGTTGCCGTAATAATGCGGCAACGTGCCTGCAATATCTGCTGCCCTCCCACACGCATGTATTCATGCCTCTGCAGAAAACCTAAAAATTTGCCTTGAAGATTCAAAGGTAATTCACCTACCTCATCTAAAAAAAGAGTGCCGTTTCCAGCCAGCTCAATTTTGCCCGGCTTTGAATGGATTGCTCCGGTAAAGGCACCTTTCTCATGACCAAAAAGCTCGCTTTCCAACAGTGTTTCAACTACCGAGGAACAATCAAGAGTAAAGAACGGCTCCTGGCTGTAGATGCTGTTTCGATGGATCATCCTTGCAACCAGTTCCTTGCCCGTTCCTGTCTCTCCCTGTATCAGGACAGTGGCCCTGTGCTGGCACAACAGGCCGATCATCTTAAAAGTCTCCCTCATCTTTTCACTTCTGCCAACAATAACCTCAGATCTGAGAGGCTTATCAGGACCTGAAGGCATCGGAGTTTCACGGTCAAGGGCGAGAATAGAAAGGGCACGATTCACCGCTTTTTCAACATCATCTGCATCCAGTGGTTTGTGTATATAATCATATGCACCTCTTTTCATAGCCTCTATAGTGGTATCCATGTCCTGAAATGCAGTAATCATGATAACCTTGGTGGGTATCCCATTTTCCTGAATAACACTCAGGATATCAAGGCCATTCTGGTCAGGAAGTCTTATGTCCAGGATAACTATCTCCGGTTCGTATTTGAAAAAGAGAGAAAGGCCCTCTTCTCCGGTAGAGGACTTATAAACCGTGTGCCCCTTTTCACCCAGAAACATTTCAATGGATTCAAGGATCGAATATTCGTCATCAATAACGAGTATATTAGACATTGTTTTTTCCTACTGGCAGCAAGACTCTTAATGAGGTTCCTTTAGGTTTGAGATTTACAACTTCCAGTGTGCCCCCGTGAACATCTACAATACGTTTTACATTGCTCAACCCCAGGCCTGTCCCCTTGCTTTTTGTGGTAAAAAACGGCTTGAATATTTCGTCAAGCAGTTCTTCAGGCACACCGTGTCCTTCATCTTCTATAAGTATCTCCGTCCCTGGAGAACCGCCGTCCGGAATATACAGAGTCTTTATAACTATCTTTCCCTTCTCTTCTGAAGCTTCAATCGCATTAAGTAAAAGATTTATAAAGGCCTGCTCCAATCTCTGCGCATCCGCCCAGAGCTTTGGAATATTAGAATCAAATTCGGTAGATATTTTTATGTTTTCTTCATTTAATCTCATCTCAAGCAGCTCTGAACAGGAAGCGAGGATATCATTAATATTCGTAAAGGCACGCTCCAACTGCAGGGGTTTTGCAAAGTCAAGCAGTTCACTCAGTATCTGCTCAAGACGAATAACCTCTTTTACTGATATATCTATTCTGCGCTGATCATTAACCTTTAAATCAGTATTTTTCTTAAGGATCTGCAGGTTCATCTTGACAGCGGAAAGCGGGTTTCTAATTTCATGAGAAAGGGATGTGGCAATCTGCCCTATATAGGCCATACGTTCCGCTTCCCTCATCCTTTGTTCCATCTTGACCCTGCCGGTGATATCCCGGCATATTCCTATATTTGAAGGCCTGTTTTCATAATTCGTGATCTTGGCAGTTATCTCGGTGGGAAAGCTTCCACCATCCTTTGTGAGGCGTATGTATTCAAAAACATGAGGAGCAGGGCTTTTTTTAAGGCTTTTATCATATATTTGAAGAACTATTCCCAGACTCCTTGGATCAATAAAAACCTGAAATTCTTTTCCAAGGACCTCCTTTAACTGATAACCGTGCATCCTGCAGAATGCCTTGTTTGCAAAGACAATAACCCCATCCTGAACCACAAAATATCCGTCGTTGATCTCCTCAACCAGTGTTTTATATTTCAGCTGTGATACCTTCAGCTCCCTCGTCCTTTTCCTCACATCTTCTTCAAGTCTGAGGGCATAATCCAGTATCTGCTTTTCGTGCATTGCCTGAAAGTGATCGCTGAACCTGTGAATGGTATAGGCAAGCAGGGTATCAATACTGGCAATAATGTTACTGAACTCCCCTATTTCCATTTTTTGTGCCAGGATTCTGATTATAATGCTCCGGTAAAGTTCAAATGCCTTCTGAACATCGGAAAGCTTGAAACCTGCCTCCAGGCGCATTCGTGTAATCTTTTCTATGAATTTATTAATTGGGCTGAAATCATCGTGAATCAATACATGGTAGTTGGCGTCATAGGCCTCAAGAACTGTTTCAAACAGCTCTCTAATGGGCCTCTTGGAATAACGCTCTCCAACCTCAGCGTTAAGCCTCTTCGCCCACTCCCTTCTGACACTGGATCTATTTTTCTTGAGAAATTCGGAAAGATCAAAGCCCATGACAGCCTTACTCGAAGCTATTAGTAAAAGAAACCTTAAACCATTCAGTGGGAAGTCCCAAAATTCATGGGCCGGATTTACCGTTTGCTCAGCATACAACTACGGATTCCCGGCTTAGTCTTGCCGATAAAGGACAATAACAAAATCCCTTACCTGAAAACCTGCAACGTCTTACCTGCAACCTTATTTTATATATACCCACTTCCATTTTATTCAGTTGGAATGCATTGCTTATAATTTGGAATAATAATCGAGTTGAATATGATATTGTTCTTTGATATGGATATGTAATTACTATATCTATCTGATCATTGCAAGCTTAATGAAATATCTTTAAATCGTACAGTTGAAACCTGTCCTTAATATCCTCTTCAGGGCATAATGACTGATAAAATTTGTTGAATTTGAAAAGCCTGTATTTAGAGACGGTTACAGGAGTTCTATGAGTCTTGTTTTCGAAAAACAACTGATCAAGGCAGGATATATTTCCCCTGACAGCACTTTGAAAGAGCAGGAGATCGAAGTAAGAATAAACCCCATATCTCTGCGGCAGAGCAGGATATCCTTCAGCAGACAGCAACAGCATGAACCCGGAATTGAAAGTCTTCCTGACCCGCCGCCTGACGCCGGCCTTACTGAAACCTGCCCGTTCTGCAGACCACAGATCTTTGAAAAGACTCCGAGACTTATACCTAAGATTTCCGATGGAGGCTATCTCCATAATGGAGAATCAATACTTTTTCCCAACATGTTTCCCTACGGTTCCTACTCAGCGGTTTCGGTCTTTGACGACAGACACTACGTCGAAATCGGTGATGCTGATGTAAATACCTATGCTGACTGTTTTTCAAACTGCTCCGAATATCTGAAACGTATCCGGAGCCTTGACCCTTCCGTTGTTTATATGGCCATAACACAGAACTTTCTCCCCTCTTCCGGCGGATCACTCCTGCACCCGCACCTTCAGATACAGGCCGACAGGGTTGCATCCAATAACCACCAGTATCTCATAAAAAGGGCTGAAGAATATTACAAAACCACAGGATCATATATATTTTCCTCTTATCTGGAACACGAAAGGCAGGATAAAACCAGATTCATTGGAAACACAGGGCCCTGGGAGTGGGTGGCCTCTTTTGCTCCTGAAGGGTTTTATGAAATATGGGGGATTCTTCCGGGTATCACATCCTTTCAGCAGCTAACAGGGGAAGACTGGCTTAATCTTTCAAGAGGTGTCCTTAATACTCAGAGATTTTATCGCAGCCTTAACAGGAACAGTTACAACCTCGGCATTCTATCCTATGAAACAGAGGAAAGCGCGCTTGAGATGAGGGTAATACTACTTGCCAGATCCAATTATGCTCCATGGACAAGAAACGACCATACCGGCTTTGAAATCGCCCTCGGCGATATGACGACATTTGTCGCACCGGAAGAGACTGCTGAGCTTGCAAGGCCGTTCTGGGATGGGCATTAAAGGGGGTATTCTCCTGTAAACTGAAAACAACCAGTATGGTATTTCAGTCCGATCTGAACAAAATTATATGAAAAAAGGCTGTTTAATCATTTTGGATCTTCCGACAGATGGCTGCATGAAACAGAAAGCCTTTTATGAGTATAGCACTTCATGGACTAGTAAACTCAAAGATATAAGGAGTACATAAATGAAATATCTTATATTTGTGTTTAGTGTATTTTATATCGGGGTCGGACCGAGGCAAGTATTTAATATGACATCAATATCATCTAAAATCACCTTGTTTTTTCGTCTTAAAACAGTGTTTTTAACATCAAAAATAGCCGTTTAAGGTTGCAGTAATAGAATGCCAAGGGCTAATCGACATTACATCCCCGGATATGTGTGGCATATAACCCATAGATGTCACAAGAAAGAGTTTCTTTTGAAATTCGGCAGAGACAGAAACCTTTGGATCAGATGGCTGTTTGAAGCAAAGAAGAGGCATGGGCTAAGTATATTGAATTATATGGTTACATCAAACCATATACATCTTATGGTACTTGATAACGGAGACAGAGATACGATTCCCAAATCCATACAGTTAATAGCTGGCAGAACGGCGCAAGAATATAATCAAAGGAAGGATCGAAAAGGAGCTTTTTGGGAGGACCGTTACCATGCTACTGCCATTGCATTTGATGAGCATCTATTCAAATGTATGGTATATATTGACATGAATATGGTTCGAGCTGGAGTTGTCAAGCATCCGTCGGAGTGGCCTTATTGTGGTTATAATGAGATACAGAATCCGCGTCAAAGATACTCTCTTATTGATTACCACAGACTAATACCGTTACTTCAAATGAAAGATATTGGAGAATTACAGGAATCCTGCAGAATGAGAGTTGAAGAGGATATTGCAGCAAAAAACAAATCAAGGGAAAGTAAATGGACCGAGAGTATAGCAATTGGAAGTGAAGAATTTATAGAGGCTACTCAAAAAAAGCTCGGAATAAAGGCCAAAGGTCGGAAGATTGTTGAAAGTGATAAAAGCTACGAACTTCGTGAACCCCCTGTTCCTTACGGGGCCGATTTTATACCTAAAAATGGCCTTTTAAGGCTTAACAACACCTATTTTTGGTATGATATTGTTTAAATATCAATAGCATAGCTCGGTCCGACCCCAATTTAAATTTAAATTTAAATTTAAATTACCGGTCCTGATCAAGAAGCTTAATGAAACGCTTCGAGGTTGGGGAAATTACCACCGCCACGTGGTGGCATCGGAAGCCTTCGGCCGTATAGATACCTATGTTTTTGAACAATTATGGCGTATGGTCAGACGGCGTCACCAGAACAAATCGAAAGGATGGCTGATTAAACGTTACTGGTCAGCTACCGGACGAAAACATCGGTTCGCCGTCAGAGTTAAAAGTGCATCTGGTCGTTCAACAGTGTACAAGGTAATTAAACTACACGAGATAGGTATTAGAAGATACATTAAAATAAAGGCCGATGCAAACCCTTATCTTCCGCAGTATGCAGAATATTTCTGGTACAGACGGAACGAGAAGGGCAGCAAACTGCTGGCGGCAATGTCGGCCCGTGAATTTCAGGCTATGAAGGCCGCTTAGGAGGTTAAACAGCCGGGCAGCTCCCTAAGGGCTGCCTTTAGAGAGGCTTGAGCCGTATGATGGGAAACTATCACGTACGGTTCTTAGGGGGGAAAGGGGTGGTAACACCTCTGACCTACCCGGTCGCATACCAAAATAATCCGCTTGACATATTACGTTAGCCGTAATACTATTTTCGTATGATAAAATCATTTACCTGTCGCGATACTGAAAAGTTATTTAACGATCAACGAGTTCGTCGTTTCCAATCTTTTGAACGGCAGGCAAGAAAAAGGCTTTTGGTTCTTCATGCTGCCCCGAGTTTGGATGCTTTAATTCTTAATCCTGGCAATAAGTTTCATTCTCTAAAAGGGGATAGAAAGGGACAATTCGCTATTAGCATTAATAAGCAGTGGCGTGTTTGTTTTGAGTGGCATGAGGGTAATGCATTTAATGTAGAAATAACAGATTATCATTGAGGTATATATGGGCACTAAAAAACTTCTTGATCCGATAACACCCGGGGAAATCCTTCGTGAAGATTTTATGGAACCTTTGGGAATCAGTATTAATAAGCTTTCCCGTGACCTTTCTGTTCCTCCCAATAGGATCAGCGAAATTGTCAACGGAAAAAGATCCATTACTGCTGATACCGCATTACGACTAGAGCAATATTTTAATGTTGAAGCTCAGTTCTGGCTGAATTTACAGAATGAATATGATTTGCGAATGTTAAAGCGAAAAATTGGGTCTGATATCGAACAGCGAATTATTCCAGTAAAAACTACGGCAGTAATTGAACAAAATACAATGGCATAATCGGTTAAGGAGGAGATTTTAACTCCCCCTCCCCATAACACTCCCGATAAAACTGGATCTTCGACATGCTGGGAGTACACCACACACTCGTGCCGACCAAAAAAAACCGGGCGGCACGGTTTAACTTACAACAACCAAACAAATAGAATATGGAAAAAATGATTTTTATAGATAAGCCATTCGTTTCTGATTTTTTAAGAAATACAATTAAAGAAAACGGATTTACCGTTGTCAAAACGAAAATTGCAGAAAAACTCGGTTTCAATAAAGGAGTAAATATACTTGATGAGGAGAATGCTATTCAACAAGCAAAGTCCTCAGAAGATATCTTGATCTACACGATATCTGAAAACTCTATCGGATGGATAGCCAAACATTTGTCGTCCACAAAACTTCCCCAAAAAATTGAATTGTTCAAAGACAAGGTAAAATTCCGAACCCTGATAAAGTCAATGTATCCTGATTTCTATTTCAGAGAAATACAACTATATGAATTGGATGATCTTTCTTTGGAAAATATTCCTATGCCATTTATTATTAAACCTGCCGTTGGTTTTTTCAGCATGGGAGTTTACAAAGTCACTGGTCCCGGAAAATGGGAGCAGGTAAAAAAAGCTATAAGGGAGGAGATACTCCGTTCCAAAGATTTTTATCCAACGGAGGTTCTGAATACAAGATCATTCATTATCGAACAGTGTATCGAAGGTGAAGAATTTGCAGTTGATGCTTATTTTGATGGTACAGGTGACCCCGTTATTCTCAACATTCACAAACACATATTTTCTTCCAACGAAGATGTAAGTGATCGTATTTATATTTCATCAAAAGAAATCATAGAAAGCAATATTGACCAATTTTCTGTCTTCCTGAAGAAAATCGGGAAACTATCGGGGGTGAAAAACTTTCCTGTCCACGCTGAGATCAGACGTGAGCGTACCGGTTCAGTATTGCCAATCGAGATCAATCCAATGAGATTTGGTGGCTGGTGTACAACCGCTGATGCGGCCCACCTTGCTTATGGATTCAATCCTTATGTGCTATATTTTTCACAAAAACGACCTGAATGGAAAGAAATCCTGAAGAATAAAGAAGGAAAGCTTTACAGCATCATCGTCCTTGACAATTCTACAGGTACTGAAGGGACTCAAATAGCTTCATTTGACTATGATCTATTGTTGTCCAATTTCGAAAAGCCACTTGAATTACGTAAAATCGATTACGAAGAATACCCTGTTTTCGGATTTCTATTTACTGAAACAAAAGAGGAAAACATACTTGAATTGGAAAGAATCCTCAAATCGGATTTAAAAGAATTTATTACTGTCAACGAATAAAACTGGGTTCCATCTTCCGGCTTCACCAGGCCCAAAAAGGCGGTGGTCAATTTCTTAAATATGCATTTCTTTCGCCGGCTTTTTGATCTGCTGAGCCTGGATTTTTAGCTCTCAATAATAATTTACGATTCAATATACTTTATGGAAGGGGTAAGCGATGGGCGTTGACATAGATACCATTATAGATCTTTGTAAAAGCCATATGGGAAACCAGTCGTTATACTAATAGGAGTATTTCTTGTTTTTATCACTTGTGATTTTGTTTTTCTGTCAGGCCATAATGTTCATTACGGTTCATATCCTCTTGATAGTGTGGTGGAAATTAACATTGATTCCACTGGTGTTCAATACAGAGTCTCCATCTCAATCGGGAATAAAAAATCAAAATATTCTTTTAAATACAGCCTTATCAACCCTGATGAAAAAATTATAATCAATGGTGAAGACATCTATCGTCGAAATAGAAGATCCTTTGTATTTATTCCTGAAGAAACAGGCATATATCAATTGAAAATTCAATCGGTGTATGGTGGCGGTCCACCATCCGTAATGGTATCTGTCGATAAAAACGACCGATCGATTATCGCGCATCGGTTCCGTTAGTAAAAAAGTGAAAAATAGGGCTCAAACCTGCCTTTGACTCTTTCATTATTATGTGACAAACTTTCTTTCAATGCTATTAAGAAACTTATTCACTATAATCAATGACTGGAGCTTGAAGACATTGCATCCCGGGAAAAGTATTAAACATCACTCACGGTGATCTCAAAAGCCTTACGGCTTTTGATTTGGATGATGCACGATGTTATGAGTAAAGTGACTATGGCAACTGTTCAACGTATCTTCCTGCAGCATTTAGGATAATTGACCCATGACTGTTGTTTTTTTATTGATTAACTAAACAGAGGAGAATTTTTTATGGCATACAAGGACATTCTGAAAAACGCAATAAAGTCATTCGAGGATTTGGAAAAATGGCTTACTTCGCGGAAGGCGAAAGTTGACCCCAGACTCAGGGATGTAATCGCCAAATATCCTATGAGAGTGAATACTTACTACCTCGGCCTTATGGAAAAAATGAATGACGGCATTTGGAAGCAGGCGATCCCTGACATAAGAGAACTTGAACACTACATGGACTTATCAGAAGACCCACTGGATGAGGAAGGAGATATCCCGCTTGGTGGTCCGAGGACGATCGTACATAGGTATCCTGACAGAGTTTTGCTGTTTGCGTCAAACGAATGCGCCATGTACTGCAGATTTTGCACGCGAAAACGAAAAGTCGGTGATGACCGTAAACACCCATCTATGGAGGAAATAAGAAAAGGAATTGAGTATGTGGCATCTCACGAAGACATCAGAGACGTGCTTGTTTCCGGAGGAGACCCTCTACTCCTGTCAAATAACAGGCTTGATGAAATCCTGGGTAAATTATCCGAAATTCCACATGTGGAAATAATGAGAATCGGCACAAGAGTTCCATGCGTCTGGCCACAGAAAATTATTGAAGATAAAGAATTAATTGAGGTACTTAGAAAACATACGCCCCAGTCGCTTAAAGATCCGCAGCTCTTTGTCAACACCCATTTTAATCATCCGAATGAAATAACTAAAGAGAGTTATCAGGCTGTTAAGATATTGAGGGATTTAGGCATCCCCCTGGGAAATCAGACTGTCCTGCTAAAAGGAATTAACGATGACACTGATGTGATAAGGGACTTGATACACGGCCTTGGTAAAATGGGAGTGAAGCCATACTATCTGTATTATGCCGATCTTGTTGAGGGAACCGGCCATTTTAGAACCCCGGTATATAAAGGGAAAGAAATCTGCCGGGATCTCTGTGGATCTACTACTGGATTCCTTCGTCCGGTTTATGTAGTAGATGGACAGGGTGGAAGAGGCAAGATTCCTGTGGATCTTGGGTTTTCAGATGGAATTGGTGAAGATAAAAAAGGTGGAACTTTCACATCTGCAATTGGACTGGGGAAGGTTTATGTAAATGATCCAATAGAAAAAGTAGAAGGAAAACAAAAGATAAGACGGAGTAACACAAAGCCGGCATAAGGAATGTCATTCCGTACAACAGGCTCATCCGGGGGGTGGATTAAATGCCGCCGCTGGTGCCTGTTTTTTTTCTGACATTACTATGATACAGGTTACCTGACAGGAGAAAAAGATATGGAAGCAAAAACTGAATCGAAACGTAAGAAGGTGCTTGTGCTGACGGGAAGTCCCAGGCCGAATTCCAACAGCACTATCCTTGCGGAACAGGCGCTGAACGGCGCAATAGCAGCCGGGGCCGATGTCGAGCTTTTTCATCTGGCCATGATGAAGATAAACCCATGCACAGCCTGCGACGGATGCCGTAAAAAGAACGCAAAGGGATGCGTAATCAGGGACGATATGCAGCTTTTGTATCCCAGGGTAATGACTGCCAATGCTATAATAATAGCAGGGCCGGTATACTGGTTTAATATGAGCTCTTATACAAAACTTTTCATGGACAGGCTCTATGCCTTTGGAGCCGGGGATTACCGCGCCCTTCGAAAAAAGCGAATCGGCATCATTCTGACCTACGGCGATGCGGATCCGTTCGTGTCAGGCGCGGTCAACGCACTCCGTTCGTTTCAGGACAGCTTTTCATACGTCGGAGCATCAATTGCCGGCATGGTATATGCGAGCGCTGAAAAGGCCGGCGATATTAAACGGAATACTCAGGCAATGGAGGATGCGCGTGAGCTCGGTCGGACGGTTGTCTAAATAAAAGATAAAGGGAGATTCCACTATGAAATTAATGATTATTGGTGCTTCTTGTGGTATAGGCAGTCAGTTATTGAAATTTGCACTTGAGGAAGGGCACGAGATTACCGCTCTCCTGAGAAAGCCGGATAAAGTGCACATATCAAATTCGAATTTGCGTAAAATCAAGGGCGATATTCTTGATCCATCCAGTTTCGTTTCCTTCACTTCCGGCCAGGATGCTGTCTGTGTCTGTGTAGGAATGCCTCCAACGCTGAAACCTGTTGGCCTTTTTTCGAAAAGTATCATGAATGTACTTTCAGCAATTGGCAAAAATCCGGAGATGAAGCTTATTGTAATAACCGGGATCGGCGCAGGAGACAGCAGGGGGCACGGCGGCTTTCTCTAAGACCGGATAGTAAACCCTCTGCTTTTAAAACAGATATACAAGGATAAAGACAGAGAGGAAGCTATAATCAAAGGCAGTAAATGCAATTGGATGATAGTGCGTCCCGGATTTCTTACTAATGGCCCTCGAACAGGAAACTACCGCGTTTTAAACGACCTTAAAGGAATAAAAGCAGGGCGGATTTCACGTTCTGATGTTGCAGATTTTATATTAAAGCAGTTGAGGGAAACAACTCATTTCGGAAAAACACCATTACTGACCTATTGAAATAAGGGTTAATCCGGCGGAGATATTAAAACACATTCAGCACCGTCCCGCTTTCCTTCCTGCAGTGGGTAATCAGTTACATTGGCCGCCTTAAATTATTCCAGGAGAAATAAAAATGACAGAAAATATGGCATGCGAAGTGCCCTTAACAAACCCGCTTGATGATGAGATAAAAGATATACTTGAAAAAAATAAAGTAGTTGCTGTTGTGGGGCTTTCAGATAATCCCGCCCATGACAGCTATAGAGTCGCAGATTATCTTAAAAATCATGGGTATACAATTATTCCGGTCAATCCTTTGAAACAGGAAATCCTGGGTGAAAAATCCTATCCGGATCTGACATCAATTACCGCGCATGTAGATATTGTCGATATCTTCAGGGATGTATCTGCAATACCCAAAATAGTTGATGAAGCGATTAGAATCAAGGCAAAGGTTGTATGGATGCAGCTTGGACTTGCTCATAATGACGCTGCCGATAAGGCAGCAGATGCAGGACTTAAGGCTGTGCAGTCAAAATGTATGAAAATCGAGCATGCGAAACTTATAAAATAGTGTGATTAACGAAAGGATATAATCATACTGCTGTAAATATGGGGTTGCCCAGGATAAAAAGTTAATATAAGTTAATATTGTCTAAATTCAACCTGTTTATTAGCTTAAATAGTTTTTATTAATATAATACAAGTCCATTTAAGTAAGATAATATCTTTGTGAGGAGGATAAACGTGATATCAGTACCTGATCAAATAATGATCTGGCAAATGCCGGATTCATCAATATTGGACAACGCAACACAGGAAACTAATACGAAGCTCCTGGAATTAGCCCAACCACCGGTTCCTGAACTTAAGGCAGGTGAAGTCCTTGTGGAAATAGCCGGTTGTAGTGTCAGCCAGACCTTTAATTCCAAATGGCATACAGTTACTGCAACTGCGAACAATGGATCATTTCCTCCAATCCATGGAATTTCAGGTAGAGTGGTTGCGGGGGACCAGGCC